>Ga0209331_1000129_pt1 | contig 26373 bp, 18 predicted proteins | sample JacPinW_OM3H0_M3_FD_187971 | JGI IMG/M metagenome (GOLD analysis project Ga0209331, IMG submission 187971) | Forest soil microbial communities from Algoma, Ontario, Canada - Jack Pine, Ontario site 1_JW_OM3H0_M3 (SPAdes) (version 2) | ecosystem: Environmental > Terrestrial > Soil > Boreal...
CGTCACCGGCAGATCGCCGCCGGCGGCGATGCGGATCTGCTCCAGCACGAGGTCGATATCGGTGATCATCTCGGTGACGGGATGCTCGACCTGGATGCGGGTGTTCATCTCGATGAAATAGAATTCGCCGTCCTCGTAGAGGAATTCGACCGTGCCGACGCCGAGATATTTGATCTGCTGCATCGCCTTTGCGACGGTGGCGCCGATTTTGGCGCGCGCCGCGGCATCGAGCGCGGGCGAGGGGCCTTCCTCCCAGATCTTTTGATGGCGTCGCTGCAGCGAACAATCGCGCTCGCCGAGATGGATGGCGCCGCCGCGGCCGTCGCCGAGCACCTGGATTTCGATGTGGCGCGGCTTCTGCAGATATTTTTCGAGATAGACCGAGGCATCGCCGAATGCCGACTTGGCCTCGTTGGCGGCTGTGGAAAGCGCCAGCATCAGGTCGTCGGCGGTCTCCGCGACTTTCATGCCGCGTCCGCCGCCGCCAGAGGCCGCCTTTACCAGCACCGGAAAGCCGATGGCCTGCGCGATCGCCATCGCGTCGTCGTCGGGCCCAACGCCGCCGTCGGAGCCGGGCACCACGGGAATGCCGAGCTTCTTCGCGGTCTTCTTGGCCTCGATCTTGTCGCCCATCAGGCGGATGTGTTCGGCCTTTGGCCCGATGAAATGCAGATTGTGATCGCCGAGGATTTCGGCAAAACGGGCGTTTTCCGAGAGAAAGCCGTAGCCGGGATGCACCGCGTCCGCCCCGGTGATCTCGCAAGCCGCAAGCAGCGCCGGCACGTTGAGATAGCTGTCCTTGGACGGCGGCGGGCCGATGCAGACGCTCTCGTCGGCAAGGCGCACATGCATGGCATCGGCGTCGGCGGTGGAATGCACCGCGACGGTCGCGATGCCGAGTTCCTTGCACGCGCGCAGAATGCGCAGGGCGATCTCGCCGCGATTGGCTATCAGGATCTTGTCGAACATGTTGTCCTAGGTAGCGAGTGGCGAATGGCGAATAGCGAATGGTGAGAGCAAAAACTATTCGCTATTCGCCATTCGCCCTCTTACTCAATAATCACCAGCGGTTCGCCGAATTCGACCGGCTGGCCGTCCTCGACAAGAATCTGCGTCACGGTGCCCGCGCGCGGCGATGGAATCTGGTTCATCGTCTTCATCGCTTCGATGATCAGCAGGGTCTGTCCGACCGACACCTTGGCGCCGACCTCGATGAACGGCTTGACGCCGGGCTCGGAAGCCCAATAGGCGGTGCCGACCATCGGCGAGGGCACCACGCCCGGGTGCTTGGCGACATCGGCGACATCGACCGGCACCGCGGCGGCCGGCGCGGAAGCGGCGGGTTGAATGTTCGAGGGCATCGATGCCGCGATGCTGATGTTGCGCGCGACCCGCACCCGCAGCCCCGCGCGCTCGATCTCGATCTCGGTGAGACTGGTCTCGTCGAGCAGCAATGCGAGTTCGCGGATAAGCGCACTATCGTCGCTTTTGAATTTTGCGGCTGTTTTGTCGTCAGGCTGGCGCGCCATAATCTTGATCCGGAACTTTCTGTTTAGTGACGGGCAGATGCGTCAGGCTTTTGCCTTGACGCCGATCCTGGCGGCAAGGCCATTGATCGCGAGCCTGTAGCCGTCGATGCCGAAGCCGGAAAGCGTTGCGAACGCGGCCTTGGCGGTGAAGGAATGCTGACGGAAATTCTCGCGGGCGTGAATATTGCTGATGTGCACTTCGACGGTGGGAATTTTCACCGCCACCAAGGCGTCATGCAGCGCGATCGAGGTGTGCGAATAGCCCCCGGCATTGATGATAATCCCGGCCGCCTTCCTGGCATGCGCCTCGTGGATGAAGTCAATCAGTTCGCCTTCGCGGTTGGACTGCCTGCAATCGGCTTTCAGGCCGAACTGCGCGGATGTCTCCGCACAAAGCTTCTCGACGTCGGCGAGCGTCGCATGGCCGTAGGTCTCGGGCTCGCGGGTCCCCAACAGATTGAGGTTCGGGCCGTTGAGCACGTAAATCGTCTCGGCAGCTGTCTTGGCCATCCAAATCCCGGCAATGCGGCGGCAGGTGGCGCGGTTATAGGTAACAACAAGCCCAAGGGGAAGCCTTTAGGCCGTCCCACGCATCCCTCAAATGCCTCATCTGGCTCGCAAAAAGGTGCGCAGAACCTGCGGAAATCGTTCGTTAACCAATGTTAAAGGATGGCCGCCTTGATCCTTGCGCAGCCATGGGTCCATGAAAAGGGGCGGGCATCGCTGCCCGCCCCGAACCCGTTGTCATCGAGATCTTAGGCGTCGATTACGTCCACGATCTCCAGCGTGCGCGGGTTCACCACCACGATCTGGTTGTTGACCAGGAAGAACTCATATCCGCGCCATTCCGGGTAGATCGTCACGATCTCCCGCGGTAACGGATGGAAGGACACCGTGCGCGGAACGCGGACGCCGGTCCGGATCTCGAAGTTGACGTTGGTGACCGGCTGAACGCGCTGTTCCCGGATCACGCTCGAGATCTTGGTGCGCTGCTCGGTCGAGAGCTTTGCGCCCGCGCCTGCCTGGCCGGTGGTCTGAGACTGGCTGCCCTGTCCGGTCTGGGACTGGGTGGTCGGCTGAGACTTGCTGTCCGCCGCCCCCTTCTGCTCCGCGTTCATGTTGCCATTGCGGCCGTCGCGGCCCTCGGCCTTCATGTCCTTGCCGGCCTTGGACTTGTCGTTCTCGGAGCTCATGCTCTTCGATTTTTCGCCCTTCATGTTGTTGTCTTGGGCCGATTTATCGCCCTTCATGTTGCTGTCCTGGGCCGATTTTTCGCCCTTCGCGCCGGCCTTCATATCGTCCTGCGCGCGCTGGTTTTTGGCGCCGCCCGGTTGCGCCGCCTTTTCATCGGACTGCGAAGCCTTCATGCCGGACGAAGGTTTCGCCGAGTCCGACGGCGCGTTCTGCTGGACGGTGGAACCGGCCGACGGATCGCGGCTTGTTCCGGTTCCTTGTGCGTTTGCGAAGCCGGTTCCGGCGATCAGCGCCGCCGCAGCCACCGACATCAGAAAGCGATTAGTCATGGATATCTCCTCGCGTGTTTGCTTGCCCGCGCCGACAACGAAACGGGCAGCATGATGTTCCGCGATATCAGCGGTTCCGCCGAATTAGTTTTGTGAATGCGCGATGAACGCTTCGGCTCAAAAATTGCTCAATTAAAAAAGGCCGGCTGGACAGCCGGCCTTCAATCACCAATGCAGCGAAGCTTGATCGCTGAAGCCGCCGCTCAACACGTTGCCTTGCCGCAACGGGCGACGCCGATTTTTTCCCTGAGGTTGTCAATACCGACCGCGCCGATCACCACCTGCTTGCCGATCACGTAGCTCGGCGTGCCGTTCATGCCCATAGATTCCGCAAGCTTGAAATTTTCCTCGATCGTGGCGCGCACTTCCGGGCTCGCGAGATCCTTCTCGATCCTGGCCGTATCGAGGCCGGCCTCCTTGGCGGCTGCCATCGCGCGCGCCTTGTCCGCCGCGCCACGGCCGCCGAGCAGCTTCTGGTGAAAATCGAGATATTTCTTGCCGCTGGAATCCTGCATGCGCACGGCGACCGCGACCTGCGCGGCCTCGACGGAACCCTGGTTCAGCACCGGAAATTCCTTCAGCACGACTTTCAGTTTGGGATCGGATTTCATCAGATCGAGCATGTCGGTCATGGCGCGTTTGCAGTAGCCGCAATTGTAGTCGAAGAACTCGACGAAGGTGACATCGCCGTCCTTGTTGCCGAGCACGACGCCGCGCGGCGAATTGAAAATCGTCTCCGCGTTTTTGGCAACGCCCGCTTCATGTTTCTCGGCCTCGGCGGCGGCCTGGCGCTTGCTCAGCTCAGCCATCGCCTCTTCCAGCACTTCGGGGTGCGCGAGCAGATAATTCCTGACGATGGTCTCGATGTCTCCGCGCTGGCCGTCGGAAAAACTCTGCGCCGATGCTGAAGGCGGCGTGCCGCAGAGTGCGAGCGCGAACAGTGCGGGAGCGAGCAGGCGGAACGAAGGCATTTGCAAATCCTCTCGGTGAAAGCCGGTTTCCGAAGAGCTTCGTAACCTGGCTGAATTTATTTCTAGTTGCTGTTTTGACCGGGCAGCGGCTTTGCAGCGACGATATCGTCGGCCTTGACCCATCCGGGCGTGCCGATGGCGAAACGGGTTTTCGCGCGCGAGGCGAGTTCGCGCGCGGTCTTGTTGTCGCCGCGAAGAAAGGCGGCCTGCGCCGACGCCAGATCGGCCTGCGCTAAATCTCCCTTTCGGCCATAGGCCATTGCGAGCTGGGTATAGCCGAGCGGCGCCTCGGTCTCTCGTGCCACCGCCGCGCGCAGAATCGCAATCGCTTCCTCGGTATGGGCCTTATCATTAGTCCCCACGAGCGCCTGCCCAAGTAACATCTCGATGAGGGGTGCGCTATTCGAGAGCTGCACTGCCTTGCGCAAGGGCGCCATTGCTTCGGCGGGCTTGCCGCCTTCCAGCAGCGCCTGACCGCGCAATTCATAAAAATACGGGTTGTTGGGCTGCCCCTGGATCAGGCCGTCGATCTGGACGAGCGCGGAGCGCAAATCGCCGTGCAGGTAGGTCGCGATCGCCCGCGCATAGCGCGCAGGCAGGCTGTCATTCGACAATGGATAGCGCCGATAGACGGTGTCCTGCCGCTCCATGAAGGCCGAGATCTTGGCGCGCACCATGTCGTGGCGCAATTGCAGGGCCGGATCGTCTTTCTTGTCCCAATAGGGACTTGAACGGGCGAGTTCCTCCAGTGCCGCGACGCGCTGTGCAGGCATCGGATGCGACTGGAGGTAGGGATCGGCACCGCGCGCGGCGAACAGGCTGTCATCGGTAAACCGCTTGAAGGTTTCGTACATGCCCTTCGCGGATTGGCCGGTAGCGGTCAAAAACTTCACCCCGGCGCGGTCGGCGTTTTCCTCCTGCTGGCGCTGATAGGAGATCAGGGTACGGCGGATCATTTCCTGCGGCCCGGCGACCGCTGCCGCGCCGGCGTTAGCCAGACCGTTATTGCTGTTTCCGCTTCTTACGCCCGCCACCATCGCGCCGGCGCCGAGCAGCATGGCGATGATCATCTGTGTCTGCGCCTGCGCCAGTTGCTCGCGAAGCTTGGCGAGATGGCCGCCGGCCAAATGGCCGGTTTCATGCGCCAGCACCCCGATGATCTGGTTCGGGCTCTCGGATTGCATCATCGCGCCGTAATTCACGAAAATGCGACGGCCGTCCGCGACGAAAGCGTTAAAAACGCTCTCATTGAGAATCACGATCTGGATGTTCTGCTTTTCCAGGCCCGCGGTGCGCAGGATCGGCCGTGTGTAGTCGCGCAGCAGTTGCTCGGCCTCGGTATCGCGGATGATCGGCGGCCCCTTGTTCTGCTCCGCAAGCGCTGATGACATCGGCGCAACGGCGAGCGCGACCGCGGCGGTAACGGCGGTCAGTTTCGACGTTTTTCTGCGTAGCGCTGTGCGGAGCAGCATTGAGCGGTCTTTAATGATTGGCGGCGGCCCGGATACGAGATAAGCCCTAACAAACCATGGAATGCGGCTAGTCTGGGGCCAAATAGCAGATATCGATGCTTGAAGCGACACTGAGAGACCGGGTGAGGCACCTATTGACGGCGTCGGGGCGAAGCGACGTTCCGCCGTTCATGGTGATGGACGTGATGGCGGCGGCGGCGCGCATTGAAGCGGCCGGCGGCCATGTCATTCACATGGAGGTCGGGCAACCCGCGGCTCCCGCGCCGAAAGCGGCGATATCGGCCGCTCACGCCGCGCTCGACGGCGGGCGGATCGACTACACCTCCGCGCTGGGAATTCCGTCGCTGCGCCAGCGCATTGCCAGGCACTACCGGGAGACCTACGGCTGTGCCGTGGATGCCGAGCGGATCGTGGTCACCACGGGCTCGTCGGGCGCTTTCATCCTGGCGTTCCTTGCCATGTTCGAGCCGGGCGATCGGGTTGCGGTCACGGTGCCCGGTTATCCGCCGTATCGCCACATTCTGACCGCGCTGGGCTGCGAGCCGGTGCTGATCGAGACATCAAGCGAAACCCGTCATGCGCTGACCGGTGAAGCCTTGCTGTCAGCACATCGCAGAAGTCAGCTGAAGGGTGTGCTGGTCGGAAGCCCGGCCAATCCGACGGGCACGATGATGTCCCGCGAGGCGCTCACCAGCCTGATATCGGCGGCGGAAGGCGCGGGCATCCGTTTCATTTCCGACGAAATTTATCATGGCCTCGACTATGCATTCCCGGCGGTGACGGCGGCGGAACTTTCTCCGCATGCGCTCGTGATCAATTCGTTCTCGAAATATTTCTGCATGACCGGCTGGCGGGTCGGCTGGATGGTGGTGCCCGAACCGTTGGTGAGGCCGATCGAGCGGCTGCAGCAGAATCTCGCGATCTCGGTGCCGACGCTGTCGCAGATTGCCGCCGAGGCTGCATTCGAAGGCCGCCAGGAAATGGAAGACGTGAAGCGCGGCTACCAGGAGAACCGCCGCATTTTGATCGAGGGCCTGCCGCAAGCCGGTCTCAACAAGTTCTTGCCCGCCGACGGCGCGTTCTACCTTTACGCCGACGTCTCGCAATTCACCTCCGACAGTTTCGGGTTTGCCAAACAGATGCTGGAACAGGCGCACGTCGCGGCGACCCCCGGCATCGACTTCGATCCGGTTCACGGCCATCAGTTCATTCGCTTTTCCTATGCGCGTTCGGCCGAGGAAATGCGCGAGGCCGTTGCGCGGATCGCGCGGTGGCTCGGATAGGGTACGCGAACCCTTCGATTCTTCGCAAGTTGCGCAGCCGAATGCTCGTCTAAATCAGGAGATATCCTTGTCCACCACATCAATACCGGAGCCCATTGACACGCGGCATTTTCCACTTGCAGCAGTGGTGTGGCCCGATCGCGCCGATGGGCGTTCCAGCCTGCTGCGTACGGTGATCCTGATCGCGCTGGGAACGGCGCTGCTGACGCTCTCGGCCAAGATAAATCTGCCGCTGCCCTTCGTGCCGATGACACTGCAGACGCTGGTCGTGCTTGTGATCGGCGCCGCCTACGGCTGGCGTCTTGGCGGCACGACCGTCATTGTCTATCTGGCAGAAGGGGCAATCGGATTGCCGGTGTTTGCAGGTCCCGTTGGCGGTCTCGCGCCTTTGCTGGGTCCGACAGCCGGTTATCTTGTCGGCTTCGTGGCTGCGGTCGTCGTCACGGGATGGCTGAGCGAGCGCGGCTGGGATCGCTCAGTGCCTCTGCTTTTCGTGGCGATGGGAGCGGGGCACATCATCATTCTTGCGGCCGGATTTGCGTGGCTCGTGTTTGGCATGAAGCTCGGTTTTGAGAAGGCATGGCTTGTCGGGATCGCGCCCTTCATCGCCGCGTCAGTGATAAAGAACGCACTTGGAGCGGCCCTTGTACCGGCGATCAGGCGCACGCTCGATCGCCGCGGATAAATCGCTGGCGGCTAGACGCAACACCATTGACTCCGCTGGCCCAATTGATTTTGGCTGTATCCGGCAGTAGGCCGTACGCGCAAGAGCGACGGACAGATCCGCAAATTCTGATGGGGGAGTGAACGTCATGGCGCCCACGACCATAACCAAAGCACAGCCCCGCGCGGCGAAACCCTGGTACAAGATACTTTATCTTCAGGTGCTGTTCGCGATTCTGCTCGGTGTCGTCGTCGGCTGGCTATGGCCCGACCTCGCGACCAACGACTGGATCAAGGCGCTCGGCGACGGCTTCATCAAGCTGATCAAGATGGTGATCGCGCCGATCATCTTTTGCACGGTGGTCTCCGGCATTGCGCACATTCAGGATGCCAGGAAAGTCGGCCGCGTCGGCGTCAAGGCGCTGATTTATTTCGAGGTCGTTTCGTCGTTCGCGCTGATCCTCGGCCTGATTGTGGGCAATCTGGTCCAGGTAGGTCATGGGCTGGCCGCGAAGCCCGACGCCGCGGCGGTCGCGAATTACGTCAAGCAGGCGGAAGCGCAAAAGTCGGTCGATTTCGTCCTCAACATCATTCCCGACAGCGTGGTCGGCGCGCTCGCGCGTGGCGATATCCTGCAGGTGCTGCTGTTCGCGATCCTGTTCGGCTTTGCGCTGATGGCGATGGGCGAACGCGCTCACCGCTTACGCGACATTATCGACGACACCGCGCATGCGGTGTTCGGCGTGATCGCCATTGTCATGAAGGCGGCGCCGATCGGCGCGTTTGGCGCGATGGCCTACACCATCGGGAAATTCGGGCCCGCCGCGCTTGGCAATCTGGTCGGACTGATCGCAGTGTTCTATGTGACCGCGGCGTTGTTCGTGTTCGTCGTGCTCGGCCTGATCGCCCGGTTCGTCGGCTTCAGCATTTTCAAGTTCATCGCCTATATCAAGGACGAACTGTTGATCGTGCTAGGCACCAGCTCGTCCGAAAGCGCGCTCCCGCAATTGATGGAAAAGCTCGAGCGGCTCGGCTGTTCCAAACCGGTGGTCGGGCTGGTGGTGCCCACCGGCTACTCGTTCAATCTGGACGGCACCAACATCTATATGACGCTTGCGACGCTGTTCATCGCGCAGGCGCTCGGCGTCGAGCTGTCGTTCAGCCAGCAATTGACCATCCTGGTCGTCGCGATGCTGACATCGAAGGGCGCCAGCGGCGTCACCGGCGCGGGATTCATTACGCTGGCGGCAACGCTGTCGGTCGTCAATCCGGCGCTTGTGCCGGGGATGGCGATCGTGTTCTCGGTGGACAAGTTCATGAGCGAGGTTCGCGCGCTTACCAACATTACCGGCAACGGCATCGCCACGGTGTTTGTGTCGTGGTGGGAAGGCGAACTCGATCGCGACAAGCTGCATGCCAATCTCAACAAGACGATCGATCCGTCGGATGTCGAGACGGCTGTCACGACGGGGTAGCTGGACGCAAAATCATCAACGCGTTGCCAAAGGCTCACTTCAGGCCTGGCTGGCCGATGTCAGCTTTCGGGAGGAAATGCAGACGTTCCACATTCAAAGGCGTGACGACTGGTTGCAAGCCAATATAGGGCCTGACGGTTGACCATTGTAATGAAATCCGGAAATGAGAGGACCTGTGGCAGCTGTACGGCGCGCTGCGATGGCTGGCTGCAGATCGAAGTGCGCGGACATCGGATCCGGCCAGGCAAGCCGTGTCCGTTCAGTGTCGAACATCAGTGTTCAATCTACAGCGAACGCCCGCAGCATCCGTGCCGCGAATTCATTTGCGGATGGCTCACGGCCTCAAGTCCGCTTCCTGAATGGATGCGTCCGGACAAATCCGACATGATCATGCTGGCGGCCAATTTCATCTGGCACGGCCTGCCGGTCGACGTGGTGGTCGCGGCCGGGGACCGTCCCAAGAGAAAAGCGTTGGACTGGCTGATGAAGTTCAGTTCAGAAAAAAAGCGGTTGCTGATCTATCAAGTCGAACAAGACTGGTTTGCATTCGGTCCACCGGCTTTTCAGGCTGAGATTGCCGAACGCATCGGGCGTGGCGAACAGCCATGGGCAGACTGATCGGTTGAGGGGGCCTTCGTGACAGCGGCGGCGACGGGTTGCACAATTATAAATTGTGCAACGTCGCCGCACCAAAACTCCGGCAGATGTTGCGTCCGGGCTAAGGCCAAGCGAACTCACGCGAATAGGCTTGCGCAACCCGAAGGTGCGACGAAAACTCGCAGCGATGCGGCAAATTGCTGCATTGCAATAGTATCACTGTACCATTTTTGCGACAGGCTCCGAAATATTTCATTAACCGACCTTCCAAGCCTTCCAATTGGCATTTGGTATACATTAGGCTCCCCTCGCTCGGAAGTTGAATCGGGCTCGAACGTGGGGAAACGTCATGAGAAATAAGCTTCTTTCGGGGACCGCCTGCGCTGCTCTTTGCCTGGTCTCGTTCAGCGGCGCGGCGCGATCTGCAACACTCGATGACGTCATGGCGCGGCTCGACAAGATCGAAAAAGAGAACGCCGAACTGCGACAGAAAGTCCGGAGCTTGTCTGCGGCAAAGCCCGTGGCAGCCACTGCGCCGGTCGCTACCGATCCAAGCAAATTCAAGGGCAATCCGGTTCTGCACGCCTCCGTCGCGACTTCGCCGGCGCCGCCCAGGCCGACAATTGGCGGCATCCCGGTAAAAGCGGGCCCTCTGGGACCGTTGATCGATAACACTACGGTTACGCTTTACGGATCCATCGATGTATCGGCGGACGTCTTTAATCCGTCAGTTTTCGATCAGGGCACAAAACTCGGGGTCGCGAGCAATATTTCGAGTTTCGGTATTCGAGTCAGGCATAACCTTGCGCCGTATGGCTGGGACGGCATGGCGGTGCTGGCCCAGTTGGAATCTCAAGTCGATATAGCGTCAGCCCCAACCGAGCGCGCAGCATTTGGGACGCGCGACAGCTTTTTAGGGGTGGAGGGGCCGTGGGGTGCCATCAAAGCCGGCAAGTCCGACACGCCTTACAAGAAAAGCACAGCCGCGATGGATCCGTTCTCGCGAACCCTCGGAGATTATAATTCGATCATGGGCAATACCGGCGGAGACAACCGGGCCGAGTTCGATTGGCGCATGAGCCACGCGGTCTGGTACGAATCGCCGATCTTCAATGGCTTCCAGTTCAGCGCGTTGGCCTCGCCCGGTCAAAACTATGCCAAGGATAACAGCGACTATTCGTACGGCGACGCATTTCAATGCAACGGCGCGTCGGCCCGCGGCAGCGGCAGCAACTTCCCGAACACCGGCGGCGCGGTTCCCGGCAACCTCGGCGGCAACGGTTGCACCGATGGTTCCTACGGCAATGCCTATAGCGCTGCTTTGACCTACAAGAACGGTCCGTTTACGGCGATCGCCGCCTATGAACTGCATGAGGGGGTCAACCGACGCGGCGACGACGGAAGTGAACCAGGGTTGATTGCCCCGGTCTTCCTGGCCGACGGTTCTCAGGTCTTCACGGGCGTTCATAACGAATGGGCCGCGAAGGTTGGCGGAGGCTATCGCTTCAATGATGGCTTGGGCGACGTTCAGCTAAACGCCTTCTACGAGTGGATTCGGCGGGACGTAACCGCCGCCGAACAACCGTTCAATGAGCGCTCACGAGATGCGGTATTCGCCAGCGCCACGCAGTTCATTGGCAAGTGGGCCTTGAGTGCGTCTTATGCCCACGCCTTCAAGAGTCCGGGCAACCCGGCGATGTTGAGCGTCAACGATCCAGTGCTTGCGCCAGCCGCTACATTGCAGGGAAATCTGTTCAGCAATGATGCCAGCCAGTATGCGATCGGCGCCCGTTACTACTTCAACGACTGGGCCAGTTGGTATGTTGTCGCCTCCCAGATCAATCAAGGTCCGGGCGCGCATTACTGTCTCGGGGCGAGCGGCCATGGCTACCAGGTCTGCTCTCGCGATGCTGCCAACGACACGATCGGCGGCGCGACAATCAGAGCTGCGACCACAGGGATGACGTTCAACTTCTGAGCGCTAATGAATGGGTGATGACGGGGGACTTGGTGACGAGTCCCCCTTTTCTCGTCTTAAACGTTTGTTTTCGCTGCGGAGAAATCCAATCGCCACCAGTTGTCGAATGGCGGCTGTAGAATGCCCTGAAAAATTGATTTTACCAGCACCTCGCCAAGATAGAACTTGGCAGTGCAAGTGTTACAGGGAACCCGACAATGGATATGCAACCGCCGCCAGCCTTTGTGCAAATTGCGCAGGCCGAAGTCCCGCCCGATGCGCCGGTCGAGCCGGTACCGATCGAGGTCAACGTGTCGAAATACATTCCTGAATCGGCAACCGCGGTGACTATGATTGTGACACTTACGCCGCCGACGGGACAGGCCGTGATCTATCCAGCCGGCCATGAGAATGACGGGACCTTGTTCAAGGGGCCACGCTCGATCGACGAAGTTAAGCTCTCCGGTCCAATCATCTATGTGAAGCTTTATGGAGCAACGAGTTTCGATATCCAATACACTAACTATCGGCAGCGCGAGTGAATGCTGCGGGTTTCCGCTTGAGAACGAACGACGCTGTGGGACATTCGACACCGGAACAGCTGTTGGAAGATGCCCTGGCAGCGCAACGCAGCGGCTCGATCGGAGACGCCAAGCGGCTTTATGCTTCGGTCCTGAGGATTGATCCCACCAACGCTGCCGCATTTGGCAACCTTGGCATCATTGCGGCTCAGCAGGGCGATCTCGCAGCCGCCGAACGCCTCTTTCGTCATGAGATTAGACTGAGACCGAATTATCCCGCAGGTTATAACAATCTCGGGTCAGTGCTGCAGCAGCAAGCCAGGCTGGATGATGCGATCGCTGCTCACCGCCACGCCATAAAGCTAAATCCCAATTATGCCGAAGCCTTTTTGGCTCTCGGCAATGCCCTCAAGCAGCAAGGCAAGTTCGAAGAGGCGATGGGCTCGTATCAGTCCGCCATCAAGGCGAGACGGGACTACGCCGAAGCCCACAACAATGTCGGTGTGCTTCTTCAGATGCAGGGCAGGCTCGACCAGGCGGCATCAGCCTATGGCGAGGCGGTCGCGCTGAGGCCTGGGTACGCGGAAGCCCAATTTAATCTCGGTGTTGTCCTGCATCAGAAGCAGGAATTCGGTGCCGCCGAAGCTGCGTATCGACAAGTTATTTCACTCAATCCCGGAATTGCCGTCGTCCACAATAATTTGGGAGCCGTCCTGAAGGACAAAGGTCTCCTCGATGAGGCACTGGCGGCTTTTGAAAATGCCGTCAACCTGAAGGCGGACTACGCGGAGGCATTTTACAATCGCGCGACGGTGCTGCAGCAACAGGCCAAGCCCGAAGAAGCATTAGCGGCGTATGGTCGTGCCATCGAGCTTCGGACGGATTACACTGACGCGATCAACAATGCCGGCATCGTCCTCCAGGAGCTCGGACGCGCGAGTGAGGCGGTCGATCTTTACCGGCGATTGCTTGAACTGGTACCGGCTCGTGCGGATGCCTACAACAATTTGGGCGCAGCGTACCTGGCGCAAGGGCGTCCAAACGAAGCGCGAGCGGCGTTTGAACAGGCGTTGACGCACAAGTCCGATTTTCCCGAGGCATTTTACAATCTGGGAAACGCCTGGCGCGAGCTCGGTCATCTATCCGAAGCGATCGTGGCCTATCGCAACGCATTGCGACTTCGGCCCGATTACGCCGATGCGTTCAGCCAGCTCGTCTATCATCGCGCGCAGGCGTGCGAGTGGGACAGTCACCAAGCCGACCAGGACAAGCTTCTCGACATGGTGCGGGCCGGAGTGCGTGTTCCGCCGTTTTACCTGCTTTCGACGCCGGCGTCCGCGTCCGATCAATTGATCTGTGCCCAGCACTGGATCGGGCCGATCAGGCCGCCGTCGGAAGCGGTCTTTGAGCATCAGGTTTCCGTTGGCAGCGATCGCCTTCGCCTTGGCTATTTGTCCGGAGATTTTCATCAGCATTCCACCGCGCACCTGATGTCCGAATTGTTCGAGTGCCACGATCGTGACCGCTTCGAGGTCTTCGCTTATTCCTACGGTCCCGACGATAAAAGCCCGATGCGCGCGCGGCTTGATCGGGCGTTCGATCGTTTCGCCGATATACACGCGCTGTCACACCGCGAGGCAGCACGGCTTATCCACGCCGACAAGGTCGATATCCTGGTTGATCTCAAGGGCTATACCCATCACGCCCGGCCAGCGATATCAGCCTATCGCCCGGCGCCGGTGCAGGTGAGTTATCTCGGATATCCCGCTACCATGGGGGCAGATTTCATCGACTACATCATCGTCGATCCGTTCGTGGTGCCGGCTGGCCAGCAGCCATTCTTTTCGGAAAGACTTGTTCACCTTCCCCGCAGCTATCAGGTGAACGACCGAAGGCGCGAGGTGACAAGCGCACGGACGTCGCGACAGGATCATGGATTGCCACCCGAGGGGCTGGTGCTTTGCAGTTTCAACAACAGTTACAAGATCTCGCCGGTATTTTTCGATATCTGGATGCGTTTGCTGCGGTCGGTTCCCGGCAGCGTGTTGTGGCTGCTCGAGACCAACGGGCTGGTCAAAGGCAATCTGCGTTCGGAAGCAGGGAAACGCGGAGTGGACTCTGCCCGGCTGATCTTTGCTCCGGTCGTGCCACCGGCCGAACATCTCGGGCGCCACCGGCACGCCGATCTGTTTCTCGACACATTGCCCTGCAACGCGCACACGACCGCCAGTGACGCGCTGTGGGCCGGACTGCCGGCCCTGACCTGCAGCGGAGACACCTTCGCGGGCCGTGTCGCGGGCAGCCTTCTGACGGCGATCGGCATGCCGGAATTAGTGACGGGATCGCTTGAAGAGTATGAGCAGGCGGCTCTGGCTTTGGCGCGCGATCCACAACGCTTGGTCGCGTTGCGGCAAAAACTGGAAAAAAAGCGCGACACCAGTTCGTTATTCGATCTGCCGAAATTGACCGCAAATATCGAAGCGGCCTACGCGCGGATGTGGCAAACTTGGCTTTCCCAAAAGAAGCCGATCGCATTCTCGATCGAAAGCACTTGAAATGTGAGGGACAAAGATCATGCTGATGCGAACCATCGTCACGCTCGCGGCTATTCTCGCGCTCGGCACCAGCAATGGATTGGCCGATGCCTATAAAGCACGAAGGCATCATCACCGCGCGTACGTTGTTCGGGATGACGTTGTTCCACCGGCGCCATATGGCGGCGGCCGGCTCGTTATGCATCCCGCCTCGAACATTGCATGCAATACGCCGTTTCGGGCGACGCGCGCGCTGCCCTGCGATCAGCCGGTCTGGGTCTACGGAAGCCCCTGCGAGGTGGATTTGGGTCTCGGACGCTATCGGTCGTGCGACTAGATCAGCAGCCATCGTTTTCGAGATATCGCCATGAACGCCGGGGGCCGTTCCGAACAGACGCTCGCAGCTGCGATCGCTCATCATCGCGCCGGCCGCCTGGCCGACGCTGAGCGCCTCTACCGGCTGGTCTGCGATACCGATCCGAAAAACGCGCGGGCATTCCACCTGTTCGGCGTGGTCGCTCATCAGTTGAACCGCTCCGATGCGGCCTCGCTTGTCGGCCGGGCCGTGATGCTCGATCCGGATTTCGCCGAGGCGCACAACGACAGGGGCGTGATCCTCGCCGCCAACGGATTATTTGCCGATGCATTATCCTGCTTTGAAAGGGCAGTGGCGATCAATCCCGGGTATGACGAGGCCCGCAACAATCTCGGACGGGGATTGCGGTCGCTGGGGCGCCTCGACGAAGCGGTGGCGCAGTTTGAACTGGTCCTGAAGAGCACGCCAGGTTCTCCTGTTGGGCATTTTAATTTGGCCTCGGTGCTGGAACTGGCCGGCCGAAAGCCGGACGCCGAGACGCATTATCGGCGCGCCATTTCGCTGCGCCCCGATTTTGTCGATGCTCACATCCATCTTGCCTCTGTGCTTCAAGACATGGATCGCCTGCCTGAAGCGCTCGCTCATGCCGAACGCGCGGTAACGCTGCGTCCGGACAGTGCCGGCGCGCGCAACAATCTTGGCAATATTCTACGAAACCGTGGCCGGCGTAACGATGCGATCGCGCAATATGAGACCGCTCTCAGGATCGATCCGAATTCCTTCATGGCGCATTACAATTGTGGCGTAGCGCTGCGCGGCGAGACAAGGATTGCGGAAGCGAGAGGCCATTTCGCCCGCGCGTTTGCGCTCAAGCCGGACTTTCTCGAAGCCGAGTTGGCCATGTGCATGGCAGAACTTCCGGCACTTTACGAAGACGCATCCGGGATCGCCGAGCGGCGCGGCGCCTATGCGGGCCGGCTGGCCAGGCTGTGCGCGGACGTGGAAGGCGCTCAGGCGCCTGCCGCGCTCGCAGACGCGATCGGCTCCCATCAGCCGTTTTATCTCCCTTACCAAGGCGGCAACGACCGCAAGCTTCAATCCTTGTATGGTTCGATGGTCTGCAAAATCATGGCTGCGAGATACCCGACGCCCGTCCTGCCAAATCCTCCGGGTCCGCACGAGTCGATCAGACTGGGTATCGTCAGCGGCTTCTTCAGGCAGCACTCGAACTGGAAGATCCCGGTCAAGGGATGGCTGCAGAACCTGGACCGGGATCGATTTCACGTGTCCGGCTATTACACGAGTGGCGAACGCGACGGCGAGACCGAGGCCGCGGCGGCATCGTGCGATCATTTCGTACAGGGCCCGCGTTCGCTCGACGCCTGGCGGCGCACGATACTGGACGACGCGCCCCATGTTCTGATTTTCCCCGAAATCGGGATGGACAAGGTGTCGGCGCAATTGGCGGCCCAACGGCTCGCAGCCGTTCAGTGCTGCTCCTGGGGACACCCGCTCACCAGCGGGTTTCCGACCATCGATTACTTCATCAGCAGCGATCTCATGGAGCCCGCGGACGCTGCGGATCACTATTCCGAACAGCTCATTCGGCTGCCGAATCTTTCGATCTACTACGAACCCGCCGAAGTCCCGCGTACCGGGATCGACCGCGCACAGCTAGGGCTGCGCGCAAGCGCCGTGGTCTATTGGTGCTGTCAGTCCTTGCCAAAATATCTGCCGCAATTTGACGGAGTGTTCGCACGCATCGCGGCCGAGGTACCCGACTGTCAGTTTACGTTCATCGAATTCGGAGGCGGCAGGGCCGTCACCGAGATGTTTCGAGCCCGGCTCGTGCGCGCATTCAAGGCTGTCGGTCTCAACGCCGGCGATCATTGCGTCTTCTTGCCGAGACTTGCCCCGGATCGTTTCGTCGCTGCCATCGGCCAGTGCGACGTCGTGCTGGACAGCATCGGCTGGTCAGGATGCAACTCGGTCCTGGAGAGCCTGGTTCACAATGTTCCCATCGTGACCTTCGCCGGAGAGATGATGCGCGGCCGGCACACGGCCGCTATCCTGGATATGATGGACATCAGCGAGACGACCGCGCGGACGATTGACGAGTACGTTTCAATCGCCGGTTTTCTCGGTCGCATCAACGCAAAACGAGCTGAATTGTCCGCGGAGATCGCGAACAAGAAGCGCCGCGTCTATCGCGATCGCACATGCATCGCGGCTCTGGAGGCGTTCCTGGATAGAGCCGTTCGCAACAAGGGCGCTCAGCTTTGCAGCAGTGAGAGGCTGTCCGACTAACTCAGACTCGCTAAAATTTCGACATGTCTCGCTCTACCGCAGTCAAAGTCAGAACGCTTTCCTGTACCGCGTAAGCGCTCGGGGGCTGCCGTAGACCCACATCGGCTCGTCGCATTGGCTCGGACCGTGGTCGGTCATGCACGCGGCGCTCCAGGGCGGAGCCGCGACCTCGCGGCCTGTCTCGTATGTCTGCGGCAGCCCATGGCCTTCGTTCGTTCGCGCCTGAGCTGACATCGCGAGGGACGGTACGATCAGCAGCGCTGCCACAAATGATTTCGTCATCATCGTTTAGGTCCTTGTTTGCGGGCCTCACGGCCACTTGATGCGTGCGAGCCTATTTCCCCGCGCAGCTGACCGTTAGCCATCTGCGCGGCTCCGCTGATAACAAGACTCGGATTCGAGTCCCGATATTCCCGGACCCGCGAAACGCGCTCTGAACGCCGGAGCTCAGATGCAGCTTCCCGCATGACGTAAGTCTAAAATTGCCCTGCACCACTAAATTAGATTTTGGAAAACTAAATTCTGGTTTAGTTGGGAAGATCGCGTTTGATGGTGATGTTTGATTGGCATTTTTGGCTGGGGGCCTGCGGCCGCGCGAGCTGATCGATATCACAGCATTTCGCACCGGGCGGACCTGGTCGCGCAAGCCCAACCATAGGCGTCCGCGTTTTTTGTGGAATCCCGACGATCCTCCGGCGGCGATCACACTGAAACAGACTCAGGATGCCGCCGGCGCGATGCGGCTGCAAGTAATAGCAGTCGAGGCCCGCAACACGGACGAGCTCGCTCCCGCATTTAGAACGATCGCAAAAGCGGGGCCGAACGCTCTCGTTATTCTGAACGCGCCTCTTATGAACATTCAACGGGCGCGCATATGGCGATCGTGTTCTCGGTGGACAAGTTCATGAGCGAGGTTCGCGCGCTTACCAACCTTACCGGCAACGGCATCGCCACGGTGTTTGTGTGGTGGTGGGAGGATGAACTCGATCACGAGAGATTGCACGCCAATCTCAATAAGACGATCGATCGGTCGGACGTCGAGACGGCTATCACGACGGGCTGGCGGGGGCGTAAAGTCATCAAGGCGCGGTCAAAGGCTCGCTTTGTGGCCGGGCTCACCTATGTCCGCTTTCGGAAAATACTGACATCCCAATTCAAGGGCGGGATGACCGCTTTTGACCCCACAACAGATGTCGCGCTTGACAGCGTCCACTATTCGTCAGGACACGTTTCGGTAAAGTATATTCTCGTGACGTTGGGAGGGAAGTCCGGCGATCGGCGCCCGCGTCGATTGATATGTCTTTGCATGCCTTCCTGACGTGTTATTGTTATCGCGTGAGCCATAGGTTTGGCCATGACAGGTATTGCAGAGTGGCTGGCATCGATCGGTTTGGGAGAGTACGCCCAGCGCTTCGGCGAGAACGCCATTGACCTCTCGGTCGTCCGCGATCTTACGGAGCAGGACCTCAAGGACCTCGGCGTCCTGCTTGGGCACCGGCGCAAGATGCTGCGCGCGATCGCAGAACTTAAGGGGGACGTTCTACGAACACCCCCGGGCACCAAACCGGCGCCGCGGGACAGCGCCGAGCGGCGTCAACTTACAGTCATGTTTTGCGATCTGGTGGGCTCGTCGGCACTTTCGGCCCGCCTTGATCCGGAGGACCTGCGGGCGGTAATCGGCGCCTATCACGCCTGCATCGCAGAGGTTATCGCCCGGAATGAGGGCGTCATCGCGCGGTACATGGGGGACGGCGTGCTCGCCTATTTCGGCTATCCCCAGGCGCACGAGGATGATGCCGAGCAGGCGACACGCGCGGGGCTGGCGCTGGTCGATGCCGTGGCTAACCTCCAGACAGATATCGGCGCCAAGCTACAGGTTCGCGTTGGCATCGCTACCGGCATGGTGGTCGTGGGCGATTTGACCGGCGAAGGCGCCGCTAAGGAGCAGGCGGTCATTGGCGAGACGCCGAACTTGGCTGCGCGCCTGCAGGCGCTCGCGGAGCCCGATACGGTGCTGATCTCCGAAAGTACGCACCGGCTCACAGATGGGCATTTCGAGTACCGCAATCTCGGTCCTGTCGCGCTTAAAGGATGGGTGGAACCATTACCCGCGTGGCAGGTGCTGGGAGCAACCGGAGTGGAAAGCCGCTTCGAGGCGCAGCACAAGACCAGATTGACACCGCTCATCGGGCGTGACGAGGAGTTCGAGTTGCTGTTGCGTCGATGGGAGCATGCCAAGCGTGGTGAAGGCTGCGTGGTGGTGCTCACCGGAGAGCCGGGTATCGGTAAGTCGCACATTGCCCTGGCGCTTGAAGAGCGGCTCCAATCCGAACCACACATCACGCTGCGCCATTTCTGCTCGGCGCACCACACTAACAGTGCGCTGTATCCATTCATCCGCCAACTCGAACGGGCTTCCAGGTTCGAGCGAAGCGACTCGCCGGCGGAGAAGTTCGCCAAGCTTGAGACTCTACTCATGCGGTCCAGAGCCGACGCGGACCGTGTAGTGGCACCTCTGGCCAACCTGCTGTCGCTACCACTCAACGACCGCTATCACGTGCCAGAGATGAGTCCGCAGAAGCGCAAGGAGATGACATTGGCGGCGCTTTTGGCTCAGTTCGGCGGCTTGGCGGCGCGGCAGCCGGTGTTCGTCATCTTTGACGATGTCCATTGGGCGGACCCGACCTCGCTGGAGCTGCTCACGGTTACCTTGGAACAAGTCCAGCGGCTTCCGGTGCTGCTGCTTATCACCGCGCGACCGGAGTTCACGCCGCCCTGGCCAGGTCATGCGCATGTGACGACGGTCTCGCTCACGCGCCTGAACCGAAACGATGGGGCGGCATTAATCGACCGCGTCACTGCCGGCAAGACGCTCCCAAAAGAGGTGATGAACCAGATCCTGGCCCGCACCGATGGCGTGCCCCTGTTCGTCGAAGAACTAACCAAGACCGTGCTGGAAACCGGCCTGTTACAGGAGCGGGATGATCACTATGTGCTCAGCCATCCGCTCCCTTCGATGGCGATTCCGACGACATTGCACGCATCGCTGATGGCGAGGCTCGACCGATTGGCGCCGGTGAGGGAGGTGGCTCAGATCGGCGCTGTGGTGGGTCGCGAGTTCTCCTACGAACTGCTGAACACCGTAGCCGGGTTGCCTAGAGAAAGACTTGAGGAGGCGCTTGCCCAGTTGGTTCGGTCGGAGTTGATATTTTGCCGGGGCGAGGTACCCCAGGCAATCTATACGTTCAAGCACGCGCTTGTGCGGGACGCGGCCTACTCGGGACTTCTAAGGAGCCGACGCGCAGCACTGCATGCCACGATCGCAGACGCCTTTGAGCAACGGTTCCCGGAAATCGTGGAGGCCCAACCTGAAACTCTCGCGCACCATCTCACGGAAGCCGGATTGTTCGAAAAGGCGGAGGCGTATTGGCTCCAGGCCGGCAAGAAGGCCGCCATGCGCTCCGCCAACCTTGAGGCCATCGCACACCTGCAACGAGGTATCGAGGCCTCGGGCCATCTGCCCGACGGCGGACGAAAGGACAGGCTGGAACTTGACTTCCAATTCGCTCTGGGGACCTGCTTGATCGCTACCCAGGGGCCAGCCTCAAACAAGGCGATGGCAACCTTCGCCCGCGCGCGTGAGTTGTGCGAGCGCCTCGGAGGCCCCCCCGAGCAACTCCAGGTCATGTTCTGGTTGACCACTGCGAGCGTCATTCGCGGTGAGTTGCCGCTGGCCCAGGAAACGATCGCGGCTCTGCTTGATCTCGCCGGCGCGCGCGGTGACCGACCAGCGTTGCTCAACGCGATGCGCGGGCAGGCTATGATTCGCCTTTTCATGGGACATCTCACCGGTGCCCACGAAGTGATCAAACGGGCCGTCGAAGCGTTCGACGCGAGCAGCGAGGAGGACAGATTGGCGGCGCGTGCCGCCGGCCAAGATGCCGGCGTGGCCGACTTGGCCCTGATGTCGTGGGCACTCTGGCTGCTCGGCCAGGCCGATACTGCAATGACACAAATAGGCGGGGCCATTCAGCGGGCTGACACCATCAGTCATCCGCATTCCCAGGCGTATGCTTGCTATTATGCGTCTATTCTGCACGCTCTTCGCGGCGAGCTCGTGACTGCGCAACGCTATGCCGAACTCTGTATCGCCTTGTCGGAGGAACACGGATTCCGGCAATGGCGCGGCTTGGCGCACGCCATCCGGGGCATATGCGTGACCCTGCGTGACCCTTCATCCAGCGCACTCGAGGAAATCCGCCTTGCGTTGGACGAATATCGTGGCGCGGGTTATCAGCTCGGCATCACGGCACTGTACGTGCTCTTGTGTCCGGCTTTCTCGTCTAGTCACAATTGCGAGGCTGCGCTGGAGCTGATCGAGCAGGGCCTCGCGACAACCAGCCGCAACAGCGAACGGATCTTCGAGGCCGAATTGTATCGACTGAAGGCGCGCGCGCTGCTCGTCCGCGGCGCACCAGATGCCAAGACCGAGGCGCAGTCACTGCTCGACCAGGCATTGACTACGGCAAGAAGCCAGCACGCAAAAGCGCTTGAACTTCGAGCTGCGACGGACACTGCCGCGCTGTGGATCGATCAGGGCCGACGCGAGGAAGCGCTCGATTTTCTCGCACCCATCCACGCTTGGTTCACCGAGGGTTTCGACACGCAAGATCTGAAGCAGGCAAAGGCTTTGCTCGACCAGTTGCGGTGACTTGGAACTACAGTTCTCCAAACTGAACTCGGACTCACCAAGTTAGTAAGCGACTTTGCCTGGGCGTTACACAGCCGCTTGCTTTAGATGTTGATGATATTCACGCACCCTTTGCCATCCCTGCTCGTCTTTCTCTGGACGCTCGTTTATAAAATGTGGCTTGTTGTGCGGCTTTTCTTTTTTCTCTCTGTCATACACCGCGATTGCTTGTTCCGCAGCGGCTCTCCCCAGCTTTCGCCCGTTATCCAGATTGCTGTGATTCCATTTGAAATTGATATGCCCCGGCACGTGAATCTCGACGACTGTGCCGTTCCACGGATCCTTCTTCTTCCCGTCCTTCCCGGATTCGGTTTTGTATTGGACGTGGTATTTGAAGAGCTTGACGTCATCTTCGCCAACGGTCGCTGCAAACAATTGGCAAAGATTTGCCAAGGCATCATGAAGATTTTCCGGTTTGCGGATTTGCTTCGAATCGACGATCCGGCTCACCCATATTTCGTCTAGCTTATCGTTTGGCGGCTTATGGTGCTCCTCGAGCAAGCTCTCGAAGTTGACCGTGTCGACCAAAGCCCCTTCGCAGTATGTGACTCCGTCGATCTCTACGGTTCCCTCGATGAAGGGAAGGGCCGAACATGCACATAAACTGGATGCGCTGATAGGCACCTTGTACTCTTTCTTTTCGGTTTTCTTGGTCATCGGACGATTGGAAAACAATGCGAGCTTCTGCTTGTCAAGATTCCAGGCGTTGTGAAATATGAATGGCTTTCCGTCCTTTTTCAGCTCCTCGAAATTTATGCCCTTCATAAACTCGCTATCCGGATAGTTGATCCTAGACAGGCCGTTGACATCGGACAGGTACATCATGGACGTGAGATAACGGACGAAGGGATTAGTTGCCATCGCTTGGTTGAGGATCCATCTATTGAAGTCCCCTTCATCCAATTTTGTGAACTTCTTCTTTTGATCCCTGTCAGGCATCTGATTGAGCAGAAGCGCCATGGAGTCCTGGTAGACATCCATCATTCTGTAGGGGTCCCACAGGAAGTCCTTATAATTGTCGGAGTCGGTGACGAAGTTATTCAGAGCCTTTATGTTGCTGCGCCAATCCGGTCCGAAGACGGTGTTTATGGGAAAGCGCTTATAGCTTTCATCGTCTCGAAAAACGCCATTCTTGAAGAATTGATAAGTCTTTTCGGCCTTATCTTCCTTCTCATCCCATTGATTATAGACGATCCCGACCCAAGCGCCGATGCAGGACAGTGCCCAGACATCAAACTTTATATTCTTGTCGCGAAGAGCTTCTAGAACCCCGATGTGCAGCCCTGCTGCCGGTCCACCGCCGCCGAGCGTAATTGCTCTCTTCACCATTGGTTCCTCCATTTATTTCTTATGGACTTTATGCTCCGATCGAGTTTTTGAATTGCGCGAAGAGGAGGAGGTTAGTTGTTTTTTGGATGATTGGAAAGCGACCGCGCCTATTGCGAACTACTTCGGACATATTTTGTGATGCAGTCCGCTTTTGTGATGCAGTCCGCCGAGAATTGGACGGCAAAGAATACGCCTTGCCCTCTTAACCAGCGCGCGACAGGCGCGCGTCCAGGGAGGTGCGTCGCGACTCATTACAAATAGCAATTTTAATATGACAGTGGCACTGACGCGGATGCCGCTCGCCGGACACAGCCGTCAACCAGTTTACGCATTTGCAAGCAGAGCGCATGATCGTGGGATCGTGTTTATTTAATTGGATTCGACGCACCGCATGTGGCCATGCGCACCCCACAGGGCGCTCTTAAGCAAGTTGTCGCGGTAAGGGCGGGCGGACTTTTGCCGCGACCGGCTTTCAGACTCTCGGCGCAGAGATATCTCTCGGCGGCAGAGATATGAGCGCCATTCAAGCCAAATTAGACAAGCTCATCGATCCGGCATGGCGACATACGAAAGGTATGCGATAGAGCGGCGGGACGTCGCTATTTGGCACCCCTCGGACCTGGCGCGATGTCTGCCTTAAGTCCGTCATGCGGTCCAAAGCGAACATCGACCAAGCGCGCGCAGGACTTGGATTTTATGAGTGCACGCTCCAATTCGATTTTCGACTAAACAAAAACCGCCCGGTTTTGCCGGGCGGTTTTTTCGTCTCACAAACCGGATTTCCTATTCGCTGTTGCCGAAGCGCCGCGACCACCATCCGGCGCGGCGGGGCTGGGTGGTGTCGGTTGTTGCCTCGGAAGCGGGGTGGGCCGGGGCGGGGGCCGCCGATGGCTCAGGCTGGCTGCGATCGACTGGCGCCGCTGCTGCATCAGGCTGGGTATCGACCAGGAAGCTCACCTTTTCGCGCACGGTTGAACGCCGCCGCGCGGCTCTTTCGGCCTCTTGAGCAGTCTCCACCTCGGCGGGTGCGCGAGGCGCCTCCTGCTGACCACGATCGTCCTGCTGACCACGATCAGCGTGTTGTGGCTCAGGCAGCGGTGCAATGGATTCTGGTTGGATTTCCGGCAGAGATGGCTCCGGGGGTGCATACCCGTCGAAATCGGCAACCGCGTTGGTTGCTTCCGGAGCGGATGCCGGCCTGAGTTCGTCCACAATAGATCCGGCCAGACCGTCCTCCAACCCGCCGCGCCGGCGGCGTCCGCCACGACGTCCGCGCCGGCGGGGTCGCCGCTCGCCGCCTGCCGCTTGATCGGCGCGAACCATACCGGGCTGCTCGTCGGATTCGTCCTCGTCGGATTCGCTTTCATCTGCAGGAGCGCCGGCAGCCGCGACCGGGGTCGACACCACGCGAGGAATGTCGTTCTCGTCACGCGCGGGGCCGCCTTCGCGCGCCTCGCCGGGACGGCCGCGCCGCCGCCGTCGCCGCTTGCGCTTGTGCCCATCCGCCTCGGTTTCGCCGTCGCTTGCCTCGCCGACCGGAGCATCGTCGGTCAGCCCTTCGGTCTCTTCGGTTTCCACTTCCGATTCGACTTCGACGTCGAACGGCTCGTCCTCGTCAAACGCCTCCTCGGTTTGCGGCGGGAAGGCCGCAACCTGCGCTGCCAGCAGCGCCTTGGCGGCCTCCAGCGTATGCACCTGTTCGCCGCGATCGATGATGAACGACTGCTGGCCGCTCACGGTCGGATCGGCGATCACGGCCAGCGTCACCTTGAAGCTGTTTTCGAGATCGCGCAGATGGCCGCGCTTGTGATTGAGGACGTAAAGCGCGACATCGGTTCGGGTGCGCACCACGAGATTGTGGGTCGCGCCCTTCATCAGGATTTCCTCGAGACCACGCAGCAATTGCAATGCCACCGAAGATACCGAACGCACATGGCCGCTCCCGCCGCATTGCGCGCAGGGTTCCGTCGAACTCTCCAGCACGCTGGCGCGAATGCGCTGGCGCGACATTTCGAGCAGGCCGAAATGCGAGATGCGCCCGACCTGGATTCGCGCGCGGTCCTGCCTCAGGCAATCGCTGAGTTTGCGCTCGACCGAGCGGTTGTTGCGCTTCTCGTCCATATCGATGAAGTCGATGACGATCAGGCCCGCGAGGTCGCGCAAGCGCAGCTGCCTTGCGACTTCCTCGGCGGCTTCAAGATTGGTCTTGAGCGCGGTATCCTCGATGTGATGTTCGCGGGTCGAGCGGCCGGAATTGACGTCGATTGAAACCAGCGCTTCGGTCTGGTTGATCACGATGTAGCCGCCGGAGCGCAATTGCACGGTCGGCGAGAACATCGCATCTAACTGGCTCTCGACCCCCATCCGCGAGAACAGCGGCTGGCCGTCGCGATATTGCCTGACCGCGCGCACGTTCGAGGGCATCAGCATCTTCATGAAATCGCGGGCTTCCTGATAGCCGGCTTCGCCGGCGACCTGGATTTCGTCGATTTCCTTGTTGTAGAGATCGCGCAGCGATCGCTTGATCAGCGAGCCTTCCTCGTAGACCAGGGTCGGCGCCTGCGACTTCAAGGTCATGTCGCGCACGGTTTCCCACATCCGGATCAGATATTCGAAGTCGCGCTTGATCTCGGGCTTGGTGCGCGAGGCGCCGGCGGTGCGCAGGATGATGCCCATGCCCTCGGGCACGTCGAGATCCTGCACCACTTCCTTCAAGCGCGAGCGATCCTGCGCCGAGGTGATCTTGCGGCTGATGCCGCCGCCGCGCGCGGTGTTGGGCATCAACACCGCATAGCGGCCGGCCAGCGACAGGTACGTCGTCAGCGCAGCGCCCTTGTTGCCGCGCTCTTCCTTGACGACTTGCACCAGCATCACCTGACGGCGCTTGATGACTTCCTGAATCTTGTACTGACGGCGCGGACGGAAGGCGCGTTCCGGCACTTCTTCCATGACGTCGTCGCCGCCGACGGATTCGACGACTTCTTCCTCGGCCTCATCGCCATCATCTTCATCGTCATGATGCTCGTCGCCGTGCGGGGCGGCGGCCTGTTCGGCGTGCTCCGATGCGGCGGGCTCGCCACCGGCGTGTTCGGCGCCGCCGTCTTCGGCGTGCTCTGCGTCGTCGGCATGGGCGGCGTTTTCGCGCG
>Ga0209331_1000130_pt1 | contig 26304 bp, 20 predicted proteins | sample JacPinW_OM3H0_M3_FD_187971 | JGI IMG/M metagenome (GOLD analysis project Ga0209331, IMG submission 187971) | Forest soil microbial communities from Algoma, Ontario, Canada - Jack Pine, Ontario site 1_JW_OM3H0_M3 (SPAdes) (version 2) | ecosystem: Environmental > Terrestrial > Soil > Boreal...
GCCAGGGAACGGAACAGAATCAAACGCGGAACACCGTTCTATGATCCGGAGCTTGGCGTTATTTTGGGGATTCCCAAATCAGTTGTCGAGTGATTCATGGGTAGTCGGCTTTGAGGAGGCCGACCCATGCAGCGCTTTGGATTGCGAGACGACCAATGGGAGCGGATCAAAGATCTTCTGCCCGGGCGAGAAGGTCATGTGGGCGGCAATGCAGCAGACAACCGGCTGTTCGTTGATGCGGTTCTTTACAGATATCGAACGGGAGTCCCTTGGCGTGATTTGCCCGCGCGTTTTGGCGACTGGAACATCGTATACCAGCGCTTTAACCGATGGGCGAAGAGCGGCGTTTTCGATCGCATTTTCAAGTTGTTGGCGAGCGACGCCGACAACGAATACATGATGATCGACGCCTCTATCGTGCGCGCTCACCAGCACAGTGCTGGCGCTCGAAAAAAAACGGCCCGCAAGCGATCGGCCGATCGCGCGGCGGACTGACGACCAAGATTCATGCGCTCGTCGACGCTTTGGGCAATCCTGTCGAACTGATGCTTACGCCCGGCCAAGATCATGATCTTACTTGCGCGGAACCGTTAATCGAGAACGCCGACCCAGAGGCCTTGATTGGCGACAAAGCTTATGACGCCGATCCGTTCGTCGAAACTCTCACCCAGCGTGGAATCACTCCGGTCATTCCGCCCAAGGCCAACCGAAACATCAAGCGGGAGTGCGACTTCGCACTCTATTGTGAACGCAATCTGGTCGAGCGCTTCTTCAATCTGCTCAAGCACTTCCGCGCCATCGCCACACGTTACGACAAGCTTGCGAGAAATTTCCTCGCCGGGGTGCAGTTGGCTGCCGTTACAATCCTCCTCAACTGAATACAGGCCCTAGTACGCGTTCCCCGTTATGTGAGATCAGGCGACCCCGCAAAACAACGCAAGCCGGGCTTGTCTGAGGTTGTAGCGTGGGTTCCCGGATCTTCGCTCGTCCGGGACACGAAACACCTCGTGTCCCGGCCGAGTGCAGTGAGGGCGTCTTCGCGCGCAGACAAGGTTACGCAGTCTGCGCATGCTTGGGCCACACAACGGAACAACGCCCCTAAAGGCAGGGGTGTAGACAGATCTCCTGCCTCTAGCAGCAGCCCCTGAATCGGCCCTTGCCTACGGCATAACGCGCCTGCTGGCGTTCGCGGAAGAACTCCACATAGGTCATGATCGGCTCCTCCGGATGGTTGGCTCGCCGATGTGCGACATATGTCTCGTAGTCGGGAACACCGACCATCAGCCGCGCCGTTCGCGTGGTCCAGTAGAGAGTAGCGCCCGCGGCCCGCGCAGAGCGGTCGAAGAGATCTTGCAAATCAGGCATGGCTGCCTCCTGCGACTGTGCCGACCAGTCCGATCTCAACTGCTGTCACCCGCGGATTGCCGAGTGCCTTGCGGATGCTCATCACGGCGTACACGACGGTCGCCACGACGACGAGCACGAACAGCGCTGCGAGCGTTGCGTCGACGTAGTCGTTGACCACGATTCGCGTCATCTCAGCGGCCGACTTCGCCGGCGCCAGGAGCTGGCCCGCTGCAAGCGCGTCGCCATACTTGAGCGCGTGGCTGATGAAACCGACGTTCGGATCGGAGCTGAACACCTTCTCCAGTCCGGCCGTCGTTGTGCATGCGACGAGCCATGCTGCCGGCGCGAGCGTCACCAGCGCGTAGCGCTCCCGCTTCATCTTGAAGAGCACGACGGTGCACAGCGTGAGCGCGATGGCCGCCAGCATCTGGTTGGCGGTGCCGAACAGCGGCCACAAGGTCCAGATCCCGCCGAAGGGATCGATCACGCCGACATAAAGGAAGTAGCCCCACAGCAAGACTGCCAGCGCGGAACCGATAAGATTGTTGGTCCAGGACGTGGTTTCCCGGAACGCCGGCACCGCATTGCCGATCAGATCCTGGATCATGAAGCGAAGGACCCGGGTTCCGGCGTCGACCGTGGTCAGGATGAACAGCGCTTCGAACAGGATGGCGAAATGGTACCAGATCCCCATCAGCGTCTTCCCGCCGAGGAATGACGACAGGATGCTTGCCATTCCGACCGCCAGCGTCGGCGCTCCGCCCGTGCGCGACATGATCGAGCTCTCGCCGACATCCTTCGCCATCTGCGTGATCTCGGCCGGTGTCACCACGAAACCCCACGACGAGATCACCTGGGCGGCCTGCTCGGCACCGGTGCCGATCAGGCCTGCCGAGCTGTTCATCGCGAAATAGACGCCGGGATGGATGACGCTTGCGCCGATCATGGCCATAATTGCCACGAACGACTCCATCAGCATCCCCCCGTATCCGATGAGCACGATCTGGCGCTCGTTCTCGATCATCTTGGGGGTGGTCCCCGATGCAATGAGCGCATGCCAGCCGGAGACTGCTCCGCAGGCGATAGTGATGAACAGGAACGGGAATACGCTGCCTGACCATACGGGCCCGCTGCCGTCAATGAACTTGGTTACGGCCGGCATCTGCAGATCGGGGCGAACGATGATGATGCCGATCGCCAGGAGCGCGATGGTGCCGACCTTGAGGAAGGTCGAGAGATAGTCGCGCGGCGCCAGCAGCAGCCACACCGGGAGGACGGAGGCAACGAATCCATATCCGATGATGGTCAGCGCGAGTGTCTCACCGCTGTAGTCGAAATAGGCGGCGAGCGCAGGAGTCTCCGACACGGTCCTTCCGTAGACCAGCGCGGCGAGCAGCAGCACGCAGCCGAGAAGCGACATCTCGCCGATGTGGCCCGGGCGGATGAACTGATTGTAAATGCCCATCAGCAACGCGATGGGGATGGTGCAGAAGACCGCGAACGTGCCCCACGGGCTGCCGACCAGCGCCTTGACGACGACGAGAGCCAGAACCGCAAGCACGATGACGCAGATCAGGAGAATGCCGATGCCCGCGATCGTGCCCGCAATCGGCCCCATCTCGGCACGCACGATATCGCCGAGCGAACGGCCGTCGCGCCGCGTCGACAGAAAAAGGACGGTCATGTCCTGGATCGCACCGGCAAATACGGCGCCGGCGAGAATCCACAACGTACCGGGCAGATAACCCATTTGCGCGGCAAGCACCGGACCAACCAAAGGACCCGCGCCTGCAATGGCCGCGAAGTGATGCCCGAAGAGCACGTATTTATTGGTTGGAACGTAATCGAGACCGTCGTTATGGCGATGGGCGGGGGTTGGCCGCGCGGGTTCAACACCGAGCGCCCGCTCGGCTACGAACAGCCCGTAGAAGCGGTAGGCTATGAAATAGATGCACACCGCCGCGACCACCAGCCACGCGGCGTTGACCGCCTCGCCCCGATGCAGCGCAACAATCCCAAACGCCACCGCGCCCAGCAGAGCGATTGCCGTCCATAACAGCTTGGTCTGCCACGCATGCGAATTGTCCGAGGTGGTATCCATCGATTTCCTCCTGTCCTGCAGGACTGCGATAGCGTCCTCCTTGTTGAGGTGTAGCGCTCGCGCCTGCTTTTTCTTGTCGAGAAGAGATCATATCACGGGTTGCCGGCCGGCGAAGTGCGGCAATTGCCGACGAGTCCTCTCTAGTCGAACCTGCGTGCGCCGGGGAAGGCGGCGAGCGCCGCATTCGCCACTTCGCGGTCCTGCTCGCCGGTGCCCGAGCCCACGCCGATGCCGCCGATAACATGCCCGTCGACGATGATCGGCAAGCCGCCCGGCAGGTTGATGCGCTTGCCGCGCGTCGCAATCGCCAGTTTGAGGTCAAGGCCTGCGGCGATGTCCCCGGTCGGCTTGCCATAGGACGCCGTGGTCTTGGCTTTCATCAGCGAGGTGTCGACGGAGAGCGCGAAGGCGCCGTCCATTCGCGCGAAGGCGAGGAGGTGCCCACCGGCATCGACAACGGAGATGCATTGCGGCACTCCCATCGCGCTTGCCTTCGCCATCGCGGCATTGAGGAGCTTCATCGCCCCCTCGCATGTGAGCTTCAGCGCGGCAACCGTATCGGCCATGGATGCACCTGTGAGCGGCAATCGTTCCAGCGGTGATACGGCTGGTGTGGGAACCGGGCAAGCGAAGCCCAGCACTCCCGTCATTCCGGGGCGCGCGCCTGCGCGGGAGCCCGGAATCCATAACCCCGGACCGGTCAGGTGGACGACGGAGCGCCCTGGGCTTATGGATTCCGGGCTCGCCGCGTAGGGGCGGGTTTGAAACCCGCCCCTACATGCGGCGCCCCGGAATGACGGGGCATCGGATTTAATTCGCGCCCGTCCCATCAGGTTTGCGCTGGCGCAACGGAACAGGCCACATGCGCGTGAACGACATCCGCGGCTTCGACTTCGGCCTCGGCGAGACCGCCGACATGCTGCGGGAAAGCGTGCGCGGCTTTGCCGCCGACAGGATCGCGCCGCGCGCCGACGAGATCGACCGCAGCAACACCTTCCCGCGCGACCTCTGGCCCGAGCTCGGCAAGCTTGGGCTGCACGGCATCACGGTCGAGGAGGAATGGGGCGGCGCCGGGCTCGGCTACCTCGAGCATTGCGTCGCCATGGAGGAAGTCTCGCGCGCGTCCGCATCGGTGGGGCTGTCCTACGGCGCCCATTCCAACCTCTGCGTCAATCAGATCCGCCGAAACGGCAGCGCCGAACAGAAACGCCGCTACCTGCCGCGGCTCATCTCCGGCGAGCATCTCGGCGGGCTTGCCATGTCGGAGCCTGGCGCGGGCTCCGATGTCGTATCCATGCGCACGCGCGCGGACAGGAAGGGCGACCGCTTCATCCTCAACGGCAGCAAGATGTGGATCACCAACGGCCCGCAGGCCGAGGCGCTGGTGGTCTACGCCAAGACCGATCCCGATGCGGGCCCCCGCGGCATCACGGCGTTTCTGATCGAGAAGGGGTTCAAGGGCTTCTCCACCGCGCAGAAGCTCGACAAGCTCGGCATGCGCGGCTCCGATACCTGCGAGCTCGTCTTTGCCGACTGCGAGGTGCCGCAGGAGAACGTGCTCGGCGGCGTGGGCGACGGCGTCACGATTCTGATGTCGGGTCTCGACTACGAGCGGGTAGTGCTGGCGGCGGGGCCGCTCGGCATCATGCAGGCCTGCATGGACGTGGTGATGCCTTACGTCCATGAGCGGCGGCAGTTCGGCAAGTCGATCGGGGAGTTTCAGCTGGTGCAGGGCAAGGTCGCCGATATGTATGTTGGCATGAACGCGGCCAAGGCCTACGTCTATGCGGTCGCGCGCGCCTGCGACCGCGGCGAGACCACGCGCGAGGACGCGGCCGGCGCCATTCTCTATGCGGCGGAGAATGCGACCCGAATGGCGCTTGACGCGGTGCAGCTCCTCGGCGGCAACGGCTACATCAACGACTATCCCACCGGACGCTATCTGCGCGACGCCAAGCTCTACGAGATCGGCGCCGGGACGAGCGAGATCCGGCGCATGCTAATCGGCCGTGAGCTCTTCGAAAAGACGGGGTAGGCTTGCTGGGCGGTGTGTCCCGGGTCTCGCGCGAACGGTCGCCGTGAAATGCCATCGCGGAAATAGAGCGCACGGAACGATGCGTCACGCAATCCGTTGTTGAGGCGATATCTTCCACAAAGCTCCCCATGCCCACCACTCAACCGAGCTGACCGCCGATCGATGGCGTTGAGCCTTCCAGGAGGGCCCAATTATGCAAGAAACAACATCCGAGAGCGCGACACGCAATGCATTGAGCGAGCAAGAATTGTCTCATCTCGACGCCTATTGGCGCGCCGCCAACTATCTTTCGGTTGGACAAATATATCTGCTCGACAATCCGCTGTTACGGGAGCCGTTGAAACCTGAGCACATCAAGCCGCGCCTGCTCGGACACTGGGGCACTACGCCCGGGCTCAATTTCATCTATGCCCATCTCAACCGCATCATCAAGTCACGTGACCTGAACGTCATCTATATCTGTGGCCCCGGTCACGGCGGTCCCGGGATGGTGGCGAACACTTATTTGGAAGGCACCTACAGTGAGGTCTATCCATCGATCCAGCAAGATGCCGACGGATTGCGCAGTCTGTTTCGGCAATTTTCCTTTCCGGGCGGGATTCCGAGTCACGCTGCACCGGAAACGCCCGGATCGATTCACGAAGGCGGAGAGCTCGGCTATTCCCTTGCGCACGCCCACGGCGCTGCATTCGATAACCCGGATCTGATCGTTGCGTGCGTGGTCGGAGACGGCGAGGCGGAAACGGGACCGCTCGCCGCGTCCTGGCACTGCAATAAATTTCTCAATCCGGCCTCGGATGGCGCCGTGCTGCCGATTCTTCATCTTAACGGCTACAAGATCGCCAACCCGACCATCCTCGGACGGATGCAAGATGAGCAGCTCATCGGGCTGTTTCGCGGCTACGGGTATGAACCTGTCATGGTCGAGGGATCGCAACCGATGGCAATGCACCAACGTATGGCCGCGGTTCTCGAGCAGGTGATAGAGAATATCCGCTCGATTCAGCAACAGGCGCGGAGGCCCGGTCCCGACTGCGACAAAATGCAAACACCGCGCTGGCCTCTCATCATCCTGCGGACCCCGAAAGGCTGGACTGGTCCGAAGGAGGTCGACGGTAAGAAGGTCGAAGGATTTTGGCGCGCCCATCAGGTTCCAATCGACAGGGCTCGAGACAATCCCGAACACCTGCGGCTGCTCGAGCAATGGATGCACAGCTACAAACCGCAAGAGCTGTTCGGCGAAACAGGGCGGCTGGCTCCGGAGATCGCCGCGCTGGCTCCAGCCGGTAACCGGCGGATGGGCGCAAATCCCCACGCCAATGGCGGCCTGCTCAAGCGCGAGCTGCGCCTTCCGGAGTTTCGGACATATGCGGTGGATGTCGAAAAGCCAGGCGCGTCCCAGGCCGAAGCCACGCGCGTGATGGGCTCATTCTTGCGCGACGTCGTGCGCTTGAATGCGGAAAGTCGCAATTTCCGTTTGATGGGGCCTGACGAGACCTCCTCCAATCGTCTGGACAACGTCTTCGAGGCAACCGATCGCGTATGGATGGAGAAGATCGAGCCCTATGATGTCCATCTCGCGCCGCAAGGTCGCGTGATGGAGGTGCTGAGCGAACACCTTTGCCAGGGCTGGCTCGAAGGTTATTTGCTAACCGGACGCCACGGTTTGTTCGCGTGTTACGAGGCCTTTGTCCACATCGTGGATTCGATGTTCAACCAGCATGCCAAGTGGCTCAAGGTATCACGGACGCTGTCTTGGCGGCGGTCGATTGCTTCTCTGAATTATCTTCTCACTTCGCACGTCTGGCGGCAGGACCACAATGGCTTCACTCACCAGGATCCTGGCTTTGTGGACCTGGTTGCCAACAAGAAGGCGGACATCGTGCGCATATATCTGGCGCCCGATGCGAATTGCCTGCTCTGGATCACCGATCACTGCCTGCGCACCTACGACCGCATCAACGTGATCGTCGCGGGAAAGCAGCCGGCCCCGCAATGGTTGACGATGGAGCAAGCGGTGAAGCACTGCGAGGCGGGAATCGGAATCTGGGATTGGGCATCAAACGATCCTGACGGGAGCGAGCCCGATGTGGTCATGGCCTGCGCCGGCGACGTTCCAACACTCGAGACCATTGCCGCAGTTTCCCTGCTGCGCAAGCACGTGCCCGACCTGATGATTCGCGTCGTGAATGTTGTCGACCTCATGACGCTGCAGCCCAAGAACGAGCACCCGCACGGGATCAGCGACGCTGAATTCGATGGGCTGTTCACGCGCGACCGGCCGGTGATTTTTGCCTATCATGGATATCCCTATCTCGTGCATCGTTTGACCTACAGCCGCAAAAATCACGACAATATGCACGTCCGGGGCTACAACGAGGAAGGCACTACGACGACGCCATTCGACATGGTGGTGCTCAACAGGCTCGATCGCTTCCATCTGGCGATGGATGTGATCGAATGGGTGCCGGGTCTTGGCTCGAAAGCCGCTCACGTGAAGCAGCATCTCCGCGACAAGCTGACCGAGCATCGCCGTTATGTGGACCAGCACGGCGAAGATATGCCCGAAATCCAGAATTGGGGCTGGCCTTATAAGACGGCGGCCCGTGCCGGCGACTGAAGTGTGATCGAGAGCAGGCCGAACGAGTGGACATGGGCGGCGACATCCTGACTCTCAACGCCGGGTCGTCCAGTCTCAAGTTCTCCTTCTGGCACTGCGAGACCGGTATGGAGCTTTCCGAGCTCTTTCGCGGCGAGGTCGAGAAGATTGGAATCGCCCCCCATCTGAGGGCACGAAGACCTCTGGGTGACACCGTCGGCGACAAGGACTTCGGTAACGATGGCGCCAAGCTCACACACGAGGACCTTCTGCACGAGCTTTTCGCCTGGATTTCGCAGTACCATCGCCAGAACACAATCAAGGCCATCGGCCACCGTATCGTGCACGGCGGGAACAGTTTCACCGCACCAGCGCGCATCGACGATGAGGTGATGGAGAAGCTTTCAAAGTTGGAGCCGCTCGCGCCGCTGCATCAGCCGCACAATCTTTCGGGAATTCGTACTTGCGCGAAGCTGGTGCCGCACGTGCCCCAGGTCGCATGCTTTGATACCGCGTTTCATCACACGATGGGTCCTCTCGCGCGCCGCCTCGGCTTGCCGCGCGCCTATGACGAGGCCGGCGTGCGAAGGTACGGATTCCACGGGCTCTCTTACGAATTCATCGCGCAAAGATTGCGGGCGCTTGATCCTGAGCTCACGCACGGTCGCGTCATCGTCGCACATCTCGGGAACGGCGCGAGTCTTTGTGCAATGCGCGAGGGACGCAGCGTCGATACGACCATGGGCTTTACTGCGTTGGACGGCCTGCTCATGGGGACCCGCCCCGGGACGCTTGATCCGGGGGCCGTGACCTACCTCATGCGCGAGCATGCGATGAGCGCTGCCGAGATCGAGGATGTTCTATACCACCGCAGCGGGCTCGTGGGCGTGTCCGGGATTTCGAGCGACATGCGTACACTGCTGGCCAGCGGCGATTCGCATGCGCATGAAGCCGTCGAGCTGTTCGTATTCCGGGCGGCGCGAGAGATCGGCGCGCTGGCAGCTTCCCTAGGCGGTCTTGATGGCCTGGTGTTCACGGCGGGCATCGGCGAGCATGCGCCCGAAATACGCTCGCGCATCTGCGCCCGCTGTGCCTGGCTTGGCATCATCCTCGACGAGCGTGCCAATGGCGCCGCCGCGCCTCGGATTACTGCGCAGGCAAGCCGTGTGCGTGTCTATGTCATCCCGACAGACGAGGAAAGGATGATTGCAGAGCACACCGTCAAGCATATTGGTCAGGCGGCACTGCTGAATTAAGTGGATTCGCGTGGGAAAAGCCAGCGGGCTTGGTCGAAGGCCTCGTCTCCGGCATCAAAAACCAAAGGGTCAACACGGCGAAAAGAGCCACCGATGCGATGCTCAGAAATACGACCGTGCGCCCAAAAATCGCAGCTATGAGGCCGAACAGCGCGGTGCTCAGCGAAGCACCGATTCCGGATGCTGTTCCGACGAGACCTTGGGCGAGATTAAAGCGGCCGGTGCCATTCGTCAGGTCGGCAATGACGAGTGCCGTCATCACGCCAACCACTGCTCCGCTGACACCATCCAGCAACTGAAACGCAAGGAGCAACGGGGTATCGGTGACTAGAGCGAACAGCAACGCACGGATCGGCAATGCGCCCAATCCGATGAGGAGAAGCGGCCGTCGGCCCCAGTTGTCCGCCTGTCGTCCGACCCATGGAGCCATCAGGGCAACAATGGTTTGCGGCAGGACGATCAATGCCGATACTATGAGCGAGGAACGGCTTTCTCCCTGATATATGAGAGCCTCTCCGATAAGCGGCAGCATCGACGCATTGGCGAGTTGAAATAAGAACAAGCACGCGCCAAGGACAAGCAAACCTGGGCTCTTCCACAGGCTTAAGCGGACGGCCCTGGCGGGCCTATCGGGTGTGTGATGATGGGGAGCTCCGCAGGAGCGACCGAAGTGAATGTCAGCTGCACGGATTCGAGCGAGAGCAACGAACAGAGGGAGGGTGAGTCCGACGACGAGCAAGAATATCGCCTGGTACGACAAGGCGTATCCAATCAAGCCCATGAGTCCGGCTGCGACAAGACTTCCCGTCGAGGCAAAGCGCTGATTGCGCCCAAGCCGTTCAGACAAGGCCGAATGACCGACCAAACCGAGACTGATCGCAGTGATCGCCGGCCCGAGTAGCCCGCCTGTGCTTCCCTGCAGCAGCAACCCGATCAGAACCAGCGAAAAGTTCGGCCGAAATTCAATGATCATCGCGCTGATAGCCACCACTATGACACCCAGCGCTACGATCACCCGCTTCGAACGGGTGGTATCCAACAGTTCGCCCCCAGGCACCTGACTGAGCAGGCCGGCGAGAGCACTTGCGCTCAGAACGAAGCCGATCTTCTCCTGCGTCCATTTCTGATCGGCCAAATAAACCGCCACATAGGGACCGAAGCCAGCCAATATCCCGGCAAGAAAGAAATTGACTCCGTCAAGGCCGTGAAGACTCGCCGTGGAAGGCGAGAGATCTGCGGTAGCCGACATCAGCGGCATTGTCTTGCGAGTTAACATCTTGCCACGTCATGCAGGCTTCACGAGGCGGGCTTCGCTCCCTGCCCGCGCTGCTGGGCGGGGCCGACATCATGCAAGCTCAGGGCCGTTCCGATCAGGGCGAGATGCGAGAATGCCTGCGGGAAATTGCCGAGCTGCCGCCGCGCGTGAGGATCGTATTCTTCCGCGAGCAGGCCGACATCGTTGCGAAGCGAGAGCAGGCGCTCGAACAGGGCGAATGCTTCGGCGTCGCGGTTCTGCAACTTGTAATTATTGGCAAGCCAGAAGCTGCACGGGAGAAAGACGCCTTCTCCCGCCGGCAAGCCATCAATGTCCGCCCTGGTTCGATAACGGAGCACAAGGCCGTCGATCATGAGCTCCTGCTCGATTGCCGCGATGGTGCCGCGCACGCGTGGGTCGTCTGCAGGCAGGAAGCCAACGAGGGGGATCAGCAGCAGACTCGCATCGAGCTCGCTGCTGCCGAAGCTTTGCGTGAAGGTGTTGCGCTCGCTATCGACTCCAAGCCCGCAGATCGTTGCGTGCATGCGATCACGGACTTTTCGCCAAGATTCCAGCGGTGCCTGGAACTTGAACCGCTCAGCATCGCGCACCGTGCGATCCAGAGCCACCCACGCCATGATCTTGGAAAAGGTAAAGTGGCGGCGACCGCCCCTCACTTCCCAGATACCATCGTCTGGCTGCTCCCAGATTTGCTCCAGATGCTCGATCAACTTCTGTTGCAGCGCCCAGCCCGACCCGACGGGAGCAAGACCGAGCGTTCGCCCCTGGTAGATGGCGTCGATGAGCTCGCCGTACACGTCGAGCTGAAGTTGAGCGGAAGCTGCGTTGCCAACACGCACTGGCGCGGCACCCTGGTAGCCGGGCAGCCACGGCACTTCCCACTCGATGAGCTGTCGTTCGCCGGACAAGCCATACATGATCTGGAGCTGGTGCGGGCTTCCCGCCACGGTGCGCCGGAGCCATTGCCCCCACGCCTGCGCCTCGTCGCGGTAGCCTGCAGACACCAGTGCCATCAGCGTAAAGGTCGCGTCTCGCAGCCAGCAGTAGCGGTAATCCCAGTTGCGTTCCCCACCAAGCTGCTCCGGTAGCGACGTGGTGGGGGCGGCGACGATGCCGCCGGTCTCCGCGTAGGTCAGGCCCTTTAGCGTCAACAACGAACGCTGTACCGCTTCCCTCCAAGGGCCCGTGTGGGAGCAACGGCCCGACCAACCGCGCCAAAACGATTCCGTTTCCTGCAGCGCCGCGCGCCAGTCGATCGCAGAGGGAGTCGGCAAATGAGACAGACCGTGCGTCAACACGAACGGGACGCATTCCCCTTCGGCAACATCAAACTCCGCGACCGTCGCGAAATTCTTGCCCTGCAACGGGACAGGAGAACGCAGCACCACTTGGTTCGGCCCGGCAATAGCGCTCAGGCCAGATCCATCGTCTAGCTGCGTCACCCACGGCACGGTGGCGCCGTAGTCGAACCGCAGCGCCACGTGCAATTGCATCGCCACCTTGCCGCGGAGCCCCTTCACGAGGCGGATGACCGACGAGCTGGCACGGCCGATCGGCATGAAATCGATCAAGGCGACACGCCCGTCCGCCGTATCGAACACCGTCTCCAGAATCAAGGTGCCATCGTGGTAAGCGCGTTTGATGCGTGGCGTCGGATCGGCGGGAGAGATTCGCCATCGTCCATGTTCGGACGTGCCGAGCAGCGCTGCGAAGCAGGCGCTGCTGTCGAAGCGCGGCCAGCACAGCCAGTCTATCGAACCGTTGCGACCGACGAGAGCGGCCGTCGTACAATCGCCGATCAGGGCATAATCCTCGATATCCAGCGGAAGATCGGATCTTATGGATGTCCCGCGACTCAACAGGGCACCAGTGCTTGGATGCGACTGCTGCGCGCGCGGCTTGATAGCCGGGATAGCAGGTCGCTCGGTACTATCGCGGGCCACGACGGCCGGTTGATTCTCCGGCACCTGCAGAGCGAGCTCGCGCAGAACCTCTGCAACAATGTCCTCCATAGGCCGACTCACGTCGACGACGATCGGATCCTCGTCGGGGTCGGGCTCCTCCAGGATTGCGAAGTAACGATCGAGGAGGCCTGGCAGCATGGAGTGTTCAGTGCGTGCGGCGAGGCGCGAGGCGATCAGTGCCCTCTCGCCGTGCAAATAAACGACGCGCACCTGCGGCCGGCCACGGGTCAGGAAGTCGCGATGGCTGCGCCTGAGCGCCGAGCAGGTGATCACGCCGCCCGTGCCGACCTGGCGGCAGCCGTCGATCCACGCCGCGACCTTTTCAAGCCAGGACCACTGGTGACGGTCATCGAGTGGATGGGCGGAGTGCGTCTGAGCGATGTCCGATGCCGGATGGAGCTCATCACCTTCCTCAAATGGCCAGCCGAGTCGTTGGGCGAGCGCTGTTGCGATCGTTGTCTTGCCGCTCCCCGAGACGCCGACAACGATGAGGATGACCCGAACATCGGCGACGTCGGCTTGGCCTGCCGTCGTCGTCGCCGGTAGCGCTGCGCTCATAGCCGATTCAGCGGGCGTGTCACCCATCGCGCGTGCCTAGTACTTCTTCATGAAGACCGCCAAATCGCAGTTGAGCAGATCACCGATCTTGGCAAGCTCAATGTCGGCAGGCGGATACTCGGCCAGAGTGTCCGGATCAAATGCATAATGGCCCTGCTTGGGGAATACTGTGGTAACCCGCTCGCCCCAGATCTTCTTCACGGCGGCCAGGATACGCAGCTTGTCGTCAATGAGCACGTAGTGATTGGCGGGATAGAGACGTTCTACGTGTTCAAGCTCGCACTCCTTGTGAATGTAGATGAGCACACGATCGTCGACCGCGTGCCAGAGGCCGGAGCGCTCCACCTTGCGCGGCTGGAACACGGCATCGCCGTCGGAGAGGATGACCGCGGGCCCCCACTGCTGCACATGTTTCACCACGTCCAGAGCCCCGGGATACAAGCGATCGGCGAATGGATAGTCGACCAGCCAGTTCGACATGCGCAGCACGTCTGGCCGGTGGATCGCCTCGACCCGAAAGCGCTCCAACGCACCGAGGTAATCGACGTATCCCAATTCGCTCCGCAATCCTTCAAGGATTTCCCAGTATCGGTCGCGAGCGGCGACCCCATATGCCTGTTCCAGATGCTTTTTAAGATGAGCCTGCACGCTATCGTTGTCGATGAGCGTGTTATCGACATCGAACAGGAACAGGACAGCGGGCGTTTTGGTCATCGCATTCTCTTTGTGCCTCTGAGCGCGGCGGTACCCCAAGCGCTAACCCCGGAGGACGCTTGAGCTCTCCTGGCCCTTGCCAAGCAGCTCTTTCGCGACCTCCGTCACACGCTCGGGTTCGAACCGGAATTTGCGCAAGAGCTCCTTGAGGGGAGCCGACGCGCCGAATGTCTTCATGCCGATGATGCGGCCGGACCTGCCGACGTAGCGTTCCCAGCCAAAAGTCGAGGCCTGCTCCACCGCGACGCGCGCCGTCACGTCGGGCGGCAGCACGCTGTCCTGGTAGGCCTGCGTCTGATGTTCGAAGATATCCCAGGAGGGCATCGAGACCACGCGCGAGCGGATGCCCTGCGCAAGCAGCTCCTCGTGGGCTTTGACGCAGAGGCTCACCTCGCTGCCGGACGCGATGAGGATCACTTCCAGCTTTCCGCCCGGGGCATCGGCGAGCACATAGGCACCCCGCGCGAGACCGGATGCGGGCGCGTATTTGCTACGGTCGAAAGTCGGCAGTGGCTGCCGCGATAGGGCCAGCACCGCCGGCTGGTGCCGCAGCTGCATGATGTAGCGGTAGGCCTCGACCACCTCGTTGGCGTCGCAAGGTCGCAGCACCACCAGGCCGGGCTCGGCGCGGAAGGACGCTAGCTGCTCTACCGGTTGATGGGTCGGGCCGTCCTCGCCGTCGCCCATGGCATCGTGAGTGAACACAAAGATGGTGGGCAGCTCCATCAAGGCCGAGAGCCGAATGGCCGGCCGCGCATAGTCACTGAAGATGAAGAACGTGGCGCCGAAGGCGCGAAGTTTGGACAACGCGAGGCCGTTGACGGCGGCCGCCATCGCATGCTCGCGGATGCCGAAATGCAGGTTCCTGCCGCCGGGAGTGCCAGGCTCGAAGTCTCCGGCGCCCTCGAACGTGAGCAGCGTCTTGGTGGAGGGGCCGAGATCCGCCGATCCCCCGAGAAGCCAGGGAATGTTCTGCGCGAGAACATTGAGAACCTTGCCCGAGGCATCGCGACCGGCGATGCCTTTCGGGTCGGCGGGAAAAACCGGCAGCCCCTTATCCCATCCTCGCGGCAGCTCGCGCCGTTGCATCAGCTCGATCTCGGTCGCGAGCTCCGGATGTTTCGCGCGATAAGCCGCAAACAGCTCAGTCCAACGGCGGCGGGCCTCTCCCCCGCGCGCGCCAATTCCGGCGGCGAAGTGCTCGCGCACAGCGTCGGGAACGAGAAACTTCGCGTCCTCGGGCCATCCGTAGGCGCGTTTGACGAGCCGGACCTCTTCCTCGCCCAGTGGCTCGCCGTGCGCCGCCGCAGTGTCCTGTCTATGCGGCGAGCCGTAGCCGATGTGGCTGTCCAAAATGATGAAAGTCGGACGCCCCTTCGTGTTGTGAAAGATGTCCAAGGCGTGCTCGATGCGATCAATGTCGTTGGCATCGCCCACGCGCAGAACGTTCCAGCCATAACCCAGAAATCTGGCCGCGATGTCCTCCGTAAAGGTGATGCGTGTGTTGCCTTCGATGGTGATGTGGTTGTTGTCATAGATCCAGCAGAGATTGTCCAAGGCGAGATGGCCCGCCAGCGACGCCGCTTCCGATCCCACGCCCTCCATCATGCAGCCGTCGCCGCAAACCGCATAAATGTTGTAACGGAAGATCTCGAAGTCGGGGCGATTGTATCGGTTGGCGAGCCATGCCTCGGCAATGGCCATGCCCACGCTGGTGGCGACACCCTGCCCAAGCGGTCCGGTCGTAGCCTCAACCCCGGAAACCAAATGGTACTCGGGATGACCCGGAGCCTTGCTGCCGAGTTGGCGGAAGTGACGAATATCATCGAGCGAAACCGCGGGTTGCCCAAGCCGTTCGTATTCGGCATTCACCGCGCGGGTGCCGGTGAGGTGAAGCACCGACCACAGCAGCATCGAGGCGTGACCGTTGGAGAGCAGGAACCGATCGCGGTTCGGCCAAATCGGATCTTGCGGGTCGAAGCGCATGACCCGGTTCCAAAGCGTGTAGACAAGCGGCGCCAGCGCCATCGGCGTGCCGGGATGCCCGGACTTCGCTTGTTGGACCGCATCGATCGACAGCGTGCGAATGCAATTGATCGACAGTTGGTCCAATTGCGCGCTGGTCATCGGTCGAGGCGAATCCAGTACGGGGCTGGCAGCAGCACTCATTTTTGTCTCCAATTTGATGCCGAGGCCGATCTCAGCTCAGCCTGCGGACTTCTCCACATGCCCGCCGAATTCGTAGCGCATGGCAGAGAGCAGCTTGTCGGCGAAGGTCGCCTCGCCGCGCGAGCTGAAACGTTCATAGAGCGCGGTCGAAAGCACCGGCACCGGCACGGCCGCGTCGATTGCCGCTTTGATCGTCCAGCGTCCTTCCCCGGAATCGGAGACCCGGCCCGCAAAGCTATCGAGCGCGGGATCCTCGGTCAGCGCAGTTGCGGTGAGGTCGAGCAACCACGACGCGATGACGCTGCCGCGCCGCCATACCTCCGCGATGTCGCGCAGATTGAGGTCGTACCGATAGAGCTCCGGATTGCGCAGCGGCGTGGTTTCGGCATCGGTCGCATGCTGCTGCTCGCCGACATTGGCATGGCGCAGGATGTTCATCCCCTCCGCGTAGGCGGCCATGATGCCGTACTCGATTCCGTTATGGACCATCTTGACGAAGTGACCGGCGCCGTTGCCGCCGCAGTGCAGGTAGCCGAGCTCGGCCGTGCCGTCGATTTTCTCGCGTCCTGGGGTGCGCGGGATGTCTCCCGTACCGGGCGCCAGCGTCTTGAAGATCGGATCGAGGTGCCGCACCGCCGCCTCCGGTCCGCCGATCATCATGCAGTAACCGCGCTCCAGGCCCCAGACGCCGCCACTGGTTCCCACATCCACGTAATTGATCCCTCGCGACGCGAGCTCTCGGGCGCGGCGGATGTCGTCGACGTAGTACGAGTTGCCGCCATCGATGAGGATGTCGCCGCTCTCGAGCTCAGGCGCGAGGTCGACGATGGTCTTGTCTACGACACCCGCCGGGACCATCAGCCAGACCGCGCGCGGCTTTTCCAGCTTGCGCACGAGGTCCGCAAGCGAGGATGCCCCGACCGCCTTGTCCCGCGCCAAATCCGCGACCGCCTTTGGCGACATGTCGAAGACCACGCATTGATGGCCGCCTTTGATAAGTCGCCGGACCATATTGGCACCCATCCGGCCCAGTCCGATCATCGCAAGCTGCATGACATTCTTCCCGGTTAGAGCTGAACTGCGGCCCGCAGCCGCTGCATGGCGGCCGTGACGCTTTCGCTGTCGTTGAAAATCGCCGACCCTGCGACCAGCACATCGGCTCCCGCGGCAACCGCCAGCGGGGCGGTTGTCGCATCCACCCCTCCGTCCACTTCGAGGCTGCACCCTGGCTTGACTTGATCGATCATCTCCCGCGCGCGACGGATCTTCGGCAGCGTGGTGTTGAGAAAATGCTGATGTCCGAATCCGGGGTTCACCGTCATCACCAGCACCTGGTCGAGGTCCTGCATGACCTCTTCGAGAACGGCCGCGGGGGTTGCGGGGTTGATGGCGACCCCGACGCGTCTTCCCGATGCTTTGATCCGTTGCACCGTACGCGACAGATCGTTGTTGCCCTCCCAGTGGACCAGAAATGTATCGGTCCCCGCCTGGGCGAATTCATCGACAAAGAAATCAGGATTCAGAATCATCAAGTGTGCCTCGAGCGGGAGGCGCGTCACCCTTCGCAGTGACTCGATGATTGGTGCGCCCATGGAAAGGTTGGGCACGAAATGTCCATCCATCACGTCGACGTGGATGCGGTCTGCTCCGGCGCGCTCAGCCTCGGCCACCTGATCGCCCAAGCGCGCGAAGTCAGCGGCAAGGATCGACGGAGCGAGCTTGACTGCGCGGCTTGTCACCTTGCGACCTTGAGCTTGCGGTAGCGGCGGATCAGATTGTTCGTCGAGCTGTCGTGGCCGAGCCTTGGCTCGGTCTTGCTTTCAAGCTCCGGGATGATGCGCTGCGCCAGGACCTTCCCGAGCTCGACGCCCCACTGATCAAACGAATCGATGTTCCAGATCGTGCCCTGGGTGAACACGCTGTGCTCATACAACGCGACCAGCTTTCCAAGTGCCAACGGGGTCAAGCGTTCCATCAGAATGGTGTTGGACGGTCGATTGCCTTCGAACACCCGGTGCGGGACGAGCCAATCGGGCGTGCCTTCGGCCTTTACCTGTTCGCTCGTTTTCCCGAAGGCGAGGGCCTCAGCCTGAGCGATGACATTCGCCAGCAGGATATCATGATGACGGTCAAGCGGGTTGAGCGCCTGTCCGAACGCGATGAAGTCACAGGGAATGAGCCGGGTGCCCTGATGAATCAATTGATAGAAGGAGTGCTGGCCATTGGTTCCTGGCTCGCCCCAGTAGATCGGACCCGTCTGGCAGTCCACGGGCGTCCCGGCGAGCGTCACGTGCTTGCCATTGCTCTCCATCGTCAACTGCTGAAGATAGGCCGGGAAGCGCTTGAGGTACTGCTCGTAGGGCAGCACCGCGACGGTCTGCGCCCCGAAGAAATCGTTGTACCAGACGGCGAGGAGGCCCATGAGCGCCGGCAGGTTGCGCCCGAACGGCGCTGCACGGAAATGTTCGTCGATCGCATGGAATCCTTCCAGCATTTCCCGGAAGTGATCGGGCCCGATTGCAAGCATGGTCGAAAGGCCGATGGCGGAGTCCATTGAGTAGCGCCCGCCGACCCAGTCCCAGAATCCGAACATATTGGCGGTGTCGATGCCGAAGTCTGCGACCTTTTCGGCGTTCGTCGAGACCGCAACGAAATGCCTGGCGACTGCTTTCGCATCGCCGCCAAGGCCGCGAAGCGACCAAGCGCGCGCGCTTTGCGCGTTGGTCATCGTCTCCAGCGTGGTGAAGGTCTTGGAGGAGATGACGAACAGTGTTTCCGCCGGATCCAGATCGCGTGTCGCCTCGACGAAATCAGTGCCGTCGACGTTGGACACGAAGCGGAACGTCATGGCGCGATCGCTGTAGTGCTTGAGCGCTTCATACGCCATCACCGGGCCGAGGTCGGAACCGCCGATGCCGATATTGACGATGTTGCGGATGCGCTTTCCGGTGTGGCCTTTCCATTGCCCGCTGCGGATGCGCTGGGCGAAATCGGCCATTTTGTCGAGCACGGCATGAACTTCCGGCACGACGTTTTTGCCGTCGACGAGGATCGACGCTCCCCTCGGGGCGCGCAGCGCCACGTGCAGCACCGCGCGATCTTCGGTGACGTTGATCTTGTCGCCGCGAAACATTGCGTCGATCCTGGCGCGCAGCCCGGATTGCTCGGCGAGCTCGATCAGCAACCGGAGCGTCTCGTCATCGATGCGGTTTTTCGAATAATCCAGGAAGACGCCGGCAGCCTCCGCCGTCATCCGCTCACCGCGCGCGGGATCATCGGCGAACAGGGTTCGCAAGGGTCTGGCCTTCATCGCCCGCTGGTGATCTTCGAGGGCCCGCCACACCGCGTGCTTGCCCGTCGATTGCGTGCGCGAGATCTCGGATCGTGCAGCCATCTGCGGCACCTCCCCGGTTCAAGCCCGTCGTTTCGAACGAGTCCCGGCGTGCGGGAGAGCAGCGGCCTTCTCCCACAGCCGAAATCCACCTTGGAAGGCATTTGCGTTGCCGCCCAAGCGAGAGTGCGGTGGCAGCGCATGAAGCTTTGCGGCGTTGCCTCCGCCGATCACGGTGTCATCGGGCTCGAGCGCGGCGATCAACCGCGCCACGACGTCGGCGACGTGACGGCGCCACTTCTTCTTGCCGTGGCGCTCCAATCCGGCCCGGCCCACGTAGTCCTCAAAGGTACCGTTCTTGTAGGGCAGGTGAGCGAGCTCCATGGGCTCCACGATGCCGTCGACGATCATGGCCGATCCAAGTCCCGTTCCCAATCCTAGAAAGAGCATCTTGCCACCCTTGTAGCTCCCCAAGGCCTGCATGGCGGCGTCATTGATGACCTTGGCGGGATGACCGAATGCCGCCGGGAAATCGAACCCGACCCATCCCCGCCCGAGGTTGTGTGGTTCGGCAATCGGCCGACCATGGAGAACCGGGCCGGGATAGCCGATCGATACCGCGTCGTAGGCCCAGTCTCGAGCAAGCTTCTTGACGCCGGACACCATCCGCCTGGGGGTCAGCGTCCGCCCGGACGCAAACGATCGGAGCTCGTGATGTCCGGTGGCAAGGATCTTGATTGAAGTTCCGCCCACATCGACGACCAGCACCTTCCGGCCCGGCGACGTCCTTGCGCGGGCAGCTCGATTTGGTTCCCCTGTCCGGCGCAGGCTGGCGAGGCGGGAGTTCGCATCCACGGTGCTAACTCGCTCGCTTGAGCACGGCGGATTTGGAATCGATCACGCGCATCAGATCGTTCCAGGAATTGACGAACGATTTGGCGCCTTCTTCTTGAAGCTGTTTCGCCAGTGCGTGAACGTCGATCCCCGCCCTGGCGAATTGTGCCAGTTCCTCTTGGTAATTGCCGTCATCCGCCGGTAGCGTCGCACCGACCCCGCCGTGGTCGGCGAAGGCTTTCAGCGTTCCCTCGGGCATGGTGTTCACGGTGAACGGTGCGGCCAGGGACTTGATGTACAGGTCATCCGAAGCCTTCGGATTCTTGGTCCCGGTGCTGGCCCACAGCAGGCGTTGCGGACGGGCGCCGGCATTGTAGGCGCGCATCCATCGCGACGAGCTCAGCAATCCGAGATAGGCCTTGTAGACGCGTTTGGCGACAGCGATGCCGAGACGATCGTTGAGCGCCTCAGGTACTTTGCCGGTCACCGCAACGTCCCAGCGGCTGATGAAGATCGATGCCACCGAGCGGATATCAGGCCTCAATCCTGCTTCAATGCGCCGCTCGGTGCCGCGCATGAACGCGTCGGCGGCCGCCAGGTACTGATCGTCGGAGAACAACAGCGTGACGTTGATCGGCACCCCCGCAAAGATCGCTTCCTCAATCGCGGGCAGGCCCTCGGGAGTGCCGGGTATCTTGATCATGACATTGGGACGGCGCGCCTGCGCGTGCAGATCCTTGGCCGCGGCGAGCGTCGCCTTGGTGTCATGCGCCAGAAGGGGCGAGACTTCCAGCGAAACCCAACCGTCCACGCCGCAGGTCCGGTCATAATCCGGCTGAAACAATTCGGCGGCCTGCGTGAGGTCCTCCAGCGCGAGCTCGAAGAACAGCTTCTCGCCCGACTTGCCCTGTGCGATTTTATTCTTGATGGCGTCGTCGTAGTCGCTGCTGTTCTTGATCGCGTGGTCGAAGATGGTCGGATTGGATGTCAGGCCGGTGATCGAAAATTCATCGATGTAACGGCGCAACACACCCGTTCTCAGCAGGTTGCGCGTGATGTTGTCGAGCCAGAGGCTCTGGCCCAGATCGTGCAGGGTTCGCGTGGCTTTCACAATATCACCTCCCATAGGCTGGTCATTTGCTTCGCTCCCCGTGCGGATGGCCTGCTCTGATCGGCAGCCATGCACGCCCATCGCGCGCGAGCAGGCGATCGGCGGCGTCGGGGCCCGCGCTGCCGGCGGCGTAATTAGGAAAGCCGTCGGCAGGAGCGCGCGCCCAGGCATCCAGAACGTCCTGCACCGCAGACCATGTCGCCTCGACCGTATCGGCCCGCTGGAACAAGGTCGCATCGCCAATCAGGCAGTCGTAGATCAGCGTCTCGTAGCCGACCGACACGAGTGGCGCAAAATAGTCGCGGTAGGCAAAGTTCATTTCAACGCCGTCGATCTCGATCTCGGCGCCGGGGCGTTTGGTGCTAAAACTGAGTGACAGTCCCTCATCCGGCTGGATGCGGAGCGTCAGGATGTTCGCGGGCAGGTGCTCGACGGGGGTACAGCGAAAGAGTGCGTAGGGCGCCTGACGAAACTGCACCGCGATCTCGGTAGTGCGGGCGGAGAGGTACTTGCCGGTACGCAGATAGAATGGCACGCCGGCCCAACGCCAGTTGTCGATGCCGAGCTTGAGCGCAACATAGGTTTCGGTTCCCGAGTCAGGCGCGACCTCAGGCTCGTGCCGGTAATCGCGGGCTTGTCGGCCGAGCACAACGCCTGCGCCGTACTGGCCGCGTACGGCATCAGCGGGCGAGATCGGATGGATGGCCTGAAACAGCTCCGTCTTCTTGCCGCGCACGGCATCGGCATCGAATGAGATCGGCGGCTCCATGGCAATCATGGCGAGCAGCTGGAAGAGGTGGTTGGGCACCATATCCCGCAAGGCGCCGGTACGTTCATAAAAACGGCCGCGGTGTTCAACCCCTACGGTCTCGGCCACGGTGATCTGAACGTGGTCGATATGGTCGCGGTTCCACAGCGGCTCGAAGATGCCGTTGGCAAAGCGCAGCACCAGGATGTTTTGAACAGTCTCTTTTCCGAGGAAGTGATCGATCCGATAAATCTGATCCTCGGAAAGTACCTTGAGGATTTGCCCGTTGAGGGCCTTGGCCGATGCCAGGTCGTGCCCGAAGGGTTTCTCGACGATCACCCGCCGCCACGCATGGTCCGATTGCCGGGTGAGTCCTGCACGGCCAAGCTGCTCGATCACCGGGCCAAAGAATCGGTCGGCAACGGCCAGGTAGAACAATACGTTCGTCGCATTGTCTTGGCGCGCGCCCTGCTCCTCGAGAATCGTGGCCAGCCGACTAAAAGTCTCTGGTTCAGCGAAATCTCCTCTCACATAGCGCATTCGGCGCGTGAGCCAGGACCAGGCTTGCTCATCGATTGCACCGGCTCCGGCGCGCCCGAACGCATGCATCATCTCGGTCAGGCTATTGCGCCAACTCTCGTTGGTCTCGTCTGAAATATCGACGCCGGTGATGGTAAATCCGTCCGCAAGCCTCCCGGCCCGCGCCAGATTGTAGAGCGCGGGCATGACAAGACGTTTGGTCAGATCGCCAGCGGCGCCGAAGATCGTGATGGTCGCGGGCGGCGCCTGGCGGCTGGAAGCGGGAATTGCCACCGTGGGCGCGGCAGTCGGTGCGATGGTCTTTGCCTCACTCATTCTGCTGCCTTGCGAAGTCCGCGAGCCTCTGCAGCGGATTGGCACAGGCTCGCTTAGGGTCGGCACGATTCATGTTACCTCCTCAAGCCAGGCTATGTGCAAGGGGGCGCGTGAGATCGAAAGGTGCCCTGAGCTGCGCGATCTTGGACGCGATGTCGCAGCGTTCGACCAGCTCGGGTTCTCCCTTGATCACCTCGAACGCAGTCTGGGCGTCCTCGCGCCAGAAGCGGATGTCAAGCTTGTGCCTGCCGATGCGTAGATTGCGCATGGTCAGGTCAGGCAGCCATGCCGGAAGCAATGGATCGACATACAATTTGTTGCGCGGTGCATCCGGTAAAAATCCCAGCAGCGCCTGTGTCAGCATGAAAGCTGAGCCGGCAGCCCATGCCTGTGGAACGTTCGCGCCTATGTATTGCACGGGGAAATTTGTCTCATTGCGCTCGCAAGCGGTGTAGAGCTCGGGCAGCTGGTTGAGCAGGAAATGCCTCCCCGCGAAACTGATGTCATGCACGATCTGCGCCGCCTGCGCGCCAAAGCCATAGCGCTTGAAGCCCATGGCGATGATGGCGTTGTCGTGCGGCCAGACTGAACCGGTCTGATAGTTGTAGGGATTGAACGCCGGGTGATTGGCCGACAAAGTGCGAATGCCCCATCCGGTCCACATGTCCGGCGCCATCAAGCGGTCGACCACTCGTTTCGCGCGCTCGGGGGGCACGATGCCGGACCATAGGCAATGCCCGGCATTCGAGGCCACGGTCAGAACCTTGTTCTTCTCGCCATCGAGAGCAAAGGCATAGAACCCGAGCTCCTCGTCCCAGAAGGCTTGGTTGAACCGCGCGAACAGTGCGGCGGCCTTGGCGCGCAAGTCCTGTGCGCGATCGTGCTTGCCGAGCGCTTCGAAAACCTCCGCCATGCGGACCCACGCATCGTAAACGTAGCCCTGAAGCTCGCATAGCGCCTTGGGTCCCTTGACCGGCGAGCCGTCCGCATGCATGACCGCATCGCCGGAATCCTTCCAGCCCATATTCTCGTACCCAGCCGACGAGCGCGTCTGATACTCCTGAAATCCATCGCCATCGCGGTCGCCGTATGCGTCGATCCAGGCGAGGCAACCTTCTGCCGTTGGCAGATGCTGTTCCAGCAACCCTTTGTCACCGGTCGCACGCCAGGCGGCATGCAGGGTAATCAGATAAAGCGGCGTTGCGTCCGCCGTGCCGTAATAGGGCGTGTGGGGGATCAGCTTGAAATGCGCGAGCTCACCGTAGCGCAGCTCATGCAGGATCTTGCCGGGCTCGGCGTCACGGTAGGGGTCATCTTCCTTGGCTTGCAAAGAGCCCAGGATCTCCAATGCCCCGCGGGCGAATTCCGGATAGATCAGAATATTCTGCAGCGAAACTATCAGGCTGTCGCGCCCGAACGGAGCGACGAACCAGGGCAGGCCGGCAGCAGGCAGGAAAACCACATGGTCCGTGCCCTTGATCGGCAGGCGAAGCGCCGCCATGTCCTCCAGCGCTTGGCGGAACAGGCGGTAGAATTCCTCGTTGCTGGTCTCGATCTTGGCTACGGTTTCAAGCCATTGCGCCATCGTCTCCGCGTGGTCAGACTTGTAGCTCTGCCCAACGCAATTCTTTGGCGCGTGGAAATGTTGCTCGCCATCCTCCAGCGTATAGAGCAAGCAAGCATGCCAAGCCTCGCCTGGCCCAAGCGCGACCTCGAAGCTGAGGCGTCCGTTGGCAGAGACAGCTTTGCACGGAGCGCGAGACACAGATGCTGTCACGGCGCGGCGAAAATCCTGGTTCGAATAGGCGGTGCGGAGCCGTTGCCGCGCCTCGGACCATTGCGTGGTGATCTGGCCGCGACGCACAATGTGGCCTGGCTTGACCTCGAAGATGTCGGCGAAGTCGCAGCGGAAGGCGATCTCGAGCTGGAACCGCACCGGTTTCATGCTGTTGTTGGTGATGTCGAGATCTTCGTGCAAGCCGCCGCTGATCGATCGGCTTATCGTGAGGCCCAGAGTGCGCGGGGCAATCGTACCGTCCTCGGTGAGGATGGATTTGTTAGTGAGGAAAATGCGTGCCGCGTAATAGCTGACGGGACCGCCGTTCAGTAATTCCCACGGTTCACCACTTGCGTAAATCGCCCAGCTGCTGATGATCCGGGTGTCGAGGAAATAAAGACCCTTGTCACTCGGCCACCTGATCTGCCCATCCGGCTCGCTGACCAGCACTGTCTGGCCCTGGTGGATGGCAATCTGTGGTGGACCAACTTGAACCTTGAACGCCATGACATCCGCCTCACGCTTGCGTTCTTGATTTGAATGGGCACCTTGCTCCGGTCGCTCTCGAGCAATTCCCGATCACGCTCTTGATCGCGGCAAGGGCAAAACATAGGGGGTTCAGAGACGGAAGAGAACGCGCTTGCACAACCTATATATAATTGGTGCGAAGCCAACTGCATATGCAATGGGGCATCACCCTCTCTTCACTTTTAGGCAAGATCGAGCAAGTCATGGCAATCGGGCTCTCGCAGCACCGTGAGCAGGCGCTTGATGAGCTTGCGCTGGCCGGCGAGGATCGAGCTTGCGCCGGCATCTGCGTAGCCCGGATTGCGATTGCAATCCCGGGCCGGGCGTTCCCCGATGTCGCTGGAAGCGACATTGAGAATGTAAGTGCCGGCATGTCCGCGTTGCCGCCGTTCTTCGAGGGTGAGCGGACAATGGCCCGGATATGGGTATCCCGGCGTTGGTGCTCCTTCCAATGTCCGCAGTGTCATGCTGCAATAGGCCATTCGGAACCCAAAATTGCCGTGGTCACACCCACACACGTATACCTTCTGCTTTCCCACGCTGACGGCCCATTTGTGTCGCGGAGACCCGACTGCGTGGCTGGGGTGAGAGGATTCGAACTCAGGAATCCGTGCGCGAGCCATGTATTTGAGATGTTGTGATAACTTCCGTTCGCTCGGGCAAAACTCGCCGGTAGAGACTGTTCGCGTTTGAGCGGCGGCGTTGGGGGGCGGTTTCGCCGCCACCCACGCGGTTGACCCCCATTAATCAACATTTCCGCGCCGCGCTGCATCACATCAGTCGCTGCTTGGTCCGGATCGCCGCTGATCCATGCGAGGTCGCCGCTCTTTCGTGTCCGAAACCAAGTCGGGCTGGGGCTGTCGATTTCGCGCAATCATCGAACTGTCGGCACGGGCTATATGTGCTAAACTAGACCTTTAAACCAAGGAGGCGGCCATATTCCACACGGTACCGCGGCTCCTTCCGGAGCTTTCGCTAATTCTCATGACGGCTGTCGCTACGCATTTGGTCATGTCATTTGCGCAGACGCTGATGCATTACAAGCTCGGCCACCATCCAATAGGCGGTAAGTTCTTCCGCAACCACATCAACTTCCACCAC
>Ga0209331_1000131_pt1 | contig 26187 bp, 26 predicted proteins | sample JacPinW_OM3H0_M3_FD_187971 | JGI IMG/M metagenome (GOLD analysis project Ga0209331, IMG submission 187971) | Forest soil microbial communities from Algoma, Ontario, Canada - Jack Pine, Ontario site 1_JW_OM3H0_M3 (SPAdes) (version 2) | ecosystem: Environmental > Terrestrial > Soil > Boreal...
TTTCGTCCACATCGGTGGTCCCTCCTCGAATCAAGGCCACCTTCCTTGAATCACAATTGATTCATATGATTCAACAAGTTTCAAGACGGACACTAAGGAAATCCTCGCGCGCGATGTCGTAGCTCTGCGCAAGCAGCATTAGGCGGCCTTCGTAGCCCACGAGCCGCTTGTTGATTTCATAGAGCTGCTCGACCAGTGAATGGATTCGGGCTTGGTTCAATCGGAGCGATTTCACCTCGGAGATGATTGCGTCCTTGAGCTTCTTGTAGCGACGCTCCTGAGCGGGAGAGAGGGTGGAGTTCTTGAGCTTGAACTCGATATCCTGGTCCTGCAGGCGGCGAAGCCGCTTGTAGGCGTCGGCGATATGATCGAAGCTTGCGACGACCTTCGGCTTGAGCTTGGCCTCAAGCGCTGCAAGGGAGAGCGCGTTCTCCATATCTTCGTCGTCGAATTCGCGTTCGCCGGGCGCGGCGGCGCCGGTGTCGTCCTGTTCGCCTTCGGTCCGCGCCGGTCCGGGGGTGTTGGGGCGCAAGGTGCTGCGGGCGCGGCCGCAGTCGGCACCACGGACGGCTCGCCAAGCGTGGCGGACACCGGCGCCGGATGGGCGATTGCATGTCCCTCGGGGTGCATGACGGCGGCTGACATGAGCTTGCAATCAGGGCCGGCATATGTGGCTTCGAGATCGATGATCTCGCGCAGGAAGACTCTTCCCTCGTTGAGCTCATCGCGCCAGATGGTAATGGCCCCAAACGTCAGCGGGCTCTCGCACATACCCGCGATCATGGCCTCGCGGCCGGCCTCGATGCGTTTGGCAATCGCGATTTCGCCCGCGCGCGACAGCAACTCGACTAAAGCCATCTCGCGCAGGTACATGAGTACGGGATCGTCCGTGCGCTCGGCCGTTTTCTTGCCTTCGATCTTCCCGGGGACCGTGGGGATTATCTCGGCCAGCTCGGTACTTTCCGGTTCGTCCTCCTCGGCCTCCTCCGGTTGATCCTCGTCCTCGCTCGGCTCCTCGGTCTCGACGGCAATGCCCCCCATGTCGCTCACCATGGCCGGCGCAACCTCGATCTGCTCGCTTTCCAGCGATTCCTGCTGTTCTTTCTTCATCGCTGCCTTAGCCTCGCGCGCCATGCATATCTCCTGGACGACGGTCCGAATGGCCGGTCACAAAAGTCTCCCCCTACCCTATGTGAGGAGACTCGAGGCGCGTGACTGGCTGGTTCGTCCCTGCCCTGGGGCAGCATGTGTCCGCGACAGGTTATGAGGATTGGCAAAGTCGTCTAAGGAATCAGCCGGTGATTGGAGTGAGCGTCCACTCCTCAGCTATCTCGGATTTTCTGGCACCAATCGCCAAGAGCAAACGCTCCGTTGTTGCGCGATCAGCGCCGATGCTTTTTTCAAGTTGTCCCACTGAGCGAAATCCCCTGGTGGCCCGTCGATCATTCAGCATTTGACGAAGAACTCTTTTTTGGCGCCACTCCGAAATCGCATTCCAAGGCATGTGTGTTCCCTCCGGTTTTAAAGTGCGCACTGGACACCGTATCAAAGGAAAGCTTCCATCCGGGCTTGGAATTCGCAGCGGCGGATTAAATTTCGGTAATGGAAGAACATGCCAATTCCCCGTAACCTGCTCACGGGTGCCGATGAGAGAGTCCCGAGTGTACGCCGCCCAGGATTCGAGCTTTGGAGACGCGCTACCAGGCCACGAGTTCTTGAGGGAAGTCGTTGTTCTGCGTAGGTTGGGTCGAGCGCTTTTGCGAGACCCAACGCTCTTTCGCGGTTACCCGATGTTGGGTCTCGTGAAGAACTCGACCCAACCTACCACATATTGGCAGCGATGATCGATTACGTCTAAACTCCTGGCCTGATGCAGCCAGGAAAATGCGGGAGAAGACATATGCCGTTGCGACGCGTAACCGGTGCCCTGATGATGAGTGCGGTCTTTGCCATTGCGGTTGCCGCGAGCCCGGCGCTCGCCTGCAAGGGGGCCACCTCGCTGTTGCGCGATGGTTTCACCGATGTCGATCCTGCGTGGCAGGACATGTTTGCCGACAATGGGCACGGTACATTTCAGATTGGCGGGGGAAAGGTCGTGGTTAAGACCGACCCGGGATACTACGACGCGCTCATGTACCAGGGAGACTTTTTCCCCGCGGGAGATGCCTGCGTGACCATTACAAACCCGGGCGCGGTGAGGGATCCATCCAACATCTGGGCCGGAATGGTGCTGCAGGCGGGGGATGGTTCCTGGTACTTCCCGCAGATCAATCTCGACGGAACGGCCGGCGTTCAACGCCTCTCAAGCGACTGGCTCAATCCCGTGCCTGCGCGCAAGTTCGCCGGTATCAAGACGGGGCCTAATGCGGTGAATGTCCTGCGCGTGGTTTGGAAGGCACCGCCGCCACCGACCGGTTCGAATACTCCGCCGGATCCGACCGTGACCATGTTCATCAACGACCAGCAATTCATCAGTTTCAAGATAACGCCCAACGCCAACCGCCTGTTCGGCCTCGCGGCTGGATCGGAAGGGAATACGTATCAGTTCACCAATCTCGCGATCACGCGATGATCGCAAGCCAAAGCTGATGCGGGATAGGCCGATCGGTGCGACCTTCAATTTGCCACGATGGAACCCCACCATTGTTAGGACGGGGGGTTTCTCGTGGCCTGACAGGAAGTGAGCCATGCTGAAGCTTTCGTCTCTTGCCGCAATTGCCGTTATCGGCTGCGCAATCCTCCAACCCGCAAGCGCGCAAACACCGGGAGCCGCTGCTGCGGAGAAATCGGGCTCGGCGGCTTCCTTGAAGGCCGGCAACGCCCCGCTCAAGCCTACCAGGGCCGCGCCCCCAGCCTCGTTTAGCAAGTCGGCGCGCCCGCAACACGAGCACTCGGCAACCGCGGCTGCCGCCGGCAAACGGCATGCTTCCGCGCGCACCGCCACGGCCTCGCAGGCGAGTACAGCCCGCTCCGGGAAAACGTCGGCCGCAATGCGCAGCAAGACCTCCGCGGGTCTTCGCACCAACCGATCGGCCCGGTCCGCTGCCTCCGCTTTCGCGTTCTTGCCCGCGCGTGCCGCGCCGCAGGAGCGCGCGCGCACCGCCTCCGCGCGACGCAAGGCCCTGCATGGCCTGCCAACCAGCGCTGTCCTGCCGAAGAAACCGAAATCCGGGTAACGATTTCGCGATTGCAACGCCGATATGTGATCAAAGCTCGTGATCAGATGCCGCGTCTATAGTGCGGTCCTGGCACTCGTGATGCTGGGAGCGCCGGCGGCAGGCAACCCCGCGTCGGCGCAAGCCGCGCAAAGCAGCGCCCCGATCGAGATCGAATATGTGCCGCCGGCAAAGCAATACCTGCGGCCGGTCTATGAACGACTGAAGCAGCGAAAGGTGCTGGAGCAGCTGAGGGACTTTCTCTCTCCGCTGCGCCTGCCGGTGACGCTGCGGATCCGCACGCTCCAGTGCGACGATACCAATGCCTATTGGGCCGGACGCGTGGAAGGACTCAAGCTCTGTTACGAATATGTCGATTGGGTCGAGCGCCTCGCGCCGGCGGAGACGACCCCCGAGGGCTTTACTCCCCAGGACGCCATTGCCGGCGAATTCGTCGAAGTGACGCTGCACGAGATGGGGCACGCCGTGTTCGATCTCTTCAACGTCCCAATCTTCGGCCGCGAGGAGGACGCCGCCGATCAGATGGCGGGCTTTATCATGCTGCAGTTCGGGCAGGATGTGGCGCTGCGGACCATCAGCGGGACGGCCTACACCTATCAGCAGCAGGCGAAACAAAGCAACTGGTCGCGCACCACCTTCGCGGATGAGCATGAAACCGACGAGCAGCGGTTTTACAACTATCTCTGTCTCGCCTACGGCGCCCAGCCTGCAACCTTCCAGCGCTTCGTGGACAGCAATATTCTCCCCGCAAAGCGCGCGGCAAACTGCGGACGCGAATATCGGCAGATCCAGCGCGCATTTTTGAAGACCATCATGCCCCACGTGGACCAGGAGGTGATGAAAAAGGTGCAGGCCATGCAGATGCTGCGGCCTGATGACGGAATCATCAAGCGCGATTACGCACAATGAGGGCAAGGACATCCGTCTCGCCCATTGTGGGGGCTCTCGCGATGCTCTCACTTGCCGGGCAATGGGCGCCGGTAGTGGCGCAGGACCTTCAGAACAGCATGGTCGACATCGCCTATGTCGAGCCAAACGAGCCGGAATATCGGCCCATCTATGAACGCTTGAAAAAACGCCAGGTCCTGGAGGAACTCCAGCAGTTTCTGGTGCCGTTGCGGCTACCCCGAAAGGTGCTGGTGCAGGTCGAGCAGTGCAACAAGGAGACCCAGCGTTATACGGAAGGCGGTCCTGTCACCATCTGCTACCAATACATTCACGAGCTGGAGAAATTCGCGGAGAAGATCCCGGCCGACACGAGGACTGCCAGGGGCGTATCGCGCGAGGACGCAGTTGTCGGCGGCTTCGTTCAAGTCGTGCTGAATGGAATGTCACAGGCGGTCTTCGATATTCTCGAAGTGCCGGTTTGGGGGCGCGAGGAGGACGCTGCCGACAAGCTCGCAGGCTTCCTCATGTTGCAATTCGGCACCGATAGCGCGCGCAGGCTGCTCAATGGCGCGGCGTTTTTCTTCGAAGCTTCGGATCGTACCTGGACCGGCAGCGATTTCGCTGACACGCGCGGCACGGAGGCGCAGCGCTTCTACAACTATCTCTGCGTCGCCTATGGCGGCGATCCAAAAGCATTCAAGGATTTTGTCGAAAGCGCTGGGACCGGGATGCGACCAGGCCAGCCGGCCGAGCGGCGCATCGACCTCCTCCCCCAGCGTCGCGCGGAGCGATGCCACACGGAATATAACGATCTGCAATATGCCTTCAACCAGACCATCATGCCCTTCGTCGATCAGGCTGCGTTGCAGAAGGTCCTGGCGCGCAGAGACTGGCTACGCTCCGACGATGGAAAATAGGCGCGGACTACAAGACACGCCACACGAGTCATGGTCTAGATTTGACGTGCGGGGGCGATGCCCACCCTCGCAGCGACGCAAACTTCTGCCGGTCTGAAACCCGCGCGGCGCTGGTTTCTCAGCTACAACTGCGCTCGAGACACGCGGGCGGCATTGACCATCCGCACGGAGTGCGGTCTAAACGCCAGTGAGCACAGAAGGGAGTAGATAGATGCGATACGGCGTCACTATAACCGGCTTCGTCGTGACTTTGATCTGGCTCGCCGTTCCCGGGACGCCGTCGCTCGCCCAGGAGCAGACCAATCAAATCAGCATCGTCTACGAGGAGCCGAAGAAAGCCGACTACCGGCCGATCTATGACCGGCTGAAACAGCGCAAGGTGCTCGAGACCCTGCAGCAGTTTCTTTCACCCTTGAAGCTGCCCCGCAAGCTTACGGTAAAGACGGGGGAATGCGGCGGTAATCCGTTTGCGCCGTACACTCCCGGCGGTCCCGTGACCATCTGCTACGAGTTCGTCGCCTTGGTCGAACAGGCACAGCCACCGGGACAAATTGGGGCCATTGGGCCGCAATTGATCACGCGAGAGATGGCCGTCGTTGGTCCGTTCGTAGAGGAGGCCCTGCATGATGTCGCCCTCGGCGTTTTCGACATGCTTGAGGTGCCGGTTTGGGGCAGAGCGGAAGATGCGGCCGATTATGTCGCCGCATTTGTGATGCTGCAATTCGGGACCGATGTTGCGCGCAAGACGGTTTTCGGAACGGCATGGTTCCTCAACGTGCTGGACATCGCGCTTCGCAACAGCTCGAACACGATGTCGAATGTGAATTATCTGGATGCCGTGCGTCCGACCGTGCGGCAGCGATACTATAATATCTTGTGTATTGCGGTCGGCAGCGACCCCATCGGTTTTTCGGTCTTGCTCGCATTCAATCGGACACCAGCGATCTCGGACTTGCCGCTGGAGCGAGAGTGCACGAAAAGCGAAGAGTATCAGCAGGTCAAGGATGCCTTCACGAGGACAATCCTGAACCCCTACGTGGATCCCGGCCTGCTCAAGCAGGTGCAGAGCACGCAATGGCTCAAGGATGACTGACATGAAGCGCATTACGATCGCCGCGACGCTGGGACTGGGCTTTGCCTGCGTGGCCGCCGGCACGATGATGGCCGTCGCACAGGCGCCCTCCAAGCTGCACAACAGCAAGGTCACGACCCAGTATCTCGAGCCGAAATACGAGCAGATTTATCTCAAGCTGAAACGGCGCCAGATTCTTGAGGAGCTCGATGCGCTGCTGTCACCGGTCCAGCTCAAGCACGAGATCACGCTGTCGGTGGAGGAGGGGGATGAGAGTTGCAAAGGACCGAATTCCTATTACTCGCCCGAGGAATATAAGCTTCGCCTTTGCTACTCGTGGTTCGACTTTCTCGAGAATGAAGCCTCAGTCGAATTCAAGCGCAACCCCGGCGAGCCGTTCACGGACTTGACCCCCGGCCTGGTCCCCGGATTTACGCGCGCCGAAGTCATTCTCGGCGGCACCGTGGGCGTGACGCTGCACGAGATGGGCCATGCCATCTTCCACATTCAGGGGATTCCGCGTCTCGGGCGCGAGGAGGACGCCGCGGACATGATCGCCGGCTTCATGATGATGCAGTTCGGCAGTTCCGTGGCTCTGACCACCATCAAGGGAACCTACAACGTGTGGCACCACTTCAACGCCCTTGATCTGCACAACAACAAAAGCGTTCCTTCTCCTGCCGCGGAAGCTGATGTTCACAGCCTCAGCGGGCAGCGAGCAGTCAACTTCCTGTGCATGGCCTATGGCGGGGACCCGGCCACATTCAACCAATTGGCGGACGCGCTGTTGCCGCCGGTGCGCAAGCCCAACTGCGCGAATGAATACCACCAGGCCGACATAGCGTTCCGCAAGACAGTGTTGCCCGATATCGACCAGGAGCTGATGAAAAAGGTCCGAGCCATGAAGATTCTCCGGCCGGAGGACTTCAAGCTCTGATCGTGCGCCAAATCCTTCGCCGCCCTGACTTGCAGGCCCCGATTGGCCGCGAATGTATGGGGCTTTCATTCATGCCCGGTACGCCGCACCCACGCCGGACTCCGCGCCGGCGTGCCGCTGAAATTCGGCAATTTCGTCAGCTCTTGCGTTTTGCGGCGTGCTTTGAATGAAGCAACATCTCATAATCCTCGCGCGTACGGCGAGCGTAGAGCATTGCGAATGAGGCGAGCGCGTCGTCGAACGCGCCGCTCTTGCCCATATAGCCGGCAAGGACTACCGGATCGGCCGAGCGAGCGTGGGCGCGCGCCAGAGTGCGTCCGCAGAGATTGGCGTAGCTCGACAGCGCCTCCTCTTCCACGAGCTCGCCGAGCGATCCAAGCCGGCGGTTCTTGAGGTGCCGGACGTAGAAGTTCCGTGCCGGCGCGCCGTCCTCCGTCCATCCCAGAAAGATGTCGCTTGCCGCCTGCATTGTGCGCTGGCCTTCGACCACGCGCCGGCCGGGATGGCCGCGGAATGTTATTCCGAGACACTCCAGCGCCGAGCTGCGTGCTTCCTTGAGTTGAAGGAACAGCGGCGCGCCCCCGGGGCTCATGAACAGACCGATCGCGCAGAACGTGCCCACGCTGCCGACACCGACAACCTTGAATGCGACGTCCTTGAGCGCATAGCGGTCGAACAGATAGAGCAGCTCCGGCGGGAGCCGGCGACGATAGGATTCGAACACGCGTCCGGCGTGGAGGCGATGTCGCCGGTCGGCGCCCTTGGTCAAATGGTAGATCAGAGGGGGCCGGTCCGCGATGCGGCCGCCTTTGACCAGATGCGGAAAATTGTCATCCTCTTCCAGGTGTCGCTCAGCCTTGGAGACGATCGCCGCGAGCTTTCGCCGTAGCGATGGAGTCTCGATGCGTCTGATTTCACGATTGAGATCGATCTTGCTGTGCCAGATTTCGAGCGGCGTGAGTTTGGCGAGACGGCCGATATGGACACGGTAGGCTTTCGCCGCGCTCGCGGTGAGCAATCGCGCGCGTCTTTTTGAGAGTTTGGCAGCGAGCGCTGCCACCGCGACGCTCGCCGTCAATCTTTTCAGGTCCACGCTGAAATCCACTCCCGGCAGAGTCTCGTCAAAATCGTTGATGTCGAACAGAATGTTCTCCTCCGGAGTGGCAAACGCACCGAAATTCAGAAGGTGGCAATCGCCGCAGGCCTGAACCGCAATGCCGGCGCTGGCCTGATGCTTGAGATCCTGCGCCATGACGGCAGCTGCTCCGCGCAAGTATGCGAAGGGGCTTGCGAGCATGCGCTCATAGCGGACCGGGATGAGCTCGGGCACGCGGGTGCGGTCGCCGGCGGCAAGGAGGGCGACCGGGTCGCGTCCGCGCGGCTCGTGCAGATCCGCATGCGCTTCGAGCGGTGTGCGCTTGCGAAGCCTCGCGCCGTATTCATACCGCGCTCTTGGCGTGGCGAGGGCGGGCGGTTCCATCTTCTGCATTCCCTATTGCGCCGTTATTTGCGTTATTGTGGCTTGGCTGGAAGCTCGGCCTTGATTTTCAATCATGGGCGTAAGATGCGGCCTTTGTTTATAAAATCTCCGGCCATCGACGTGCGCCATGAAAAATGCGCAGGATCTGAATTGTTTTCCCTTCCAGGCGATAGGGAACAATGAATGGTGTCCTCGGAATGATAAGCTCGCGCGTCCCCGGAACTCGTCCGGGCCGTCCCATTTCGGGGCTGCAGGGAAGCAAGGTGTCGATGTTCTGAATAATGTGAAGGACGATGCGTCGCGCTGCGGCCGGATTGTCCTGTTCAATATAGGTCCGCAGCGCGACAAGATCATCGATCGCCTGAGGTGACCAGACCGTCCTCATGAAGGCTTAGGTCGCGACCGCTCCCTGCGGCTTCCCCAGGATGCCACCCATTGCTTGACCTGCGCGTGTCCAACCCCTTGACCGCGGTCGAGCGATGCGATTGCGCTCCTGATGCCCGCAACCTGCCACTCGTTGACCTCGAGGTACTCTTTGATTGCCTCAGCTGCCAAAAATGAACGGCTGCGCCCCGTGCTTTTGGCCAATCTCTCGAGCCGCCTCTTGTCCGCAGAGCCCACACGAACGGTGAAAGTCGTCGATCTCATGATTTATTCCGTTGTAATTGTTTGTATACAACTTAGTACAAACCATCTCTTGGTGCAAGACGGTCACGTCCATACCACTGGCTGCTCGACCGCGACCGGGAGCATGAAGAAAAACGCCGGAGATTTTCAGCGTAAAAGTTAGCCGGCCTTGCCGCGCAGAACCGCGGCGATGAGGCTCGGCGGCGAATGACAAGCTCAATCCACCTTGATGCCGGCGGCCTTGATGATCGGCCACCACTTGTCGATCTCGGCCTGCTGAAACGCGCTCAGGGCTTGCGGCGTCTGCTTCTCGGGCGGCCAGATTTCCTGGCCGAGATCGCCTAGCCGCAGGCGCACGGAGGTATCGGCCAAGGCCTCGACGACCGCAGCATGCAGCTTTGCGATGACGTGTTTGGGCGTGCCCTTGGGAAGCCAGAGGCCGTGCCAGAACGAGGCGTAAAGCCCTCCCAGCCCGACCTCATCGATGGTCGGCGTATAGGGAGTTGCCGCCCAGCGTTGTTTGGCCATCACCGCATAGGCCTTGAGCTGACCGCCACGCACCTGGGCGAGCGCGCTCGCAACCTGTGTGAAGGTGAGGTCGATCTGTCCCGCGACAAGATCCTGAATCATGGGTGCGGCGCCGCGATAAGGCACGAACTGAAAGCGGGTGCCGGTGCTCTTCTGGAAATACGTGCCCACGACATCCGCTCCACCGCCGACGCCGCCAATGCCCACCGTCACCTTGCCGGGATTGTCCTTGAGCCAGGCGATGAACTGCGCGAAATTGTTTGGCGGGAAGGCGGCTTTTGCCACGATCCAGATCGGATTATCCGCGACCAGCGAGACCGGCTCGAAATCCTTCACCACGTCGTAGGGGAGCGTGTAGGTCGCGCCGTTGATGACGTGGGTCTGCCAATGGCCGATGCTCACCGTGTAACCGTCAGGCGCCGCACGCGCCACGCGGCCGACGCCAATGGTGCCTGCTGCTCCCGTGACGTTTTCAATGACGACGGATTGACCAAGCGACGTTTTCATCCGCTCGGCGAGAACGCGCGCCAGCGCGTCGGTCGGCCCTCCCGCCGGGAACGGGACGATGACGCTAATCGGGCGCGCCGGATAGTCCTCGGCCGCGGCGGCCGCAATGCCGGCCATGAGAACAGCAACGGCAATTGCAGCGAGCTTCTTGCGGTGCATTGCGATCTCCCCCAACTTCCGGAAGGTCCGGAATTCTCAGATTCTTTGTTTCAGCCGCAAGCACAGGCACAGGCGATGGCAAGGCCGGCCGGTCTGGCGGCAAGGTCTCAACCTACCACTACGTCGGCCAGCACGGGTAGATGATCGGAGGCGCGGCGGGCGGCGTGGTCGACGAAGCTTGTCTGCAGGGCGCCGCACGGCCAGCAGAAGATACGGTCCAGACGAAACAGCGGATACCACGAGGGGAATGTGGCGTGCTGGGTGCGCCCCGGAAGCCCGCGGCCGAATGCGCCGCGCAGCGATGCCGGCCAAAACCACTCGTTCGTAAAGTTTGTCCAACGCGCTCCCGCGCATTAACGCGCGAAGCGCCAATTGATCCCAGGGAAGGATTTGCTCTTTCGCGGCGCCCGTGTAAGGTCCGCGACCCTTTTGCCGGAATGCCGAATGGCTCGTGACCAGATCGACATGACGCCGATCGAAACGCGCGAGGAGCTGATCGCGTGGTTCGAAGCCGGCTGCAAGCCCAAGTCGCAGTTTCGGATCGGCACCGAGCACGAGAAATTCGCCTTCATGCAAGAGCGCCATCATCCGGTTCCCTACGACGGGCGCCGCAGCATCCGCGCGCTGCTGGAAGGCATGCAGCACCTGCTCGGCTGGGAGCCGATTATCGAGCACGGCAATATCATCGGATTGTTTGACGTCACCAGGGGCGGAGCGATCTCGCTCGAGCCCGGCGGCCAGTTCGAATTATCCGGAGCGCCGCTCGAGACCGTGCATCAGACATGCTCGGAGCTGATGGCTCACCTTGCGCAGGTCAAGGAAGTCGCGCGCCCCCTCGGTATTGGTTTCCTCGGTCTGGGAATGACTCCGAACTGGAGTCGCGCCGACATGCCGGCCATGCCGAAGGGCCGTTATCGGATCATGACGGGCTACATGCCTAAGGTCGGAAATCTCGGTCTCGATATGATGTACCGGACCTGCACGGTGCAGACCAATCTCGACTTCTCCTCCGAGGCCGACATGGTGAAAAAGTTGCGCGTCTCGCTTGCGCTGCAGCCGGTGGCTACCGCCATGTTCGCCAATTCACCTTTCACCGAAGGCAAGCCGAACGGTTTTCTTTCGTTCCGCTCCGAAATCTGGCGCGATACCGATCCCGACCGGTCGGGAATGCTGCCCTGGGCTTTTGAGCCGGGAATGGGTTTTGAACGCTACGTTGATTACGCCCTCGATGTGCCGATGTATTTCGTCAAGCGCGGGGAGGAATACATCGACGTTGCCGGCCAGTCGTTCCGCGATCTCTTGCGCGGACGTCTGCCGGGAATGCCGGGTGAGCGCGCAACTATTTCCGATTGGGCAAATCATGTCTCCGCCATCTTTCCGGAGGTCCGTCTCAAGCGCTACCTGGAAATGCGTGGAGCCGACAGCGGGCCATGGCGGCGCCTCACTGCCTTGCCTGCCTACTGGGCGGGAATTCTTTACGATGACGCCGCACTCGATGCCGCGTGGGACCTGGTGAAGGGTTGGAGTGCGCAGGAGCGCCAGAAATTGCGCGATGAGGTGCCCAAGCTTGGCTTCGAGGCAATCATTGCTGGGCGCCGTGTGCTTGAGATCGCGGCAATCACGATGACGCTTGCCGGCGAGGGCTTGTCACGCCGCGCGCGCCTTGATCGTACCGGCAAGGACGAGCGCCGCTATCTCGCACCGATCCAGGAATATGTTGCGCGCGGCATCACGCCCGCGCAGGAGCTGCTCGCGGAATTTCATGGCAAGTGGCATCAAAGCGTTGCTCCGATATTCAACGAATATGCCTATTGAAATCACTCCGCGGCAGGACGATCCACGATCTCTTCCGCCTCCGGGTTGAGCGGCCTCGCTTCCCCTGACGGGTTGCTCAGTGGTTCCTGCACCATGGTCGTATGCAGCAGATCCCGGCCCGCCGTTATGCCTTCCGCCTGCTGCAGCGCCAAGCGGTCGAGATCGCGACGGCGCACGAATTCTTCGACCGCGAGCGCCCGCTCGGAATCGAGCCCGAGCGCCTCGAGCGTCTTGCGCCCGAATGCGAGCGCCGATTCATAGGTCTCGCGCAGCTCGAAGCTAACGCCCTTGGCGATGAGCGCAAGCGAATGCCGCCGGTCATAGGAGCGCACGTAAAGCTCGCTGCCGGGAAATTCCGATTGCAAAAGATCGACAATACGGCTCGCGCTATCCCGATCGTCGACGCAGACGGCGATAAGCCGCACCTTGCCCGCGCCTGCGGCCCGCAAGACATCGAGTCGCGTGCCGTCGCCATAATAGACCTTGAACCCGAACCGGCCTGCCTGCCGGATCATCTCGGGATCGCGATCGATGGTCGTGACATCGATGCCTTCTGCAAGCAGACATTGCGAGACGATCTGGCCGAAGCGGCCCCAACCGACCACGAGCACCGACCCGCGCGCGCCGGCAAAGTCGTCGGCCTCGCGCTCCTCGGATCCGGCAAAGCGCTGCAGCAAAGTGTCGGAAAGGCTCGCGACCAGCGGGCCCAAAAGCATCGTCATGGCGGTGATCGCAATGAGGACGTCGGACGCTCGTTCATCGAACACCCCTAAAGAGCTCCCCAACGGGATCAGCACGAACGCGAACTCGCCGGCACTGGTGAGCACCGAACCTGCGCGGAGCGCATCGCCGCGCGCACAGACGGGGCGGAAGAGAAGCCAGACGATAGCCGCCTTCAAAACCGTGATCGTCACCGCAGCGACCGTGATCAGAACAAGATTGGCGCGAACGAGCCCGATATCGATGCTCATGCCGATGCCCATGAAGAACAGAGCGAGCAAGAGGCCGCGGAACGGCTCGATATCGGCCTCGAGCTCGTGCCGGTAATTTGATTCGGCGAGAAGAACCCCGGCAAGAAAAGCTCCCAGTGCCATGGACATGCCGGCGAGCTGCATGGCCAAAGCCGCGCCCAACACGACGAGCAGCGCCGCCGCCGTCATGACCTCGCGCGATCCGCTGTGCGCGAGCAGCCGGAAGAACGGATTGAGCAGATATCGACCCGCCAGCACGAGGGCGGCGATCGCGCCTGCGATGAGGGCAACCGCGCGTGAGGCCTGCCCAAGGTCGGCGTGGGTGCCGCCCTGTGCCAGCAAGGGCAGGAGCGCCAGGAGCGGCACCACGGCCATGTCCTGGAACAGGAGAATAGCAAACGCGCGTTGGCCATAACTGTGCTGCAGCTCTCCGCGATCTTCCAGGATTTGCAGTGCAATCGCGGTCGCCGACATGGCGAGCGCCAGTCCCGCAACAATGGCACCGCGCCAACCGAGGAGCCCGAGCCCATGCGCGAGCAGCGCGATTGCAAGCGCCGTTGATGCCAATTGAGCAGCCCCGAGGCCGAAGATGGCGCGGCGCATTGCAAGCAATTGGCCGAGCTCGAGCTCGAGGCCGATGAGGAACAGCAGCATCACCACGCCGAGCACCGATACCGGGATGATGCTTTCGGGCGTCGGGAAGAGGGCGAACCCGGAGGGACCGATGATGATGCCTCCGAGGAGATAGGCGACGATGGAGGGCAGGCCGATCTTGCGGCCGATCGGCACGCTCAGGACGGCCGTGAGCAGGAGCACGAGGCCAAACGTGAGAAACCCAAATTCGCCGAGTTGTGTAGTCATGACGGTTCACAGTTCGCAAAGGTGCGCCGCGCGGTTGCGGCCTTGAGAATTTGCTCTGCCGTGGCGTGTTCGCATCGGCACTCGCGTGTGCCACACTTGTTCTCTACCATTGGAAGGGGGGCTAGCCGAGCGAGAATCTGCGCATGCCGCGATGCTGGCGGGTGGGCTTGCTGATCGTGATCGTCGCTGCGACCTCGTCTGCGCGAGCGCAGGTCGGCTTCGACCGGCCGGGAAGCGACTATACGAGCTTTATCATGCGTTTCGCCGATCCCGCCATTTGCGCTGCGCGCTGCGAACGTGATCCCCGCTGTCGCGCCTGGGCGTTTTCCTATCCGTTGACGGAAAATACCAGCGCGATGTGCTGGTTGAAATCCCGCGTGCCCAAGCGGATTCCAGCGCCCTGCTGTGTATCCGGCGTGCACGGCACGGGCGTGATCGAGCCGCGTACCGGCGTGATCGAGTTCGGGTTCGACCGTTACGGCGGAGACCTGCGGCATTTCGAGGTCGCAAGCGACCCCACCGGCGGAACTTGTCAAGCCGCCTGTGAAGGCGAAGCCGCCTGCCGCGCGTGGACCTATGTGCGGCCCGGTTATGTCGGGACGTCCGCAGTGTGCTACCTCAAGAACCGCATCACGCGCCCGTTGCGCAAACCGTGTTGTATCTCCGGGGTCATCAGATAAAGCTTGGAGACGATCATGACAAAGATCATCCTGACTGCCGGCGCGCTTGCGCTGATCACCTGTGCGGCGTCTGCACACCACGGTTGGGGGAGCTACGACGCAGCAAATCCGGTCACGGTCAGCGGGCCGATCCTCACTTTGAAGTTCGAGAATCCGCACGCCACCATCACGGTGCGAGGCAATGACAAGACCTGGACGGTGACGCTCGCTCCGACCTCGCGCATGAACAGCCGCGGCGCGACGCAAACCGTGGTGGCGATGGGCAATAATATCTCCGCCTACGGTTATCCCTCGACCGTTGCCAAGGACGAGATGCGCGCCGAGCGCATCACAGTGGACGGCAAAACCTATGAGATGCGGTGATGGCGGGCACGGCGGGCGCTGTTTTCGTCGCGCTCGAACAGTCCGGCTTCTCCGCAGCGATCCGACAATCGCTTTGGGCTTATCCCGTCGCCAATATCGGGCACATCGTCTTTCTGTTTGTTTTCGCACGCGCGATCGCGATCATCGGCGTTAGTCTGCTTGGTGGGTTTGCCGCAACGGATCGCAGGTCCGTGCTCGCGCGTGCTCGCATGGTCGCGGCTGCGGGTCTTTTGGGCATGGCGGTCACGGGTTTTGTGCTGTTCGCGGCTGATGCTGGCCATCTCGCTGAAAATCCGGTGTTCCAATTGAAAATCGTCCTGATCGCAGCCGGCCTGCTCAACGCGGCAGTGCATGAACTCTGGCTGCGGCGGAGAATCAGTACTCTTGCGAGCGCTGCGGCCATGCCCGCAAGCGCCAAGATGGCCGGATTACTCTCCCTAGCGACATGGATCAGCGTCGCAGTCTGCGGCCGCAGCATCGCTTATTTCTAACCAGTCCCCCCGACGGTGATGCCGTCCATGCGCAGAGTGGGCTGCCCGACCCCGACCGGCACGCCCTGGCCGTTCTTCCCGCAAGTTCCAATGCCCGGATCGAGCTCAAGGTCGTTGCCGATCATGCTGATGCGTTTGAGATCGGTCGGTCCATTGCCGATGAGCATGGCCCCGCGCAGCGGGCGGCCGAGCTTGCCGTTCTTGATCTCATAAGCTTCGGTGACGTTAAACACGTATTTGCCCGACGTGATATCCACCTGCCCGCCGCCGAAATTGACGGCATAGATCCCGTTCTTGACCGAGGCGATGATCTCGCCGGGATGGCGATCGCCCGCGAGCATGTAGGTATTGGTCATGCGCGGCATGGGCGAATGCGCATAGCTCTGACGACGGCCATTGCCGGTCGGCCGCATGCCCATGAGACGCGCATTCTGCCGGTCCTGCATGTAGCCGACGAGAATGCCGTCCTCGATCAGCACAGTACGCCTGGTCGGCGTGCCCTCGTCGTCAATGGAGAGCGAACCGCGGCGCTGCGCAATGGTGCCGTCGTCAACCACGGTCACGCCATCTGCCGCCACGCGCTCACTCATCAGGCCCGCGAATGCCGACGACCCCTTGCGGTTGAAGTCGCCCTCGAGCCCGTGCCCGACAGCTTCGTGCAGCATGACACCGGGCCAGCCCGGTGCAAGCACGACATCCATCTCGCCGGCTGGGGCGGGGACCGCCTCGAGATTAATCAGCGCCTGGCGGAGCGCATCGTCCGCGACCTTCTGCCAGGCAGTGCTCGCCAGAAATCGCGCGAAGCCTTCCCGCCCGCCATAGCCCTGGCTGCCGGTTTCCTGACGATCGCCCTGCCCTGCGACCACCGATACATTCACCCGTACCAATGGCCGCACGTCGCGGTAGCCCTCGCCGTCGGCACGCAGGATCTCGATGACCTGCCAGCTGGCGCCGAGCGATATGGAAACCTGGCGCACCCGGGCATCTTTAGCGCGGACATAGCCGTTGATCGTCTCGAGCAGGCGAACCTTGGCCTCGAAGGCGGGATCTCCGAGCGGGTTCTCATCCCCGTAAAGCCGCACATTCGTGTGCGTGGGCGGTGCCGCGTAATGTCCGCTGTAGCCGCCCTTCACGGCGCGCACCGCGTCTGCGGCACGCGCAAGCGCGGAGCTGGAAAGATCCGATGAGTGCGCATAGCCGACGGCTTCGTCCTTGACGGCGCGCAGGCCAAAGCCCTGGTCCGTATTGTAGGTCGCCTGCTTGAGCCGGCCGTTGTCGAACAGGAGTGCCTCGGACTGGGCATATTCAAGGTAAAGCTCGCCGTCATCCGCCCCTTCAAGGCCGTGCGCGATATGACGGCGGGCTTCCCCCCGGTCGAGCCCGGCACGGTCGAATAACGAAAGGCTTGGCGAGTTCATGGTCGCTCCCGGTCAGTGCACTCCACCACACAGGTAATGCGCCCGCGGCGCGTTGCGAGGCCAATGCCGTGCCCGTGTGGCCACGCGCTTGGGTCAGCCGTGACTGCTGCGTCTCCCGGAGCTTGGCTCGGGATTGCGCTTCTTGTCCGTTGTGGGCAGTTTAAGGCAGCTTGTCGAAGCCTTCGCCGAATCCCTTCAGGCTCATGGGGAAGCCGATGCCCTCTTCGGGGGTCTGAAAAATAATGAAGGTTGCTGTCTGCCCCGTGCGCAGCTGCTTGACGAGGTTGTCGTCCATAACCACCTCGGCCACGCATCCGTTCGGCAGGCAGCGGACAAAGCCCGCACGCCCCACATCAACCTGATCGATCTTGAGCCCTAGTCCTGATGGAAGCAGCACTCCCACAGGGGCGACCACACGCATGAGCCGGCTCTTCTGATCGGCGGTTTTCAGGACGATAACCGTCAGTCCGACATTGGCGCGATCTTCGGCAGTGACGCTCTGAATGAGAGCACATTGCTCGCCCTGAGCACCCGGCGGCGTATCGCAACGGACTTGCCAGTCATTGTGGACTGATTTGACCCCGCCCTGGGCGTGCGCGCCGCCCGGCATGGCAAGAGTGAGCGCCACCCACCCCAATAATGCGGCGAGCAGTGGCTTGTGACGAAGACGTCTGCGGAGCAATAAACCTCTCATCCCGTGCCTCAAACGATCGTGAACCCGCCGCAAGCCGAATCGGCCGCATAGGGCTATGGTCGAACTTCGGGTTCAAGGATTAGTAAAACAGCGCATTGTGGCCGAGAAAGGGTCGCCGAACCGGCCAACCCGGGAACCCGGAGCACATCTGGAGGGGCGTCCGGTCGCACGTGCGTGTTACTGCGCTCCATTGCGACTGATCCCGAATTATGGTTTGAGAGGCCGGATTCCGCTGGCGATCGGCCCATATCGGGGCGGAGTTGTCCGCAAGGCGATGCCGCAGGACTGCCGTGTGGCGCGGGGCCCTGCCCCCCGTGCGACAAGAGTTCCATCCGAAGGGAGCGATATCGGAATGACGGTGTTCAAGCGGCTTGCCGCCGCAGCAACCTTGGCAACTTGGATGGTGTGGGGTGGTGGTACGGCTCTGGCCGGTCTCGGTCAGCCCTCCAAGTGGCAGTTCGGGCTGCAGGAGTCCGCCACCCCGGTAATGGACTACATCATCTGGTTTAACGACTTCCTTCTCTACATCATTGCCGCGATCGCCGGGTTCGTTCTGCTGCTGCTGATCACCGTGATGGTGCGATTCAATGCCCGCAGCAATCCGACTCCCTCGCGCACGACACACAACACCTGGCTCGAATTAGCATGGACGACGGTTCCGGTCGCTATCCTCTTGGTGATCGCGCTTCCTTCCTTCAAGCTGCTGTTCTTCCAGCTCATCCCGCCGCCCGCCGACCTCACGGTGAAAGCCACGGGCAAACAGTGGTACTGGAGCTACAGCTATCCGGATAACGGCAACTTCGAGTTTGACTCGCTGATCCTCAAGACAGAACAGCTCAAGCCCGATCAGCCGCGGCTGCTTGCGGTCGACAACGAGATGGTGGTGCCGGTCAACAAGACCGTCCATGTGCTCACGACCGCTCCCGATGTGATCCATTCCTTCGCGGTGCCCTCCTTTGGTATCAAGATTGACGCCATCCCGGGGCGCATCAACGAGACCTGGTTCAAGGCCACGCGCGAGGGGGTGTACTACGGCCAATGCTCAGAACTGTGCGGCAAGAATCATGCCTTCATGCCGATTGCGGTGCGCGTGCTGAGCGAGCAGGACTTTGCCACCTGGGTGGAAGAGGCCAAGAAGAAATACGCTGCGCACGCGGCGCCCTCGCCGGTCAATCTGGCCTCGGCGCAATCGGCCGGGCAGTGATGCGCGAGCGCAGCTTGGCGGGCGAATTTTAGTTCGAGGGACATCATGGCGACCGCGACCCACATCCACGGCGAGGAGCACCACGACTATCCGCACGGTTGGCGGCGCTTTCTCTATTCGACCAACCACAAGGACATCGGGACGATGTATCTGGTGTTCGCCTTGATGGGTGGTCTCATCGGCGGCGTCTTGTCGATCGGCATTCGGCTCGAGCTCATGCAGCCCGGCATCCAGTTCTTCCATGAAGCGCATACCTTCAACGTGTTCACCACCGCGCACGGGCTGATCATGATCTTCTTCATGGTCATGCCGGCAATGATCGGCGGTTTCGGCAACTGGATGGTGCCGTTGATGATCGGCGCGCCGGACATGGCGTTCCCGCGCATGAACAACATCTCGTTCTGGCTGCTGCCTGCGTCCCTTTCGCTTCTGCTCATCTCCATGTTTGTCGAAGGCGAGCCCTCTGCTCCCGGCGTGGGCGGGGGCTGGACGCTCTACGCGCCGCTGTCGACGACGGGTCATCCCGGGCCTGCCGTCGACTTTGCAATTCTTTCACTGCATCTCGCCGGTGCGTCCTCGATTCTCGGCGCCATCAACTTCATCACCACGATCTTGAACATGCGCGCGCCCGGGATGACGATGCATCGCATGCCGCTGTTCGTGTGGTCGCAGCTTGTCACAGTGTTCCTGCTGCTGTTGGCCTTACCGGTGCTTGCAGGCGCCATCACCATGCTGCTCACAGACCGCAATTTCGGCACCACGTTCTTTACTCCGGCCGGCGGCGGCGATCCGGTCCTGTTCCAGCACCTGTTCTGGTTTTTCGGACATCCCGAGGTCTACATCCTGATCGTGCCAGGCTTTGGCATGGTCAGCCAGATCGTGGCCACCTTCGCCAAGAAGCCGGTATTCGGATATCTCGGCATGGCTTACGCAATGGTGGCCATCGGCGGCATCGGGTTCGTCGTCTGGGCGCATCACATGTACACCGTCGGGATGCCGACAGGCGCGCAGGCCTATTTCGTCGTGGCGACCATGGTGATCGCGGTTCCGACCGGAGTGAAAATATTCTCCTGGATTGCCACGATGTGGGGCGGCTCGATCGAGTTCAAGACGCCGATGCTGTGGGCCATCGGTTTCATCTTCCTGTTCACCATTGGCGGAGTAACCGGAGTGGTGCTCGCCAACGCCGGAATCGATCGTTCGCTGCAGGACACTTATTACGTGGTCGCCCACTTTCACTACGTGCTTTCGCTGGGCGCGGTCTTCACCATCTTTGCGGGCTGGTATTACTGGTTTCCCAAAATAACGGGCTACATGTACTCGGAAACCATCGGCAAGCTGCACTTCTGGATCACGTTTATCGGGGTTAACATCGTATTCTTTCCGCAGCACTTCCTTGGGCTCGCGGGAATGCCGCGGCGTATCGTCGATTATCCCGACGCGTTCGCGGGGTGGAACATGGTCTCTTCGCTCGGTTCCTATGTTTCGGGGTTCGGCGCGCTTGTCTTCTTTTACGGCGTTGTCCACGCGTTCTTGCGCAAGCAAGCGGCCGGCGCGAACCCATGGGGCCCTGGCGCCACCACGCTGGAATGGACCCTGCCATCGCCACCCCCATTTCACCAGTACAATGAGCTCCCGCTTGTGCGATGAACGGATCGAGCGCGCTGCGCTAGCGCGTGCTGCGATGAACCTTTTGAGCGCAGCCCAATGTCAGTATTGAGCGAAGGTGCACGGTTGGACGCAGCCGCTGCGGCCGTCGGCCGGTCCGAGCCGAGCATCGCCACGGTCGGCGACTATCTCGATCTGATGAAACCGCGCGTGATGTCGCTCGTCGTCTTCACCGCGCTCGTTGGAATGATGATCGCACCCGGGCACGTCCATCCCGTCATCGGTTTTACCGCGCTCATCTGCATCGCTGTCGGCGCCGGGGCGGCGGGTGCGCTCAACATGTGGTACGACGCCGACATCGACGCGGTCATGACGCGCACCTCGCGCCGCCCCATTCCGCGGCGGCGCATTGCGCCAGGAGAAGCGTTCGGCTTCGGCATAACGCTCGCCTGCTTTTCGGCGGCGGTCATGGGATTGCTGGTCAATTGGCTCGCGGCCGCGCTGTTGGCGTTCACCATCTTCTTCTACGTCGTCGTCTATACGATCTGGCTCAAGCGTTCGACGCCACAAAACATCGTCATCGGCGGTGCTGCCGGGGCGCTTCCTCCTGTTATCGGCTGGGCGGCAAGCACCGGGACCATCGGCTTCGAATCCGTCCTTTTGTTTCTGATCATATTCGTCTGGACGCCGCCGCATTTCTGGGCGCTCGCACTGACCCGCGTCGAGGATTACGCCCGCGCCTGCGTTCCGATGTTGCCGGTCGTGGCCGGACGGGAAGAGACCAAGCGGCAGATCCTGCTTTATTCCGCCGTATTGGCGCTGGCCGGCACATCACCTTGGCTGCTCGGGTATCGCAGCGCCATTTACGGGGTGACCGCAATTGTCGCCGGCGCACTGATGGTCTTGTTGGCAGCACGCCTCTTGCGAGAGCAGGAGGGCTTAGGCGCGCAGCGTGCGGCGCTGCGGCTTTTCGGTTTCTCGATTCTCTATCTTTTCGTGCTGTTTGCCGTGTTGCTCATCGACGCGGTTGCTAGCCGGTTTGCGTGACCGCTCAACGAACAGATGGATCAGGAGCCTGACAAGATCGTTCTCTCCGAGGAGCAGAAACGCACCCGGCGCGCGCGCTCGGTGGCGATTGCATTGGCGCTCGGCGTGCTGGTCATCCTGTTCTACGCGGTCACCCTGATCAAAGGGCCTGGCGTGTTGAACCGGCCGTTATAATTGGGCAAGATAATTGGGCAAGAGCGAATGAGCGGTCGGGAACGTCTGTCGCAGACCGGCAAGAATGCCCTCATTGCGGGGGCGTGCGGCTTGTTTGTCGCGGTCATGGTGGGAGCCGCCTATGCGGCGGTGCCGCTCTACAACTGGTTCTGCCGCGCCACCGGCTTCGGCGGGACTCCGCAGATCGCGACGATCGCGCCAAGTCACGCAATCAACCGCACGGTGCGGGTGCGATTCGATGCCAATGTGGCCGGCGGGCTGCCCTGGGCGTTTGAGCCCGAGCGCAATTCCATGGAAGTGCGGATCGGCGAAGTGGTAACGGTCAACTATCGCGTCGCCAACCAGTCGGCGCGCGACACCGCGGCCATTGCATCCTACAACGTGTCCCCTCCGGCAGCGGGCGCTTATTTCTCCAAAATCAACTGTTTTTGCTTCAATGAGCAGCGGCTCAAGCCCGGCGAGAAACGCGACCTTACGGTCGTGTTCTTTGTCGATCCCGCGCTGACAAAGGATTCGGAGCAGGATGAGCTCGACAGCATCACGCTCTCCTACACAATGTACCCCGTACGCCAACCAGAGACCTCGTCCAAGAGCGTTCCTGCGGACGCTTCCGGACGCAGCTGAACCATAACAGACGGAGAGAGCCAAAATGGCCGACGCCCACGCCAAACCCCACCATGATTATCACCTGGTGGAGCCCAGCCCGTGGCCGGCGGTCGGCTCCGTTTCGCTGTTCGTAACCGCGGTCGGGGGCATTCTCTGGATGCACCACATGACGGCGATTGCGCCCTACATCTTCGGCGTTGGCGTGATCGGAACGCTCTACACCATGTGCGGCTGGTGGCGCGATGTCGCGCGTGAGGCGACCTATGGGGGTTACCACACCAGCGTGGTGCAGATCTCTCACCGCTACGGAATGATTCTGTTCATCGCGTCTGAGGTGATGTTTTTCGTGGCCTGGTTCTGGGCCTATTTCGACGCCGCGCTGTTTCCGGCCGACATGCAGCAGATTACGCGCGAGCAGCTGTTCGGCGGCGTATGGCCGCCGAAAGGCGTTGCGACCTTCGACCCCTGGCATTTGCCGCTCCTGAACACGCTCATTCTGCTGACCTCCGGCACCACGGTGACGTGGGCGCACCACGCGCTGTTGGAGAACGACCGCGATGGGCTAAAATGGGGTCTGATCCTCACGATCGCGCTGGGGCTCGCCTTCACCTGCGTGCAGGCCTACGAGTACAGCCACGCCGCGTTCAATTTCAAAGGCAACATCTACGGCGCAACGTTTTTCATGGCGACCGGTTTTCATGGCGCGCACGTGATCATCGGCTCGACCTTCCTGATCGTCTGTCTGATCCGCGCCTATCTCGGTCATTTCACGCCGACGCAGCACCTTGGCTTCGAGTTTGCCGCCTGGTACTGGCACTTCGTCGACGTCGTCTGGCTGTTCCTGTTCTCCTGCATCTACGTCTGGGGTTCGGGGGCAGGCGAAGGCGCCGCGGCGCTGGCCGGCGGACATTAGGTAAGGTAGGGCGGCGCGTACTCATAAATCGAGCTTGACCGGTGCGGCTTGATCGGTGCCCGCTATGCCCCGATAGCGACTAAATTCCGCAGCGTCCCTAGTCGGTGGACCCGGAGCCTTCCACATCACCGCGATAATGAAAAAGCGCGAATTTGCGGCATCTGCCCCTGCAGCGTGTCGGCAACCTTGACGTATGACGCGGACTGGCCACTTTCCGCCCCGACATTACTGCGATCGGCGGTGGCGAGCCGCTCGTCGATGGCGAGGCTGTCCCGGCGGACCTTCAGCGCATCGTAAAGCCTGCCTTGCGTTGTGAGCACGTCACTAACCTTCTCGTATGAGAGGATGAGATCGCGTTGCCGCTGCGTATTGTTTCGATCGGAGGCGGCGAGACGCTGGGCAATCGCGAGACTATCCCGGTAGGCCTTCAGGGCATCATCTAGATTCCCTTTCGCCACGAGGACGTTGCCAAGCTTCGAGTACGACACTGAGAGATCACCTTGTTGCTGCACATTATTGCTGACGGCGGCAAGGCGCTGCGTAACGGCGAGATTGTTGCGATAGGCCCTGAGCGCATCCTCAAGTTTTCCCTGCGCCAGCAGTACATTACCGATCTTCATGTACGATATTAGAGAGATCGCGCTGCCATCCCGGATTATTGCGATCGGCGGCGGCGAGACGCTCGGCGATGACGACACTGTCTCTGTAGGCGGCGAGCGCGTCATCGAGGTTCCCCTTCGCCACCAGGACGTTTCCGAGCTTCCTGTACGACGCCGACAGATAGCTCTGCCATCCCACGTCATCACGATTGGTGGCGGCAAGGCGCTCAGCAATGGCTAGACCATCGCGGTAAGCCGCAAGGGCGTCAGGCAGCTTGCCCTGCATCACTAGCGCGTCACCGACCCTCTGGAATGATACGACCAGGTCACGTTGCCAACGCGCGTTGCTATGGTCTGCCGCGGCAAGGCGCTTGGCGATGGTGAGGCTGTCGCGGTAGGCTGTGAGCGCGGCATCGAGGCTGCCCTCTTCCACCAGCAGGTTGCCCACGTTTATATATAATGACGACACATGGCTCTGCCGGCCGGTATTGGTGCGATCCCCAGCTGCAGGGCGTTCGGCTATGGCGAGGGCATCGCGGTAGGCCTTGAGCGCCTCACTAAACTTGTTCAATCTCGCCAACAGACCGCCGAGTTTCTCATATGATCCCATCAGCCCGCTCTGCAATCCGAGATCACCATCACTGCCGTCCATGGCGTCGAGGCGCTCGGCAATTGCGAGGCCATCACGGTAGGCTTTGAGAGCAAAATCGAGGCTCCCCTGCGCCAAAAACACGTCCCCAATTTTCATGTGCGACAGCGAAAGTTTGCTGGCCCATTTAACATCGCTGCGATCGCTGGCAACGAGATGCTCGGCTATGGCGAGGCCCTCGCGGTGGGCTTTATAGGCGTCATCGAGCTTGCCCTGCGCCAGCAACGCGTCCCCGGTCGAGCTTAAGGATAGCCACCGGGCGTACTGCCCCTGCTGCCACTTTTCTGAGATGCTAAAATCCGCCAAACCAATCCAGAATGCCGCAGCCGCCAGGAAGAGGCTTGCAAGGATTTTGGTCACTAAATGAGGGCGGTCTGACATTACCGGCCTGCTCGGTCCACTCGCACGTCGAACTTACCAACGCGATGGATTACAGAATTATGGTTAACGGGCTCTTTAGACGACCGTTGTCTGGACTGAGATAACTCAGACGGACGTTAGCCGCCACGCGCCTTCAATAGAGCACTGATGGCAGGTAGATGCCCGCTGGCTCGCAGTAGAGGCCAGTAGCCCGGATGAGCGCAGCGATATACGGGGCCCCGCATGTCGCTTCGCTCATGCGGGCTGTAGGTTGGGTCGAGCACTTTGTGCGAGACCCAACATTCCCCCGCGTGGCGGAAACGTTGGGTCTCGTGAAGAACTCGACCCAACCTACAGACTCTACCCAACCTGCAGACGGTTTCGCGTGAAGAACTCGACCCAACCTGCAGACGGTTTCACGCCGTGACTTTTTCGGGAGCAGGCGCAACTTCCTTCACCGCGCCACGCCAGCCGGAATGGGTGATATCAAAGACAATCCCATTCGGATCCTTGTATTTGACCTCGTAAAACGTATCCGGGTTGTGATCTTCCCGTCCCATGAAATAGGTGCCGCCCGCCTTTTCCACCTGCTCGGTTGCCTTTTCGAGATCGTCCACCCACATACCGAAATGGATGATCCCGTAATACGGCTTGCCCGGCGGCATTCCCGGCACGTCGCCGTCAAATTTCAGCAGCGCCACGTTCACGGTGCCGTCGCTCATATAGAGCCCAATGCCGGCCTTGCCCGCGCGCTTCATCCCGAATGCCTGTTCGAAGAACACGGCCGCCTTTTCCGGGTCAGGCACTGAAAGCGCGATGTGTCGCAAGCGAGCAGCCATGAGCACCTCCTATCGCAGTTCGAATTCTCCGTTGATCTCGACCGGAATACCGTGCGGAAGCTCGGCCAAGCCGACCGCCGAACGCGCGTGCTGCCCGTTCTGCGGCCCCAGCAACTCGTAGAAGAAATCGGACGCTCCGTCTATCACCTGCGGCATCCGATCAAACCCGGGCGCCACGTTGACCATTCCAAACAGGCGCACAATCCGTTTGATGCGATCAAGCTCGCCAAGCTCCTGCTTGAGGCTGGCGAGCATGGAGAGCGCAACGGCACGGGCGGTCGCATAGCCCTCCTCGATCGTCAGATCGCGTCCGACCTTGCCGGTGTGCTTGACATTGGGCAGTGACGGCAAGTCGCGCCCGTGACCCGAAACGAACACGATGGAGCCGACCGCCACGCAGCCCGTTCGGTTCGGACTGGGAAACTTGAACGGCGGCGGGATGGTGTATCCCATCTGGCGGAGCTTGGCTTCGAGTGCGCTCATGGACGGATCTCAATCGAATAGCGAGTGGCTCGGCTGTAGCAACCATTAATTTGGTCCGGCTTCGCGCCCGACTGCGCGCAGCATGACGTCGCTCTTGCCGCGGTCAAGGCATGACCTATCG
>Ga0209331_1000132_pt1 | contig 26162 bp, 29 predicted proteins | sample JacPinW_OM3H0_M3_FD_187971 | JGI IMG/M metagenome (GOLD analysis project Ga0209331, IMG submission 187971) | Forest soil microbial communities from Algoma, Ontario, Canada - Jack Pine, Ontario site 1_JW_OM3H0_M3 (SPAdes) (version 2) | ecosystem: Environmental > Terrestrial > Soil > Boreal...
CGCGTTTTTTGGGGACCCCGGTCCCGCCCCTACAAGAACCAACAGCGTAGTGCCGCTTTGCGGCCTCGGTTTGGGGTACGGCTTGCTCATATGCGATTGCCCTGGGGCGCGGGGGAGGGGGCGGCCTCGTGCTGTCGCGCGCCATTCCATGGTCGCGCCGATTAGCCACTTAGTCCTCCCGCCAGCGTGGGAAAATCGAGCGGGCGGAACCCGTAATGCGACAGCCATCGCACGTCGGCTTCGAAGAACGCGCGCAGATCGGGCATCCCGTATTTGAGCATGGCGATGCGATCGATCCCCATGCCCCAGGCGAAGCCCTGATACTCGTGCGGATCGAGCCCGCAGTTGCGCAAGACGTTGGGATGCACCATGCCGGCGCCGAGAATCTCCAGCCAATCCTCGCCTTCGCCGAACCGAATCTCGCCCTTTTCGCGGCGGCATTGGATATCGACCTCGAGCGAAGGTTCCGTGAAGGGAAAGTACGAGGGGCGAAAGCGCATCTTCAAATGATCAACCTCGAAGAAAGCCTTGCCGAATTCCTGCAGGATCCATTTGAGATGGCCGAGATGGGAGCTCTTGTCGACCACGAGCCCTTCGACCTGATGAAACATCGGCGTGTGGGTCTGATCGCTGTCGCTGCGATAGGTACGGCCGGGAATGATGACGCGGATGGGAGGCTTGTTGGCCAGCATCGTCCTGATCTGGACCGGGGATGTATGTGTGCGCAGAACAAGCGCCGAAGCGTCGGGCTTCGGACGGAAGTAGAACGTGTCGTGCATTTCGCGGGCGGGATGGCCTTGCGGGAAATTGAGCTTGCCGAAATTGTAATCGTCGGTCTCGATGTCCGGCCCTTCAGCAACCGAAAAACCCATATCGGCAAAAATCGCAATCAGCTCTTCGGTTACCTGGGTGACCGGGTGAATGCGCCCGATTTCCGCCGCGGGCTCCCGGACGGGCAAGGTGACATCCACGCTTTCGGTGTTGAGCCGCGCATCGAGTGCCGCGTTCTTGAGCTCATCTCGGCGCGCCGAGATTGCCGCGTTCACGCGTTCCTTCACTGCGTTGATGCGGGCGCCCTGGTGCTTGCGTTGCTCGGGAGCAATTGAGCCGAGCGTCTTGAGCAAAGCCGAAATCGAACCATTCTTGCCGAGGGCCGCGACGCGAATGCTTTCGATTGCAGGCTCGTCCGTGGCGGCGGCGATATCGCGCAAAAGCTGTTGTTCGAGAGCGGGTAAATCGGTCATGGCAGTTTTCAGCTGCGCCAGCGTAACGTCTTGGGCTCAAGCGGATTGACGAAGGGACGCCCCTGCGCCTGGGCCGCGAGCCATTCGTCCTTGACGCGCATCCACCAGCGCGCCTGGGTGTCGGCATCGTTGATGAGCATGAGGCGAGGTCGATGGAGGAGGCCCTCACGCTGACGCACCACCACTTGCCGATCCTGGTCGAGAAAAATGCGCATGAAAACCTTGAGCACGGGTGAGACCAAGGCGACCCAGCGCGGTGAGGCCCAGAATATCTGGTGCACTTCCGTCGTCTCGTCGGTGATCGGCGTAATCGCGGTAAGCCCCACGACGGCATGGCGCTCGCCGTTCACTTCCTCTATCCGCAGCCCCGGCAGCTGGTAGGAGATCTCGGTCTCCACTTTGCGCCCGAGCAGGCGATAGACCAGATTTTGCGGCGGCAGCGGATGCCGCAGCATCCGCCATCCCAGCTCGATCGGCTCGAACGTCTTCTCCTTGGGCCGCAGCTTGGTTGCCTTGTGCTTGAACCACCATGAGGTGTGGACGAACGCGGCATGCGTCGGATCCATGAGCCCAAAGGCGGCGTGATCAGTCGAGCAGGGGAACGGCAGCATGATCGCAGCGGCAGGCCGCGCCTCCTCGGGGAACGCCGGAATGCGCGGCGGCTGCGCCGGCTCGATCTTGTCGGATATTTGTTTGGTTCGAGCGAAGTAAATCCAGATCAGGCCCTGTCGTTCGACGCAGGGATATGTGCCGCAGCGGATTTTTGAAAGATCGATCTCCTGTCCTTCACGTAGCGACGGGATTTCCACACACACACCTGCGGCGTCGAACCGCCAGCCGTGGTAGCTGCAGGCGATGGTCTCCCCGTCGAATCGACCGTAACGAAGCGGTATTCCGCGATGGGGGCAGATGTCGCGCAATGCAAAGACTTTTCCGTCCAGTCGCCGGCCAATGACGACCGGCTCCCCAAGGAGCGTCTTGTGGGCGAGGCGCCCCGGCGGCAAGTCGGCACCGATCAGCGCGACGTACCACAAACCGCGCAGCAGCTCGGCTTTTAGATCCTGCATACTCTCGCTTCCGAGGACGCGACCTCGCCATCAGCCCCCCACCCTAACCCTCCCCCGCAAGCGGGGGAGGGAAGGGTGGGGGTGTGATCCGGCATCAAGCCACGATTGCGGCCTTCGCCTTCGCGACAATCGCCTGAAACGCCGCAGGCTCGCGGATGGCAAGATCAGACAAGATCTTGCGGTCGACCAGGACCCCGGCCTTGCCGAGGCCATCGATGAAGCGGCTGTAGGTCAATCCGAATGGACGGACCGCGGCATTGAGTCTTTGAATCCACAAGGCGCGAAACGTTCGTTTTTTCCGCTTGCGGTCGCGATAGGCGTATTGATTTGCCTTCTCGACGGCCTGCTTGGCAACCCGGATCGTATTCTTGCGACGGCCGTAGTAGCCCTTCGCAGCCTTGAGGATTTTCTTATGCCTGGCATGACTGGTCACGCCGCGCTTTACGCGTGCCATGGAAATATCTCCTGCGCTGGCTGTCTACCAAGGCTCGATAGAGCCGGAAACTGAATGATCATCCGTTCGGCAAGAAGTACTTCTTCACGTTGTCGCCGTCGGTCTTGAACAGCACGCTGGTGCCGCGCAACTGCCGGATCTGCTTGTTTGTGCGCTTGATCATGCCGTGACGCTTACGGGACTGCTGGAACAAGAGCTTCCCGCCGGCGGTAATCTTGAAGCGTTTCTTCGCGCCGGACTTGGTTTTGATCTTGGGCATTTGGCTCTCCTTTGCGGGGCAGAGCCCCCACTGTGCTCATTCGAGCTGGTGCTGAGCATTTCGCCGTCGCCACGGCAGCCAGCCGATCTCGGTTTACCCGAGATCGGCAAAAATCAAATACCCAAGTCGGCAACAGCCGACTTGGGATGTGGCCGGGCGACGGCAAAGTGGCTTATGGCAGACGCAGGACCCAAAAACAACCGCCGGCGCTGTCAGCGCGGCGCCAGCACCATGACCACCTGACGGCCCTCAAACCGCGGTTCCTGCTCGACTTTCGCAATCTTGCCGGTGTCATCCTTCACCCGGTTAAGCAGCTGGTAGCCGAGCTCCTGATGCGCCATCTCACGCCCGCGGAAACGAAGCGTGACCTTGACCTTATCGCCCTCTTCGAAGAATCGCTGCATCGAGCGCATCTTCACGAAATAATCGTGGTCATCGATCATCGGCCTGAGCTTGATCTCCTTGACCTCGACGACTTTCTGTTTCTTGCGTGCCTCAGCCGCCTTCTTCTGCGCCTGATATTTATATTTGCCGTAATCGAGAATTTTGCAGACGGGAGGGGATGAATTTGGTGCGATCTCGACCAGATCGAGCCCGGCCTCCTGCGCCCTCTGCAAGGCGCTCGCAATATCGGTCGGGCCGTGATTCGTGCCTGTCTGATCGATCAATTGGACTTCGCGGACGCGGATCTCCTCGTTGATGCGCGGGCCTTCCTTCGTGGTGGGCTGCGCGGGTCTGGCTGGACGACGAATGGCCTTGCTCTCCTCTGCTGTTGCAACGAGCCTGCTGGGCAAGCTTTGCAATACATCAATACTAACCATCCACAAGTCAACGGTTAATGGGGCAATTCAAGTACGATTCAATGACGGTGACGAGACATAAGGAAACAGTGTCGAATAGGACACACCTTTGTACGATGCGTCGCGTCAGGGTTTTCACGCGCATCGGCGGCCGCTTCGTCAGGTGTCACGGGCGAGCAAAGACGTGTAGACCGCCCGGGTAGCGATCGCGACACTGCGCGGCGAGAACATGTATTGCGCAAATTGCCGTGCGCGAGCGGCCATGGCGCGATAGGCAGTGTCGTCGAGGCTCAATGCCGTGAGCAGCGCACCTGCAAAATCTGCTGCGTCTCCCGGTTCGGCCAGCCAGCCGGTACGAATGTCTTCGGGCATTTCCGGAGGGGTAACCACATGCTCGGGCAAAATCCCGATATTGGCGGTAATCACCGGCCGGCCCATGGCCTGTGCTTCGGCGACCACACGGCCGAGCACAGGAGGTTCGATTGCTGGCACCAGAACGGTATCAGCAGCAGCCAATGCGGCGGGCATGTCGCGGCAGTGTCCGACGAAGCGAATGAAAGGCAACACCCCCTTGGCGCGGGCTTGATCAGCAATGAAGCGGGCGTATTTGCCAAAGGTCTTGTGCTCGCCGACCATCACCAGCACGAATCCGCTCGCACCGCTGTCGCGGAGAATGCGCGCGATCTCCGGAACAATCACCTGCCCGTTCCATGGGGCGACCCGTCCGGGCACCACAACGATGCGCTCGCTTGCCGGGACGTTCCAGCTGGCGCGAACGGCGTCATGCCGCGCGGCATCGATCGCCGTGGGATCAAAAATCGCAGTGTCAATGCTGCGCGGTATGACGGTCAGCCGCTCGCGCGGCAAGTCGAACCGTTTCATCACCGGTCCGGCGGCATAATTGGACGGGGTAATGACCCGGTCACCACGCGCGAGCGCACTGGCCCAATAGGCGCGCAACCCGGACACGGCCGGGATATCGGGAAGCGTGGTTACGAGCCAAACCGCGATCTGGGTGGCGGCCAGATTAGCCGCCCATGCTCCGCCCATGCTTTGGGCATGGATGATGTCCACCCGCTCGGAGGCGATGAGGCGCTCCAGCGCTTTGGTGCAGCCTCGCAGCCGCAGCGGGTTTTTGGTGGAATTCACGAGCGAAACCCATTCGCCGCCAGAAGCACGCAAATCCTCAACCAGTGGACCTTCCTCAGCTGCGATCAAAGCGCGTGCCCCTGAGGTCAAGAGAGCCCGCGCGACATCGAGGGCGGTTCGTGCGACAGGCTCCTCGCGCAGCGCCGGCACGATCTGCAGGATGGTGGCGCCCGCCAGGGTACGCGCGGGCGCCTGCGTGTCCTCGTGGCTGGCGGTCACGGATAGTCACCGGGGTGGATTAATGGCCTGCGCGGCAGGCTTGCATTCATGGCAAAACTCTGTAGGCCCTCGGCGCGCTCGGACAGCGGGCCCAAATGCACGATGTTTGCCTGAAATTTCTTGAGGTTGGAACCGGGAAAGCGGCCCGTCGCATTGCGGTCCGCATCCGCCAGGGGGCCACGCCCGCACTGCTGTGGCTGGGCGGTTTCAAGTCCGACATGAACGGAATCAAGGCGCAGGCGCTCGATCGCTGGGCCGATGAGCAGGGGCGCGCAATCACTCGGTTCGACTATTCAGGACACGGCGAATCGGGGGGAAATTTCCTCACAGGCACGATCAGCCGCTGGTTGGAGGACAGCCTGGCGGTGTTTGATGCGTTTTGTCGCGGTCCGCAGATCGTGATCGGCTCCTCGATGGGAGCCTGGCTGGCGCTGCTGCTCACGCGTGAGCACACACGCCGGAAGCACGCTGGCGCGAGCGTGGCAGGCCTGGTGCTGATCGCGCCTGCGGTGGATTTCACGGAGGAGCTGATGTGGAAGCGCTTCTCTCCCGAAGTAAAGTGTGAAATCGAGCAGAAAGGCGTCTGGCACCGGCCGTCCCAGTATTCGCAAGAGCCCTATCCGATCACGCGCGACCTGATCGAGGATGGCCGACGCCAGCTTCTGCTCGATGGCATGGTCGAGACCGGCTGTCCCGTCCGTATCCTTCAGGGCGTGCAGGACCCCGACGTGCCCTGGCAGCACGCGATCGAATTGACCGCACGATTTGCCCAGGACGACGTCGTCCTCACGCTGGTGAAGGATGGCGACCATCGACTGTCGCGCCCCGAGGACATCGAACGTCTTCTCGCAACCGTGGCGGAGTTTTGAGCACACCCGATGAGCAGTTTGTAGTGCGCAAAGGCGCGCATCGCAGACAAGCTTACGCAGTCTACGACACAAACTATCTGCGCGCGCCTTTGCGCACCCGACGGCTACGATTGCGACACCACGGCAGCCCATTCTTCTTCCACCGTGGTATCGTGCTCGTTTTGCCGGTGCACCTTCGCGAGCGCTGGGAGCCGATCGCGGTCGAGACGGCCCAGTGCCCATACCGCTGCGCCGCGCACGAGCGGCGAGGCGTCAGAAAGCAGTCGCTCGGCCTCAGGCACAAGCGTTGCATCGCCGGAGTTGCCGATCGCGATCAGCACGTTGCGCACGAACCGATTTCGTCCGGTCCGTTTCACCGCTGACTGCGCGAACAGCTTGCGAAAGCTCGCGTCGTCCAGACGGGCGAGCGCCGCGAGCGAGGGCTCTTTGAGATCATCGCGCAGTGCGAGCTTCGTGTCACGGCTTGCCTGCGCGAACTTGTTCCAGGGACAAACGGCAAGGCAGTCGTCGCAGCCATAGATGCGGTTGCCCATTGCGGTCCGCAATTCGCGCGCAATGGGCCCTTTATGCTCGATCGTCAGATACGAAATGCAGCGACGGGCATCGAGCCGATAAGGTGCCGGGAATGCGGCAGTCGGGCACACATCGAGGCAGGCCCGGCAGCGGCCGCAATGATCCTGTTCGGCAGCGTCGGGCGGCAGGTCCAGCGTGGTGAAAATTGCGCCGAGAAAGAGCCAGGAGCCGAATTGGCGCGATACCAGATTGGTATGCTTGCCCTGCCACCCCAGCCCGGCGGAGGCGGCGAGCGGCTTCTCCATGAGCGGTGCCGTATCGATGAATACCTTTACGGCGGCGCCCGCGTTCGCGAGCAGCCAGCGCGCCACCCGCTCGAGCCGCGGCTTTATGATGTCGTGATAGTCGTTGCTTTGTGCATAGACCGAGATAGTGCCCTGCGAGCGCCGCTCCAGGCTGGCGAGCGGATTGTCTTTACGGCCATAGTTGACGCCGAGCATGATGATGGAGCGCACCTGCGGCCACAGGTTGCGCGGATCGGCGCGGCGTGCTGCGGTGGTTTGCATCCATTCCATGTCGCCGTGGGCGCCTTCGGCCAGGAATTGCCGCAGCCGTGCGGCCGCGAGCGGGATGGCATCGGGCGTGGTTACTCCGATGGCTTCGAAGCCTTCGGCCCGTGCTGCGCTCGCCAGCGCCGTTTTCAGCGCAGTTTGCTCGGCTAGAAGTCGAGATTCGCGTAGGTCTCCGAGGGCGGAATCCCCGCGAGCGTTTCGGCGAGCAGCGGGCGGAAGGACGGGCGCGACTTCACGCGCGCGTACCAGGTCTTCGCGGCTTCGTCTTCGTTCCACGGCACATCGCCCAGATAATCCGCCGCCGACAAATGTGTTGCCGCGGCAAGATCGGCATAGCTCATGCGGTCGCCCGCAAGCCAATCCCGCGTGCGAACGAGCCAGCCGATATAGGACAGATGATACCGGATGTTATGGCGGGCAACCCGCATCACCGCGGTTTCCGGGGAGCCACCCCCGGCACTCGCGGGCAGATGGCGCTTGTACAGGCGTTCCATCGTCAGGGGGCCCGTGACCTCCGCGAAAAACTTGTCGTTGAACCAGCTCATGAGCCGGCGCACCTCGACGCGGGACGGGGAGGCGGTGGGCAAAAGGCGGCGCTGCCCCAACTCGGCCCCGCGCGTTTCGTCCAGGTATTCTGCGATGATTCCTGCGCCCGGCACCGACGGCTGACCCTCTTCCACCAGCACCGGGGTCGTGCCGGCCGGATTGAGAATCAGAAAGTCTGTGCGGCGCTCCCACGTCCGCTCTTCAACGAGGCGCGCGGGCAGGCCGTATTCGGCGAGCACGAGCCGAATGAAACGGGAATGGGGGCAAAACGGGTGATGGAACAGCGTCAGCATTTTTTAGAGATTGTGGCAGCCCCGGCGCAGCGCCGCCACACAGGTGATGTACCTCGATTGCGTCGAACCATGGGCAGAGGGCTTGGTTCGGAGCAAGCTGTGCAATGTTGCCTTCTGCCCGTTGCCCTATGGTTAATCCTGGGGGAAAAGCGGGCGCCGTCACCTTCGCCGATCCTGCTCGCCGTCCTTATCCCTGCATCCCTGCCGCTGGAGCCCTGGCATGTTGTTTGACTTTCTCAAGGCATTCGTTCTCGGCGTTGTCGAAGGCTTGACCGAATTCCTGCCGGTGTCCTCAACCGGACACCTTTTGCTGGTGCAGCAATTCTTCGGGTTCGAGGACGAGGATTTTGGCAAGACTTTCGCTGTTCTGATCCAGTTCGGCGCCATTCTCGCGCTGCTGTCGATCTATTCGGTCCGCATCTGGCAGATCGCCATCGGCATGTTCAAGGATGCCGCGGCGCGCCGTTTTGTTATCGGCGTGCTGCTTGCCTTCCTGCCCGCGGCCGTGGTCGGCGCACTGGCACACGATTTCATCAAATCGGTCCTGTTCAACGCTTGGATCGTCGCCTTCACGCTGATTGTCGGGGGCGCCATTCTGCTGTGGGTTGATCAAATGAACCTTAACACGCGCTATCACGAGGCCACCAAGTTTTCGCTGCCGATGTATTTCATTATCGGGCTGGCGCAGTGCGTCTCGATGATCCCGGGAACCTCGCGCGCCGGCGCCACAATCGTTGCAGCCATGTTGCTCGGCGCCGATCGCCGCTCGGCCGCCGAATTCTCCTTCTGGCTGGCAATGCCCACCATGGCGGGGGCATTCGCCTATGACCTCTACAAGAGTCACGGCCAGCTCACCGCGAGCAACGCAATCATCGTAGCCTTCGGATTCATCGTTTCGTTCATCAGCGCCTGGATCGTCGTGAAATCCTTTCTTGGCTACGTCCAGCGTCATGGATTTGCACTGTTCGCATGGTGGCGGGTGATCGTGGGCTCGCTGGCGCTGATCGCGCTGGCTCTCGGCAGATGACGGATGACAGAGACAGATGTCAGATGACAGACGGTCTACAACTTCTGATCTCTGACATCTGGCATCTGTTCTCTGTACTGGCCTGTCTTGCGAAATCGCCACAAATACGACGGCACCACGCTCTCCATCGCAATCGGCTCAATGCCCAGCGCTGCAATGGTTCGACCTTCGCGTTTGGCTTCATCTGAAACAACATTGTCGCCGCGCAGAAGCTCCACCTGGTCCGGGGTCAACAATGGCCGAGGCGCGAGCGCCAGCAGCGACGCCTGCAGCTTGGCGAGCGCGAACGGGATAGGGATGAGCAAGCGCCGCCGCTCAATGGTCGCGAGCATGAACCGCATGAGCTCTTCGAAGCTTCGCACTTCCGGCCCACCGAGCTCGTAGATGCGTCCGCCCTGGGCAGGACCTTCAATGCCGGCAACGACGGCCTTGGCGACGTCTCCGGCGAAAATCGGCTGGAACAGGGTATGGCCGCCGCCGATGAGCGGGAGCGCCGGAGACATTCGAGCAATCGACGCAAAGCGGTTGAAGAAACTGTCTTCCGGACCGAACAGGATGGAGGGGCGCAGGATCACCGCCGCAGGCAGCGCCGCAAGGACGAGCTTCTCCCCGATCGCTTTCGAGCGCGCATAGTGGGAGGGCGAGCGTTCGTCGGCGCCGATCGCGGACACGTGAACGAGCCGCGCGCCGAATGCAGCAGCCGTAAGGGCCACCGCCTCGGCGCCGAAACTATGCACGGCATCAAACTTCTGCCGAGCGCGTTCGAACAGGATGCCGACAAGATTGATGAGAACGTCGGCGTCACGGGCGGCGGCTTCGACTGAGTCCTGATGGCGCAAATTGGCCTGCACCGCGTGGATCTGACCCACGCGCCCCAAAGGCTGCAGATGCCCGGCAAGCTCGGGGCGGCGCACGGCAACACGGATGCGATAGCCGAGCTTGGCGAGCTCGCGCACGACATGGCGGCCCAGAAACCCCGAGCCGCCGAAGACTGTGACAAGCGTCTCAAGGACCGTGTCGGTCATGCGATTCGCACGTGCTTGGAGGCCCAACGGCGCGTTGATCGAAGCTGCAATAGAACGGCCTTGCGCGCATTTGACAAGCCCAGAGGCGCTCCGTACCTACTGCGCGTTGCCGCACGCCGCAAAGCCCAGGTGGCGGAATTGGTAGACGCACTAGTTTCAGGTACTAGCGCCGCGAGGCGTGGAGGTTCGAGTCCTCTCCTGGGCACCAAAGCTAATTTGTATTATTTGATGCCGCGCGGATTTCTGAACGCCGTTCACGATTTATCTGGCTGGGGATCGCCGCGCTGATTTTCGAGTGCTGGTTTCGCCGCCGTACCGCGCGCCTGGTCGCACGATCATGACCTCGTCAAGGACAATTCCTACTTGCGGGTGACGCTCGAAGCTCGCACGATCAAACGCGCCGCTCACGCCGCCCGAAGCGGCTTGATCCGCTTGGCGTCCTCGGGCTTTAGATTCCGCCGCGCCAGTTTCAGATCGTAATGGGTTTGCAGATTGAGCCAAAACTCCGCGCCGTTGCCGAAATACAGGCTGAGCCGGAGCGCGGTGTCGGCCGTGATGCGGCGCCGATTGTTGACAATCTCGGCAATCCGGTTCGGCGAAATCCCGACCGCTTTCGCGAGCTGGTTCTGCGAGAGACCATACTCCGCCAAAAATTCCTCTTTCAGCATTTCGCCGGGCGTCACCGGCGCAAACTCGTTCCGACCCATCGCGTCTCTCCTCAATGGTAATCCACGATCCGTACCTCGTGAGGCTCGCCGTCGATCCACTTGAAGATCACTCGCCACTGATCGTTGATCCGGATCGAATGAAAGTCCTTCAGGTCGCCCTTGAGTTTCTCCAGCCGATTCGATCGCGGTATCGACAAATCGTCAAATCGGCTTGCGGCGTTGATCGCTTCGAGCTTGCGCTTGGCGCGGCGGGCGATCTCCTCAAGCCCTCCTACTTTACCGCGTCTACGGCAATAATATTGTACTTAGCGTATTTTTCGCCGATCTTGAGCGCGGCTTGGAACTCTGGCGAGTTGCGCCAACTCTGTAGCGCCTCCATGCTCTCCCAACGCAGAATGACGACGGGCCCATTTGGTAGGTTTCCAGTAACCTGCGTTCCCGGTCCAGCCGCCACGTATACCCCGCCATGATCTTTGACCGACTTTTGTGCCGGTGGAACGTACTCTTTCGTATAGCCCTCCTGATTGCTGACCTCGTTGATCGCGATCATGTAGACGGCTGGCTTAGCTTGCGCGTGGAGTGTTTGCATAGCGACAGCGCCGAGTGCGATGCCTACCAGCATTGATAACGCTACGGTCCATGGGGCTTTCATTGTTGTCCTCCCTTTAGGTATGCCAAGGAGAGCATAGGAGAAGTCAGCGTTTTGAAACTACGCCTTGTCGCGAGCGAATGACATTCTGCTGTGGGGTCAAAACGCGAATTCTCGTCCAGGGGCCTACTGTCGGCTTCCGCCGGCTGCGGACATCCCACGCATCAAAATGTTGTCGAGCGATCTTGAGCTTCTGCGCAACACCTGTCCTTATATCGAGCTTCTGAACAACCATCGGTCCCGGACGCGCAATGGCCATCCGTCTGCATCGCGGCGATCTGCCTGATCTCTCGCGCTACCGGGTCGCATCGGTGGCGATCGACACCGAGACTATGGGGCTCGACCATCATCGCGACCGCCTGTGCGTCGTGCAGATCTCGCCCGGCGACGGATCGGCGGACGTGGTTCAGATCCCGCCGGGCGAGCATCATGCCCCCAATCTGACAAAGATCCTGGTCGATGCCGCCATTCTCAAAATCTTCCACTTCGCCCGTTTCGATCTCGCTGCCCTGCAGCTGGGATTGGGTGTCATGCCCGCGCCGGTCTATTGCACCAAGACCGCCTCGCGCCTGGCGCGCACGTACACGGACAAGCATGGCCTCAAGGATCTCGTGCGCGAGATCCTCGGCATCGATCTCTCCAAGCAGCAGCAGCTTACCGACTGGGGCGCGCAGGCGCTGAGCGACGCGCAGGTGGCCTATGCCGCCTCCGATGTGCTTCATCTCCACGCGCTCAAGGAGAGGCTCGATGCGATCCTTGCGCGCGAGGGGCGCAGCGCCCTTGCCGAGGCCTGTTTCCGCTTCCTGCCCGACCGGGCGCGGCTCGATCTTGCCGGCTGGGCCGGCGAGGATATCTTCGCCCACTCCTAACTTGTTGGCACGCTGCTGTTTTTTCGATCAGACCGATCGGGCATCATGCCGCGCCCGGGCCACATTTGGGGGCGACTATGGGGCGGCGAACGGGTATGATGCGATGGGGACCGCCTGATTCTCCTTTCGGGCGGCGCTGCGGGGGACGCCAGCGTGACCGCACTTTCCGACATCCAAGGGCGAGCGACATTCACGCCTGCCGCGCGGGTGAACGGGGATCGTGCTTTCCGCGCCGCGCGCCGGCATAGCCGCCACGTGCGCGCCCTGCGGATTGCAATTCCCGCAGCAGTGGTTGCCGTCATCATCGGAGGTTTTGCTTTTTCAGCCGTGATCAAGCCGTTGCGCGCGCTCTCCAGGCTCCCGGTCGATCTCGGCTCGGTGGTGGTTTCCGGAACCAAGATCATGATGCAGCAGCCGCACATTGCCGGCTTTACCCGCGATAACCGCCGTTATGATCTCACGGCACAAGCCGCCGGCCAGGATGTCACCAAGCCCGATCTGGTGGAATTGCAGGGCATTCATGCCACCATGGAAATGCAGGACCAGGCGGTGTTCGACACGACCGCGCAGAACGGCCTCTACAACAGCAAGTCGGAGCAGCTCACCCTGACCAACCACATCGTGGTCACCTCCTCGAACGGCTACGAAGCGCTCTTGAGCGAGGCGCTTCTCGACATTCGGGGCAACAAGATCACTTCCGAGAAACCGGTCTACGTGAAGACATCGACGGCGACCGTTAACGCCAACCGCATGGAAGTGCTCGACGGCGGAGATGTGATCCGGTTCGAACGCGGGGTGAACGTGGAGCTGATTGCCTCGGCTGCCCCGCGGCTGGAGGCGCGCGGTCGATGACAGGCGTGAGGTGCCGGAAACTCGCTCTCGCAGCCATCGCGCTGGTCCTTGTTTGCGCGCGCGCGGCCTGCGCCGAGCCCGCAACCACGCAGAAAAATCAGGGCGTTCCGAATGCCTTGCAAGGCTTTTCGCAGAACCGCGATCAGCCGGTAAAGATCCAGGCAGCTTCCCTTGAAGTACGCGAGAAGGACAAGCTCGCCACGTTCAGCGGTGACGTCCAGGTGTTTCAGGGCGACACCGAAATGCGTTGCAAGGTGCTGCAGGTTTACTATGAGCAAGAGGCGGGCAATCACAGCGCCAAAGTCCCCGATCCGGGGGCAGGGGGGCAGAATCAGATTCGGCGGATCGAGGCCAAGGGCGGTGTCACTGTTGTGCAGAAGGATCAAAACGCTACCGGCGACAGCGCAACCTTCAACATGCGCGAGAACACGGTCACACTTGTGGGCAATGTTGTGGTCACGCGCGGAAACGATATCCTCCGCGGAAACCGGCTTGTGGTTGATCTGACCACCGGCGTTTCCAGAATGGACGGAGGGCGCGTTGAGGGGCTGTTTCCATCGGCCGCGCGCGCCTCCGAGAAGAAATGATGCGGCTTCCCGTTCCGCCCTGATAATTTGCAACAGCGGCGGATGGTGGGATCAATCGGGCTTCGAGGCAAAGGCGTGCTCAACATCATTGCGTTGTTTCGACACCGCCGTCCCGCCCGGCCGAGCCCCAAAACCGGGATCAGAAGCGGGAATGGCAGCTGGCGCGACATGGCCACTGTGGACGAGCCGATCGGGGCCCGCCGCCAGGCAGCCAAGCCCGCTGCATCACGCAGGCGCAACGAGGCGCCTTCCCCCCGGCGCGAGCCGCAGCAGGGCTATCTCGCCGCCCATGGCCTGGAAAAGACCTATGGCGGCCGCACGGTCGTTAACGGGGTGAGTCTTTACGTCCGTCGCGGCGAAGCTGTTGGTCTGCTCGGCCCCAACGGGGCGGGAAAGACCACCGCGTTCTATTCGATCACTGGCTTGATCAAGGCTGATCGCGGCCAGATTGAGCTCGACGGCTGCGACGTGACCCACCTTCCGATGTATCAGCGGGCGCGGCTGGGCATCGGCTACCTGCCGCAGGAGGCCTCGATCTTTCGCGGCCTCAACGTCGAAGACAACATTCGCGCCGTGCTCGAAGTCGTGGAGCCGAACCGCCGCCGGCGCGAGGCCGAGCTCAAGGCGCTGCTCGATGAGTTCGAGATCACCCGGCATCGCAAAACGCCCTCGATTGCCCTCTCCGGCGGCGAGCGCCGCCGGGTGGAAATTGCCCGGGCACTTGCAAGCCGGCCGAACTACATGCTGCTTGATGAACCCTTTGCGGGCATCGATCCTAAGGCAGTGGTCGAAATCCAGAGGCTCGTACGACGCCTCACCACCCGCGGGATCGGCGTGCTGATTACCGATCATAATGTGCGCGAGACGCTCGATCTGACCGACCGCTCTTACATCATTTATTTGGGCAAGGTCCTGATGGAGGGACGCAAGGACGACATTGTCAACGACCCCGAGGTTCGCCGCCTCTATCTGGGGGAGAATTTCCGGGCTTGATCGAGCCTTTCGCCGATCCTTTCTTGGCCTTTTCCTCACAATAATTAACGACGACGGTAGTGGGGCGGTATACAGCAGCCCTAGAACCGGCTAAGCAGAAAGCAAGAATCGGACCATTTGAGCACAGGTCCACCCGCCCGACCGGCGGTGGGCTTTAAGTCTTCGTAAGAAGTCAGAGCGCGTACCCGATGGCGTTGACCCAGCGGCTAGAACTCCGGCAGAGCCACGCGCTCGTCATGACGCCGCAGCTGATGCAGGCCATCAAGCTGCTGGCGCTCTCCAATCTCGAGCTTGCCACCTATGTTGAAGGAGAGCTCGAGCGCAACCCGCTTCTGCAACATCTCGGCGAGGATGAAAGCGATACCGGTCAACCGTCGGCTGGTGACGCCGTAACGCAATTGGGTGAGGGCATCCAATCAACCTGGGTCGAGGGGGATCGGCCGGGTGATGGAACGGCGGGCTCGCAGCCCGAGGCCGAGGAGTTCGCACCCGCAGAGGGCGAAACGGCAAGCGCCCAATCGAACGGCGAAGATCCCCCGCGCTATTCAGAATGGGCAGGGATCGGCAGCGGCCGGCGGGATGGAAATGATTACAACCTGGAAGCGCATGTCTCGGCCGAAAAGACGCTGGCTGACCATCTGGCAGAGCAGCTGACGCTCTCCATCAGCGATCCGGTGCGGCGCATGATCGGCCAATATCTCATCGACATGGTCGATGAGGCCGGCTACCTCAACGCGGAGCTCGACGTGGTCGCGGAGAAGCTCGGCGCAGGCCGCGCAGAGGTCGAGGCTGTACTCGCGATTCTGCAGGGCTTCGATCCTTCCGGTGTATGCGCACGCAACCTCGGCGAATGCCTTGCCATCCAGCTGCGGGAGCGCAACCGCTTTGATCCTGCCATGCAGGCGCTGGTCGAACATCTCGATCTATTGGCCAAACGCGACCTTTCCGGGTTGCGGAAAATCTGCGCCGTCAGCGAGGAAGACCTCGTCGAAATGATCGCCGAGATCCGCCGGCTCAATCCCAAGCCCGGGTTAGCCTTCGGATCCGTGGTCGTGCAGCCAATCGTCCCCGATGTGTTCGTGCGCTCCCGGCCGGACGGTGGCTTTACGGTCGAGCTCAATTCGGACACGCTGCCGCGCGTGCTCGTCAACCAGGATTATCACGCCGACATCGTCAAATCGGCCAAAACCGAGCACGACAAAACTTACCTTGCCGATTGCATGCAAACTGCGACTTGGCTCGTACGCGCGCTTGAACAACGTGCGAAGACGATCCTGAAGGTTGCCACTGAGATCGTGCGTCAGCAGGACGGCTTTTTCGCTCACGGTGTCGAGCACCTGCGACCGCTCAATCTGCGGACGATCGCTGACGCGATCGGTATGCACGAGTCCACGGTTTCCCGCGTCACTGCCAACAAGTATATGGCGACCAATCGCGGTATTTTCGAACTGAAATACTTCTTTACCTCCGCGATTGCGGCGGCAGACGGCGGAGAAGCCCATTCGGCGGAAGCGGTGCGTTACCGCATTCGCCAGCTGATCAATGAGGAAGCCGCCGAGCACGTCCTTTCCGATGACACCATTGTGCAACGGCTGCACGCCGCCGGCATCGACATTGCCCGCCGCACTGTCGCAAAGTATCGTGAGGCAATGCGGATTCCCTCCTCAGTGCAGCGAAGACGGGAAAAGCAAGCGTCCCTGAACACCCCTTCCTGACGTAAGCTCGTGGAGTATACGGACCTCGCCGGGCGCGGCAGATGCGCCGCGGCGGCGCCGATCGAGCGGAGAGCATCATGGCGTTGCGCGTATCGGGCAAGAACATCGATCTTGGGGAGGCGTTACGTGCGAGGATCAGCGCACGCGTGTTGGAGGCGACCGCCAAGTATTTCGACGGCGGGTTCTCCGGCCATGTGACGGTCGAAAAGGATGGCTTCGGCTTCCGGACGGATTGCGTTATCCATCTCGATTCCGGCGTTGTGCTTGAAGTGGATGCGTTCGCACCCGATGCCTATGCGAGCGCCGATCAGGCGGCCGTGCGGATGGAAAAACGCCTGCGCCGCTACAAGCGCCGGCACAGGGATCATGCCGGGTCGCGCGACGCAAAGTGATGGAGAAGCCTCCCGCTCGGCCTGTTTGCCGGATGCTTGATCAAGGGCAATCCCAAGGGAAATACAAAGGACGCGAATGCCACTGACCGACCTCATTACGCCGAACTCCGTAATTGCGGGGTTGAAGGTCAATAGCAAGAAGCAGCTGCTGCAGGAGCTGGCCGCGCGGGCGGCCGAGCTCAGCGGACAAAGCGAACGCACAATCCTGGAGATTCTGCAGCAACGCGAGAAGCTCGGCTCGACGGGAGTGGGTAACGGCATTGCCATTCCCCATGGCAAGCTCGCGAAGCTCGACCGCTTGTTCGGCCTGTTCGCGCGCCTGGACCGGCCGATCGATTTCGAAGCCCTCGACGATCAGCCGGTCGACCTTGTGTTTCTTCTGCTTGCGCCTGAAAACGCCGGCGCCGATCACCTCAAGGCGCTCGCGCGCGTCGCAAGACTGCTGCGCGACCCCGAAACCGCGCGCAAACTGCGCGGCTCACGCGACGCAGAAGCGCTCTATACGGTGTTAGCCCTGCCGCCGGCGAGTGCTGCTTGACAAGCGAACAGCGCGTGGCGAATAGCGACTGGCCAGGCCTTCCCTGTTCGCCATTCGCTGTTCGCGCGCTTGCGCGATCAATGCACGCTTACCGTCTCGAGCTCCTGGCTCCACGCGTTTGCGATCGCCGCCTCGCGGCTGTCGGTCAGCATGATCGGGGTGCCGTCGGCGGCGTGCAGGGCATAAAGCAAGGTCCCCGGCGCAAGCTGGGGCGCCTGCGGGAATTGTCTCTGAACGTCCTCCGAGCGGATGGTCTTGACGTAGGCGATTTTGCCGCCACCGAGCAGCGCCAGCGCCTCAGGCGAAATTCGGGTGTCTCTGGAGGTGATATCGTTGTTTGTCATGGCACTCGACTCCTTTCCCATAACGCGTCGAGCCCTGGGCGGGTTCAGTCACTGTTGCTGATGCTGATTGTCTTCACGATCCGTTCCGCTTCGGGCCGGGCGAGATCGATGGACAACAGTCCGTTCTTCAGGTCGGCATTCAGGACCTCCATGCCGTCAGCGAGCACGAAGCAGCGCTGAAACTGCCGTGCCGCAATGCCGCGGTGGAGATATTGCCGCTGTTTGTCGTCCTGCTGCCGGCCGCGGATAACGAGCTGATTCTCCTCCACCGTCACATCGAGTTGATCGCGCGTGAAGCCGGCAACCGCCAGCGTAATGCGCAGGCGCTCGGGTTGGCCGTTCTCGCGCGCAATCCGCTCGATATTGTACGGGGGGTAGCCGTCGGCAGCCTTGGATACGCGATCAAGTGCCCGCTCGATCTCGTCAAATCCAAGCAGGAACGGACTGGACAAAGACGGAACTCGCGACATGGTCTCAAAGCCCTCGCAAGCGACTTTGACGGGGGCCCTTTCGGCACCCCTCAAAGGCCCGCCGGGATTTGGGTTTTCCCAAAACCCGGAGGGTCCTGCCCAAATATGGGGCGCCGCGGTTAAAGCTTCAAGAATGACGGCAGATGAAGGGGTTAAAGTTCTCGCCCCGCTTACGGGAGGGCCCAGCCCACGAGTAGCCCGGGTTGAGCGGAGCGAAACCCGGGGAGGGCCTGGACAGACGTGTCCCGGATTTCGCTTTCGCTCAATCCGGGCTACAGGGCCGAGCGGTCATCACCGCCCAGCTTGAACAGCTTGAGTGCGTTCGTGCGCCCGATGGCGAGGCGATCCGCCTCGCTGATCTGCGCATTGTCGAACCACTCGGCGGCGTCGCTGAAATCTTCAAACGGATAATCGACCGAGAACATGACCCGCTCGGGGCCAATTTCGGTAATCGCATTGACGAGCGCAGGCGTACTGAAATGCCCCGACGTCGTGAGATGGAAATTGCTGCGGAAATAATCCACCACGCGCTGGCGGGCGGCATATTTGTGCGCGGCTTTCATCCAATTGTTCCGGTTGTCGATGCGCCAAATAAAAAACGGCAAGCCTTCGCCCAGGTGACCGAGAATGATCTGCAAGCGCGGATACTCGTCGAACAGGCCACTGCCGATGAGCCGCAAAGCGTGCAGCGAAGTGTCGCCCGCAAAGCTCCACGTCGGCCCGAACAGCCAGGAGTGGCCCTCATAGAGCGGCAAAGTGCCTGGCACGGGCGGGCGCGGGTGCAAATAGAAAGGCACATCGAGATCGCAAACAGTCCGCCAGAACGAACGATATTGCGTCATGTCATAATGGATCGGAACGTTCGAGCCTTCCACCTGCGAATAGCCGTTTACCAGCGCGCCGCACATTCCGAGATCCCGAACGCAGCGTTGCAGCTCGCGCGCCGCGAGCTCCGGATCCTGCATGGGCAGCGCCGCCACGGCCGCGAATCGATCGCGCCGGCTTGCAATCTGCTCCGCCAGAATGTCATTGGCTGCGCGCGCGACCTCCGCGGCCCGTTGGCTGTTTGCAATCCCCTGGATCGCCGGCGCATTGAGGGAGGCGATCATGATTTCTACACCGGCCGCATCCATCAGGCGGAGCCGTTGGTCATGAAAATCCAGGAGGCGGTAGCGCAGCTCCGGCCAGACATGGGCGCCGAACGGCTGTGAATCGCCGAGCGTCGCCTCGGTGGCGAAGTGATCCTCGAGCGTGACTTTTCCCTGCATGCTATGACGCGCGAATAGTGAGTAGCGAATAGCGCATAGTAATCGTTGGCGCTGCTCTATTGGCTATTCGCCGTTCGCTATTCGCCTATCTTGCCCCATCCCGCCGGCGGCTTTTTGCCGGGATGAACGGCGCCGCACTGCTTGCACTTGCGCGCGGCCTCGTTGTTGTAGAAGGATTCGTAGAGCGGTGGCAGGTCCTTGACGAGATGCTGCACCTTCACCTCGATGCGGTGAACGAGTGTCCCGCAATTGAAGCAATACCACTCGAAAGCATCGAGTGCGTTGGGACGTGCCGCCTCCACGACCAATCCGATTGAGTCCTTTGGCCGTTGCGGTGAATGGCGCACATGCGGCGGCAGCAGGAACACGTCGCCCGCGCGAATCGGCACATCATAGAATTGGCCGTTGTCCCTGACCTTGAGCACCATATTGCCTTTGAGTTGATAGAAGAACTCTTCGACCGGATCGTCGTGATAATCGGTGCGCTCGTTTGGTCCGCCGACCACCTGCACGGTCATTTCCCCGTCTTCAAAGACTTTCTTGTTCCCCACCGGCGGCTTGAGCAGGTGCTGGTTTTCCTTGATCCAGTTTTGGAAATTGAATGCCCGCAATCTTGCGGTCGTCAGGGTTGCAGCAGTCATGCGTTTTTTCCTTGGGTTGGCCGCTGTTCACATGCCGGCATGCTATTCGTAACTTTCCCCACTGCCAACCGCGTGGATCCTTGCTCCGCCCACGCCGGCTGCGTTCACCATTGGCGCAAATGAGCGTGCCTTGCGCCGCTTTCTTCGCTTTCCCGAAGGCGGCCAAGATGCGACATTGGCCGGCCACGTCATTCATGGGAGGGTTGATTGCCTGCGATGTCCGGAAGCCGCGCCTTTCTTGCGCTCCTCAAACAGGAAGGCGTCGAGGTCATGTTCGGCAATCCCGGCACGACGGAGTTGCCCCTGATGGACGCCTTCGCAACCGAGAATGAGCTGCGTTACATGCTCGGGCTGCAGGAGGCGGCGGTGATTGCCATGGCGGACGGTTATGCCCAGGCCTCGGGCAAGCTCGCCGTCGTCAATCTGCATGTCGCGCCCGGCTTGGGCAATGCCATGGGCATGCTCTATGACGCGCAGAAGGCAGGCTCGCCCATCCTTGTGACCGCCGGTCAGCACGATCAGAGCTTCAACGCGACCGAGCCCATTCTATGGGCGGACCTGCCGACCATTGCGCGGCCACTGGTCAAATGGTCGTCGGAAGTGCACCGGCTGGCCGATTTGCCTCGCCTCGTTCACCGCGCCGCTAAAACGGCGCTTGCCCCGCCCACCGGACCGGTCTTTCTCTCCCTTCCCGGCGATATTCTGCGCAGCGACGGTGACATCGACCTCCTCGCGCCCACCCGGGTCGCGCCGCGGTTACGCGGCGACCGGCAGGCGGTCGAGGCGGCCGCCGCCATCCTTGCCGGTGCCAGGCGGCCCGTGATCATCGCCGGCGACGCGGTGGCGCAAAGCCGGGCTCACGCCGAGCTCGTGGAGCTTGCCGAGCTTCTGGGGGCGCCGGTCTATGCCGAGTTCGTTCCGAACACCGCATCGTTTCCCTCATCGCATCCGTTGTTCCGCGGCTCGATGATCCGGCTCGCGCCGGAAGTGCGCAAAGTGCTCGATGGGTACGACGTGCTGTTCTCGGTCGGCGGCGATCTTTTCACGCTCTCGCTGCCGTCCGACGTCGATCCCATGCCGCCGGACATCACGCTCATCCATCTCGATATTGATCCCTGGGAACTGGGAAAGAATTATCCGCCCACGACCGCCATTCTCGGCGATCCGAAAGCGACCTTGCCCGAGATCACCGCGGCAGTGCGCGAACGCATGACGAGCGGCGCGCGTGGCCTTGCACGCGAACGGCTCGCTGACATGACGAAAGCGATCGCGGCTGATCGCGACGCGCTCAAAGCCAAAGCCCGCGCACTCGCGGAACTGACCCCCATTGCGCCGCTCGCGCTCTTGCATGCCATCGCGGAGATGCTGCCGAAGGACAGCGTCGTCATCGAGGAGGCGCTCTCATCTGCGCCGGGTATCCGCCAGCTCATCCGCAGCGACGACGCGCAGAGCTATTTCGGCCTGCGCGGCGGCGGAATCGGCTGGGGCTTGCCGGCGGCCATGGGGGTCAAGTTGGCCTTGCCCGATCGCCCCGTAGTCGGACTCATCGGCGACGGCAGCGCGATGTATACCTGCCAGGGGCTTTGGACCGCGGCGCATTACGGCATCGGTGCGATATTCGTGATCCTGAACAACTCCTCCTATCGCATTCTCAAGCAGCGCCTGCACGCAATGCGGGGTTTGTCAGAACAAGCCGATAACTATGTCGGAATGGAGCTCACCGACCCGAAGATCGATTTCGTGGGGCTTGCTCGCTCGCTCGGGATAAAGGCCGATCGCGCAAGGACCGTGCATGAGGCGACCGATCTTCTCGCGACGGCGCTCAAGGACGCGGGGCCTATGCTGATCGACGTAGAGCTCGACCGCGCCTTCAAGCCGATGTGAAAGGAAATCCCGCAAGCGCCTCCACATTGACCGCGGCGCGCCGGCGCCCCACTGGCCGGCGTCTTCTTCGAACACACCCGCACACGGCGTACCGCAACGCGAGCAACACCCGCTCGCAGTGAGATTCCACATCCCGAGAAGCTGCACGCCGGCTTGATGCCGCGACGGCCGCCAGCATCGAGCGCTACGCATGGGACGAGCTCACCGCCAACAATGCCTGCGGCTTTTTGTCCATCGCCGGCATGCTCATCGAAGGCGTGCGCCGCGGCCTCAAAGCGCACCGCCTCGCGCTCTGTAACTCGGGGGACACCGCCGGGGACCGTCGCCGGGTGGTGGGCTACGGCGCCTGGGCATTTACGGCATAGCGTTCATTTCCGGATGGGAGTGCAGCGCGCCCACGGGAAATACCTCGGGAATAAATGGCCCTCGCCTGGAGTCTTGACATGCGTCGGCGGGTATGCCGGCAGCCGGAATTTGGCCTGGAGGGAACCCATGCTTGATCTATCGCGACGGGACTTCGTCGTCTCAACCGGACTGGCGGCCGCGCTCGGTCTCAATGCGAGGCTGGTGGTGCCGGCATTCGCTCAAAAAACCCCGGATCCCCCAAAGGGGTTCGTGACCTACAAGGTCGGCTCCGCCGAAGTCACCGCGATATATGACGGCATTTGGGAGAAGCCGCATGATCCGGCCTTCATCGCCAATGCGTCGGTTGACGATGTCAAGGCCGCGATGGTGAAAGCAGGACTGCCGGCCGATTTCGTCTCCATTCCATTCACGGTTGTGGTGGTGAAGACCGGCGGCAAGACCATCCTGTGCGACAGCGGCACGGGCGGGCAGCTGCCGGTCGCGCCAACTGCCGGCAAGCTGATGACCAACATGAAAGCGGCCGGCATCGATCCTGCCAAGATCGATGCCATTGTCATCTCTCACTTCCATCCCGACCATATCTTCGGTCTGATGGAAAAAGACACGAACAAACCGGTGTACCCCAATGTCGAGATCATTGTGTCCGACGTGGAATACAAGTTCTGGACCGACCCATCGGTGATTGACCGCCTGCCGGAGGCCAGAAAGGGCTTGGCGCGCAGGATTCAAGCGGTATTTCCAACCTGGAAGAACATTCGCCAGGTCGAGGGTGAGCCGGAGGTCGCGCCCGGTATTCGCTTCGTCAGTGCGCCCGGACACACGCCGGGGCACCGTGCCTTCCATCTTTCATCGGGCTCGAGCCAGCTCATGATCTCGAACGACACGGCGTATGTGCCGGCACTCGTGGTCGCCCATCCCGAGTGGCACGGGCAGTACGATCAGGATGCGAATCTGGCCGAAGCTTCGCGCCGCAAGCTGCTCGATCGCGTTGTTGCCGACAAAATCATGATCTGCGGCTATCATTTCCCGTTCCCAGGGGCGGGTAAAATCGAGAAAGACGGCGCCGGCTACGCCCTGACCGTCATGAAGGCATAGCCCGCCTGCAGCGATCGGGCCGGCGCACAGCCCCCGGTCGCCCATCTTCGACCCGAACTGCGCAACGAAAAGGAGATCGTCATGCGCCCGTCTGCACTTTGTCTTTTGCTGTCGGCTACCCTCGCCGTCATCGGCCCGCCTGCTGCGCTTGCTGTCGATACGATCACGTCACGGGACGCGCCCGACCTCACTTCGGTGCGCGCCAAGATCAAGGCCAAGGACTTCAAGGCAGCGCTGGAAGAGCTCACGCCGATGCTGACGCAGTATCAGCACGCCGACGTCTACAATCTGATGGGATTCAGCCTGCGCAAGACCGGAGATTATCAGCAGGCTTACACCTTCTATCGCAAGGCGCTGGACTTCGACCCCGATCACAAGGGCGCGCTGGAATATCTGGGCGAGCTTTATGTCGAGACCGGGCAGGTCGAGAAAGCCAAGGAGAACATGGCGCGCTTGCAGAAGCTGTGTCCTTCAGGCTGCGAGGAGTTGGAAGACCTCGAAAAGGCCGTCACTGGGTCCGGCGCGAAAGTAAACTGAGGCACTTGATGTGGTACCCGGCCGCAGAGGCAGCGGCGCTTGCCGGCCGCTGCCTGCTTGCCGCACTCTTCCTGCACGAGGCCTGGAGCAAGATCACGGCCTATTCCGCCGCGATCGCCTATGCAAAAGCGTTCGGTATGCCGGAGCAACTCCTGCCGTTCGCGATTGCTGTTGAGGTCGGATGCGGCGTCGCGATCCTGCTCGGCTATTACACGCGCGCCGGTGCGCTGCTGCTCGCCGCCTTCTGTATCACGGCTGCCATTATGTTCCACTGGAATTGGAGCAATCGGAACGAGCTTCTCCATTTTGAGAAGGATCTGGCGATTGCGGGCGGGCTGCTCGTCCTGTTTGCACGCGGTGCCGGCGGTTGGGCGCTCGACGCGTTGCGCAAAGGAGCCAACATGTGGCCCGGATGAGCGAAGCCGCCTTCGCCAAGGCTTCGGCGGCCTCACTCACATTAGCCCGTCGAAGCTTTAGCGAAGACGGGCGAGATCCGGGTTCGCCCCGCAAATCGCGGAGCTTGTCATCGGGCGTCGCTTCGCGCCGACCCGGTGGCTCATGCGGGCTACGCGCTCCTCGCCACTCGCTATCCGCTTAAAACCGCTGTCGAACCTTTTGCAACCGAAGCGCGACTAACCCATTGACGGCCCGCCAAAACGGGCTTGCCGCCATGACGGAAAACAAGGGGGCGTCCGTGCCGATGGAAGCGCGACCCGCAACGGGTCAATCCGTACTTTCCCGCAACAAGCAGCTTTTGTTGTCCATGACCGCGAGCCTTGCCTTGCTCGCGGGGCTTGCCTCTTCCGCCGAGGCGTTCCCATTCGACTGGCCGTCCCGGACGGATTTGCGCCGGCCCGATTTCGGGCGGCAGGATATCTCGACCGCCCGCGAGGCAGCGTCCGGGCGCACGCTGGTGGCCGCGCGCGAAAAGGCGGCCGACAAGGCGAAAGCGGTCGCAAAGGAACCGGAGCTTGCGAGCAAGGCCAAAGGAGTGCTGACCATCGCGATTTCGATCGATAAGCAGCAGCTCACGCTCTATTCGGATGGCGTTCCGATTGCGCATTCCCAGGTTTCGACCGGTACCCCTGGTCATCAGACACCGACCGGCGTTTTCAGCATCATCCAGAAGGATCGCTGGCATCATTCCAATATCTACGGCAACGCCCCCATGTATTTCATGCAGCGGATCACCTGGTCGGGGGTCGCGATGCATGAAGGTGTCGTCCCCAATCATCCGGCGTCGCACGGCTGCATCCGGCTGCCGGGTGCATTTGCCCGCCAATTGTGGGGCACCACCAAGCTCGGGGTCCGAGTGTTCGTCACGCACGGCGAAGTCACCCCGGCGGAGATTGCGGATGCGCGCTTGTTCACGCGCAAGCCTGAGCCCGTCGACCCCCCCGCCAACGTGGCGGACTCCAAGCCATCCGAGGCTCCTCCCGCGGACACGCCTGCCAGCCAGCAATCGCCCCCGGCAGTCAAACCCGGTGATCCTGCGCTCGATGCAATGGCCTACGCGCGCCTGAATCCGCGCGAAACACAAACGCCTTCGGCAGAGGGCGTGCGCTCGGCGAACCTTGCGCCAGCACCTGCGGCCTCGCCAGCACCTGTGACAAAGCCTCTCAAACCCGGGCCAATCTCGGTTTTTATCAGCCGCAGAGAAGGCAAGCTGTTTGTGCGCAAGGGTTTCGACCCCATTCTCGAAACGCCCGTCACCTTCGATCAGCCGGATCGCCCGCTTGGCACGCACGTGTTCACGGCGCTCGCCCTCAAGGACGACAACACGCTGCGCTGGAACGTCGTTACAGTCCCGACCGGATGGACCAAGCCCGCCGGCAAGGACAAAAAGGGCAAAAAGGTCGAAGCTGCGCCAGCTGCTCCGCCTTCGACTGCCTCCGAGGCGCTTTCGCGCGTGACTATTCCTGCGGACGCGGTCGACCGGATTTCCGAATTGATGTCGGCGGGAGCCTCGCTGATCATCTCGGACCAGGGACTTGGACCTGAGACCAGCAAAGGCACCGATTTTATCGTGCTCGCGCGTTGACAGGTTTCAAAGCCCGATAGCCCGGATGAGCGTAGCGACATCCGGGAACGATCTCCCCGCATGTCGCCCGTCTCCGCTAAAGCTTCGACGCGCTAATTAATGAGAGTGAGGCCGCCGAAGCCTTGGCGAGGGCGGCTTCGCTCATGCGGGCTACGCGTTCCGTGAAGAACGGACAAACGCCCGAAGCCCCTCGGCGGTGGTGACCGGTGGGGTCCA
>Ga0209331_1000133_pt1 | contig 26015 bp, 22 predicted proteins | sample JacPinW_OM3H0_M3_FD_187971 | JGI IMG/M metagenome (GOLD analysis project Ga0209331, IMG submission 187971) | Forest soil microbial communities from Algoma, Ontario, Canada - Jack Pine, Ontario site 1_JW_OM3H0_M3 (SPAdes) (version 2) | ecosystem: Environmental > Terrestrial > Soil > Boreal...
AGCTCGGTGATCGCCGGCACTTGCCGCAGGAGCCGCAGCCCGTCGAAGCGCCGCTGATCGATGGTGCCGGCGGACCAGGGCAGCTGCGTGGTCCATCCCACTTGGCTCTCGATCTCCTTGATGAACTGGCTGATCTTGGCCGCCGCGGCCTCGGCCTGCTCGCGCTGGATGCGGATCAGCGATGCCTTGTGCTCCTGAAAGGAGAAGACGATTTCCGACAATCCGTTAGTGAGCAAGGCGATGCAAACAACCGCAAGAAACAGTCCGACGTATTTGCGAAACAGCCGCCCGCGCGGCCTGGTCCTCGCGGGCTTCTCGGACAGCACTTCCGGGGGAGCGGTGGTCGGGGCTCTCACGCCAGCACCTCGACGCACGCGGGCGCAGGCGCGCCGGCGGCGTTAGCCGCCGCAGCGACGCGTGTGGGCCCCCGTTTCTCCCGCAATCCTTTCGCCGTTTTGAACATGGTCCGCTCGAAGCATGCCATATAGCATATTTCAGCCTCGCGACGGGTAGAGGCGGCGTTAAAACCTGCCACGGTGGTTTCCGCGCGGGTGAGGGGGAGGCTCAGATGCGCAGGGCGGGTCGATGCAAATGAACTCGAGTGCCTTCGACCGCGGCGGGCGCGTTGTGGCGCGGTTTTCGCCGATTCGGCCGGGTGCAGGGGTGCGGCGTGGCCTGCTCAGCGCTGCCCTCGTTCTTGCGGCTGTTTCAGCCAGCCCGGGATCCGCCCAGGATGCGGTCGCACAGTTCTATCGGGGCAGACAGATCACGGTGATCGTCGGATCCTCGGCGGGCGGCGGCTACGACATCTATGCGCGGCTCGTCGCGCGGCACATGCCCAAGCACATCCCCGGCCATCCCCTGATGACGGTGACCAACATGCCAGGGGCGGGCAGCAATGCCGCGGCAGCGCATGTCTATACTGTCGCATCCAAGGACGGGACCGTCATTGGCGCGCTGCAGAACAGCGCGGTTCTCGACGCGCTTCTCGATGCACTGCTCGGCGACACCCGGCGCTTGCGCCACGACGCCACGAAATTTGTCCATATCGGTTCCGCCACCGTGGACCATTACGTCTGCATCTCTCGCGCCGATGCGCGGGTGAAAACGTTCCAGGAGTTGCTCACGCGAGAGCTGGTGATTGGGGCCAGTCAGCCCGGTACATCCACGCGCGATTACCCGGCCATGCTCAACAACATGGCCGGCAGCAAGATCCGTCTTGTCAGCGGCTATCCCGGCACCCGCGAGATCACGCTCGCCATCGAAAAGGATGAGGTGAAGGGGCTGTGCGGGTTCAGCTGGTCGAGCCTGCAGGCGCAAAGGCCGGATTGGCTCAAGTCCGGCTTCATCCGCGTGCTGGTGCAGGAGCACGACAAGGGTCACCCCATCATCAACAAGATGGGGGTGCCCCTTGCAGTGGATTTTGCGAAGAGCCCGGAGAATCGCCGTATCATGGAGTTGATCTACAGCTCCGAGACCTTCGGGCGCCCTTACATGGTGGCGCCGGGCGTGCCGCCGGAGCGAATCGCGGCATTGCGCAACGCCTTCATGCAGACGATGCGCGATGAGGAACTCCTTGCAGAGGCGCAGAAGACCGGCGTCGAGATCGACCCGATCTCAGGCGAGGAATTGCAGGCCTTGGCGGAAAGGATCTTCGCCACCCCTGCCGACGTGGTCGAACGCGCCAAGCACGCATTGGAGTACAGCGCGCCATAGCGCACAGCCATTTCCGTAGGGTGGGCAAAATCGCACATAACGGCGCTGCGGTAGCCGCGGGCTTGGTTGCGATTTTGCCCACGCGGGCGGCTGTGAGGATCGCGCCGCGTGGGCACGGCACGCGAGACTTTTTCACGCACGGAGAAATTGGAGAGGCGCGCGTTTGCCCCATCTACCTTTTCCTTCCTCGGCGATTGAGGATGGAGCGCACCGCCCGCTCCGGCGAGGTGATGCGTCCAGCGTGCGCCACCACCCGAATGATCACGCTCGTCTCATTGAGAGGTTCCGGCCAAGCGTAGCACCGGCCGGCGCGCGGATGCCCCGCGGTCTCGAACACATGCACGGTTCCATTCCACTCTTCTTCGCCGTTTCTTCGGGACACGTGCAGCTCGACAACGCCCAGCGGGTCGGCGTCGCAGTCGAGAATTTGGCGAATGGCCATACGAAATTCGCTCAACCGAACCGGTGCATGGGAGGTCATCGTGTGGTTCAACACTGTCATAGTCTCGCACACAGCACGGTAGCCCGGATTGAGCGCTTGCGGAATGCGGGAATGCCGGTCCCCGGATTGCACAACAGCAATCCGGGTTACGAGGCGCTCGCACGCAGCCGCCCGAATCGGAAGGCTTTCCCGTAGGCAGCCGGAACTCCACAAGGTATCGTCGCGAGAATCGCCGAAAGTTCCCCTCAACCCCGGCGCTTCATAGACTCGCTGCGCTGTAGCATTAAAGCCTCAAGCCCGCCGCACTCCAATGCCGCTTGGACTTCTCTTTCAAGGTTTCCGGCGACGACCTCCTCAGCGCATCCTGCCCGCAGCCAAGCCGCTGCGTCAGCGCTACGACGTGGTGATCATCGGCGGCGGCGGCCATGGGCTCGCGACCGCCTATTACCTCGCCAAGGATCATGGCATTCGCAATGTCGCCGTTCTGGAGAAGGGATATCTGGCCGGCGGCAACACCGCGCGCAACACCGCCATCGTGCGCTCGAACTATCTTACCGTCGAAGGCGTGGCGTTCTATGCCGAGTCCGTTTCGCTGTTTGCGAACCTGAGCCACGAGCTCGACTTCAACATCATGTATTCGGAGCGCGGGCATCTCACGCTTGCGCATACCGATGCCGCGGTGCGAACCGCGCGCTGGCGCGCGGAGGTGAACAAACACCTGGGCGTGAATTCCGAGCTGATCGGTCCGGAGGAGATCGCGCGCATCTGCCCCCGGCTAAATCTGTCCAGGCATGCGCGCTATCCGATTCTCGCTGCGCTCTATCATCCGCCCGGCGCCATCGTGCGCCATGACGCGGTGGCGTGGGGCTATGCGGCCGCGGCCGCACGCCTGGGCGTGGATATTCACGTCCGCACCGAGGTGACGGGAATCGCCACGGAGGGCAATCGGGCGATCGGGGTCGAGACCAGCCGCGGCACCATGCACGCGGGCAGCATTCTGCAGGCGGTCGCCGGCTCCAGCAGCCGCGTCGCTGAGCTCGCGGGACTGCGGCTGCCGATCCGCACCGTGCCGCTGCAGGCCTGCGTCTCGCAGCCGCTCAAGCCGTTCCTCGATCCGATCATCGTATCGGGCAGCCTGCACATCTATGTATCGCAGACTGCCCGCGGCGAGCTCGTCATGGGCGGCGCGACCGATCCGTATCCGCTCTATTCCTCCCGCTCCACGTTGGAGTTCAAGGAAGGATTGATGGCCCACATGCTCGAGCTGTTTCCGTTCCTTGCCGAAGTGAAAGTCATGCGCCAATGGGCGGGGATCGCCGACATGACGCCCGACTTCAGCCCCGTCATGGGTGCCACTCCGCTGCAGAACTATTTCATCGACGCGGGCTGGGGCACCTGGGGGTTCAAGGCAACGCCCGTGTGCGGCAAGCGCCTCGCGCAAACGATAGCGAACGGGAAGGCCCCGGACCTGATCCAACCTTTCGCCCTCGACCGGTTTGCAAATTTCGTTCAGATCGGTGAGCGCGGAGCCGCTTCCGTGGGGCATTGAGCCGGAAATGAAAATTCTGCAGTGCCCGCTCAATGGGCCGCGCAACATCTCCGAGTTCGTCTGTCTGGGAGAAGTCAAACCAGTCCCGGGGCCCGACGCCGGCGTGGCGCAATGGGCGGATTTCGTTTTCATGGAGCGCAATGCGGCCGGGCGGGTGCGGGAATGGTGGCTGCATATCGCGACCAACTACGTCTTTCTGGTCGATCGCGACACGCGCAGCGATGAGATTCTCGCGACCTATCGGATCGGCGATCCGAGGCTTCAGCATCCGACCGGCGAGGGCAGCGCATCGTGAGTAACGAGCCCGCGCGCCTGCCCGCGCGTGCAGGCGAATTCATCGATCGCGAGAGGCCGCTGACCTTCACGTTCGAGGGCCGCGCCTATGGCGGCTTTGCCGGCGACACGGTCGCCATCGCGCTCACCGCGAACGGCGTTACGATCCTCTCGCGATCCTTCAAATATCACCGGCCGCGCGGGATCCTCAGTCTCGCGAGCTGCGAAGCCAACAGCCTGGTCGAGGTCAACGGCGCGCCCAACGTGTTCGCCGAGGGGCACGTGCTGAGGGACGGCGACCGGGTGCGCGCCCAGAACTATGCCGGCTCGCTCGCGCACGATCGCCATGCCTGGATCGGCGCGTTCGGCCGTTTTCTCCCCGTGGGTTTCTACTACCGTGCGTTCTTTCGGCCGCGCGGCGCTTGGCGTTTCTGGGAGCCTTATATTCGCCGCATCGCGGGTCTCGGCCGCGTCGACGTGAACGCCCCGCACGGCTATTTCGACAAGGCCTATCTCTTTGCCGACGTCGCTGTGATCGGCGGCGGGCCCGCCGGCTTGAGCGCGGCGCTCACCGCCGCGCAGGCAGGCGCCCGCATCTACATCATCGACGATCAACCCGTGCTGGGCGGCTCGTTGAATTACCTCCGCCCCGATACTGCCGGTGTGCGGGCGGGGAAGGAGCGCGACGCGCTCGTCACGAGGCTTGCCGCAACACCGCAAACCACGGTCATGACCGGCGCGAGCTGCGAGGGCCTGTTCGCCGACGGGTGGCTTGCGATAGTGCGCGACCGGCGGCTCTACAAATTGCGTGCGGATCGGGTGATACTCGCAACCGGCGCGTTGGAGCAACCTGCCGTCTTTCGCAACAATGACCTGCCGGGGATCATGCTGGGCTCGGCTGCGCAGCGGTTGATCAAGGCTTACGGCGTTCGTCCCGGCAACGTCGCCGTGGTCCTCACCGCCAACGACTTTGGCTATGGCGTTGCGCTCGATCTCGCCGATGCAGGGGTGAAGGTCGCGGCGGTGCTCGACCTGCGCAGCGCCGTCACAGAGAGCGCTTTGCGCTCAGCCGCCTTTGCACGGAACATCAGGATCGAGGTGGGGACGAAGGTATCGGAGGCGCTGGGGCGTGAGCGCATCCGTGCTGTCCGCATTGCCCGCGTGCAGCGGGAGACCCCGACCAAGGACGGATATGCAGCGCCCTTTGCCACGGTCGATTGCGATCTGCTGTGCGTCTCGACCGGCTTTGCCCCGAACCTCGCGCTCGCCGCACAGGGCGGCGCACGCCTCGTCTATGACCAGCGCACCGCCATGCACCGGCCCGAAGACTTACCGACGGGAGTGATCGTCGCGGGAGCCGCGAACCAGCAGTTCGATCTCGCCGCGGTAATAGCCGACGGCGAGCGCGCCGGGCGCGGAATTTCCTCGGCCGAGCCAGACGAAAGCACATCTGGTGTTAGCCATCCCTTTCCCATCTGCCCGCATCCCAAGGGCAAGGAATTCGTCGATTTCGACGAGGACCTCACCATCACAGACATCGAGGATACGATCGCCTCCGGCTTCGACGATATCCAATTGCTCAAGCGCTATTCTACCGCCGGGATGGGTCCTTCCCAGGGCCGGCATTCCGCGGTGAACACCATTCGCATCGCGGCCTTGGCGCGCGGCGAGCCCGAGAGCCGGATCGGCACCACCACATCGCGTCCACCTTATTCCGGTGAGACGTTCGGTGTGCTCGCGGGCCGCAGCTTCGATCCGGTGCGGCGCACGCCCATGCATCACCGGCACGTCGAGGCCGGCGCTCAGATGATGGTCGCAGGCGCCTGGCTGCGGCCGGCCTATTACGGTGCGCTGCATGAGGCCGAGAGCGCCATCGCGGATGAAGTGGCTGCGGTGCGTGCGCGGGCCGGGCTCATCGATGTCTCGACGTTGGGAAAGATCGAGATCCGCGGCCCCGACGCCGCCGAGTTCCTCAACCGGCTTTATTTCACCGCACATCTGAAACAGCCGGTGAGCCGCGCCCGCTACGCCGTGATGACCGATGCCACCGGCGCGATCACCGACGACGGGATCATCTGCCGCTTAAGCGACCGGCATTTCTTCGTCACCGCCACCACGTCGGGTGTCGATGCCGTAGTCCGCTCGATGTATCTGTGGAATGCTCATTGGCAGCTCGACGTGGACATCGCCCATGTGACCTCTGCTTATGCCGCGGTGAATCTTGCCGGCCCGCAGAGCCGCGCCATCCTGGCGCTCCTATGCAAGGACGTTGATCTGAGCAGCGAAGCGTTTCCCTATATGGGCGTGCGTACGGGACACGTCGCCGATGTTCCGGCGCGTCTTCTGCGCGTCGGATTCGTGGGCGAGCTCGGATACGAGATTCATCTGCCCGCGGGCTGCGGGGAGTTTGTCTGGGACCGCCTGCTGGAGGTGGGCCGCGGCTTTGACATCAAGCCATTCGGCGTCGAGGCTCAGCGCCTCCTGCGTCTGGAAAAAGGTCACATCGTCATCGGACAGGATACGGACGGGCTCACGCATCCCCTGGAAGTCGGCATGCGCTGGAACACCGGCGCGAAACCCTTCTTCATCGGCGGCGCCGCCTTGCAGGCGCACGCTCAGCGCGGCATCGCGCGCAAGCTCGTCGGCTTCGCCATCGATGCGGGGAGCGCTATTCCCAAGGAGTGTCATCTCGTGATCGAGGGCAGCGAGATCGCCGGGCGGGTCACGTCCTGCGCCTACTCCACCGCGGCGGGGCATGTCATTGGGCTTGCCTATGTGCGGCCGCATCAAGCGGAGCCGGGCCAGATCTTTTCCATTCGCGTGGATGGCGGGAAGCTTGTCCAGGCCCGCGTGGTGACGCTTCCATTCTACGATCCCGGCAATGCGCGGCAGAACGCATGAGCCCACAGTCCTTTGCCCGGCGCAGCTTCGTTTACCGCCGCCTGCAGGAGGCCGGTTTTACCTTTGCTGATAGCGGCGACGCCGCTCTGGCGGAGCGCCCGATGCCCAGTGATGCTCGGCTCAAGCTGGCAGATCTATCGGTCCTTCCGCGCTGGGGATTGAAGGGACGCGGGGTCGCCGCCTGGCTCGCTCGGCATGGCGCTGCGATGCCCGGCAGCGACAACCGCGCGGAGCTGCAAGCAGATGGAGCGCTGCTTGCGAGGCTTTCGCCGGCGGAGGTCCTCATTCTCGCGCCCATGCATGCGCGGGCGCGCCTCGCCGACGCGATTGGACGCATCCCGCCGGAGGGAAAAGACGCCTGCTATCCCGTTCCTCGCCGGGAAGGCCATTGCTGCTTCGTTGTCACGGGCAACGACGCTGCCAGGATGTTTGCGAAGCTCTGCGCGGTCGATCTTGCTCCCGATCGCTTTCCCCCTGGGCAGATCGCCCAGACGAGCGTGGCTCGACTCTCGTCCATAATTATCAGGCATGACATCGCGGGCGCGCTTTCCTTCTTTCTGTTGGCGGAGAGCGCGAGCGCGGAATATCTGTGGGACTGCCTGCTTGATGCGATGGCCGAGTTCGGCAGCAGTGTTTGTGGTACGGAAAGTCTGTAGGGTGGGCAAAGGCGCAGCGGATGGCGGGTCATGTAGCCCGGATCTCGCTTTGCCCATCCGGGCGCTTGAATAGTGCGATCCAAGAAGCTATTTTGGCTTTATGAAAAAGGTTAGCATCACGGAGGCCAAGAATCGGCTCAGTGCCTTGATTGATGGTCTGAAAGGGGGCTCCCCTGTGCTGATCGTCGACCGCGGGCGGCCCGTCGCTCGTCTTGAAGCGGTGAGAAGCGGCAGCAAGAGCGAACAGCACGGTCGGCTGGCGCGACTTGTGCGTGAGGGTGCTGTACGGCCGGGTCGTGCTGCCTTGCCACGGGCATTCTTCACCGAGCAGCTGCCGCGCCGCAAAAGCAGTGCTTCGGTCGTGGCAGCTCTTCTTGAGGAGCGCCGGGAGGGCCGGTGAGATTCTGGGATTCTTCAGCGATCGTGCCGTTACTAGTCGTCGAAGAAGCGAGCCGGCGGTTGCAGTCGCTTGCGGCGCAGGATTCCACCATGTTGGTTTGGTGGGCATCCGCGGTCGAGTGCGTTTCCGCACTGGCGCGCCGCGAGCGCGACGGGACGCTGGATGACCGAGTAGTCACGTTTGCGTTTCAGCGGCTACAGCGGCTCGCGTCCGATTGGCACGAAGTCGATCCGAGCGATGCCATCCGGGAAACGGCGGCTCGGTTTGTTCGTGTCCATCCGTTGCGTGCCGCGGACGCATTTCAACTTGCCGCGGCATATGTAGCGGCGGAACAGCGCCCCTCCTCATTGACACTCGTCACGCTCGATGAGCGTCTCGCCGGCGCCGCACGCAAGGAGGGCTTTGCGGTATCGGGCTTGGCAGCAACCGATTAGAAAGAACTCGTTTGCGGCGCCCGGAATGCCACAAGATTTGCGTCTGACCAACCGCTCGGGATTCATTGATGCAGAAAAAAGTCGCCATGGCTGTCGTGGCCCTCGCCCTGGCGAGCCCGCAGGCATGCAATGCGCAGGAGGGGCTGGCCAAGATCAAGACCATCGTGGTGATCTATGCCGAGAACCGGAGCTTTGATCACCTCTACGGCTTCTTTCCAGGTGCCGACGGGATAACCAACGCATCTTCCGAGCAGAAGACGCAGCTCGATCATGACGGGACCGTGTTGCCGTATCTCACCATCTTTGGCCCGCATGGCAAACCTGATGGCCGCTTTCCGCGCATGCCGAATGAGCCATTCCGCATCGATGCGGCGCCCATCAATGTGCCTCTCAACCAGCTCGCACCCAATCCAATTCACGCGTTCTATCACAACCAGGAACAGATCAATGGCGGCAAGAACAACATGTTTGCTGCCATGTCGAATGTCGGGGGTTGGACGATGGGCTATTTCGACGGCAGCCAACTGCGGCTGTGGGAATGGGCGAAGCAATATACGCTCGCGGACAAATTCTTCATGGGAGCCTTCGGCGGCTCCTTCCTCAACCATTTCTGGCTGGTGTGTGCCTGTACACCTCGTTTCCCTGAAGCCCCGGAGAGCATGCGGGTGCAGCTCGACGAGGCCGGCAAGCTGATCAAAGCGCCCGACTCACCGTCTGCAAAAGACGGTGCAGTCGAGACCCTGAGCGATGCTACCGGCCTCGTCTCGCCGGACGGCTATGCCGTCAACACCACGCAGCCGCCGTATCAGCCAAGCGGCTTTCCTCCCGAGGCGCATGGCAGTCTTGACTTTGCAGATCCCAACGGCACGCCCGCCCGCGGCGCACCCCTACCTCCGCAGAACGAGAAGACGATCGGCGACACCCTCTCTGCACGAGACGTGACCTGGACCTGGTACGCGGGCGGCTGGAGCGCGGCGCTCGCCGATGGCCGGCGCCCGCCCTCGGAAAAGCGCAAAGTCATCTACACGAGAGAGGGCAACGCTCCATATTTTGCCCCGCATCATCAGCCCTTCAATTATTTCGCCCGCTTTGCTCCGGGAACTGACGATCGCAGCAAACACCTGCGGGACGGCGAGGACTTTGTGCGGGATATCGAGCACGGCAGTCTGCCGCAGGTTTCCTTCTACAAACCGGTGGGTCGTCTTACCCAGCACCCCGGCTTTTCCGATGTCGTCAGCGGCGACCTGCACATTGCCGAGCTGTTGGGCCGTCTGCGCCAAAGCCCGCAATGGAAGGACATGGCCGTCATCGTCACATATGACGAGAACGGCGGGTTCTGGGACCACGTGCCGCCTCCCGCAGGGAGCGGTTGGGGAGATCGCTGGGGGCCGGGCACGCGTATCCCGACGATCATCATCTCGCCCTATGCCAAGCGCGGTTACATTGACTCTACGTCATACGATACGACCTCGATTCTAAAGTTCATCACGCGCAGATTTGGTTTGGAGCCGCTCTCTGGCGTACGCAGAAATGTCGGCGATCTCACCGCAGCGTTTGATTTCGCGCACGAGCGATCCGGGGAATAAATTGATTATATCGCGCAAATCACAGCGTGCCGGGCGCAAGCGCGGTTGGCAGTCCGTTCGAGCGCTGACGCAATCTCATGCACTGCGGCAGACATGATCCCGAGGAGATCGACATGAACATCGAAGGAAAGGTCATTGTCGTCACCGGGGCAGCGCGCGGGATCGGGCAGGAATATGCCCGTTATCTCGGTGGCCGCGGCGCCCGTATGGTGATTGCCGACATCAATGACTGCGCAAATACGCTGGCCCTGGTCAAGGCCGAACGGGGCATGGCAGTGGCGACGAAGCTCGACGTCGCCAGCGCCTCGTCGGCGATGGCGATGGCGCAAACGGCGCTTGACGCCTTCGGCCGCATCGACGCGCTCATCAACAATGCCGCTTTGTTTGGTGGTCTGCGGGGTGGCCGTTTCGATGCGATCAGCGAGGACGACTGGGATGCCGCAATGGTTGTGAACGTCAAAGGCATCTGGAACTGCTGCAAAGCCGTCGTCCCCGCACTGCGCCGGACCGGCGGCGGCAGCATCGTCAACATCGCATCGCTCGCGGCCACTTACGGCATGCCGTTTGGTTTGCACTATACGACATCCAAGGCCGCCGTGATCGGACTGACCCGCGGGCTTGCCCGGGAACTGGGACGCGACAACATCCGGGTGAACGCTGTCGCACCGAGCATCGTGTTGACCGAGGGAACGCGTGAATTCTTCGCGGAGAAGGCGGACAAGGCACTGGATACCATCAAGATGGGCCAGGCGATCGCGCGCAATCTCCTGCCGTCGGATCTCTCAGGTACCATTCACTGGCTGGTCTCTGACGCAAGTCAATTGGTGACGGGCCAGACAATCGCAGTCGACGGCGGGACAGTCATGCACTGAAAGGCCGGCGCTCGCGCGTCGCCGCCAGACGTCGTTAGAGCATCTTACGATCAGGTCGAACTGTGACTCAATTTGCCTCCTCGGCGCCACCTTGCGATTCAGCTGAACTATTTGAACAGCAGATACTCGATCGGATCGGACGGCAGGTCCCAATGCAACCCGGCCTCGGCGACTACCGACATGAGATTAGCCACGACGATAACGATGAAGCCAGCGGCGGTGACATTCGCGATGCGCCATGGGACTGGTTGCTCTTTCAGCCAGGTGGCTACAATGAGCATGAGGCCGCTTGCCGCAATCTGGCTGATGAAGGCAATCAGGCACCACGTATAGAGATGAAGGCCGAATAACGGGCTGCCGAAACCTTTATCGACGGGCAGAATGTGCAGGAGCACCTGGCGCGTTGAGACTGCGGCTCCCACGAGGGCGGAAAGGATGGAAATGCCGCTGCCGATGGCGATGGCACGACACGTGAGCGCGCCATCGCGCGCCTGCAGCAGCATGTACAACGGTCCGAGCGCGCACAGCATCAGAGCAACCCGCTGAACGACGCAGAGCGGGCACGGCGGCTCCCCGAGGATCAGCTGGACGCCGAAGGCGGCAACCAGAATCAGCACTAGGAGCCATACGTTGAGGGCGGCTGCGAGGAGATAGAGCCGGGCCATACGGCCTCCTCAAAAGCTCAGAGTAAGCGGCGTGGTCATATCGCGCACGACATGCAGGAGAACCCATGCAACTGTCAGGAGGAATAAGGGAAGCTGCAGCGGGTGTTTGCGCCACATGGCGCCGAGCGTCAGCAGCACCAGGATCATGAACAGCGCGTAAACCATGGGCTCAGGACCAAACTAAATGCTATCCTCGTAGCTATTCCAGGACGGTGTCTCGATGCAAGGTGGCAGCGAACGTGAATTTGGCCTTGTGGCTGCTCCGGGCGGGTAAGTCGGATCCGCACCAGCCCGCCATCGGCTTCGGTGAGCGCACCATTCGCAGCTATGGCAAATTTGCCGAGCGGGTCGCGCGGCTCGCCGCTGCTTTGCGCCAGCGATTGCGTCTCGCTCCGGGCGAGCCCGTCATGCTCGCCGCAAGAAATTCGCCGGACTATCTGGAAGTTCTATGCGCGATCTGGCACGCGGGGCTTGCCGCTGTTCCCGCGAATGCCAAGCTGCACGGCGCAGAGCTGGGTTACATTCTCGAACATTCGGGCGCCCGCGTTTGTTTTGCCTCGGACGGCCTTGACGCGCAGCTCGCGCCGCATGTTCCGCGCAGCGTGGAGCACCTGATCACCATCGGCGGTCAACAGTATCGCGACTTGCTGAGCTGCGATGCGATGCCGGTTGAGCCGCGCTCGGGAGACGATCTGGCTTGGCTGTTCTACACCTCGGGCACTACCGGACGGCCCAAGGGCGCAATGCTCACCCATCGCGTGCTCGCAGTGATGAGCCATTCCTACGTCGCCGAAGTGAATGCGGTCGGGCCGGGCGATCCGATCGTTCACGCGGCGCCCTTGAGCCATGGCTCGGGTCTCTATGCTCTGCCGCATCTCATGCGCATGGGCGTGCATGTCGTGCCCGAGTCCGGCGCCTTCGACCCGGACGAGATTTTTCGTCTGCTCCGGGCATGGCCGCGCACGTCTATGTTTGCGGCGCCGACGATGGTGAAGCGTCTGGTCGAGCACGCCAACGACTGCGATCAACCCCACTTGCGGATGCTCGTCTGGGGCGGCGCCCCCATGTATGTCGAGGACACGATCAAGGCGCTCGATCGTTTCGGCCCGTGCTTGGCCCAGATATATGGGCAAGGCGAAAGTCCGATGACGATTACGACCTTGTCGCGTGCCGAGATCGCGGATCGCGCCGATCCGCGCTGGCGCGAGCGGCTCGCGTCCGCCGGGCGTCCTTTCGCCTGTCTTGAAGTGATGATTGCCGATGCGAATGCTGGCGCTGTGCCGATCGGGGAGGCAGGAGAAATTCTCTGCCGCGGCGACAGTGTGATGACGGGCTATTGGCGCAATCCCGATGCGACCGCGGCAGCATTGCGCGGCGGCTGGCTGCATACGGGCGACATTGGCGCGTTTGACTCCGACGGTTATCTGTTTCTCAAGGACCGCTCCAAGGACCTGATCATTTCCGGCGGCTCCAATATCTATCCGCGCGAGGTGGAGGAGGTGATCCTCATCCATCCGGCCGTGCGCGAGGTGGCGGTGATCGGCCGGCCGGATCGCGAGTGGGGCGAGGTGGTGGTGGCCTTCGTCGTCGGCGAGGTGGATCGCGAGGCGCTTGATGCGCTGTGTCTGGAACACATCGCCCGGTTCAAGCGGCCAAAGGATTACGTGTTCGTCGATGCGCTGCCCAAGAACAACTACGGCAAGATTCTCAAGACGGAGCTGCGCAAGCTTGATGCCCAACCGGGGCAACGAAACCAGCCATGATTTCAAACCCGCTGCCACGTCCGAGCTTCTTAGTCCTGCGGAAGCGGCGTTTCCGCCTCCAAGGGGCGCGCCTCACGCTCGTCGCCCGCGCGCAGGAAGAAAGTCTGCAGCGCCGGCACCACGATCAGAAACATGATCGGGCCGATCAGCATTCCGCCTACCACGACGGTAGCGAGCGGCCTCTGCACCTGGCTGCCGATGCCGGTCGAGATGGCGGCAGGGAGCAGGCCGATGCACGCCGAGAGCGCCATCATCAGAATTGCCCGCATCTGGTCTTCCACGGCACGCAACATCGCTTCGATCGTGCTCAAGCCCCGACCCGCAATCTGGTTATAGCGGTTGATGATCAGGATCCCGCTCATCACCGAGACGCCAAACAGGGAGACGAAGCCGATCGCCGCCGAGATGCTGAAATCCAGATCGGAGACGTACAGTCCCAGGATCCCGCCGGAAACCGCAAAGGGAATTCCGATCAGGGCCATCAGGCTGTCGCGCAATGAATTGAACAGCCCGTATAGAAGCACCATGATGAGCACAAAGCTGATCGGGACGACTAGCGCCAGTCGTTGCTTGGCCTTCTGCAGGCCTTCGAATTCGCCGGCCCATTGTATCTGATATCCGCTCGGCAGGCGTACATTCTTTGTGATCCGCTCCTGCGCTTCCGCGACCGTGCCTGCGAGATCGCGGCCGCGCACGCTGAACTTGAGCGGAACGAAGCGTCGGTTGCGCTCGCGGAAGATGTAGGACGCGCCGGTATCGAGGGAGATTGATGCAAGCTCGCTCAGCGGAATGTAGGCGTTTCCGCTGCCAGTCATATTGGCGACTTTGATCGCCCCAACCGATTGCAGACTATCGCGGTATTGCGGCGCGAGCCGCACCGTGACGTTGAATTGACGATCGGCTTCCAAGAGCGTGGTGGCCACTGTCCCTCCCAACGCCGCTTGCACGACCGCGTTCACGTCGCTCACATTCATGCCGTAGCGCGCCGCTTTTTCGCGATCGACCCGGATGTTGAGATTCGGCTGCCCCAGGACGCGGAAGATGCCGAGGTCGGTGACCCCCCTGACCTGGGCCATCTCGCGCATCGCCTGCTCGGCGAGGCGTTCCAGGATCGCGAGATCGGGGCCGATGATCTTGACGGAGTTGGCGCCTTTGACCCCGGACAGCCCTTCCTCGACGTTGTCCTGGATGTATTGCGAGAAGTTGAATCCGATCCCGACGAATTCGTTCGCGAACTCCTTCTGCAGGTCCTCGATCAGCTTTTCCTTTGTCCGTCCGGGCGCCCACTGCTCGAACGGCTTGAGCGGCACGAAGAACTCTGCATTGAAGAAGCCCGCGGCGTCGCTGCCATTATCCGGGCGTCCGTGCTGGGAGACGACGGTGATCACTTCAGGGTGCTTGAGCAGCATCGTGCGGATCTTGTCCACCATCGGCATGCCGGCTTCCAATGATATGGTCGGCGGCATCGCCGCGCGGATCCAAAGGTTGCCTTCTTCCAGCGCCGGCAGGAACTCGCTGCCGAGTCGAGCCCCGAGCAATCCCGTGCCGGCAAGAAAGATAAAGCCGATCGCGACGGTGATAACGCGATGGTTCAGCGACCAGCGCAGCACCGGCGTGTAGACCGACCGCAAAGTTCGCACCAGAAACGTCTCGACTTCGCTGACATGCTCTGGGAGCAGCAGCGATGCGAGGCAAGGAGTGACCGTGAACGTCGCGATGAGCGCCCCGACCAGCGCGTAGCCGTAGGTGCGCGCCATCGGACTGAAGATCTGCCCTTCGACCCCCTGCATGGTGAACAAGGGAATGAATGCCGCCACAATGATCGCGGTGGAGAAGAACACGGCTCTGTCGATTTGCAGCGCACTGACCAGAATGAGGCGCAACCGGGCGGTCCAGATCCGTCCAGCCGCTGGACCGGTGCCGCTCGGATCCGTGCCCCAACGCCCCTCGGAAAGATCCTGCAGCAGCTGCTGCCGCTGTTCCGGGCGCGCCTCGAAATTACGATAGGTGTTCTCGACCAGGATCACAGCCGCATCGACAATGATGCCGAAATCGACGGCCCCGACCGACAGCAGGTTCGCATCCTCGTTGCGCAGAACCAGAATGATGATGCTGAAGAACAGGGCAAACGGGATATTCGCACCGACGATGATGGCGCTGCGCAGGTCGCCGAGAAAGATCCACTGAATTAGGAAAATCAACAGACAGCCAAACAGCAGATTGTGCAGGACCGTGCTCGTCGTGACGTTGACCAGCGTCGTGCGGTCATAGAACGGAACCAGTCTCACGCCCGCAGGCAACGTGCCGTCGTTGTTGATCTTCTCGACCGCCTCCTCGATCCGAGCGACCACGTCCTTTGTGTGGAGCGTCCGGTTCATGATGACGATCGCTTCGATGACATCGTCCTCTTTGTCTCGCCCGGCCTTGCCGAGCCGCGGCACGTTGCCGACGTAAACGTTGGCGACATCCTTCACGAAGATCGGATTGCCCTGGAACTGGGAAAGCAGGACATTCTCGATGTCATTCACCTTGTAGCCTTGCGTGATATCGTCGGCGCCGCCGCTGTTCATCAGGCCGACGCCGCGAACGTTCACGGACTGTTGGCCGACATTGATGGTCCGCCCGCCCACGTTGATGTTGGCATTGCCAAGCGCGCTGATGACCTGCGGCAATGTCACGTTGTAGGCGTCGAGCTTGTTGAGATCGACTTCGACCTCGTATTCCTTGGTCGTGCCGCCCCAGGTATTGACTTGGACCACGCCGGGAACGGTGAGCAGCCGGCGTTGCAGGACCCAGTCCTGGATGGTGCGCAGGTTCGTGAGCCCGAAGTGCGGAGGTCCGACCAGCTGATATCGGAATATCTCGCCGACCAGGCTGGTGCCTTGGATCTGCGGCGTTACGTTGTTCGGCAGGCTGACGTTCTGCTGCAGATTGATGGCCGTCTGCGTCAGCGCGAAATAATAATCGACGCCGTACTGGAACACGACCCGTACGAAGGACAACCCGTAGAAAGACGTGGAGCGGATCACGTCGACACCAGGAGTGGCGGCTAGCCCAACCTCTATGGGTATGGTGTAATAGCGCTCCATTTCCTCCGCCGATTGCCCAGCGGATTGCGCCGTGATCTCCAGGATCACCGGCGCGGGATTTGGATAGGCCTCGATATTGAGCCGGGAGAGGGCAGCAAGACCCGCTGCGATAAATACCAGCAAGCCCAACAGGACGATGGGCCGCCGGGTCAGCGCAAACGTGATGATCCCCTTCAGCACCGCGTATCTGCTCCGTCCCGCGCACTCTCTCCAGCAGTTCTATGCTAGGCGAGAGCAGTTCGGCAAACGCGCGGCATTTTGTCCACGTGCTGGGCCTTCAACTGACCTTGGCAGTGCAGCGTCTCCATTCCTGCCATGGCGCATCCGCTTTGCCTTGCCGCGCATGGGCAAGAAGCTCGTTGCGCAGAATAATCGATACGATTTCGCCGGCGCCCGGTTCGCCGGCTGGGATGACGTAGGAAAAGCTGTGGCGCGTGTAGTCGCCGCGCGTCTGCTTTCCGCCCGGGGTGATGATCTCGGGGCCGCGGATGGTCATCTGCTTGCCCTCGGCATTGCACCAGTCGCCATCAATCACATCCGCCCGTGCAAGGTTCGACCACAGTCCAAAAAACGCGATCGCCGGAAGCAACGACAGCATCTTGAAAAATGCTCTACCCATCGCCAACCTCCAAACAGGTGACCTTGCAGCCCGTTATTATTGCCTATTGAGCATTGTGTCGTCCAACCAACGACATCAGGCTTCAGCGGAGCCGCCACGCTTCGCGTTCGTGATGGGCGTGATACAGCCATCCGATAGCTCGGCCAACCAGTCAGGCCAGGATCATCCCTCTGCCCACCCAAGTAGCGGCTCAGCCCGTCCATCCATCAGTCGGTGGCAACCGCCTCAATCTGAAAGTCTCCGGCCAATCCGTGCTTCGCCATCAACGCGGGATAATGCACGCGGAAATCATCGCGAATGATCTCGAACGGCACGTCCGCATAGGTGCCGCGATCGAGCAGATATTCCATGTGACGCCGGCCGGATCGGTCGAACGGTTGAAACAGCGAGTCGGCGCTCCCGTCGAACTCGAGCACGTTCACGCCGAGGCGCTCGCAGAGCGACGCATTGAAGGCGGGCGTCGCCTTGACCCAGCGGCCGTTCACGTGGAGATCGGTGTAGGAGTGCCAGCGGAAGACATCGGTGCCGAGCATCTCGTGCAGGCGCGGCGATGTCATGTGATTGCGGACATCGGCGTAGCCGACCCGCGCCGGCACGCCCGCCGCGCGCGCTACCGCCGCGAGCACCGCCGCCTTGCTGACGCAGTAGCCGCGGCCGGCCGCCAGGACTTCGCTGGCGCGATAAGTCGAAGGTAACGACATATCCACGTACGGGTCGTAGAGGACGCTTTCACGCACCGCGCGATAGAGCGCAATCACCTGCGCGGTTTCGTCCTTCGCCCCAGCGACCGCCTTGCGGGCGAAGTCCCGAACATTGGGAGCGTCGCTGTCGATGAACCGTGACGGCGCGAGATATGAGTTCTCTGGTGTCATGTAAATTCAAAGTCTCAGAGCATTTTTGATTTACGCAGTGCCAATAATAACACCGTCATGCCCGGCCTTGGGCCGGGCATCCACGTCTTTGCGGAAAGCCAAGGCGTGGATGGCCGGGACAAGCCCGGCCATGACGACCGACGCGAGTGCAAGCACCGAGTGTCAACACCGACAAAAGTGCTCTACTTCGCCTTCAGCCGCGGGATGATCTCGCGCGCGATCGTCTCGATCTGCTCGGGCTGATAGCGGTACGGGACAAAGATAAGCTTCTGCGTTCCGACCGCAATGTGCGCCTTGAGCTGCTCGACGCACTCGTCCACGGTTCCCATGATGGCGCTGTCCTTGCTCGATTCGCTCCAGGAGGCAAAATCCCATTCTTTCGTGAGCCACTCCATCATCTGCGCTTCGACCGCTCCCCGCGACTGGCCGATACAGATCGGCAGCTGCGAGGCATTGAGGAGCTCGCTCGGATCCTTGCCCGCTTCCTTGGCGAAATCGCAGATCTTCCCCCACGATTTTGCGAAGCTCTCGGGCCGGTAGAAGTAGGTAAGCCAGCCGTCGCCGGCGGTAGCCGCGCGCTTGAGCACGCGATCGACGTAGCCGCCGATCAGGATAGGGATCGGTTTCTGCACCGGCTTCGGATACATCACCCCCGCCGGAATATCGTGATGGGGAAACTTGCCGCTTACCGTGTGCTCGGTCCAGAACCGCTTCAGGATGTCGAGGTTCTCGTCCATGATCTTGCCGCGCTGCTCGAACGGCACGCCGATGGCGTTGAACTCGCGCCGGTACCAGCCCGACGCCATGCCCATGAGCAGCCGGCCGTCGGAGAGAAGGTCCATGCACGCAAGCTGCTTGGCGAGGATCACGGGATTGCGCATCGGCAGCACCAGGATGCCGGTGCCGAGCTTGATCCTGCTGGTGCGCGCGGCGATGGCGGTCAGCAGCGTCAAAGACTCGATGATGGGAAAATTCGGATCGACGCCGAGCAGGATGTGATCCCAGACCCAGAGCGAATCGAAGCCCAGCTGCTCCATCCTGATGCCGTAGTCGACCAGCGCCTTGATATCCGGCATTTGCGGATAGGCGGTGAAATTTGGCACAGCAATGCCGAACGTCCCGGCTAAGGCGGCCATTACAGACACTCCTCTTGTTATGCGGTGTAGAGCTGCTGCGGATCGAACTCGCGCACAACCTTGAGCTCCTGATCCGTCGGCGGCTCGGTCACGCCGAGATGCTCGGAAAACTGCAGGGAAAATCCGGTATTCTCCTGGAGCTGCTCGCGGCTCACTCCGGGATTGAGCGAGATCACCTGCATGCGCTTGTTGTCCTGATCAAACCCGAACACGGCGAGATCGGTGACCACTCGAAACATGCCCCCGGCCAAAAGCCCGCTGGCGCGCCGGCTCTCGCCGCCCTCCAAGAACCCCGGGCTGGTGATGAAATCGACGCGCTCCACAAAACGGCGCTTCTCGTGCTTCATGGCCACGATCATCTGCGCGAGGCTCGCGATGTCATTGCCGCCGCCGGTACCGGGAAGCCGCGTCTTCGGGTGAGCGGGATCACCGATGAAGGAGCTGTTGAGGTTGCCGTACTGATCGATCTGCGCGCCGCCCATGAATCCGACATCGACATAGCCGCGCTGGAGGAGCAGCAGCACTTCCGCGCTGCCCAGCACCATGTTGGCGCGCTTGGTGCAGCGTTGATCGTTGGTCGAGGGCGGAAGCTTTCCCGGCTCGATGAAGGCGCCGATGACGCCGCCCTCGAACAGGATGGTGAGCCCCGGGCAGCGCAGACGCTGCGCAAGCGTTGCCGCGAGCAGCGGGATGCCTACGCCGGCGAACACCGTCTGCCCATCGCTGAGCTGGCGCGCGCTCAGGATGGTTAACAGCTCCGCCGCGGTATGCTCGTGAGCCCTACTAAGCATCGTAGATGCTCTGCCCGGCGCGCGCCGCTTCGAGCAGCTCGTCCATCCCGATCAAGGCGAGGAAGTCGCTCCACGATTTCGGGCCGTAGACGAACTTGTCGAGGTAGTGCTGCATTCCCGTGACCGGCTCCTTGTTCACCAGTCCCACATAGTACTCCATGTGTCGAATCATCGGCTCGTTGATCCCATAGCACTCGTGCGGAGCGCATCCGAACGGGAGCTCGACCACGGCGTCCACGGCGAAGAAGGGAATTTTGGTCTGATCGGGTGCGCGACGGATCTGGTCGTTCGAGACGATGCGTTCCGTCGTCAGGATCACCTTGTTGGCGGCGATGGCAAGATCGACGTCCATGAACTGGAGCCCATCGATTTGCGCGTTGCCGTAGGCATCGCAGCGCTGGACGTGAATGAGCGCAACATCCGGATTGAGCGCGGGAACGAGCAGGATCTTCTCGCCGGTAAAGGGGCAGTCGATCTCGACCGGCTCCGGCCGCTGCCTGCGCACGTCCGAGCCCAGCATGGAGCGGATCGGCAGGAAGGGAACTCCCATGGCGCCGGCGCGGAAGCGCATGCCCATCGCCATGTGGCTCCATTCGTCGAACTTGGCTTTTCCTGTTTCCACATGGTGGCGCATCACCTTCGACACGCCCCAGAGGATTCCCTGGCTGAACCAGCTCGTCACGATGCGATCGCACGCGCCTGAAGCAAGCAGCAGGTCGCCGTCGCTGGAGACGATACTGCGCGAGCATGTGAGCCCTTTGCGGCCGGCGCGAATGAGCGCCCAGATCATGCCCATCGGCGTGCGCGACATGGTGCTCCCGCCGATCCCGACCGAATCGCCGTCGCGCACAAACGACGCGGCTTCCTCCAGCGATACGACCTTGTCGCGCAGGCTGCGGTCCCGGCGCAGCAGCTCCTCGCGCAGCTCCAGATAGGTAGGCACGACTCCGGGCGCGGCTTTCGTCTCGGGCACGGTCAACTCCAATCTGGTGTCCCGGACGAGCGACGCCGGCCTTCGCCGGCGGAGCGAAGATCCGGGACCCAGGGGCCACAGACACCGCCTGTGCTTGTTGCCCCTGGATCCCGGCTCTCGTTCGCGCGCGCAAGAGCGCGCGCTGCACTCGGCCGGGACACGTGCGTTTGCTTGGTCATGACGCGGCGTGGACGCGCTCGGCCCCGACCTCCGCATTGAACTCATCGATCATGCGGTCCCATGCGGGGATGCTGTCGACGAGACCGCGCCAGAACCGCGGCTCCTTGCGCCGGTCGAACGCATCGAGTGTCACGCCCTGCTGCTCCACCCAGGTGAAATAGCCGAGATTGAAAATGCGCTTGCGATCGAAATGGGTGAGCTCGAGCACATGATCGTCCACCACGCCTTCGAGATGCCGGCTGAAGATCTCCCCGGCGTTGATTTCATCGAAGCCATCGCGATATCGCCGCGTCAGAAAGTTCTGCCGCTCGCTGGCGTAAAGCAGTGCGCTGTCGGTCGCCAGGGTCATGATCACGTCGTCGGCGCCGAGATCGAGATGCCTGGCCAGCTTGATGGCGGCAATGATGTTCGCCAGTCCCGAGATGCCGATGTCATCGAATGTCCTTATCACATCCGGGTTGATCTTGCGCCGGCCTACCAGATAGCTGCGCCCGACATTGCCCCCGAACAGCGCGTTGAGCGAGTCGCTGGCGAGATCGGAGACGCCGATCACCACATCCGTGCTCATCACGTTGTGAATGAGCGGAATGTGCTTGTCGCCGATGCCCTGGATGTTGTGCTCGCCGTAGCCGTTGCACAGCATGGTCGGGCATTCGATCGCTTCCACGGCCGCGATCTTGGCGCCGTGCCGGGCCTTGAGGTAGTCGCCGGCGGCTATGGTTCCGGCCGAGCCGGTCGCGCAGACGAAGGCCGCAAGCCGGCGCCCGGGATCCCTGCCTTTGACGTGCGCGAACACGCGGTCGAGCGCCGCGCCGGTGCAGAGGTAATGGATGAGATAATTCGCGAACTCCGAAAACTGATTGAGGATGACGTTGGATTTGTCGCGGGCGAGCTCGGCGCACTTGTCGTAGATTTCCTTCACATTGCTTTCCGTTCCCGGCGTGCGGATGATGTCGGCGGGATCGGAGACCCACTCCTGCAGCCATTCGAAGCGCTCCCGGCTCATCCCCGCTGGCAGCACCGCCACCCCGCGGCATCCCAGGATGCGGGAGATGGCAACGCCGCCGCGACAGTAGTTGCCGGTAGATGGCCACACCGCCCGATCATGCCTGGGGTCGAACTGTCCGGTGACTAGGCGCGGTACCAGGCACGCATAGGCGGCGAGCACCTTGTGCGCGCCGATCATGGGGAAGCGGCGGCCGAGGAGAACGACGATCGGTGCCTTCACCCCGGTCAGCGCCTGCGGCAGCACCACGTGCCCCGGCACGAACACCCGCTCGGTGCGGGAGGCGTCGTTGAACCAGTGCACGCGCCACAGGTTTCGCTCGTCCGGCTCGTCGGGGTCGACAGATTTGAGGTCGCTGATCACCGCCGAGGAGATACGCGCGGGATCGGCGAGCTCGCTCCACCGCGGCAGGGTCACGCCCGCGGCGCGCAGCGATTCGACGGCGGCGCGCCGGCGCTTGTCATCCACGACTTCCGGCCGCATGGGCGAGCAGCTCGCCATCAAACAAAGAAAGAAGAAGTTGCGTAGGGGCGACGCATGCGTCGCCCACATCGCCGCAAGCCGGTCCGCGGAAAGGGGGCGAGGCATGCCTCGCCCCTACGAAGAGCGTGCGGTTCCACCGGTCTACGCGCCGTCAACGCCGCACCAGTCGCAGATGCTCAGCGCCATGACCTTGATCGCCGTCATGTAATCGTCGATCGAGACGTACTCGTCGTCGGCGTGCATCACCGCGGTCGACCCCGGCCCGAAGATGACGGTGGGAGTGTTGGCGTAGCGATTGAGGAAACGCGTGTCCGCCGCGCCCTGGCGGCCGCTGATCTCGGGATCACGCCCCGTGATCTCCTTGTAATTCTTGCACACCGTCGTCACGATCGGATGCTCGCGCGGGATCTCCGAGGCTTCCGCGTCATAGCCAACGAAGCGCACCTTGGGCGGATGCAGCTTCATCCACGGGTCCTCGGCCGCCGCGCGCGCGACCTGCTCGACGAGGCTGCGCTTGACGCCTTCGTGGTCCTCGCCCGGCACCGTCCCCATGCTGCCTTTGAGCAGACAGTTCGCGGGGAATGCACTGGGATAATTGCCGGCGGAGAAGCTGCCGATCATGCAGGGCAACGTATCGAGCGCATTCGGATAGAGCGGATGCGTGACCGTGGCCACGCGTTTCGCCTCGAGGTCATTGACCGCCTTGACGATCTTGTTCCCGAGCTCGATGCCGCTGATGCCTTCATAGCGCTTCTGGATACCGGCGGGCTTGCCGTGGATTTCGATCTCGAACCAGATGCGGCCGATACAGGCAGGCTGCACCGCGAGCCCGCTCGTTTCGCCGGAGATGCCGGCATCCGCCTTGTAGCCGCGAATGACCGTATCCAGGGTCCCATGCCCGCTCACTTCCTCATCGACCACAATGTCGAGCAAGACGTCGCCTTTGGGCTTCACCCCCGCCGCGAGCAGACATTCCACCGCCATGATGTGGCTCGCCACTCCGCTCTTCATGTCGGCGGAGCCGCGCCCGTAGACGCGACCGTCTCTGATGGTCGCGGACCACGGATCGTCGCTCCAGCCTTCACCGCCGCCGACCGGGATGACGTCGGTGTGTCCGTTGAGCAGCAATGAGCGGCCACCGCCTGTGCCCTTCAACGTGGCGACGATGTTGGGGCGCCCCTCGTAGCCCCTCGCCACCGGGCGGTAGGCGGGATGCTTTTTCAGCTCTTCCCAATCCGTCTCCCACTTGTCCACGTCGAGCCCGATGCCCGCCAGATAGTCCGCAAGGAACGTCTGGATTTTCGCTTCATCGCCGGTGACGCTCGGAATGGCGATCATCTTCTGCAGGAAGTCGATGGCCTGGTCTCGTCTCTGGTCGATCTTTTCTAACAACTTCCGGCGGGTATTCGTCGTCATTCAACAACCTCAGCTCTCGTGTCCGCGTGGGCACGGCGCGCGCACGATCCCCGATCAAGTCGGGGACAGGCTTTGCCCACGCGGAGTCGAGAGGGAACGCGCCTGTGCCCACCTCGCGAGGAATTTCGTAGGGGCGAGGCATGCCTCGCCCCTACATCCACGGCGTTCTTGGTAGAAGGCGCTTGCACCTCCGTCAATGCGCGCCTGCACTCACCCTCTGTCATCCGCCGGCGGCGAATTCTATTCCGCCCCCGCGCACCGACCATCCGGCGAAGCGATGCTCCAGCACCGCGAAAATGGAGTACATGCCGACCCCCATGGTGCCGACGACCAGAAGCGCGGCGAAAACGAGCGGCACGTTGAAGTTGGACCCGGCGATCAGCATGACATTGCCGATCCCGCTGTTGCCGGCGACGATCTCGGCGATAACAGTTCCGACGAACGACAAGGTGATGGCGATTTTGAGGGAGGCGAAGAAATAGGGAAGCGAGCGCGGCATTCCCACCTTCACCACCATGTCCATACGCGTGGCCCCGAGCGCGCGCAGCACATCGAGGAGCTCGGGCTCTATGGTGGCAAAACCGGTTGCGACATTAACCACGACCGGAAAGAACGAAAGCATGAATGCCGTAATGACCGCCGGCACGGTCCCGACGCCGAACCAGATCACCAGGATCGGCACCAGCGCGGCCTTGGGCACGCTGTTGAACGCGATCAGCACGGGATAGAGCGCCGCGTAAGCGAGGCGGAATGAGCCGACGATGATGCCCAGTATGAGCCCGAACACCACCGCAAGCCCAAATCCGGCGAGCGTGACCGCGAGCGTGGCGAGGCCATTGACCGCGAGCGGATAGCGGAACTGATAGAGCGCGACAACCGACTCGATCGGCGACGGGAGGACGAAGCTCTCGATCCGAAACACCACGACAACGAGCCACCACAGGAGAACCAGCAGCGCCGTGGTGACCCAGGGCGCCGCGCGCTCGGTCGCCCGGTTCATGCCGAGGCTATTTCAGCATGCGGTCTTTTTCGGGCGGCAAGTACTCCGGGTCGAACACTTCGCGCACCCCAGGCTCGCGCGGGAGCGCGTATCCCTGCGCGATCAGGGCGATACCGCGCTTGAGCCGCGCCTCATCGACAGCGCCAAATCCATGTTGGCGCACGTTGGGCGTGATGATGCAGCACGCTGAAGCGAGCTTGAGCCGGTCGCGCTCGATATCGGCATTGAGCAGCGACTCGTATTTCAGCGTCATGTCCACCGCGAGATTCGGGTCGGACGCGAGGTCCCGCACCCCTTTAAGCGTCGCGCGGATGAATCCCTTCACCGCCTCGGGATGCTCCTTGAGAAAGGTGCGCGAGGCGGCAACCCCGTTGCCGTAAAGATCGAGCCCGTAATCTCGATACAGGAACGAGCCCACCTCCGCCTCCTGTACCCCCTTGGCCTTGAGCTCGAGGATGGCGTTGAAGATCTGTCCCGGGATGGCGTCGACGTCTCGCTTCGCCAACAGAACTTCGCGCAGCTTCGGCTCGATGTACTGGATGTTGACCTTGCCCGCGTCGAACCCGGCGTGCTGCGCAAACAGCGGGAACAGCTTGAACGTCGCATCGTTTGCCGCTGATCCGAGCTTCTTGCCTTCGAGCTGCTTCGGCGCGGTGATGCCGCTCGATTTCAGGAACACGATCGCCGCGGGAGCCTGCTCGTAGCCCATCAGCAATACCGGGAATGCCTTGTCCGGATTTTTCGAGTCGAAATCGGTAACGACGCTGATATCGGGATAGCCCATGTCGTAGACGCCGCTCGCGAGCTGGCGCACAAGCTCGGCCGATCCCTTGCCGCGATCGATGGTGACGTCGAGTCCCTCGGCCTTGTAGTACCCTTTGTACAAGGCGATGAAGAACGGCGCGTGCACCGACCCCGGGATCCAGTCGAGGGAGAAGCGGATCTTTGTTTGCGCCTGCGCGGCGCTCACCGCGCCGGCCATCATGCCGGCCGCGAGCGCGAGCGCCGCGATGTTTCTGCGTTTCGCGGTGCGCCGAGTACGTACGCCGTCATGGCCGGGCTTGTCCCGGCCATCCACGTCTTGGCCGCCGCAAGCTAGGCGTGGATGCCCGGACCAAGTCCAGGACCAAGTCCGGGCATGACGGGTGCGGCCTATCCTGCATTTCATCCGATCCTCCTGAGCATTCCAGTTT
>Ga0209331_1000136_pt1 | contig 25835 bp, 24 predicted proteins | sample JacPinW_OM3H0_M3_FD_187971 | JGI IMG/M metagenome (GOLD analysis project Ga0209331, IMG submission 187971) | Forest soil microbial communities from Algoma, Ontario, Canada - Jack Pine, Ontario site 1_JW_OM3H0_M3 (SPAdes) (version 2) | ecosystem: Environmental > Terrestrial > Soil > Boreal...
CGTCCGAGATCAACATCAAGAGCCGAGCTGTCTAAACCGGGCTCATTGCTCATGCAGTGCGATGCTCGAACCGACCCAGGTTTTGTCTTTGTTGAAATCGACACCCATCATTTTGCCCTGACTCATCCGAACTAAATTGTTCACCAGCGTCGGATGTCGATCTTCCTCCGGCCAGACGAACATCATTCGAATCTCAGCTTTAGATTTCGGCCCGTCGACCGTTGGAACAAACGCCGCGTACTCGACCTTCTTTTGCAGAATCCATTGATGCGGATCTTTCAGGCCCGCCAGTTTCTCGCGGGTCGGTTCCATGTCCACACCGAGTCCGGCGAATGAATAAAGCGGTTTCAAGACGTAATGCTCGATCTTCTCATCGACTGGAAACTGATCCGCGAAAAACGCGGGCGACGTGTGCGGCGTTCTCAAAAACGGCAGCGAATGTTTGCTGATCCGGAAATACCAGTTCGGATGGCCGACCCACGTGACATCGAGATCGTCTTGGAACCGGAACGGTAGCTTGAGATCGGGACGGCGAATCAGTTCGTCGAAAATGACGCGATTGTAAATCCGCTCGATCCGCACTTCGCGGCCGTCGCGATCGTAAAATAAATGCCGGCCGCGTTTCTTGAGTTTCGTCAGACAAACCGAGCGGATCCCGAGCAATGTTTCTGTCGCGGCAAAATCGATTCGCGTTTTTTGCTTCTCCGGCTCGATCTCAAGCAGAACAACATTTTCCGGATTGGAATCGGCAACAATCGTCCGCCGCAACAGTTCGATGTATTCGTTATCTTTTATCCCTCCGAAAGATGAAGTCCAGTTACGCGGAATGGCCGGATAGGCCTGGCGCATGCAATGCAGAATCAAAAATTGAAATCCGAACAAGCTGGGAAAAGCCTGCAGCTCGATCAAGCGCGGGACAAGCCGATCGCCTTCCGCGCAAATCCCGAAATCGACCACGAGAAAGTTCGGATGCGCCGATTCGTTCGGAACTTCCAGGCCTTTCGGAATCGCCGACTGCGCATTGCGCACGAACTTAGGTGTGCGCGTCAGATCGACAATCGCATTGGCCCCGCGCGTCGCTTCATCGGTGAATTCATTCGACAAAAAAATCGGCGTTTCCGAAACACGAAAATCGGCCGGCCATTTTTCGGTTTCATTCACGCAACGCAACAGCGCCGCATACTTCTCCGGCGTAAAGTCGGCGTTAAATCGTGAGCGGAGCGCAGGCTCCATGAATTACACCAGGAATTTGCCGCGTTTCATCACCTGCTCGCCGTCGAACCAGATGTCGAAGTCGCGGCCGACACAGTCGATGTGCGTTTTCGATTTCCAATCCGCGCCGGTGTGCTCGGCGTAGGGATGACCGAAGGCGATGTGAACGCCGGGAATTTTTTCATCCTGCAAAATATTTCCGATAACGTGCGTGCAGGCAGTGTTGGTGCCGATGGCGAATTCGCCAACGCGGTTGCTGTTTTCGTCCGTGCTCGTGTAAGCGCGGAAATCTTCGAGCAACTCCCCGTGATCGCAGCGAAGATCGACAATGCGATTGTTCTTTACCTCGATCGTAAGGGGCGCGGCGCGCAGATCGCCGTACTTGCTGCAAAGATAATCGCCGACCACGCCGTCGACCACGAAGGTGCCGTTGGTGTTCTTTGGTGACGTGAAAATCTCGCCGCCGGGAAGGTTGCCCCATTTTTCCGGTGTAATGATGCCGCTCGTTTTCAGCCATTTCAGTTTCGGTGAAAACTCTGCTTCAAAGTCGGTCCCGTGCGGCGTCTTGCACGCGATGCTCTCGGCATGGCGCGCGCGTTCGACCAAGCGCTGGCTGAGCGCGTCGATCGCACGAAAATCAGCGCGCATTCCTTCCATCATGATTTGGCGCGTGATGTTGACCATGTGCCCGTGCCGAATGTGTTTCTTGTTTACGACGTCGCTGACTTGCATGCGCGAACCAAGCTCGCCCCGCTGCGATTGGGCCGCGAAGATCGACACTTGCGATTGCGCCAGATCGTCGAGGATTACCTGCGGCATACCGGTGAGCGGCCGCTTCGCGTAATTTTCAATCACGAAGACCGCGTGCTCCGAACCAACCTCTTCCACTTCCGCCTGCAATGCGGCCGCAATGTCGCAGGTCGCTTCGTCGGTGATGATCGTGATGCGCTCAGTTGGTTTGAGTTGGAGACAAACTCGAACCGCGTTGCGCGCACCGGGGATGAGTTCCGGGTCGATGTCGATGTTAGCAGTAGCAAGTCGGTCAGGCATTTTGCGAAGTGTTGAGTTTTACGCGGAATTTCCCCTTTGTCATGTCGAGCGACAATTCAGTTTACAGTTAATCCTTCGTAGGTTTCGTCTACGATCTGATCGACGACCGCCTTCATGTCATGAGTGCGCTCCCAGGCGGCCAGTTGTCGATCCGCGCCGGTGCCTTCGCGCATGATGCGCTCGATGTGCGCCATCTCCCTTTCGCTGCCGAGCTCGTTCACTTCGGTCGAAACGAACGTGAGCAGCTCGTTCAGCAAACTGCGCGTTTCGACTTCCGCTTCGCGGCCAAAATCGATCAGCTTGCCATCGATGCCGTAGCGCGACGCGCGCCAGCGATTCTCGTCGAGCAACCGGCGCCGGTAAACGCGGAACGTCGTGTTTTGGCGAAACAATTTGTAGAGCTTGGCGATCACTGCCTGGATCAGCCCCGCGATGGCGAGAGTATCTTCCACGCGCGATTGCGCATCGCACACGCGCAGCTCGAGCGTGTCGAAGAACGGGTGGAGCCGAATGTCCCACCAGATTTTCTTCGGGTTGTCGACGCAGCCGGTCTTGACCAGCAGCTTGCAATAATCTTCGTACTCGGAGAGCGATTCGAACGCGTCCGGAATGCCCGTGCGCGGAAAACGCTCGAACACTTTCAGCCGATAACCTTTCAGCCCGGTATTGCGACCGACCCAAAACGGCGAATTGACTGAGAGCGCATAAATGTGCGGCAGAAAATAGCGCGCCTGGTTCATGACGTGGATGGCTGATTCGCGATCGGGAATGCCGACGTGGACGTGCAATCCGAAGATCAGATTCGCGCGCGCGAGCAATTGCATGTCTTTCACGATCGTCTCGTAACGCTCGCCTTCGGTGATGAGTTGGTCGTGCCAATGGGAGAAGGGATGCGTCCCAGCCGATGCGATCTTTAGTCCGCGGCTGGCCGCGAGTTGCGCCAGTTTGCTGCGCAGGTCGGTGACGTGTTCGCGCGCATCGACAATCGACTGGCAAATTTCCGTCCCGAGCTCGACGACCGATTGGTGCATCTCCGGCTTGATCTGTTCCTTGAGCGTGACCTTGCCGCCTTCCAAAATCTCCTGGATATGCGAGCGCAGCTCGCGCGTCTGCGGATCGATGATCGCGAACTCCTCTTCGATGCCCAGAGTGTAGCGGTGGTTCTTCATTGCTCAGGTAGGGACGGATCTCCGAGCCGTCCGTGAATTTCAGCCGCGCAGGCCCTAAAGACAAATTCGTCGGACGCGCCGGAGGTGCGTCCCTACCATTTCTCGATCTTACGCGAGATCTTCCAGGCGCTGCATGTTCACCGCGGCCTGGAGAAACTTGCCCCAGCTGCAATTGTTGCGTCCGGGCACGTGCTCGCGCGCCTTGCGGATGGCCATTTCGGAAACGGCTTCGACGACCCATTCGAAATTCGCCTGACCGACTGACGCGGCTTCCGCATCCGGAGCGGGATTGCAAAAGTCGATCGCCACCGGGACGCCGTCGCGAATGGCGAACTCGACCGTGTTCAAGTCGTAGCCGAGAAAATGATTCAGAGTCAGCACACCTTGCTCCACTTTTTTCAAAACTTCCGGCGGCGTCTGCCACTCGGTCTGATAACGCAAATGATAGGGATGCCGCGGCTCGTAGGGCATGATGCGCACATGTCGCTGATCGATCGAGTAACAGCGGAAGTACATGTCGAACTTCACTTCCTCCTGCAACATCATGACGAGCTGCCCGGTCTCGTTGTACGCGCGGAAAAATTCGTCGCGATTGTGCAGCTTATAAACGTTTTTCCAACCGCCACCGGCGAAGGGTTTGAAGAACGCCGGCCAGCCGACGTAGTTGAAGATTCCTTCCCAATCGAGCGGATATCCCAGGTTTCGAAATGATTTGTCGTTCGTATCCGTCGGCGGCTGATTTGATGGCAACAGCACCGTCCGGGGCACGGCCACGCCGATTTTCGTGGCGAGCGCGTTGTTGAAAAACTTTTCGTCCGCGCTCCACCAGAAAGGATTGTTCACGACCGCCGTGCCGGTGAGCGCGGCGTTCTTGAGCCACGCGCGATAAAACGGCACGTCTTGCGAGATGCGATCGATCACGACGTCGTAACCGCACGGCTCGCCCTGGATCACTTTGTCGATCTTGACGATCTCGGCGGAAATATCTTTGCCGCCGGTCTTCTGATTCACTCGATCGACAAACGCCGGCGGAAAACTGTGTTCCTGGCCAAAAAGGATTCCGATTTTTTTCATAAGGGATTGTTATCCACAGATTACACAGATTTTCGCAGATTAAAAAAAGCCGATCCGAAAAATCTGCGGAAATCTGCGAAATCTGCGGACGATCAAGTCTTTGTTACAACTTCGACAAGTAATACGGCAGCATGTCGCGCCAGTAGTTCCAATCGTGGCCGCACCATCTTCGGTCATCGAGCCAATGCTGGATCCCTTTCGAATTCAAAATCTCGGATAAACGAAAGGTTTCGTGGCGGGTGTTGTCCCATTCGCCGGTGCCGAGAATGATGCCCATGTGGCCGTATTTCCACGGGTCGGTTGTGTTCGGCAGATACTCGTACGGACTGTTGAAATAAATGTTGTCGTCGTGGTAGCCGTCGAAAAATGAGCTGATGTCGAACGAGCCACTCAAGCTGATGAAGTGGCTGACCAAATCGGGATGACGGAACGCGATGTTCCCGGCGTGATACGCGCCGAGACTGGCGCCGCTCACAGCGACGCGGGGACAATTGCATTCCCGCCGCGCCAGATCGAAAACGTCGCCCACGATCACGTTTTCGTAGGCGTTATGCGTGCGCATCCGATCGGCCGGGTGAATTCCTTTGTTGTAAAAACTCTCGAGATCGATCGCATCCGGACAATAGACAGTGAGTTTTCCGGCATCGACATAACCGGCGACGGAATCGACCAGCTTGAAATCTTTGTTTTGGCGAAAATTGCCGAACGAAGTTGGAAACAGAATCAACGGAAGCCCTCCGCCGTCTCCAAAGACGAGCATCTCGAAATCGCGGCTCAGATACTGCGTGTGCCATTTGACGTAGCGTTCGTTCATTTTCGGTAGGGACGGATCTCCGAGCCGTCCGACTTATTGCGGGAGAGAAATCTCTACAAGAGAAATCGGCGGACGCCCCGGAGGTGCGTCCCTACCACGATCTGGAATGTTGGACAAGATCGACATCTTCAACGAAGCATCTCGCTTTCATGCCTCCGCACACGCTCACCGGAAACATTCAGAAACATCGCGGCTTTCGATCGAAGATTCTCGCTAATCGCCGCGACGTACTGGTCTATTTGCCGCGTGGGTACAGTCGCTTCTCGCGGCAGCGTTATCCTGTTTTGTATTTGCAGGACGGCCAGAATGTTTTCGACGCGGCGACGTCGTTTGCCGGCGTCGAATGGGGCGTCGATGAAACAGCGCAGCGATTAATTCGAAATAATCTGATCGAGCCGACCATTATCGTGGCGATCGCGAACACGGGTGAAGAGCGCATCCATGAATACGCGCCGACGCGCGGCGTGATCGATACCAATGCAAAGCGTAAGAAGCGCAGCCGCGGCCTGGCGAAACATTATGCCCGGTTCTTGATCGGGGAGCTGAAGCCGTACATCGACAAAAAATATCGAACCAAGCCCAAAGCAGAATTTACCGGACTGGGCGGTTCCTCGCTTGGTGCACTATTGACCCTTTGGCTCGGTCTTTCGTTCCCAAATGTTTTCACGCGACTCATCGTCATGTCGCCTTCGGTCTGGTGGGACGATCAGGTGATTGTGAAAATGGTGGAAAAGCTCGACAAGAAACTGCCGCTCAAAATTTGGCTCGATACGGGTACGCATGAGCCCGGATGGGAACATGCGCGCGACTTATGCGTCGCTCTGGTCGAGAAAGGCTGGCATTTGTTCGACGATCTTGAGTACCACGAAATCGAAGGGGCCGATCACAGCGAAGGTTCGTGGGCCATGCGGGTCGATCCCGCCCTGCGTTTTTTGTTTCCGCCGCCGCCGCCGTTGTAGCTGCCGCCGTCCCTGGCGGCAGAAGGATTATCAAGCACGAGCAACTCTGCCGCCAGAGACGGCGGCAGCTACAATTATCTTCCGATGGGTGGTTCCGGCGGATTCGGTGGCAAGGGCTCTGGACGCGGGACGGGCGCTGGAGTTGGCTGCGGTGGAGTCGGTGTGGGGTTTGGATTCGGCGGCAGAGTGATTGGCATGACTTCCTTTCACATCTGAATCGCATTCACTGCCACGGTTTGCCGTAAACTTGATAGACGCGAGTAAAACCCCCAGGGAATTCCTCGTCCTTCTGGTAATCGAAGGCGCGCTTGTCGGGCAACCATTTCAGTTCGCGCGGTCCTTCCGGATGATTCGGATCGTAAACGACGTACTTGTCGATCTTGCTGCCTGCGCGCCGTGGTTTTTTTGCGTAAATGAGCACGGCATGATTGATCAGGAACTGCGGATAATCGGAAAGATAACCAACCGCGCAATCGTTTCGCGCCAAGGCAGCGTCGATATCGGCCCGCGTGCTTTCCTGATATTTCGGATCGTGCTTGTAAAACATGCGGAAGTTGCCGACCCGCAAATAAGTCGGCCAGCCGAGTCCGATGTTTTCCTGCAACACGCGACCACGCGCTTTGCTCATCGCTCGCAAATTAGCGTAGCCAGGAAACACGACGCGTTGACCGGCGGGTAGCGGAGGATCCCAAGCTTGGCGATGCGCTAAGTCTCGAACTCGTGCCGCCAGAGCCTTATCATCGAGTGGCCGCGCTTTCGGATTGAAGCGGGCGAATTTGTGGAATTGGAGTGCAGCGCGGGTCATGACGAAACAACGCTGCGTATACAACTTTGGACCGTCGGGTCTCCGTCCGACCGCGTGACCATTTTTGTAAACGAGAACCGTCGCATTGAGAAACACGAAGGTGTCGCGATCAAAGCGAAAATCCGAAGCATCCGCCCGGCTGATGACGGCGCAAAGAAGCGCAAGAGCGACGCTAAGGATGAGACACCGGCGATCCGATCTCACAATCAAGATCGGGTCGAGCTGTTTCCCGCTTTGCTTTCGGCGAAGTTGCCCAGCTCGCGGAATTTTTTGTAGCGCCTCTTCAATACCTGATCGAGCGGCTGCGCGACCAGCTTCTCCAGATTTTGCCGAAGCGCTGTGCCGAGGTTGGCCGCGGCGGCCTCATAGTCGCGATGCGCGCCGCCTTCGGGTTCGTTCACGATTTCGTCGATCACTCCGAGTCTTAACAAATCTTGCGCGGTCAACTTGAGCGCTTCGGCTGCTTCGGGCGCATGGCGCCGGTCTCGCCATAAAATGGCCGAGCACGCTTCGGGGCTGATCACGGAATAATAAGCGTTTTCGAGAATCAAGACGCGATCGGACACGCCGATGCCGAGCGCGCCGCCCGAGCCGCCTTCGCCGATGACCGCAGCAATCGTCGGCACGCGCAGTTGCATCATTTCCCGGAGATTGACCGCGATGGCCTCGGAAATATGGCGCTCTTCCGAGCCGATGCCGGGAAACGCGCCCGGCGTGTCGATCAACGAAATCACCGGCATACCAAACTTCTCGGCCAGTCGCATCAAGCGCAGCGCCTTACGATAACCTTCCGGATGCGCGCACCCAAAATTGCGCATCACGTTTTCCTTAGTGTTGCGTCCCTTTTGGTGCGTGACGACCACACACCGGTAGGGCCCGAGTCGAGCGAGTCCGCCGGGCATCGCCTTGTCGTCCGCGTAAAGGCGATCGCCATGCAGCTCGGTCCAATCGGTGAAACACCGTTCGATGTAATCGAAAGCGAATGGCCGTTGCACGTGACGCGCGATTTGGACACGTTGCCACGCCGTCAGGTTGTCGTAAATATCGCGCCGCGTCCGTTCGATCTTTTTCTCCATCGCCGCGACTTCCGAATCAAGATCGACATCGTGCTCGTCGGAGTGTTCGCGGATTTCCTGCAAACGGCGTTGCAGCTCCAGGATGGGCTTCTCGAAATCCAACGGTAACAGGCTCATCTCAGTGTTAAAACCGTTACAAGGTTACAAAAGGTACAACGCCATCGATACGCCCATTCAAACATTGTAACATTTGTAACTCTTTTAACTTCCTCACGACTCAGTCCGTAATGGTGACAGGCGTGTGCTTGTTTACAAGACCGCTCAGTTCCTCGACATCAGTCGCGGCCAGGCCGATGCCCGACGGCGGCGCGGGTTGCTCGAGATTCGGATGAGCGGAGTCGACTACGGAAAAAATCGTGTAAGCGGACGCGGCCAGCCGGACCCAGCGCGTGCTGCCCAGGTATTCCTTCGTGCCGAATCCGACGCGCTTGCCATCGCGCCACGCCATCACCTCCGATACTTTCGTCACCACTCTCGGCGGCTGCTTCGGACCCAGCTTCTCTTCCTGAATGTGATACTGCTTGAAGAACGCGCCGCGGTCCAAGACCACCACCAGTTTCGCTTTGCGCTGAATGACAATCGAAAATTCCGGATGCGAAATGAGCAGGCGCTCGCCGATGTGGAGCATCGTGCTGCTCATGCTGTTCATCCGCATGATCAGCTCGGGCGTCGATTTCACCCTACGCGCGACGTTCTGCAAAACGTCACCTGGCTTAACGATGTATTCTTGCTTTTCCGGCGATGGCGTTCGTGAAAGCAGGATGTCGATGTTGATTTCACCGAGCAGGTCCTTGGCTTCTTCCACGTGGAGGCCGGTGGGATATTTTTGGATGAAAGCGATTAGGGCGCCGCGCGCTTCCGCCAGTTTTCCTTCCTGGCGCAGCTTGGCCGCTGCCTGAAACTCCGGCAGGCTGATATCAGCGCGCGGCTCGGGCGGAATCTCGCCGCGCTGCTCTTTCTCCACTGCGATCTGCTGTTTGAAAAACAGGCTGTAGCCAAACCAGGCGGCGCCGCCAAAGATGATCAGCGCGAGGAACAAAACGAAAAGCCATTTCATGGATGTTCCGCTTTCATTTCTAATGAAGTCGAATCTCTCACTGTTTCAGACAACGGAAAATCTCCGGCAACCGGAGCGGCTGCCTTACAATTTCTCTTTTTCAGGCTCGCCGCCGGACGAGCCCGCCCGATCGGCGGATTCGGGGCCGGGAAAGAGAAGGTGCCAAAGACGCGCCAGAGTCTTTTGGTCTTCGTTGCTCCACGTGTAGTGGCAATCCTCGCAATAAAATTCCTTTGGAAAAATCCTGAGCGCGAAAAGAATGCTCGCCAGCGCCGGCGTCAACGCCTTTCTCGTCATCTGCGGATACTCGATGCGCGAAGAGCCGCATTGTGGGCAGCGAATGATGGCGGCGGCGATGTCCGGATCGCTGGCTTCCCATTCCACCATCAGCGACTGCGCGCGGTCGAAATCGTCGTCGTCCACCTGCACTTTCACGTTGGCCTGCGGCTTCGACATGAAAGCGACCTGCTGCAAATGACCCTCGTTATGAATGTCCGCCTTCAAGCCGGCTTGCTGAAAGCGTTCCTTCAGCCGCTTCGCTTTGGCCGGGTCGTGAAAAGTTGCGATCGTCACCATAATCTCATTGGCGCTGGCGGGGCGCTCCTTTGATCAAACATCAACTAGCGCGGAAGTGCAAGATTCGGCGGCGGGAACCAGTGGTAGAGCATGAAATAAACGATTACACCCGTAACTGAGACGTAAAGCCAGATCGGCATGGTCCAGCGCCCCAGCCGGCGGTGCTTGTCCCAACGGCGCTGGAAAACAGGAACGAGCGTGATGATCACTAACGGCACCGTCGTGAACGCGAGCAGTACATGCGAGATCAATATCGGAAAATAAATCCATGCCGTCAGGCCGGTATATCCCGAAGATTTTTCGCCGACGTGGACGTGATAGACGATGTAGCCAACGAGAAAGAGCGTCGATGAAATGATCGCCGCGATCATGCATGGCACGTGCCGCTGCCAGGCATTGCGCCGGATCCAGAACCAGCCCGCTGAGATAAAGATCGTGCTGATGAAATTGAGCGAGGCATTGATCGCAGGTAGGTCGCCGATTGTCATTGGGCGCTACTGTAGTTGAAATCGGCAACGCGTCTCGTAGCAGTGAAATAATGCCCGTTCTCGAACCACCACCAGCCTCCGCGCCCGTGCAAGATCGACGATCGACGTTCGGGCGCCGCTTCGCCATTAGCGCGGTCCGATTCGCCATTGTCATGGCGATCGCGGCTTTGATTTCTGGCGGATGGTATCTGGCCAAGAAAGGATTCGGCCGGCAATGGCGCCATCTCATCGTCGAAGAGCTGCACAAGCATGGCGTCGAAGCCTCCATCGGTCACCTGACCCTCGATCCGTTTCGCGGTCTGGTGGCAAGAGACGTCCGCATTTACGATTACAAAAACAGGGAGAACACGCTCGCTCTCATCAGCGAAATCGCCCTCGATCTCAATTACGGCGCGCTTTTTCATCATCAGCCATTTCTCAACGCCGTCGATGTCCGGAATGCGGAGCTGATCCTGCCTCTTCCCGGGCGAACGGGGAAAAGCGACAAGCCACAGCTCAAGAATTTTCGGGCCCATGTTTATTTTCCGCCGGAACAAATCTACGTCAGTCAGGCCGATGGAAATTTCTGCGGTGTCCACATTTCGGCGACCGGCCAATTGATCAAGCGGGCCGATTACAAGCCCTCGCCGCCGCTGACCGAGGAAGAATGGCAAAATCGATTGTCGATCTTGCAGCGCATCGTGACCGAACTGGAAAAATGCAGCTTTCCGGGCGCGCGCCCGAGCTTCCAGGTCAAGTTCAGCGGAGACCTGGCGGAGATGGAAAACGCGCGCTTCGAAGCGACGTTGCAAGCCGGGCGCGTGCGGCGCGACAAATATGAAATTCGGGACCTTAACGCGACAGCAGAATGGGCCGGCCAGCGGTTAAATATTTCTCAGTGTGAGTGGAAAGATGCGGCCGGAATGTTTTCGGCCCGGGCCGGTTGGAGCCGCCAGACGAACGATGTCGATTTTCAGGCGCGCAGCAGCATCGATCTAAAATCGTTTCTCGAAGTAGTGGGCCTTGGCAAAGTTCTAACCGACACAACTTTTACCACGCCGCCGCAGATCGAGCTCACCGGCACCGGCAATTTCGCGGAAAATAAAAAGCACACACTGAAGCTGATTGGTCAGGCCAGTGTCGGTAGCTTTACTTACCGGTCGATTCCGTTCACCGACCTGAGCGCGAATTTTTCATGGGACGGCGAACACACATTGCTGCGCGACGTTCGGCTCCGATCCCAAAACGGACAGCTCAGCGCCAATGTGTTTGACGCGCCAAACGATTTTCGGGCAACGATCGACAGCACGATCAATCCCGGCGCATTGCGAGGGTTTATCTCGCCCGAGTTGCAAAAATTCGTGAGCGAATGGGAATGGCAGGGAACACCGGCGGTGCATCTCGACATTCGCGGTCTGGATCACAGTCCAAACACCTGGCAAGGCGACGGCACTATCACGCTCGAACGAACGCGCTTTCGCAATGCTTGGATGAACAGCGCGACTTCGCACGTCCACTTCGGGGACGGCGCGGTGACTTATGAGAATTTTCGAGTCGTGCGCGACGAAGGAATCGGCAGCGGCAACTTCACTTACGATTTCAAAAACCACGAAGTCCGTATTTCAAACGTGAAGAGTTCGCTTCGTCCCGCGGACGTGATTTCCTGGATCGATCCGGATCTATGGAAAACGGTTACGCCGTATAAGTTCCGGCAAACGCCCAACCTTACCGCGAACGGCGTTTACCAATTTGGCGGGGGCAAAGACACGCGCCTCGAAATCAATGTCGATGCGCCCGGCGGAATGGACTATGTTTTTCTCGGCAAGACGCTCCCTTTCGATCGCGCTTCCGCCAAGTTGCTTTTCGCGACCGACCGGCTGCAGATTGTCGATCTTAAGAGCGAACTTTTCTCGGGAGTGGTGCGCGGCGCGGCAGATATTTCACTCGCGCACAATGATCCGCGTTATCACGCAAACGTTTTGGTTAAACGGATCGATTTCCCGCGCCTGACCGATCTGTATTACAACTACAAAACCGCGCAGGGCCAGTTGAGTGGCGAGTACGATTTTAATGGATTCGGAAGCGATCCCCGCAAGATGCATGGCGAGGGGAAAATTGAAGTGACCAACGGCGATGTCTTCGCCATTCCGATCTTCGGCCCGCTTTCAGGGTTCCTCTCCGAAATTTTGCCGGGCACTGGTTACAGCATTGGACGCAAGGCCAGCGCGAACTTCACGATAAAGGATGGAGTCATTCACACGGATGATTTCGAAGTCGCCGGAAAACTTTTCAGCATGCTCGGCCACGGCGACATCCATTTTCTCGATGACAAACTCAATTTCGAAGTGCGGATGAACGCGAATGGCCCCGGCATTTTGCTCGCCCCGGTTTACAAACTTTTCGAGTACGTCGGCGAAGGCAGCTTGAAGAAGCCCGATTGGCACCCGAAACGATTCTGACGAATGCGGAATGGCGAATGCGGAATGCGGGAATGAAGAAGCCAAGAAATCGCCGACAAGGACATTCGCGCCCGCATTCCGCAATCCGCATTCCGCATTCCGAAATTCTCCTCGGCGCTCACATGTCCATTGGCGGCGGAGTCCACACCGCGATCGAGCGCGCCTGTTCCATCCAGTGCACGGCCATGCAGATTTTCGTGAAGAACAACATGCAATGGTTCGCGCGTCCACTTGCGCGCGAGGAGATCAGCGCCTTTATCGGACATCAAAAGCGCGGCGACCTCCTATCGATCTTCGCCCACGCCAACTATCTCATTAACCTCGCGGCGACCAATCCGCAGTTCCACGCCAACTCGCTGCGCTCGCTCTCTGAAGAATTGGTCCGTGCCGATCAGCTCGAGGTGCCCTTTCTCGTTCTCCATCCCGGCGCGCATCTTGGCGATGGAGAAGAAGCGGGGCTCAACCGCATCGTTGCTTCGATCGACAGTGTGTTCGCTGGAATTCCAAAGGTGAAAACGCGCATCGCGCTCGAAACAACCGCCGGGCAAGGCTCGTGTCTTGGTCACACTTTCGAGCAAATCGCTTACATCATCGGCAACGTCCGCGAGCCCGAGCGCCTCTGCGTCTGTCTTGATACCGCGCACGTGTTTGCCGCCGGATACGACATCTCAAGTGAAGCAGCCGTCCGCAAAACCTTTCGCGATTTCGATCGCATCATCGGTTTCAATCGATTGGCCGCTGTTCATCTGAACGATTCCAAAACCGCACGCGGCTCTCGCGTGGATCGACATCAACACATTGGCAAAGGCAGGATTGGTCTCGACGCGTTCCGGTTCATCATGCGCGACCGCCGTTTTCGCAAGGTCCCGAAAGTGCTCGAGACACCGAAAGAAAAAAATCTCGCCGAGGATGTCGCGAATATGAAGACGCTACGGGCTTTGCTTGATAATTAATCAATGCACTCTTCGCGTGTCATTCTGAGCGGAGCGAAGAACCCCTCGCTCGCGATTGATCACGCAGTCTTCTCAGCGTGATGCAGCATGGAGCGTGAGGTCCCTCACTCCGTTCGGGATGACAGAGCTGTCAGCTGATCAAGCGGATGGTCAACGGATAGCGATAGAGTTTGCCTTCGCTGGCTTGAATCGACGCGACGATGACGAACACGACGTTGAGAATGTGCAGCAAAAGGAGAATGAAAAATCCGACCAGGACGAGACAGAGAATTCCGGCGATGACATTGTAAATCAACATCGACAATTGAAAGTTGATCGACTCTTTGCCGTGCGCATCGATTTCGGGCGAATCGGCGCGCTTAGCCAGCCAGACAACCAGCGGTCCAACAATGTGGCCGGCCCAGGGCACGAAAAATCCGGCGAGCGCCGTGGCGTGAGCCAGCACGCACCAGGTCCGGACGTCGGAGGAGGTTGTTGAAGTTGGCGGCGGAGGTGGCGGTATTGTTTCCATTGTTTAGGCTTTCACTCGTTCGATGTTGGCCCCCAGGTCGCGCAGTTTTTCGTCAAGATGTTCGTAGCCGCGGTCGATGTGGTAAACGCGGCTCACTTCCGTAACTCCATCGGCCTTCAGTCCGGCGAGGACCAATGCCGCGGAAGCGCGCAGATCGCTCGCCATCACGGGCGCGCCAAAAAGACGGTCGACGCCCTGGATCACGGCGGTGGGTCCTTCCAAATTCATGTGCGCACCCATGCGTTTCAGCTCGGCCACGTGCATGTAGCGCTGGGGAAAAATATTTTCCGTGATGACGCTGGTGCCGTCGGTCGTGGAAAGCAGCGCACACATCTGCGCCTGCATGTCGGTGGGAAAACCGGGATACGGTTCGGTCGAGAGCTCAAGTGGTTTGGTTTCACCATTAGGTGAAACCGTGATCGATTGATCCTTCGTTTCAATTCGAAATCCGCAATTGCTCAGCGCCTTCGTCACTGCGCTGACATGTGTCGGTTCCGCGCGATTGATCGTGATGCCCTTTCCGCAAATCGCACCCGCGACCAAAAACGTCCCCGCCTCGATTCGATCGGGAATGATGTCGTGCTCGGCCCCGTGCAATTCGGGCACGCCCTCGATGATCAGGCGGCGCGTGCCGGCGCCTTCGATTTTTGCGCCCATCTTGTTCAGAAAATTTGCAAGATCGACAACTTCCGGTTCCTGCGCCGCGCCTTCGATCACGGTGGTGCCATCGGCCAGCACCGCTGCCATCATAATGTTATCGGTCCCAAGAACGGTCGGACCGAATTTGCCGCGCAGGTTGATGACCGCGCCATGCAATTTCGGCGCAAAAACTTTGATGTTGCCACCCTCGACGCGCACGGCCGCGCCGAGCGCTTCAAAGCCTTTCAAATGCAAATCAATCGGACGATCGCCGATGACGCAGCCGCCCGGCATCGACACGTTCGCTTCTTTGCACCGGCCGAGCAGCGGACCAAGCACGCAAACCGAAGCGCGCATTCTGCGCACGACGTCGTAGGGCGCGACCGAGTCGATCTTTTCCGCCGTTACGTTGACGTTGCCGCTGGCGCGTTCGACGTGCGCGCCCAAGTGCGTCAGGATTTGCACCATATAATTGGTGTCGCTCAAATCCGGCACACGCCGGATGATGCAATGCTCTTTCGTGAGCAATGTCGCGGCCAGGATCGGCAGGGCGGAATTCTTCGAGCCGCTAATCTTAATCGACCCGGAGAGCGGGTGGCCGCCGTGGATGAGGATCTTATCCATACCTGGCAAAGAGAAAACGCGGGATACCTGCATAATCCCTTTTCGATTCAATGTCGTGATATTTTTTTTGTGCTAGAAACTCCAGCAGCGGCTCGCTTTGACCGACGCCGATCTCAACGGCAAGCAGCCCATTCGGTTGCAAATGTTGCGGTGCTTGGTCGATCAATCTCCGAAGCAATTCATCGCCGCGCTCGCCTCCGAAAAGCGCCGCTTCGGGATCGTGCAAAACTTCGCGCGAGACTGATTGTCGATCTTGCATGGAGATATAAGGAAGGTTCGCGACGATCAGGTCGAATCTTTCAGTAAACTTTTCCAAAAGATCGCCTCTCGTGAACTGAACGCGCTTCCCTAGACCAAGCCGCTCGGCATTTTCGCGAGCCAGCGCCAGCGCTTCGTCCGAAATATCGGACGCGAGAATCTTCGATTCCGGAAACTTCGCTGCCAGACTCAGCGCAATTACTCCGCTTCCTGTTCCAACATCCAGAATTTGGAATTTGGGATTTACTTGGGGGTTGGAGGTTGGAATTTGGGATTTGAGGAGCTCAACGAGCTCCTCCGTTTCGGGTCGCGGCACCATCGCGCGTTTGTCGCAAAGAAACGTCAATCCGCAAAACTCAACCGTGCCGAGCAAATGCTGGAGCGGTTCGCCCTCACCGCGACGCCGAACAAGCTCGCGCAGCGGCACCAGTTCCGGTTCGTCGAGATCGCGTTCGAACTCGAGATATAATTCGATTCGCTTGCGCGAAAGCACGTGCGCGAGCAGGTGCTCGGCGTTCAACCGGGGATTGTCGATCTTGCGCTTCTTGAAATAATCGGTGCTCGATTGCAGCACGTCGAGCACGGTCATGCCAGCGACGATTCTTTCAATCGCTCGGCCATGTCCGCAGCTTGCAGTGTCGTGATCATCTCGCCGAGATCGCCCTCCATGACGCGATCCAGATTATAAAGCGTCAAACCAATCCGATGATCGGTGATGCGGTTCTGTGGAAAGTTGTAGGTCCGGATTTTTTCTTCGCGCCCGCCGGAACCGATCTGGCTCTTGCGCGTGGCGGAGTATTTCGCTTCTTCTTCGCGCTGTTTGTCCTCGAGCAAACGGGCACGCATGATCGTGAGCGCCTTCTCCTTGTTCTTCTGCTGACTGCGACCGTCCTGGCACCGAACGATCCGGCCAGTTGGAATGTGCATGACCTGGACTGCGGAATCGGTCGTGTTCACGCCTTGCCCGCCCGGCCCGCCCGCGCGCGAAACTTCGATGCGCAGATCTTCTGGTTTCAATTCAATATCGACATCTTCTGCTTCGGGTAACACCGCAACCGTGGCCGTCGACGTGTGAATGCGTCCTTGGGCTTCGGTCGCAGGCACGCGTTGCACGCGATGCACGCCGCTTTCGTAGCGCAGTTTCCGAAACACTGATTCACCCGAGACTTTAAAAATGACTTCCTTCAAACCACCCAGCTCGGACGGACTTGATTCCAAATCTTCCGTCTTCAATCCGGCCGCTTCGGCGTAGCGGTTGTACATCCGGTAAAGATCGGCCGCGAAAATGGCGGCTTCGCTGCCGCCGGTGCCGGCGCGAATTTCCACGATGGCGTCGCGCTCTTCGTTTTCATCGGGCGGCAGCAACGCGATCTGCAATTCGCGCTCAAGATCGACAACTCGCTTTTGCAGGTCGGGAATTTCATCATCGGCCATGGCCGCGATCTCGACATCGCGCGAAGTGACGAGCTCTCGATTGTCGTCCAGTTGCTTGCGCGTGGCCTCGAGCTGGTTCCAGCGCTCGAGCAGTTGCTTGATGCTGGAGTGCTCGCGCATGAGCTCGCCCGCGCGTTTCCGATTCGAAAAAAGCGCGGGATCTGCGATCTCGCGTTCGAGTTGTTCGAAGCGCTCGCGTTTGCGTTCGATGAGTAGATTAAAATCCATGGATGTGTCGCGGCGGCTCTGTCAGCCGCCGACAAAGGCGCTTGGCACAAGCGCCTCTACAATGATCTAACCTTTTTTGGCGGTCCGCGTCGCCTTGGTGCTGCCGTAACGGCGTGCGAACTTCTCGACCCGGCCGGCGGTGTCGACGAATTTTTGTTCGCCGGTGAAAAACGGATGGCAAGCAGCGCAAATGCCGATTTTAATATCGCGACGCGTCGAGCGGGTATGATACACCGCGCCACACGCGCAAGCGATCTCGGTCTCGTGATACTCAGGGTGAATGCCAGCTTTCATCTTCAAAAAGGAGCGCGGAATCTAGCCGCGCCGGACGACTCGTGCAAGGGATGAAATCGAACGACGGATTGCTGGCGGCCTGGGACGAAACGCTCGCCCGAAAACGAGATGCACCGGCGATCTTCGCAACGACCGGAGAGGTCTCGCGAACGTTTCGCGAAATCGAAGCGCAAGCCCGCGACTTCGAGCGCAAGATCGACATGTCCGATGCCGGCAATGTCATCGCGGTTCAAATTGGGAATCATCCCGATTGGCCGGCGATCTTGCTCACCTGTTTGCGGCGAAAGCTCGTCGTTCTGCCGCTCGAGCAATCGATGAGCGAGCAGGAGCGTGACATGGCATTAACGATTTGTGGCGCTGCCGGCGTTGTAGCTGCCCCCGTCTCTGGGGGCAGAAATCTGGAAGTTCTGCCGGCAGAGACGCCGGCAGCTACAATCGATTGGACCGGAAAAGTTCCTGTTCTCTTGAAACTAACTTCGGGGACAACCGCGGCGCCGCGCGCGATCCCTTTTCGCAGCGAACAATTGCTCGCCGATTGCGAAAACATCTGCGCGACGATGGGAATCTCCGATGTCGATCTTAACTTCGGCGTCATCCCGATCTCGCATTCCTATGGCTTTAGCAATTTGCTCACGCCGTTGCTCGCGCGCGGCGTGCCGATGGTGCTGAGCCGAGATCAAACGCCGCGCGCCGTGCTCAACGATCTGGCGCGCACCGAAGCGACAGTTTTCCCCGGCATGCCGATTTTCTATCAAGCCTTTTGCGAGATCGAAAGTCTTCCCGCCTTGCCGAAACTTCGCCTTTGCATTTCCGCAGGCGCGCCCCTTTCCGCCGCCGTTGCGAAAAAGTTTTATGAGAAATTCAATCGGCCGATCCATTCGTTCTATGGATCGTCGGAATGCGGCGGGATTTGTTATGACCGCGACGGCACGATCTTCGAGGACGGTTTCGTCGGCTCGCGTATGGCGAATGTCGATCTTGAGGTGATCGATTCGGAAAGCGAATCGAGCCAGGTCCGCGTGCGCGGCGCGGCGGTCGCGGACGGTTATTTTCCAGATGCAGACGCGCAGAAATTAAGCGGTGGCATTTTCGTGCCGGACGATTTGCTCGCGCGCCATGGAGCCGGATTCAAAATCGTCGGACGCATTTCCGACGTGATCAATGTCGCCGGGAAAAAAGTGCACCCGGCAGAAGTGGAAGCGCAGTTGACTCGATTCCCTGGCGTGCGGCAGGCGATCGTGTTCGGAAGAAAGTCATCGCGACGCAACGAAGAGATTGTGGCCTGCGTGGTGGCCGATTCCAAAGTGCGCGAAGCCGAGCTCCTGGAATTTTGCCGGAAACATCTGAGCGGCTGGCAGGCACCGAAGCGAATATTCATGCTGGACGAAATCCCGGTGAACGAGCGCGGCAAGATCAGCCGGCGCGAGCTGGCGATGCGCTTCAGTGACGAAGCCGAAATCTCCTGAGAAAAAACTTTTCATTGCGCGAGAAGCAGGCATTCGTAGGGATGCAAATGTGCCCCATGGCTACAGCCACCGCGCGGCACGTGTTCGATTCGGAAACGAGATGACGGAAAGCTCTAGAATTCTTGTATTGGAGCCGGATGAGAAACTGGCTTCGGAGATCACGACCGCGCTGCAAAAAGTTGCGCCGGACGCGACGGTCGATCTTGCCCGCAATCTGGAAGAAGCCCAGCGCATGGCGATGGAGACCAAGCCGGACCTTTTCGTGCTCGATGTCGATGCGACTTACGATCTGGGACAGGAATTTCTTTACGATCTGCGCACCAGTCATCCAACCGCACGCGCGATTATCCTGACCGCGATTCATCTGGCGGCAGCGCGCGAGCGGGCGGCGGGTCTCGGTGCGATTCATTTTCTCGAGAAGCCGTTTCCGCACGATGACTTTGTCGATCTTGTCCAGGCGCTGCTGAAACCTTCGACCGCAGCGGAGAGCTTGAAATTTCAGGGGACGCTGAGCGATCTGCACATCGCCGACATCATTCAATTGAAGTGCATGAGCGGAGCGACGGCCGCGATCGAATTCACCGGACCGCGTGGCGAAAAAGCGCGCGTCTATTTTGAAAACGGTCAGGTGCGCCACGCTACCGCACCCGGGATGGAAGGGATGGCGGCGTTCAACGAGATCATGACATGGAAGGGCGGCCAGATCTCAGAAGTCGCGTCCGATACAAAGGCGCGCACGATCGATCTCGATTGGCAGGTTCTGCTTATGGAAGGAATTCGCGCCTTCGACGAAGCCGGAGCGAGGCCGCGGCCGACGCCGGCCACTCCAACGACGAAGCGAAAGATCCTCGTGATCGATGACAGCTTAATGCTGCTGAGTTTTGTGAAGGAAATCTTGAGCGAGGCAAACTACGAGGTCACGACCGCGGCGACCGCCGCAGAAAGCCTGGACGCGGCGAAGAGCGATCGTCCGGATTTGATTCTGCTCGACTACGTCCTTCCGGACATGAGGGGCAATGAAGTCAGCCGGAAATTATTGGAAGACCGGAAGACGGCGAAAATCCCGGTCGTTTACATGTCGGGTTTCGGAACGGACTTGCGCAAAGAAAGTGAAGCAACGCCCAATGTGATTGGGTTCTTGAACAAACCGTTTACTTCGGATTTGCTTATCAAAACCGTCGAAAGTCATATGCCGAAATCACTGGGTAAATCTTCAGCCGGCGAAGGCGAAAGCGAAGCTTCGCCCGCGGCAGAATCTGAACCGGCGGTAACGGCAGAATCGACACCACCTGCACCAGCAGAGCCGCAGGTTGCCGCGGAAGAAGAAACTGTTCCGGCGCAGAGGATTGAAGTGGAACAGCCGACGGCACCGGCGGAGGAATGGTGGACGGCGCCGCACTCGCAATCAGGATGGCCCGAACCCGCGCCGGCGGCGGTGGTGGATGTCGATCAAACGGCTGCGGGTCCCTCGAACGGCGAAGCGGACGCGGCGGTTGAAGAAGCTAATTTGCCAGACGAGTCGGTCACGGGCGGCGCTTACTTTTGCGGGGATACCAGTTTCTTTTCTCTCAACTGGGCGTTGCAAACGATCGCGAAAGAAAAACTGACGGGCTCGCTGCGTTCGTTTTGGAACAAGGAACCGGTCGAGCTTCTGGCACACGAAGGACGCATTGGGCTAGTGACCACGCGCGACCCGGAATTGTATTGCCCAGAAGCTCCCATCACGCTGGTGAATGTCGACGCGCAAAGAATCGAGGCGGCGCGCAGCCAGCAACGCGAGACCGGCTGTCCGTTATTCATCACCCTCGCGCAGGAAAATTTGATACTGCGTGAGCCGGCGATGCAGTTAGTCCAACATTATGGACAAAAACTTTTTGCGCAGCTCTGGACTGCGAAGCGCGTCCGCTTTGTCTTCGAGCAGAATCCGCCGCCCACCTACGCGACCGATATTCCGACCGAGGCCGACATCGATAACTGGACGCTGGCAACATTGCGTTCAATTCAGTTTCAAGATCTGGGCAACCAGGGAAGCTACGATGTCACCTCCATTCCCGCCTACACCAAGGACGGGTTCGAGCGCGTGCAGAATTTGCGACTGACGGTGGCGGAAGCGCAATTCGCCTCGCAGTTCAATGGCGCGCGCTCGATTCAGCAGATCGCGAAGAATCTCCGACTCGATATAAAATTCGCGCGTCTGACGTTATTTCGATTTCTCGCGCTCGAGATTGTCGAATGCTGGCCGCCGACTGCGGCGACGAAGCCGGAACGCAAAGGCGTATTGCAGCGACTCACGCGCACCATCGGCATCGGCGAGTAGCGTCTCCGTCGAGTCTGGGCGGCCGCTCATGAAGAAGAAAATTCTTGTCGCCGACATTGGTGGCACCCATGTGAAGCTGCTTCTGTCGGAGAACAATCAGCGGCAGTTTGATTCCGGACCGGACCTCAAGCCGCGTGAGTTCGTGAAGCGGTTCAAGCAAACGGTGGACGATTGGAAATTCGATGCCGTGTCGATTGGGTTCCCGGCGCCGGTTCGCGACGGCCGCATACTGAGAGAACCGAAACACCTCGGCAGCGGATGGGTCGGATTTAATTTTGCGAAAGCATTAGGCAAGCCTGTGCACCTAATTAACGACGCGGCCATGCAAGCGCTCGGCAGCTATCATGGTAGGCGCATGCTGTTTCTGGGACTGGGGACCGGGCTCGGCTCGGCGCTGGTGTGGGAACAAACCCTTCTTGCCTTAGAGCTAGGCGATCTGCCTTATGCTAACGGCGTCATCATTGAACACGCCGTCGGTCAACCGGCGCTGGAGCGCCTTGGTAAGAAGAAATGGATGCACGAGGTCATTTTTGCGGTTACGCAATTGAAGCGTTCGTTCATCGCCGACTACGTTGTGCTGGGCGGCGGTAACGCGCGGTTCTTCCATCATTTGCCAGCAGGCATCGAGCGCGGTGAAAATCGCAATGCATATCGCGGCGGACGGCGCCTTTGGGAATTAGACCGCGGCAGTCGCCGTAAGAAATGGCGGATACTGTAAACTTCCTGCTGCGCTCGGCAAAATCGACAGCGTCCTTTTCGCGAACTTCTGCCAGCACTCAAATAGCTACCGACGTGTTGCCGTTTAATGCCGTCCGGGGGTCGGTGTCGGCGTTACTGTTGGAGTTGCTGTCGGGGTTACTGTCGGCGTTGGAGTCGGCGTCGGTGTAACCGTTGGAGTAGGTGTCGGTGTAACTGTCGGCGTCGGGGTTACCGTCGGTGTTGGAGTTGGCGTCACTGTTGGAGTTGGTGTTGGTGTAGGATGAGCACTAGCATTGGCCGTAAACGCAATGGCTATCCCTATTTCCTCTGATTGGGTGTTACCACCCGAATGCATCTGATAACTAAATGATACCGTAGAGGTATTGGGATTATAGTAGTGCGCGTACCCATCCGCATTATTCATTAGATCCGCATCGATCTGACCCCCATAAAGTACACTATCCATCGTCCCTGGGTTGATTGAGATATTCGGCCCAAAACTATTGGCTAAAAATGCGAACACCAGTCCATTGGGAGTACTGGGAGTTATTGGATCAAAGTTACCAAAAGATTGGGTGGGACCCTGGGTTACTAAATAGGACGCCGGTCGCCCCGCTGCCGCATCAAACGCCCCGGCATTTACCACGTCATACATCACCAAGGTCGTTCCATTAGGACCGGGAACCCCATTGACCGCGATAGTTTCATTGAGCGAGCTATTGGCACCGGTCGCGTACCACACCTGCGGTGGACCAGCCCCCGGAATGACCGGCGTTTCATCGATCTTAGTCCAGCTGTTACCTGGGTTACTGGATACAGACGAATAATTAATCGCCGATTCCGGACGCGCGGTAGCAATGAGTAGCAAATTGCCCACACTGGGGAAAATCATCGGAGTCGTCTTCGTCACCATCACGTGATAAACGTGGACGATCCGGATACCAGCTAAAGGAGGGGTGCCTTGGGTCGCAGACTTTAGTGCTACGGCAATGGAATTGAAAGCGTCACTGCCCCCGCTCACATTGACTGCGGGGTTAATCGGTGCAGCACTAGGTTGAACATAGTACTGAGCAAAGCTACCCAACATCACATCAGCCGATAGCAGCGAGAATCCGGAGCCTGAGGCGATACTGTTCACGGGTAAGGTGCCCCCGGGTTGCAGCGAGGCATTCACATCATCGTAACCATAGTTGTAGATTAGATCTCCACTGACCAGGGGAGTTATTGAGCCAGCGCTCACTGCCGGAGCGTGGGACGCAGCGTTAGCGCTAACGCCATCCAGTGCTGCTGCCGCCGCGACATTATAGAACTCACTTAAAACAAACTGACAACCGTACAGTTGGCTATCGAAGGTGATCGTGACCTGTTGGGTGCCCGCCGCCACGTTGAGTGCCACGTACACTGCACTGATGATGCTACCGTTATTAACCGTTCCAACCTGAGACCAGGTGTTTCCCTGATCATCAGTCACCGCGATCGTACGTCCACCCGAATAGGGACAACTCAAGCCCAGGATCAGGCAATTCCCGGCACCGGCGAGATTGGGAAGATGTAAATAATAAGGACTGCCCGGTCGAGCGTTCGCCCAATAACCGACACCGACCACGTCCGAGGCGGTACTGATGTGTTGGACTAAGGTCGGGGTGGCAATGGCTTGGTTGACCACTGCCAGCATCACAAATGCGAGCAGTACACCGGTTAAAGGGAGCTTTTTCATTTAAACAGAGACAGGGCTCCTTGACCGCAAAATTCAGACAAGTTCGGTGTGCGGCAGTTGTTTATTTATAGATGGTCCCGGAAGTTTTGAAATTTGTAGTTAACCCGGCCCGTACGTTCTCTTCATCGGCTATATTCGGTTGGGGTGCCCAGCAACGTATCTTTTGGTCGGACGACTCTTTGGGTTTGTACCGAGGCACGGACCCGAACGAAGTAAGGATAGATGCTTAGGCTGGCAATTCTCCCCTTTCGAAAGCCCTAGCCATGATCGAATCCCCGACTTTAAACGGTGATTCCACCGCTCCTGAAATCGGAAGTTTGTGCGTACCCGCTTCTACATCCGAGGGCGTAGGTGCGTGAGCTTCGGGACAAATTTCGTCTATAATGAGTTGAACGTGAGTTACGTTTTCAGGAACGACGATTTCCGCTTCTGCGTAAAAACGATTACCTTCTTCGGACTGAACGTGAATAATTTTTGCTGTGATTGGTTGCATAGCGAAATCAACTTTGCCCAAAACCGTGGAGCGGTTGCAAATGGGTCGGTCAGAACGAATGCAAACGAGAGCAAACTAATTTTTATTAGCTTGGATTCGAATCCGAAAAACGGCAAAATCGGGAATGGCAGAAAAACCGGTTTTACGTAGTACGAGAACCCGAGTGGACCGTTGTCGTTGATATGGACAAGGAGTTTGTTGCGCTGGAAGTAAGAACGCAAAAGGGAGAGTTCAGCAAACCGTAGTTCATCAGTCCACCGAATCCGGTTCGGGAAATGATCGATCCGCAGGAGTATCAAGGAACGAGGTATTGGGTTATATAGAATGCCGGTAGGAAGATCGCTTTACCAACGCAGACCGGGACGCTTCGCACAGCAAAGGGAAGAGTTTCGCCGACTGGTCCGCCAATTAAAACGGCTACGGTCGAGCTATAGTTTACGCGAGCTAGCGTCCGAGCCGGGTGTAACCAGTGTTACCGTCACTCAATGGCTGCGAGGACACACGCCAATGGCTAGGCCGGAGCACGTTGAACGGTTGAAGAAATTTCTATCTGCGAATCGCTCTGGCTAAGTCTGTGTCAAAGAAACCTATTCCAAGTTTGTTGCCCCGATGATGGCTTCTGTGGGGAAAGAGCTATTTGACAGCCCTGATTGGATTTTTGAGCCCAAACTCGACGGCTATCGAGCGATAGCGGTCATCGATTCAACTGGTAAGGCTCGGCTCTGGTCTCGCAATCACTTACCGCTGGAACCGAAATTTCCGACTATTCAGGACGCGGTCAATGAATTGAAACTGCGGTCAACAATCCTGGATGGTGAGATCGTGGCCCCAGATAAGGATGGCGTACCGCGGTTTCAGTTACTGCAACAATGGCAGAAACGTCCGACCGCTCCTGTTGTCTTATATCTGTTCGATCTGCTTTGGACTGATGGGCGTGACATTACCGACAAGAGGGGTCTTGGAACGACGTAACCGGTTGGAACAAATCATCAATCCAATTCCCGGCCTCCAGGTTGGCAGTTACGTCGAGAATGGGGTCACTCCTCCGTTTGCAAAAAATTGTACGTTTAAGCCGCGAGCCTGAAGTAACCACAGCGGCAGAGCTTCTGTAGCGCGGCCTCCGGGACAGCCTTGATCAGATTGAGGACTTGTCCAGCTTCAGTCCAGTCAACCCGGATATAACACCAATTCCCCTCGTAATTTCTGGCCTTAGCGTACAATCTTTTACAAACGGAGGAGTGACCCCAAATACATCACGGCGTCGGCACAGGCAATGGTACGGGAAGTGTTCAAAAGCGAGTTGAGTGATCCACAGGCGCTGGTCGCGGAATTCCTGGAGCGCATCCCACAGTCAATCTCGCAAGCGCTGTTTGCTAAAATCCCCCCGAGAAGAGACTCGGAACAATTGGCGAAGGCAGGCTGAGCCCGCCCTCCAATGATGACTACCACCTACATCGTACTGCCCTTGCACGAGCTTCGTTCAG
>Ga0209331_1000137_pt1 | contig 25647 bp, 20 predicted proteins | sample JacPinW_OM3H0_M3_FD_187971 | JGI IMG/M metagenome (GOLD analysis project Ga0209331, IMG submission 187971) | Forest soil microbial communities from Algoma, Ontario, Canada - Jack Pine, Ontario site 1_JW_OM3H0_M3 (SPAdes) (version 2) | ecosystem: Environmental > Terrestrial > Soil > Boreal...
TCGGCTCGCCTTGCAAACCCGCGAGCAGCATATCCGGCGGGAGAAAGCGACATCGAACATCTGTACCGCCCAGGTGCTGCTCGCGATCTTGGCCTCCATGTACGCGGTCTATCATGGGCCGGAAGGGCTGAAAAAAATTGCGCGCCGCGTGCACCAGAGCGCCGCGGTGCTGGCCGCGGGACTGAAGGCGCTGGGCTGGACAGTCGCACCGCGACATTTCTTCGAAACCATCACCGTCGATGCCGGCGATCGGCAGGCGCAGATTCTCGCGCGTGCGGTCGCAAACGGAATCAATCTGCGCTGCATCGTGACGGAAGACGGCGAGCGCCGTATCGGGATGAGCTGTGACGAGACGACCACCCCCGCGGCGATCGAGGCGGTATGGCGCTCGTTCGGACACTTTGCCGGGCGCCCCGCGGCGGCCGAGATCTCCCACGCGACGCTCGCACAGCAGAGCTCCGATGCGCTGCCCGCATCCTTGCAGCGTCAGAGCGCATTTCTCAGCCATCCCACCTTTCATCGGCATCGCTCCGAGACCGAGATGCTGCGTTACATGCGCCGCCTGGCCGATCGCGATCTCGCGCTCGACCGCAGCATGATTCCGCTGGGCTCCTGCACCATGAAGCTCAATGCGACGGCGGAGATGATCCCGCTCACCTGGCCCGAATTGTCCGACCTGCATCCCTTCGCGCCGGCGGACCAGGCCGAAGGCTATGCGGAGATGATCGCCGACCTTTCGGCCAAGCTCTGCGCCATAACCGGCTTCGATGCGGTCTCGCTGCAGCCCAATTCCGGTGCCCAGGGCGAGTATGCGGGACTGCTTGCCATTCGCGCCTGGCACCGCAGCAAGGGGCAGGGGCACCGCAATGTGTGTCTCATTCCGTCCTCCGCCCACGGCACCAACCCCGCGTCGGCGCACATGGCCGGGATGAACGTCATTGTCGTGAGCTGCGATGCGCGCGGGGACGTGGATCTCGCGGACCTGCGCGCCAAGGCCGAGAAGCACGCCGCGCATCTCGCCGTGCTCATGATCACATATCCCTCGACGCACGGGGTGTTCGAGCCGCAGATCCGCGCGATCTGCGATATCGTGCACGCCTGCGGCGGGCAGGTTTACCTCGACGGCGCCAATCTCAACGCGCAGGTGGGGCTCGCGCGGCCCGGCGACTACGGCGCCGATGTAAGCCACATCAACCTGCACAAGACGTTCTGCATCCCCCATGGCGGGGGCGGACCGGGAGTGGGTCCGATCGGAGTGAAGGCGCACCTCGCCCCTTTCCTCCCGGGCCGCGGCGACGCCTGCGTCCCGGCGAAGGGCGGGTTTGAAACCCGCCCCTACAGCCATCATCCCGACACGCAGGAGGAGCCTGCGCACGTGGGCCCGGTAGCGGCGGCACCGTTCGGCTCCGCCTCGATCCTCTCCATCTCGTGGATGTACATCACCATGATGGGAGCCGACGGACTCACGGCCGCAACGGTGGCCGCAATCCTCAATGCGAACTACATCGCTGCCCGCCTCAAGCCGCACTACCCGCTGCTGTTCACGGGCGCGAGCGGCCGCGTTGCGCATGAATGCATCCTCGACACCCGTCCGCTCAAGGAGGCCGCGGGAGTTTCCGTCGAGGACATTGCAAAGCGGCTGATCGACTACGGCTTTCACGCGCCGACCATGAGCTTTCCCGTTGCCGGGACATTGATGGTCGAGCCGACGGAATCGGAATCCAGGGCCGAGCTCGATCGCTTCTGCGACACCATGATCTCCATTCGCGACGAGATCCGGGCAATCCAGGACGGGAAAATGCCACGGGAGAACAATCCGCTGCGCAACGCGCCGCACACGGTTTTGGATCTCGCGGATGAGACATGGGAGCGGCCCTACAGCCGGGCGCAAGCCTGTTTCCCCGTCGCGACGCCGGTGGTGGACAAATACTGGTGCCCGGTGAACCGGATCGACAATGTCTACGGCGACCGCAATCTTTTCTGCTCCTGCGCTCCGCTCGCCGACCTGCAACAAGCCGCCGAATGAGGCGTACGCTCCATACCTCCCCCTGCAAGGGGGAGGTATAACGGAGTTTGCTGCGCGACCGAGTGCAAAGCACAGCGAAATGCGGTGAATTACGCCGCTCCCCGGATTGCAATCCGGGCTACTCGCGCAACGAGAGAAGGCGGGCGGGGTTGTCCCGCAGCATGGTGTCGATCTGCGCCGCGGTCACGCCGCGCTCGCGCAGGAGCGGCAGAAAGTGCGTGAACACGGTGGAATAACTGGTGCCGCCATGGCGGCGCAGGCGTGTCCTGCGCGCCATGTCCGATGAGAGGATGAGCTGGCCCGCGAGCCCGCGCGCGCATGCGCCGGCGACGAGGTCGGCAAGCGCGGCGTAGCCCGGACCTTTGGCAAACCCGATCTGGTCGATGCCCATGAACACGTTGCGGCGTGCGACCTGTTCCAGCCGCGCCACATCGACGCCGTTGAAGTGGCTGATCAGCGCGCGTCGAAGATCCAGCCCGGAGCCCTCCAGGATATCCATCTGCCATTCCGCCTGATCCGGTCGGGTGGTGTGGGTGATCACCGGCGCGCCGGTGGCGCGGGCGGCGAGCGCCGCAGCACGAAAGAGCCGCTCGACCGCTTGCGTCGGAGGGCTTGCGTCCGTGCCGATCTTGATCACGCCGCAGCGAATGCCGGAACCGTCGATCCCCGCCTCGATGTCGCGGACCATTGCGTCGCGCAGCTTTTCCACCGATGCCTGCCGCGCCTCCTCCGGCAATGGGTCCCAATAAAAGCCGGTGGCGCACACGACCGCGACGCCGCTTTCCGAGTTCATCCGGCGGAGCGCCAGCGCATCGCGGCCAGAGCCGACGACGCTGAGATCCACGACGAGGCGCAATCCGTGCGCGGCGGCAGCCTGGCGCAGGTCGGCAACGACATCCGCCTCGTCCTCCGCCCCGATGACGATGGCCGCAAGCCTGTGGGTGAGATCGATGCGCAGATGCTCGTGCACAAGCGCTAGCCCCTCGCAGGCAGCGATATCTCCGGCAACGGTTCGGATCATCCGCTTCTGTTACCACGCTCATCGGCGTCATGCCCGCGCTTGTCATACTCTCGGTCGTCATCGTCCGCGTATGCGGACGATCCAGTAACCTCGAGCGTCCGGTTTGGAACGCCTTTGCCTCAACTTGCCGGGGGGTGACTACTGGATGCCCCGCATGAAGCGGGGCATGACAACCGAGAGGGTGTTTAGTTCGGAGTGAGCGACCAGTTACAGGCTTGACCGGCGGATTCATCCGATGGTCAATAGATTTGCTCGGGCGAGATGCACCCCGAAGCGCGGGACGACGATGTTGGGCGAGGTGTGCCGTGCGTAAAATGTCCATCTTGCATGCAGCCGGCGCGCTGGCGCTCGCGACACTGCTCGCGACTTGGCTGCCTCTCGCAGCCGCGCAGGCGGCCGAGATCAGGATCGGCTTTGCCAACGGCAGCAGCGCCGACTATGCGCCGGCGTTTGCCGCCGAGAAGCTCGGATCCTTCAAGCAAGCGGGGCTCGATGTGCGGCTGATCGCGTTTCGCGGCGGAGCGGCGGCACAGGAAGCGCTCACCGCGGGCGCCGCCGATATCATCGCCTATTTCGGCCCGGCCGTCGCGCTCGCGGTCAGCAAAGGCGTGAAGGAGAAGATGGTGGCCACGATCCTCGCGGGCCACTCCGGCTGGAATCTGATCGTTCCCACGGACTCTCCGGCGCGGAGCGTGAAAGATCTCGCAGGCAAGAAGATCGGCATCAGCACCAAGGCCTCGACTTCCGACATGGCCGCGCTCTGGATCGCCGAGCAGGCGGGAATCTCCATGGCGCAGATTCCATTGGGCGCCGGGGCGCTCATTCCGTCCTTGCGGTCGCACCAGGTCGACGCGATCGTGTTCTCGGCACTGCTCACCTTGCGCGAGATGCTCGCCGGTCGCGCACGCTCCCTCATGGATGTGGGAGCGACCATGCCGGCCACCATGGCCAATGTGTACGTCGCGTCGGAGGACATGCTGGTCAATCGGGCGAGCGAGCTGCGCGCCGCATTGGCAGTGATCTACAAGACGCTTGCCTATATGAAGGCGAACCGCGCCTGGTCGATGAGCTACCTCAAGGATTTCGCCAAGTCCGACAGCGACGAGCTCACCGCTGCGCTTTATGACGGCATCTTTCCCAAGCTCTCCCCGGACGGGCACATCGAAACGGCCTGGATCGCGGAGGGCCTCACCCTTGCGGCACGCGCCTGGGAAGTGCCGGAGCTGGCGAAGGTGAACGCCGATACGCTCTATACCAACGAGTTTCATCCTGCGGCGCCGTAAGCCTGTCGCCGAGGCGTGGATCGTTCGCGGCTGCTGGTTTCTCATCACTGCGGGGCTCGCCCTCGCGTGGGAGCTTGCGGGCCGGCTGCACTGGGCCGATCCGGAGCTCTTCCCGCCGCTCTCGCGCGTCCTCGCAACGGCATGGACGCTTCTCGGCGAGGCCGATTTTCGCGCCGACATGCGCGTCACCCTGCTCGCATGCGCAGTCGCTTTCGCGATCGTGGCACCGCTTGCACTTGCATCCGGGTTCATGCTCGGCGAGACGCGCGCGTGGGAACGGCGGACCGCTCCGGCGCTTGCGCTGCTCATGACGACTCCGAAATCGGTATTCCTGCCCGTCTTCATCCTGATGTTCGGGATCGGCTTTGCGGAGAAGATCATCTTTGCGGTTGCGCTCGCCTATTTCATCGTCGTTCCGACCGGGCTCGCTGCGGCCAAATCCGTCCCCCGCGGGCTCATCATGGTGGCGCGGGCCGCGGGCGCCACGCGCCGGCAAACCTACCTGCACATCTATGTGCCCGGAGTCGCGCCGCTGATCGTCAGCGGCCTGCGGCTTGCGCTCATCTTCAGCATCCACGGGATCATCTTTGCCGAGATGTATGCCTCCTCCGAAGGAATCGGGCGGCGCATCCTGGACTGGGGCGAGGCTTTTCAGATGCAGCCATTGCTGGCGACGGTGCTGCTCGTCCTGATCGCAACCGTGGCCGTGAACGAATCGATGCAGCTGATCGAAGCCCGTGCCCGCGCGCGGCTGCGCCTCGGAGGGCCGGCGTGAGCGCGCAGTCTACCTCGCAGCTGATCGCGGTGTGCAATGTGTCGCAGATCTTCGGTGCGCCGCCGGAGGAGTTCTGCGCTTTGCACGACGTGTCGCTCACCATGGAGGAAGGCGCGTTCGTATGCGTCGTCGGTCCGAGCGGATGCGGCAAGTCGACCTTGCTCCAGATCATGGCCGGGCTGATGACGGCCACCGCGGGCGAGGTGCGCATCGACGGGGAGAAGGTGGCGGGTCCACGGCCCGACAAGGTCGGCGTCGTCTTTCAGGAATCCTTGCTGCTCCCTTGGAAGACGGCAGTGGAGAACATCGAGTTCCCGCTTGCGCTCTGCGGGGTGCCCGCGAGCGAACGCCGCTCGCGAGCGAACGCTTTGCTCGAGCTGGTCCGCCTGATCGATTTCGCCAACCGGCTGCCCGACGAGCTTTCCGGCGGAATGAAGCAGCGCGTTGCGATCGCGCGCGCCCTGGTGCGCCATCCGCGCGTGCTCCTCATGGATGAGCCGTTCGCGGCGCTCGACGAGCAGACGCGAACGCGCATGTGGCAGGAGCTTCTCGACATCCACGCGCGCACCCGCGCGACGATACTCTTCATCACCCACAGCCTGATCGAGGCCGTCTATCTCGGCGACGTGGTGCAGGTCATGGCCGCGCGGCCGGGACGCTTCATCGAGCGGATCGCCATCGACCTGCCGCGCCCACGTACCATCGCGATGCTCGGGTCCGAGCGTCTCGGCGCGTTGCGCAACCGGATCTGGGACGCCATCGCCGAGCCGGAAGCGAGTGTGTGAACGCTCAAGGCGAAACGGAATGCGGCAGTTGCTGATAGTCATGCTGGTGCTTGCGGGCTGGGAGGCGCTGGCCCGGCTGGGTCTGCTCAACGCGGTGATCATCGGATCGCCGAGCCTCGTCGTCGCGGCGGCGGTCAAGGACGGACCGGCTTTTGTCTCGGCGTTTGCGATCACGGCCTACGAGATGCTGCTGGCGGCAGCCATCGCCTGTGCCGGCGGGGTCGCGGTCGGCGCCATTGGCGGCGCCAGTACCCGCAGCTCGCGCGTGTTCTCGCCGGTGTTCTCCGCGCTGATCGCGCTGCCGTTGATCGTGCTCTACCCCGTCGTTGTGGCATGGACTGGGATCGGCCCGATCTCCAAGGTCATCTACGCGGGCCTCGCCGGGTTCTTCCCCATTGCGCTCGCGACCGTGTCCGGCATCCGCTCCATCGATCTTCGCTATGCGGAGCTTGCGCGAGCGCTGGGCGCAACGCGCCGCCAGATCGTGATCCAGGTGATGCTGCGCCTTGCGTTGCCTGCGGTGCTATCCGGGCTGCGGGTGGGGCTGTCGCTCGTCATCATCAGCGTGGTGCAGAGCGAAATGCTGTCGTCTGTCGACGGGCTCGGCTTCTTGATCTCGTATCACCGCTCGCTGTTCAACGTCGGGCAGGTCTATCTCGGCATCATCCTGGTGCTGCTCGTCGCCGCGGCCGGCAACTTCGCGGTCTCGGCGCTGGAGCGCCGGTTCGGCCGCCGCCCCTCGCTGCTGCAAGCCGGCGCTTAAAACACGGCGAGATATTTCAAGAGCGAGACGATGCCGATGATGATCACGATGGCGCGCACGATCTGCTTGGCGCGCCCATCGAGGGGAAGCAGGTTGACGAGATAGAGCACGAGAATGATCACCACGAAGGTGATCAGCACGCCAATCAGAACGCTCATTTCGCTTCCTCTCTGCGTTATCCGCGCTCGAGCTCCTGCACGGCCAGATCGGTCAAATCATGCAAGCGGGCGAGATCGGTTTCCGCGACCAGGCGCGGTCGGGTATCGATCAGGCAGAGCGAACCGACACAGCTTCCATCCTCCAGAATGAGCGGGGCGCCTGCATAGAACCTGATCCGCGGCTCATGCAGCACCAGGGGGTTGTCGGCAAAACGCGGGTCCTGAAAGGTATCCGGGACGATCATCGGCTTGCGGTCGCAGACCAGGTGCGCGCAGAAGGAGGAATCCCGCGAGGTCTCCGAGACCTCGAGCCCGTGGCGCGACTTGAACCATTGCCGGTTCTCATCAACCAGGCTGACCAATGCGACGGGAACGTTGAAGAGCGCGGCGGCGAGACGCGTGATCCGGTCAAACCTGTCCTCGAGAGGGGTATCGAGAACCTTGAGCGCCCGCAGCGAGGCTAACCGTTGCTCCTCGTCCTCGGGGATGGCAGCGCGCATCCAGCGACACGCAGTTCGCAACACCCAGGCGCGCACCTTGGTGCGAATGAAGCTTTCCGAAAACGGCTTGATCAGCCAGTCCGTCACGCCTGCCGCCTCCCCGAAAGCCGAATCCTGCCGGGCAGCAATGACGACCACCGGCAGCCCGGATTGCTGCCCTTGCGCCAGCCGGATCGCCCGACACGCGGCCATGCCGTCGATCAGCGGAGGGTCGTGCTCGACCAGCGCAAGCGAGGGGCGGTCCTCCAGGACCAGCCGTTTGAGATCGTGAATGTCGGAAACGAAGAGCGGGCGCAGGCCCTCGGCGCGAATCGCATTCGACAGTGCGCCCGCCGTCGCGGGATCAGCAATGTGGAGAAGCACGGAGCGTTCCACCAGGGCGGGCTCAACCGTCGCCGTGGCCGCAAACTGCTGGTGCGCATCCTCGCGCGGCGCGACAGCCAACTCCTTGAGCTCGATGACCTGCCCCTCGGCGGCCGCGAACACCTCAAGCCGTGACTCCCGATGCAATTTTGTCCGCGCCTTTTCCACCAGGCGATCGAGCGCGTCATCATCCCGGAGCGGATCGTGATGGGTGAGAGCAAGGCGCTTTACTCCCGCCTCCTGGCTCAGCCGCAGCGCGTAATCGATCGAGCTGTGACCCCAGCCGACCTTGGCCGGGTACTCATCCGCGGTGTACTGCCCATCGTGGATGAGGAGATCGGCTCCTTTGATGAATTGCGCATGGCGCAGATCCTGGCCCGTGATCTCTCCTTCCCCGCTTCCCAGCGTGCGGGCGTAGGGCTCGTGATCGCAGCAATAAACCACGGTCATCCCGTCCGCCTCGAGCCGATAGCCGAAGGTCAAGGCGGAATGGTTCAGGTAATGCGTGGAGATCTTGATATCGTCGATGACGAACGTGCCTTCGACAAGGTCGTGATAGCGAACCGTTGCCTCAAACTGATCGAGGGTGACCGGAAAGTAAGTGTACTGCATCTGCCCGGCGAGCGTTTCGCGCAGCGACTGGCCGAGGCCCTTGGGACCGTAGACGTCCCACTTGCTCCCGGCGGCAAAGAGCGGAGCAAAAAACGGGATGCCCTGGATGTGATCCCAATGCGTATGGCTGATCAGCACATGCCCGTGCAGGCCTTGCGTGCCCGAGCCGATCAGCTTCTGACCAAGGGGGTGTGCCCCGGTCCCACAATCCAACACGACGAGGGTCCCGCGCGCTGAACGGATTTCAACGCACGCCGTATTGCCCCCATACCGCATCGTTCCCGGTCCGGGTGTGGGAATCGATCCGCGGGTGCCCCAGAATTCTACGCGCAACCTTGTCCTCGATGGCTGAGCGACTTTCGGCTCATCTCCGAGGCTGCACGTTTCCCCGGCCCGCCGCAAGATGTGGCCGACAGATGTGGCAGAACGATCGCGGAGCAACCGCGGCAGCCGCGCGCGGCCTCACTCCAGCTCGGAAGCTTCCGCGATCATCTTGCGCAGCCGCGCGGTGTCGGTCAGCACCATGGCCCCGCGCCGCTTCTCCAGAAGCCCGGCGCGCTCCAGCGCCTTGAGCTCACGCGTGACCGATTCGCGCCTGATGCTCACGCGCGCAGCAAGATCCGCGTGCGCCGGCGGGGGCGAGACCAGGGCTTGCGCCGGCTTGGCCGCATCGGGACGGGAGAGCCGCAAGAGCTCGGCATAGATGCGGTGGCGCGCATCAAGCGTGGTGAACTCGTTGACCCGATTGGACATGCTGCGCACGTAAAACGCCAAGAGCTCGAGCAGCTGATCGCAAACGTCGGGATAGGTGTGGATGGCGGTGCGAAAGACCGAGACGGGCATGCGCGCGTAGCTGACCTCGGTGATGGCAAGTATTCCGGAGGACCGCGGCTTGTTGTCGATCGCCGCGATCTCGCCAAAGAACTCGCCGGCGTTGATCTCCCGCAGCAGGACCTCACGCCCGGAGACCGACTGGATCTTCACCCGCAGCGTTCCGCTCACGACGAAAAACACGTCGTTGCTGGGGTCCTGGTAGTCGATGATCCACTGGTTGCGCGCGGCGCGATGCCAGGAGCATTGGGTGTCGAGCAGCTGGATGTTTTCCGGGCTGAGCGAGCGAAACAAACAAATTTTGGCGAGGGTTTCGGTTTTTCGGGTCATGGGGCCTCGCCCCGCAAGCCTTGCTCGCTTAGCGTCCAGACACTTCCTCTAATCTACTTTGCCATTGTCTCGATCAGAGGGGCGACATCGCCGGTGTCCTCGATGCACCACAGCCGATCCGCCAGCCCGTCGGCTGCATCAGTGCCGAGGATCGGAGCGACGAGGCCCCTGAACTTTGCGCGCAGTCCGGCGTCGTCGAGCGGCACGATCCGCGAGCCGAGCGCCTCATCCGCCTGGCGGGTGAAGGTGCCGCGGCCGCTCGTCACCGTCACCCGCGCCGGCCGCAGCTGCGGGTAGAGCCGATCGATCTCCGGCGGCGCCGAGATGCTGATCTTGCGGGCAATCGCCGCAAAGTCCGGATCGCGGCGGACAGCCGCTTCGAAATGCTCGAATTTGATGCCGCGGAATTTGAGCGCGAGCCCGAGCAGGTAAGGAAAGCTCAACTGGGCGCTGGCGAAATCGTCCCAGCCGGTCTCGGCGTGCTCGGCGGCGATGCGGTAGGTAGCAACATCGATCCGCTCGACCTGCTCGGGCGCGAGGTTTTCGTCGCGCAGGATGCCGATGAGCGCCTCCACTGCCGGCTGGATATGGCGGCAGCAGGGATAGGGCTTGATGTAGCAATCGGTGATGCCGAACGGCACTTTGGGCGGGAGTACGACGGCGCGCGGCGCGCGGTCATGGCCGAAGGCAAAAGCCTGCAGGAAGCCGTCGTGGGCTTCGAGGACTCCGGGCGGGCCCTCTATCCCTTGCTCGGCGAGGAGCGCCGCCTGCAGCCCCTCGCGCGAGGCATGTCCGGCATGGAGACGCTTGATGTCGGCACCGCCATTGACGAAGGCGAACAGTCCGGCAGCGCTCGAAGCCGCGATCCCGAGCGCGTTGGCCAGCTGATCGTGGGGGAGCCCCCGCAGCTTGCCGGCAGCCATGACGGCGCCGAATACGCCCACGGCCGCAGCCGGATGGAATCCGCGCTGGCGCAGATCGGGGTGGCAGGCCCGGCCGATGGCGATCTCGGCTTCGTACCCCGCGACCAGCGCCTCGATCAGCTTCGCTCCGCTGATACGCTGCTCATAGCCGAGCGCAAGCACGGTCGGCACCACCACGCAGCCGGGATGCACCGAGCCCTGGCGGAAGCCGTCGTCAAGCTCGATGCCATGGGCGGCGGTGCCGCCGAGGAATGTCGCGTCGATGAGATCGGCACGGCGCTCCCGGCCCGGCACCGGAATACGGCCCGGAGGGCGGACCGCCGCCAGCATCGCCTCGGCGCGGGTCGCAACTTCTCCGCCCGCGCCCGCAATCATCACTCCTACGGTGTCAAGCAAATGCCGGCGCGCATAGTGGCGCACCTCATCGCTCAAGGCGCCAAACCGCAGCCCGCTCACGAAGCTTACTACGGCCTCGCTGGCGCCAAGCGCGGGATGCAGCGGTTCAAATGCTTCGGCGTGCGACATGGGGATCCCTCATCGGCGGGCGATGGATCATCGCATATCTGCTTCGGGCCGTCATCTTGCGGATGACGGTTCAGGGAATTGGGCTCGTGGCAGTCAAACTATTTGAGCCTGACCAACGCATCGAGCGCAACAACGCCTTTGCCCTCCGGCAGCACCAGCAACGGATTGATCTCAGCCTCGAGAATGGAATCGTCGTGAGCAAGCTGTGAAAGTGCAACCAGGGCCCGGGCGAGCGCCCCGAGATCCCCCTTCGGCCGCCCGCGGTAGCCGCAGAGCAAGGGCAGGCTGCGCAAGTCCGCGACCATCTCGTGCGCGGCGGCCATGTCGATGGGGGCGAGCCGCAAGCTGCGGTCGCGCTCGATCTCGGCGAGCACCCCGCCGGCGGCCACCATGATCAACGGGCCCACGTCGCGATCTACGCGATAGCCGATCAGCACCTCGGCGACCCCGGACAGCATGGGCTGCACCAGCACGCCGTGAAGCGTGAGCGCCGGAACGCGCCGTCCGAGATTGGCGCGCATCTCCGCTATGGCGGCCAACAGCGCGTCCGCATCCCCCACATTGAGCGCGACGCCGCCGACCTCGGTTTTGTGCGCAATCTCCGCCGAGAGAACCTTGACCGCCACGGGATAAGCAAAGGGCAGGCGAGGCGCTTCCCTGATATCGGCGCCGAGCGCGACGGCCGGCGCGCGCGCGATCCCGAGCCGATCAATGAGCGCGCCTGATGCCAACTCGTCGAGAACGCGGGTTTTTTCACTGGAGCGGGCGAGGCATGCCTCGCCCCGACGAGCATTGATGGTGATCGGCACCGGGGCGCGCCGCGCGAGGGCCGCCGCGACCGCATCGGCGCACGCTTCGGGGGTGTGGAAATTCGGCACGCCGGCCTGGCTCAATGCCGCCAACGCCTCCGGAGCTTCCGGCACCAGGAATACCGCGAGCGGGCTTCCTTTTCCCGCGCACTCGATGAGCGGACGCACGGTGGCCTGCGGATAATGCCGCGCCGAGGAGCCGATCGCGGCCAGCACGAGGTCGAATTCCGGCGCCGCCACCAGGATATCAAGCGCCGCTTTCATGCTCTCGTAGCGGGCACCGGCGATGGTGAGATCGATGATGCGCGCCGGTTTGACCTCGATTCCTGCGGCAGCAAACTTTGCCAGCGTCGCCGCGCGCGGTGTCTCGATGTTGATCCCGCGCCGTGCAAGCGGGTCGACCACCATGGTCGCGCCGCCGGCGGTGGTGGTGACCATACCCACATTCGCGCGCGCGCCGCGGGCGTGTGCTGCGGGCACGCGCGCGAGCAGCAGCGCGCCCTCTATCAGTCCTTCGAGAGTATCGACCCGGGCGATGCCGCAGGCCCTGAGAAACACATCCGCGATATCGTCCTCGCCTGCGAGCGCGCCGGTGTGGGAAACCGCAAGCTCGCGTGCCGCGGCCGAGCGGCCGAGCTTGTAGGCGATCACCGGCTTGCCCGCTTGCGCAGCCTTGAGCGCGAAGCGGCGCAAGGCATCGGCATGGCGCAGCGTCTCAAGAAACAGCATGTAGCCGTCGATGTCGGCATCACCAACGACGGCCTCGCAAATCTCCCCCAGGGAGAGATCGATCTCGTTACCGACCGATACGAGCGCGGCAAACCGCGCGCCCCGCGCATTGCCGCGGGATAGGAGCGCCCCGATCATGCTGCCGCTGTGGGAGGCTACGAAGGTACGGCCGACCGGAAGGTCGCGCTCGTCCAGTGCGGCATTGGCGGTGAGCATCGATCTGGTGCGCAGATCGACCACCCCGAGGCTCGACGGTCCCACAACGCGGATGCCGGTGCGGGCGCAAAGCGCGCGCAGCCGCGCCTCGCGCGCGAGACCCTCCGGGCCGGCTTCGGCGAAGCCGTCGGCGAGCACGGTTGCCACCTTCACCCCAAACTCTGCGCATTCCTCGACCGCCTCGACGGCGGCATCGGTGGCCAGCACGATGTAGGCGTGGTCCGGGATATCGGGCAGCGCGGAAATGCGCGGCCAGGCGCGCTCGCCGAGCACGGTCTCCCGCCGGGGATTTATCGGGTAGACCCGACCGGCGTAGCCCATCTGGCGCAGGAATTTCAGCGGCCGCCCCGCGGCTTTGCCGGGATCATCGGACTGTCCGATGATGGCGACCGAGCGGGGCGAGAACAGATACTGCGCCAGCTCTGATGTCACAGGGGTGGCAACGCGGCGCGGAAACGGTCGCGGCAGAAGGCGGCGTCGAAATTGCGCTTGAACGCCGGCGGCTCCGTGGGCTTGACGCGCGCCACCACGAAAGCTGTGCCATTGCTCTCGCGCAGGAGCCGTGCCCCGGTCGCGACGTCGGCTTCGGTGCTGACGGTGTGAGTGTGCTTGATCCCGCAGCCGACCGCGATCTTTTCCAGATCAACGCCGAGACTGGTATGGCTCTTCTGCCACCCGGTCTCCCCGTAGTGGCCGTTATCGACGCACAGGATCGCGAGCTTGGGCGGATCGATCACCGCGATGCTGGCGAGCGCACCGATGTTCATCAGGAGCTCGCCGTCGCCGGTGACGACGAGCACGCGTTTTTGCGCCCGCGCGAGCGCAAGCCCGAGCCCCATCATGCACGCCGCGCCCATGGCGCCTGCGAGCGAATAGACATGCGCGCGATCGCCGGTGACCGCGCCGACATCGCAGGCCGTGCCGCCCAAGCCGGAGATGATCAGAAAGTCTTCATGCCGGCCGATGAGCGCCGGCACGACTTCGCTGCGTTCCAGCACGGCATTGGGCGATGCGATGGCAGAAAGAGGTGGCTTGCGGGCCATGGCAATCGTCTCACTACTGCTGTCAAAACGGCTTCGCGCCGATCAGCCGCTGCGTGAGCAGCACGGCTACTGCCTGTCCGCTCTTGAACACCATGGTGAGCGCGGCATTCACCGTGGAAATCACATCCGCGGGATGCTCGATCCGCATGCAAATCACCCCCATGGCCGCGAGCACCGCCTCGGTGGCTTGCCCCATGGGGAACTGCCACGGGTTTCCCTCGCCGAAATCGCCGCGCATGCTGACGAGCGTGAGGAAGGGAAAGCGCGCCCCTTTGATCAGGGAGAGCATGTTGATGCAGTTGCCGACGCCACTCGACTGCATCAGCAACACCGCGCGCGCGCCGCCGAGATCCGCGCCGGCGATGAGCGCAACGCCTTCCTCCTCCGTGGTCAGCGGAATGGAGTGCACGTCCGGGTCGGAAAGCGACCGGTCGATGAGAATGCTGTGACCGGCATCGGGAACGTAGGCAATCTGCGTGATGCCGTTTCGACGCAACAGATCATAAAGATCATGCTGCCAACCCGTTGCAGACTGCGCTTCGACCACCGCATCCATCTTTAGGTCAATCCGCTCTGGCGCGCCCGCGGGCGCCAAGACCCCATAGTGCAGCACGGCCTCATGGTCGGGCAATGCCTACTCCGCCTTGAAGCCGACGGAGTGGATGAGCGTAGACCATTTGGTCTCCTCGCGATCGATGACGGCCGCATGCTCCTCGGGCGTTGTGGGCATCGGCTCGGCGCCTTCCTGCAGCAGCCGCTGCTTGACCTCCTCGGTTGCGAGCGCCGCGCGCAGGTCTTTGTTGAGAGTGTCGATGATGGGCCGCGGCGTGCCGGCTGGCGCGAGCAGGCCATAACTCAAGACCGCATCGAACCCGGGCAGTCCCGACTCGGCAACGGTCGGAACATCGGGCAGCGCCGTGGAACGGCGCAACGAGGTCGCCGCGAGCGCAACGATCAATTTGGATTCCAGCGCCGCGCGCGAGACCGGAATGGGATTGAAGCCGACCTTCACATGGCCGCCCGCAAGGTCGGTGATCAGCGCATTCGAGCCCTTGTACGGAATCTGCTGCACCTTCACCCCGGCTTGGTGGGCGAACAGGACCGAGGCGAGATGATTGACCGTGCCGATGCCGGGCACGCCCACCTGGAACGGCGGATCCGCGCTCTTCATCATCGCGATCAACTCGCTCACGCTGCGGATCTTGAGATCGGGATGCAGCAACAACAGCGACGGCGCCGCTGCAATCAGGCCGATGGGAGCGAAGTCCTTGCGCGGGTCATAGCCCACATCGCGGTGCATGCTCGGGCCCGTGGCCAGCGTCGAGGTGTAGCCGAGGAGGAGCGTGTAGCCGTCCGCTGCGCTCTTCGCTGCCTGGCGTGTGCCGACGGTGCCGCTGCCGCCGGCCGCGCGGTTTTCGACCACCACCTGCTGGCCCAGCGATGCGCTGAGCTTGTCCGCGACCGCGCGTGCCATGATGTCGTTGCTCCCGCCCGGCGGCAGCGGAACGATGAGCGTGATCGGCCGGTTGGGATAGGGCTGCGCCCGCGTCGGCGCCGGGCCGCACGCGACGCATATGGTCAGCGCGACGAGAACGACCCTGCAGCAGAGAAATTCGAATGCTTGCATCGCCGAGGCTGTCCCTCACTAAGGCTTGATGCCGGCCCTCTTCACCAGATCGGACCACGTTGCGAGCTCGCGGCTGATGAGCATCGCGTATTCTGCGGGCGCGGTCGGCTCGGGTTCTGCACCCTCCAATGCAAGACGTTGGCGGACCTCTGCGCTCGACAGTGCCGTGTTGAGCGCGCGGTTGAGCACCTCGATCACGGGATGCGGCGTGCCGGCAGGGGCGGCAAGGCCCCACCGCAGCGGGATCTCGTAGCCGAGGAGCCCGGCCTCGGCCAATGTGGGCACCTGCGGGATGAGGGGCGAACGCCCGGCACCCGTCACTGCAAGCGCGCGCATCGTCCCGGAAGCAATGTGCGCGTGGGCATTGGGAACGGCGCTGATGAGGAGACCGATATGGCCGCCGAGCAGGTCGTTGAGCGCCGGGCTCGCGCCCTTGTAGGGGACATGGATGAGCTTCATGCCGGTGCGGTGGGCAAGAAGCTCCATGGTCAGATGATTGAGGGTGCCCGTCCCGGGCGAGCCGTAGGGAATGGGCGTCGTCGCCTGCCTGCCCGCCGTGATCAGCTCCTGCAGGGAGCGGGCGGGAAAGCTCGGATGCACGACGATCACATTGGGTGTCGCCGCAATGAGCCCGATCGGCGCGAAGTCCTTGCGCGGATCATAGCCGAGGTCGTCAAACAGGCTGGGAGCGGTCCCGAGCGTCGCATTCGTCACCAGGAGGATGGTGTAGCCGTCGGGCGAGGCTTTCGCCGCGGCCCGGGTAGCGACCGTGCCGCCGGCCCCCGGTCGATTATCGATGATGATCTGCTGTCCCAGCGTTTCGCTCATCTTGTCGGCGATGCTGCGCGCCGCGGTGCTGGAGCTGCCGCCGGGTGCGAACGGAATGACGAGCGTGATCGGACGGTTCGGGTAGCTGTCCGCGACAGCCGCATGCGACGCCAGTAGCGCGCAGGCGATGAGAACCTTAGCTCGCAGCATCAGATTGGTCAGGGTCACAAAGAGCCTTGCGCATGCAATCCTGGCATTTCGGTTTGTCTTTGCAAGGGTCGGCAGTTCGGGTAGGGGTCTCATTGGGATAAGGTCGTCATTGCCGGGCTTGACCCCCTCCTGATGGCGCTCGGCTCTCTCGCCACGATCGGGATGGCGCGGCCGCGCAATCTGACCATCATCATGGACAATGGGAACTATCAGATCACCGGCAAGCAGAAAGCGGCGACCGCGGGCACGGCGGACATTGTCGCCATCGCACGCGGCGCCGGCATAGCGGAGAGCCATTGGGTGCGCGACGAAGCCCATTTCGACCGCCTCACGTCGCGTCGTTTTGAGGAAGGCGGGCCGGTGCTGCTCGCGGCCAAGATCGACGTTGCGCCCGGCACCGGGCCGACCGTGCGCGATCCCCCGCTGATCCGCCATCGCTTCATGCGCGGGCTCGGCACCGGCCGTGCGAGCGCGCTCGACGCGTGAGCGTCGTCATGGCCGGGCTTGACGGCATAATTCCACGTCACTCGTGCTTCGGGATGCCGGCCTTGTCGATCACCGCCGCCCATTTTGCGATGTCGCTCTTCATGCGCTCCGTCATTGCTTCGGGGGTGCTGGCGCGCATCTCCATGCCGAGCTTGGCTGCCTTCTCCTGGACCTGTGGCCGGGGGAGGACCTCGTTGATCGCGCGGGTGAGTATCTCGATCACCGGCCTGGGTGTGACGGTAGGGACCGAGATGCCGTTCCAGCTCACGACTTCAAAATCTTTGATCCCGCTCTCCTGGACTGTCGGCGCGTCGGGCAGATAGGAGGTACGCTGCGGTCCAGTGGATGCAAGCACGCGGACCTTCTTGTCGTTGATCAGGCCCTGCATCGCCGCATAGAACTCGAACGCCACATCGACATCGCCCCGCAGCACAGCCGTCGCCATATCCGGCGACGTGCGGAAGGGCACGATCGTCACCGCAATTCCCGTGACGCTTCTGAACAGCTCGGCGGCGAGGTTCTGAGTGCTGCCGGGATTGGTGGTGGCGATGTTCAGACGTCCGGGATCTGCGCGGGCCGCCTTCACGATGTCCTGCACCGAGGCGAGCGGTGAGTCTGCCCTGGTCACGATCAGAAGATCGAAGAAAGACACGGTAGAGGTCGAGGCGAAGTCGGTGAGGATGTCGTAGGGGAGCGCTTTGAACAGCCCTGCGCTGATCGCGTTGTTGTTGCCGGTCATCAGCAAGGTGTAGCCGTCCGGCGCCGCCGACGCGCCGGCCTTCGCCGCGACGATGCCGCCCGCCCCGGGCCGGTTCTCGACGACGAACGGCTGTTTGAGCAGCCCCGTCAGCTGCTCCGTCAGGATGCGCATGCCGCTGTCCGCCACCCCGCCGGCGCCGTAGGGCACGATCAGCTGGACCGAGCGGTTGGGGTAATCCGCCTGCGCGGCGGCCGGTGCGCTCAGGGCCACAGCCGAGAGGAGCGCGCCGAAGGCGATGAACGTTGACTTGAGACCCAACACGGCTCGGTCATGCGCGGGCTTGACCCGCGCATCCATCTTCTTCGAAGAAGAGATACCCGCGCTCATCGGGTAATTTCCTCATACAGATCGTTCCAATCGGGATTGATCGAGAGAATGAGGTCAATCTTCCACTCACGCGGCCAGTGCTTGATGTTCTTTTCTCGCTGGATTGCAGCGGCAGCGGTGTCGTGGCGCTCATAATAAACCAGCATCTTCACTCCGTAGCGCTTGGTGAAGCCGGGCGCGAGACCCTCCCGGTGCTCGAACACCCGGCGGATCAGATTGTTGGTGACACCTACGTAGAGAGTGCCGCCGCGCCCGCTTGCAAGAATGTAAACCCAAAACCCCATTTGCTGCTCAATGATCCTGGCTTCGCCCGCGTCGGCGGACGTGATACGGGGATGAACCCTCAATCTATCCGCTTCATCAAGACTCTTCTTTCGAAGAAGATGGATTGCCGGGTCAAGCCCGGCAATGACGACCTTAGCTTAGCGCCTATGGGGTCAAGCCCGCGCATGACAGAGCTGAGAGAGTTATGCGGGCACTACCGGCGCCGGCGATGTCCTGCGCAGCGGCAGCAGCACGGCGAAGAAAGCGGGAAGCGCCAGCAGATAGGCTGCGCCCGCGAGCATCAGCACAACGTTGAGCCCGAACGAGGTTGCGATGATGGGTACCATGGCGGCGCCGATCACCGAGAAGCAGCCGTTGATCCCCCACGCCCACAAAAACATGTGGTCCTTGCCCAAGCGGGCGAGCGAAGTCATCGCGGTGGGCATCGGGAAGCCCATCAGGAAGGCCGGCGGGAAGATGAGGGCGAAAGAGAAGACGAGGCGCAGGAGATAAGGCAGCGTGCCAATGCGATCGAGCGCATGGTCGAGAAACAGGCCGTAGCCGATCAGGATGACGCCGATTGCCACGAAGATCCTCGGCATGATGCTGCGCGCCCGGTCGAGATATCGTTCGGAGAGGAAAGCGCCGAGCCCGGAAAAGACCAGCATGCCGGTGATCAGGACGGAGGCGGAGACGGTCGCATTGCTCAGCGCCAGCATGAACTCGGAGATCAGTCCGACCTCCACCATGATGTAGCCGGCACCGAGGCAAGCAAAATAAACAATCGTGCGAAGCTTTCCCGGGTTGCGGCTGAAGATGGTGCGCCAGCCGAAGATCAGCGGGATCGCCACGAGCGACAGCGCAGCAGCGCAGGCAATGGCAAGCGTGGCCCATAACAGGAGGTACCCCCACTCGTCCTGCAGGAGCTCGAGCCGGTCGGTCACGCGGGGAAGATCGCCGGGTTTGACGTAGGCAGCAAAATACGGACGTGTGTTGGTGAGCGGGCGAGTGTCAAACACATAGCGTTCCGCGATATCGTCCCAGTCGCCACGGACGAGATGCTGCCAGGCGAGCTGGCCCATGACGGTGGCCGGCACCGCTGCTCCCGGCTTTTCAGCATCTGCCTCCTCCGCGTCAGGCGGCGGGTCCGGCGGAGTCATTTCCTCGCGCGGCTGTCCTTCGTTCAGCCCGGTTTCGGAAGCGCCGTTAGAGAAAATTTGATCGTTGTACTCCTGCAGCACCTTGGCAGTCTGCGACTCATCGTATGCAATGCCGGGAAAGTAGATCTCGTCGAATGACATGGCACGCGTGTGCTTGCGCAGCTTGTCGATCTCATCGGCAGAAAAGCCGCCGCGCTTGTAGAGCACTGTTGCGGTCGACAAGTAACTCGAAACGACAAAAAACCGCTCGGCGATGTCGCCTTCCTCGGCGTCGCGCGCCGCCGCAGCCATGGTGGTGTAGAGCTTGAGCACCGATTTCGGGGGCTCCTCCTTATTCCAGAGCGTGACCGAGAGCACGCCGCCGTGCTTGAGCGCGCGCATGTAGCTCGCCATCGCTTCGCGTGAATAGGAGAGCTTCTCGACGATGGCGAAACCGCCGGGGCTGGAGAGGCCGGCGGAATCGGCAAGGCTCAAGTCGATGACGTCATAGCGCTCCGAGGTCTGCGCAAGATAAAGCCGGCCGTCATAATCGATGACCCGCAGCTTGGGATTGTGGAGTACGTCGCCGGTGAACTCGCGCAGACCCTTGTCGGTGCGAAAAGCCGCGAGCACGGCGGGGTTTCCCTCCGCGACCGTGACGCTCCTGGAATTGCGCAAGGCGACCGATGTGGAGATGCCGCCGCCGAACTGAACCACGAAGGTGTCCGGCGCCGACTTGATCACATAGGGATAGATCATCGGCAGAAAGCGGTAGTAGGCCGTCTCGTCCGACGGCAGATCGCGGATGATGCCGCTTGGTCCCTCCCCATCGATGTACATGCCGAGATAGGCGTTGGCCGGCATGTTCGGCAGAGTGAACGCCGCATTGTCGGAAAGCCCCGGCGCGAAATGCAGATACGAGCTGGCGTAAATCTCGAGGTATCCGAATGGAGACGCGCTTTCGTACACGCGCGCGGCGTCGGGGAATTTGCGCGCATAGGCGACGCCTTTGTAGTCGGAGACCGCCAGCTTCGGAATATCCAGGAGCGGCGGCAGCGTGAAATGCGCAGCCATCGAGGCGAGCGCCGCCCCGGTGAGCCATGCCATGCCGCGCCGGTTCGCGAGCGCGTAAAACCAAAGCAGGCTTCCCGCGGACCACAGAAGAAGCGGCACGACGATCAGGTTTTCCGGCCGTGACACATACATGGCCAGGAGAAATGCAAGCCCGCACAACCCCGCCCCGGACAGATCGGCGAAATAGACGCGACCGAAGATCTTGTTGGCTTTCAGAAAGACGATGCCCAGATACAGCGCGCCGGCGAGAAACGGCAGCATGTAGAGCATGAAATTCCCGAACAGCCGCCATTTCTGCATGGGATCGGAAACGAGAAAGATGGCGTTGAACGGAATTTGCTGCGCCAGGAGGTTCGCTGCGACCGTCAGCGGCCCGAATGCCAGCAGTGCCGCTGTGGCGACACCTTTCCAGTGGCGCTCGAACCACCCCTTGCCGATGCACATGACCGCGCTGGTCAGCCCGAAGCCAAGCATGGCGAGGCTCACCACCAGCGAGCCGAAATGCGCCCAGCTTCCGACCGAGAAGATCCGCATGATGCAGATCTGCAGTGCAATCACGGCGCCGGCCTCGAGCCCGACGGCGAAGTAGAGCGCAGGCGTCGGGCGAAGCTCGAGCTCGAGCTGCAGCGGTGCGGGGTCAGGTGCTCTCATGGCGCGTCTTCACCGTGTTGTATCAGAATGAAGACGTGGAAATGCAATGAAGTCTATGGTGAGTTGTGCGATCTGATGGCGGAGGGAGTGCGACTGGAATCCAACGGTTTCCTAATTTGGAGTATCCAAAAGCCCACCTGGGAGAGAGACTGGGATCCAACTCGCTTGTTGATGATGCAAGGGAATTTTCCGCGGTGCAGTTTCGCGTCTAGCTCGTCTGAGGGAGAGCAACTGGCAACTCTCGACCTAACAGGCTGCTGAAAAACAGAACAAGGTTCCGGCTTCGATTCTCATCCGTTCACCTCAGGATTCGGCTATCTTCACGGTCAAAATGAGTTTTTCAGCAGCCTGCTAAATGATGCTTTCTGACGGCGTACAACTTGGAAGAAGGCCAATCAGGTCCCGCAGAATGTCTGGCACACCCGCTCGTGCGGCTGAGGTGGGTCCATGTAACGCGCGAAGGGAGCTTGGTCGTCGAACGGCTTTGCGAGCACCAACAGAAGCTCCTCAAAAGGCGCGAAGTCTTTACGCTCGACCGCCGCCTCGATCACGGCCTCAATTCGATGATTGCGCGGTATGAAGGCGGGATTGACCGCTCGCATCCCGGCGCGGCGTTCGTCCGCAGAATTGGGCTCTTGCATGAGCCGTGAGCGCCATCGCTCCGCCCACGGTCCAAAGCCTTGCTCACCATTAAACAGGCTTCGTAGAGAAGCCTCCTCGGCGAGGCTACCGGCGGCATCACTCAACCGACGGAATGCCAACGTGAAGTCCACTTGGTTGGTCGCAAGCAGGCTGAGGAACTCGCCGGCAAGGTCCAGATCCCCGTCTGCCTCGGTTGAGAATCCCAACTTTTGACGCATGCCGGCTAAATACGCCGCTTCGAAGCGAGGTGAAAAGCCTTCCAGTACGTGCTCCGCCTGCTCGATTGCATTCTGCTGGTCCTCATTGATGAGCGGCAGCAGAGTCTCTGCGAAACGCGCAAGATTCCAGGTCGCGATCTGCGGCTGGTTCGCATAGGCGTACCGTCCCCGTTGATCAATCGAACTGAAGACTTTCGCCGGATGATATTCATCCATGAAGGCGCATGGGCCGTAATCGATCGTCTCGCCTGCGATTGACATATTGTCCGTATTCATCACGCCGTGAATGAATCCGACGAGCAGCCAGCGAGCGATGAGCTCCGCCTGGCGCACTGTGACAAGTTCCAGCAAAGAACAATATGGACGGTCGGCATGGGCCGCCTCAGGGTAATGGCGGGAGATTACATAATCGGCGAGCAAACGAAGCCCCTCGAGGTCACCGCGACCGGCGAAGTACTGGAACGTGCCGATCCGGACGTGGCTGGTCGCCACGCGCGTGAGAACCGCGCCGGGCAAGGGAGTTTCGCGCGCAACTGTTTCTCCGGTTACCACCACTGCCAGCGAACGCGTCGTCGGGATGCCCAACGCAGCCATCGCTTCGCTTACGACATATTCCCGCAGCACCGGTCCAAGCGCAGCGCGCCCATCGCCGCCGCGCGAAAACGGTGTGCGGCCCGATCCTTTGAGCTGGACATCACGCCGGACGCCCTGTTGGTCGATGACCTCACCGAGCAGGATGGCACGTCCGTCGCCCAGTTGAGGCACGAAATGGCCGAACTGGTGGCCCGCGTAAGCCATCGCGATTGACTCAGCGGTCTCGGGCACGGCCCGCCCGGCGAGCACTTCGAGCCCTTCGGGCCCTGCAAGCCAGTCGGGCTCCAGGCCAAGATTGAGCGCAAGCTCAGTGTTCACGCGGATCAGCCGCGGCGCTCGCACCGGTGTGGGGATGACCCGAGCGTAGAAGCGGTCGGGAAGTCGGGTATAGGTATTTTCGAAGGGAAAGTGAGGGGTCATCAGGACGATCGGCTCTCAAAGCGGGCTGATGGCAGATCGTGACTTCAGCCCTGTAAATCAAGGCGCGTGCCAGCCAACGACATTCAACCGGTCAGCAAGAATACGGTCTGAGCCGATTTGGCTTATGCGGCGTCAACATTCTTAAGTGTATTTCTGCTTGATCTCCTTGAAGAAAGCGGCAGCCAATCGTTCGAAGTCGGCCTTTTTCGCTTTAATCTTCTCGCCGACCTTGTACTTGTTCATAGCAAGCGTTGTTTCCTCCTCTCACGCTGTCATCGAGTCGTATCTGCACTGGCTCACTGTCAGCTTTTTGAGGGCGTTCGCCGACCGACGACGTGATGGTTTCGACGACGCTGTCCTTATGGTCATTTTCATGCCTCGACTGCGCTAACATTTGTGCAGCTCAAGGCGCTTATTTGTGCGCTGATCCTATTGTCTTTTCTCATGCTTGGCGCAGCATGAATGGCAGCATGAAGGCCCGCTGAATGGCAGACGCCGCACGCTCCATGCGCCGCTTAGACATCAAAGTTTAGTCCTCCCGGAAGCGCAGGCGGCGCTACGGCCAGCGTCGGCGTATTCGCAACGTGGAGCGGCGGTGAAGGCCGCGGCTCAGATCCTTTTTAGAGGAGACTCTGATGTCTGTCCTAGCCAGCGGCACGCAAATTGTCAGAGGCGCTTGTCCACAGGACTGTCCCGATACATGCGCCTTCCTCTATCACGTCGAGAGTGGGAAGCTCGTCGACGTGACCGGCGACCCCGACCACCCGATGACGCGCGGCGGGCTGTGCGTGAAGCTCAACGACTATGCGGATCACCACTACAATCCGGACCGCCTGCTTTATCCCATGAAGCGCGTCGGGGCGAAGGCAAGCGGCAGGTTCGAGCGAATCTCCTGGGAGCAGGCGCTCGCCGAGATCAAGAGCCGTTGGAGCGATATCATCACAACATACGGTGCGCAGGCGATCATGCCGCACGCCTATCTGGGCCACCAGGGCACATTGAACGGGCTTACCTGCGGCGACGCCTTCTTCAATCGGCTGGGATCGACGGTTGCCGAGAAGACCTATTGCGAGTCCGGCTCCTCTACCGCCTGGGTCATGACGGTCGGACCGACCGGCGGCCTGGATATCGAGAGCATGACCCACGCCAAATACATCATTGTGTGGGGCATGAACATGATCAGCACCAACCTGCACGGTTGGCCGTTCATACTCGAAGCGCAGAAGAAGGGTGCCAAGGTAGTGGTCATCGACCCGGTGCGCACGCGCACCGCCAAGCAGGCGGATTGGCACATTGCAATCAAGCCCGGGACCGATGGGGCGCTCGCGCTCGGGATGATGAACGTCATTATGGCCGAGGACCTGATCGATCACGACTACGTCAAGAAATACACGCTCGGCTTCGAGGAGCTCAAAGCCCGCGCGATGTCCTACCCGCCCGAGAAGGTCGCAGAGATCACCGGCGTGTCGGAAAACGATATCCGGACTCTGGCCCGCGAGTACGCCGCCACTCAACCTTCGGCGATCCGCCAGGGTGTTGCGCTCGAGCGCAGCCGCGGCGGCGGCCAGGCGATCCGCGCCATCACTTGCCTGCCGGCGCTGGTGGGCGCCTGGCGCCATGTCGGCGGCGGCACGATGGAAATGCCGATCTGGGATTTCCCGATGAACTTCGACAAGATCTGCAGGCCGGAGTGGATCAAGCCGGGCACGCGGGTCGTCAACGAGCTTGATCTCGGTGCGGCGCTCACCGGCGAACTGAAACTCGACCCGCCGATCAAGTCGCTCTTCGTCTACAACTCCAACCCGGTCTCGCAGGCGCCAGCTCAGGCCAAGATCGTCGAGGGCCTCAAGCGCGAGGATTTGTTCACCGTGGTGAGCGAGCTCTTCATCACCGATACGGCCCGTTACGCCGACATTCTCCTGCCGGCGACCATGCAGGCCGAGCAGTATGACCTCATGGTCACTTGGGGGCATCTCTACATGATGCTCAACATGCCGGCAATTGCGGCGCCAGGCGAGTGCGTGCCCAATGTGGAGATGTTCCGGCGGCTCGCCCGGACATTCGGATTTGATGACGCCTATTGGAGCGTGTCCGACGACGAGTTGCTCACCGAGTTCTACGATTGGGGCGCACCCGCCCTGCAAGGGATCACCCTGAAGAAGCTCAAGGAGAAGGGCTGGATGCGGCTCAATGTCGGCACCCCCGACGAGCGGGCGCCGCATGCGCAGGGGAACTTCAAGACGCCGTCGGGCAAGTGCGAGCTCAAGGCGAGCGCGGCCGAGAACGGAAACTTTGTCGTGCCGGTCTGGCGCTCGATGTACGAGGCCATGCAGTCGGGCGACCCGGTCGATCCGGTGCCGGATTACATCCCGCCCTATGAATCGCCGGCCTCGAACCCGGTGCTCGCCGGCCGCTATCCGTTGAGCATGGTGTCGCCGAAGCCGCATGCCTTCCTGAACACCCAATACGGCAACGAGCCGACCAAACGGCAGCGCCAAGGCGAGCAATCGCTGCTGATCCATCCGGCCGATGCGGCGGCGCGCCAGATCGAAACCGGCAGCTACGTTCGGGTGTTCAACGACCGCGGCTCGTTCGAGGCGCGCGCCGAGATGAGCGAGGATGTGATGCCCGGCCTGGTCATGGCCAATGTCGGATATTGGCCGAGCCTCAATCGCAGCGGAACGTCGGTGAATGCGACCAGCGCCGACAAGCATTGCGGAATGGGGCAGGCCGGTACCTATAACGACAACCTGGTTGAGGTCGCGCGCGTTGCGT
>Ga0209331_1000138_pt1 | contig 25347 bp, 20 predicted proteins | sample JacPinW_OM3H0_M3_FD_187971 | JGI IMG/M metagenome (GOLD analysis project Ga0209331, IMG submission 187971) | Forest soil microbial communities from Algoma, Ontario, Canada - Jack Pine, Ontario site 1_JW_OM3H0_M3 (SPAdes) (version 2) | ecosystem: Environmental > Terrestrial > Soil > Boreal...
TCGGCGTCGGGCTGTCCTGGGCGAAACAGTGCGACGGACCGTGCAAGAGATCGAGGAGGGCGAGTTTAAAGTAATTGAGACCACGCCAGCCAAAGGGAAAAACGCTGCTTGAGAGCTACGAATAACCCTAAGATCACAGCAAACCGCGCCAATGCGCGGGCTAGCACCGGCCCGAAGTCCACGCACGGTCGTATGCGCTCGGCGCGAAACGCACTTCGCCATGGTTTGAGCCTGCCGGTCTATGCCGATCAAGCCTTGTCTGAAGAGGTCGAAGCACTTGCGCGCGAGATTGCTGGGGTAGACGCTAGCGCCGAAATACAAGAGCTCGCACAGCGAATCGCCGAAGCACAGAGCGATCTTCGCCGTGTGCGTGACGCGCGCCATCAACTCCTGTCCCAGGCTTTGAGCGAACCTTACTATGATGCCCGAGCAAATGTTCGGGAAAAATTGACAGTCATCCGCCAACTTCTGCGGCCCAACGCGCCCGACGTGCCGCTTGAGGCTGTGACGAAGTACCTGACCAGGGTGCCGGAAGGGCCGCAAAAGTTCGCGTTGATCCTAGCGCAAGAGCTTCAGCAATTATCGGCCATGGACCGGTATGAACGGCGCGCGCTCTCACGACGTAAATTTGCGATTCGTGCTTTCGACTTCGCAATGGACAGGCTGATTGTATGAAATTGATAATACAATCGTAAGTAGAAGAACTCCGCATTTGGCAGAACGAAGCCAAAATGATCAATGTTTTCAATTACCCTTGCCCCGTGCTGCGTCGCCATTCCGACACCGGGCCGCACAGAATCGGTAACACGGATGCGGTCAATTGTGAGCCTTAAATCAAGAGATGGTTAGCCCTGACGCAGCGTGGTTTTCCTGCGGCCAACGAGAAAGCGCACTCATTCCCGCCGAGGTGAGTGCGTACACGCCGCGCTCGACGCGGCAGAACCAGCCGTACACGTTGTGCAGCAGTATCCTGGGTGCATCGGGGACAATCGTCTTGACCTCAGACGTGCGTCGCGGACCGTTTGAAAGCGAAGCGGCGCAAGCGAGCGCCTGCTGGCGATAGGCGGTCATGATCGGCGTCTTTGAGCTGCCGCCCAAGGCCGGATCGCCGAGACGGCGGCGATGCTCGTGGACCAGACGCACGCGGCGACGCTGATCCCGCCGCGGCCGCCACGCTCCCGGCTCCACTAGCACTTCGACGTGTCCAGCGGTGGAGACACCAAGCAAGCCAAAGCCGAGAAACCGGCAAAGCTTCAACACGCGGGGGTCGCGTTCGCGACCACGCCGCTGAAGGCGCACGGCAAGCCAGATTTCATCGCATGCGGCTGTGCGATGCACCCCTTGCAGCACGAGGTCGAGATTGAACCCGAGCTTAAGCTCTCCGACAACCACAATGGGCGGTTCGCCATCGCGCAATGCGACAACATCACAACCGCAGATCTCGCCTTTGACCTCGAAGCCGCGGCTCTCGAGGAAGCGCTTCACCGGCGTATAAAGCGAGGTTTCCCGTATGCCCCGACTTGCCGTGAGAGCGGCATCGCTGTTTCGAGCAGCGCCTTCGAACGGCACCCGGTTGCGTGGGGATAGCCTTCTTGACTGAACCGGCTGGTCCTCTGGCTCACGGCGCATCTGCGACGGGGGACCAATCCAAAAAGAAGTTCTATGCACCCAACGCGGTGTCCTCTATCCATCCTGCGCGGACGCGCGCCTGGAGGATGATCCTGTCGCATTGCGTGCGCGACACGCCCATGTCGCCGAGGATGCCGGGATGCATCGTGACCTTGTCGCCCCGGCGCTCGGTCCATCCCAAGAGATCATCGGTTGCGCAAGCCGCGAGATCCTCAGTGGTCCTGATGCCGCTATTTCCGAATGCGATCAGCATGGAGGCCGTAATCCCGGGAATATCGTCAAACGCCTCCTCGAGGCCTAGCATCGCAGCTCGCGATCTCGCGAGACCCTGCTGGGATGCCTGCGCTTGCGAAGGAATGGGGAAAGAGGTTTCGGCTTTCATGCGTGGCCTCCTGCTCGGATCTGCATGCATGCGACGCTTGCGCTGATTTGCTTAATGGGCGGTTAATTTCAGCCTAGCTGGAAGCCCGTATTGCGGACCTACGCAAGCATTCCCTCAGTGGGTCTTGCGCTCGCACTTGAGGTCCTTCGCCACATCGTCCAGCGCGCGCCCGAGCCGAATGCCGATCTCTTCGATATCGGAAGGCTCGATCACCAGGGGCGGTGCAAACACCAGCCGGTCCCCAACCACCCGCAGAATTAGCCCATGACGCCTGGCCGCGGCTTCGACCCGCGCGCCCGCGCCTAGCGCGGCATCGAACGGGATGCGCTTCTCTCCATCGAACATGAGCTCCATCCCGAGGATGAGCCCGATCCCACGCACATCACCGACGATGGGATGTGCCTTGAGCCGGCCGAGGGTCGACTGCAACACCGGACCCAGCCGTTTGGCGCGCGTGACGATGTCCATCTCGGCGTACATCTTCTGCACTTCGAGCGCGACAGCCGCTGCAACGGGGTGACCGGCATAGGTATAGCCATGCGCAAAATTCCCGAACCGGTCGGATTGCGCCAGCATGGCATCATGCACACGCTGGTTCACGAGCACCGCCGAGATCGGCTGCATTGCGGCGGACAGCGCCTTCGCCGCAGTGATCATGTCGGGCCGCAGAGCGTACGTCTGTGAACCCCACATCTCGCCGGTGCGGGCAAACCCGCAGATCACCTCGTCGGCCACAAACAAGATGCCGTACTTGCGCAGGACCGTCTGGATCTTTTCGAAATAGCCCTGTGGCGGAAGGATCGCTCCGCCCGCGCCCATGATCGGCTCGGCAAAAAAGGCCGCAATTGTTTCGGGTCCTTCCGCTTCGATGAGCTTCTCCAGTGCTTGCGCCATGCGCGTCGAGAACTCCGTCTCGGTCTCCCCCGGCTCGTGGCGACGGTAGTAATGGGGAAATTCGGTGTGCTTGAACGGCGCGAACGGCAAGCCAAACCCGGCATGCATGTCGGGCTTGCCCGAGAGACTGACGGCGGCGCAGGTGTTGCCGTGATAGGCCATCTGACGCGCGATGATCTTGACGCGTTGCGGCTCGCCGCGGGCGTGCCAGTAGTACCATGCAAGCTTGATCGCGGTGTCGTTCGCCTCCGAGCCGGAGCACTGGAAGAGGACGCGCGCCATGGGCACCGGCGCAATCCGCAAAAGAGTCTCGGCGAGAGCAATCGCCGGCTCGTTCGAGCGATGACGATAGAGATGATAGTAGCCGAGCCGGCGCATCTGCTCGTAAGCGACCTTGGCCAGCCGCTCGGAGGCGAAGCCCAGCGACGCACACCACAACCCCGCGACCGCTTCGATGTAGTCGCGGCCGCCCTCGTCGAAGACGCGGCAGCCGTCCCCGCGCGCAATGACCAGCGGACCTTCCTGCTGATGCTGCCGCAGATTCGTCTGCATGTGCACGAGGCTTGCAATATCGCGCGCCTCGATCGAGTTCGGGATGTAGGTCACGCGGCATCCTCCTGCGATTGAGCGGCCTTTCGCAGCGCTTCCGGATCTACAATCCCATAATCGCGCTCCGCAGCCGCTGGGCTGACGTATTCATTGAGAAGATCGCGACCCACCGCGGCGCGATCACGCTCCACGGCAGCACCAAAACCACCGGAGCCAGGCGTGTGCATGGTAATCACCGCGCCTGCCGGCGCGTCGAACGCGCCCTTGCTGGGCAGCCGCCGGCTCGTGCCATCGGGAAGCGTGAGCAACACCTCAGCCGCTGCTCCGGCTTTGCCACCGAGCAAACCAAATGGCGGCGAGGTCATTCGCTCCATGCACAGCGCCCCCGTGGCGGCAGCGCCTTCCAGCATCCGCCAGACCCGAACCGCGCCGCAGCCGCCGCGATAGCGCCCGGCGCCGCCCGAGTCCGAATCGATTGCGTAGCGCTCAATCCGCACGGGGAAAGCCGTTTCCAGGACTTCCACCGGGGTATTCATGGTGTTGGAGATGCCGCTCGCGATACAGTTGATTCCATCCTTGCTCGGCCGAGCGCCGAACCCACCTTTGACCGTTTCATAGGAGATGTAAGGCCGTCGCGTGCGTGGATCGACCCCGCCCAACGTGAGAATGGCGGACGTGCCCTGACTGCAGGCCATCACCTGGTGCGGCATGAAATTGACAAGCGCGCCCATCACCATGTCGGCGACGCGATGTGAGATCTCGTGGTTTGCATAAACTACAGGCGCCGGAAACTCAGCGTTCACGACAGAGCCTTTAGGCGCCTTTATTTGAATGGCACGCCAGCAGCCCGAGTTGGGAGGAATGAGATTGTTCGGGTCGACCGCGGTCTTGATCCCGCAGAACACACCCGAGGCCGTCACCGAGAGCGGGGCGTTCATCGGTCCTTTGACCTGCGGATCGGTGCCGTCAAAATCCACGACCAGTCCATCTCGTGTTTTTCGGATGGACAAACGGATGCGAAACCGCGCGTCCGTGCCGGACGGGTCATCTGGAATGCCGTCGCCATCGCAGAAATCCTCGAATGCCCCTTCCCCGTCCGGAAGGTCCATGAGACTTCCACGCATGAGCCGCTCGGAATAATCCATCACCTCCGCCATGTAGCCGATGAGCGTCTCGCTCCCGTAGCGCTGCGCGAGCCCTGCGACACGTTGGGTCGCGCGCAGGGTTGCCGCAAGCTGGGCGCCAAGGTCACCCTTGCGTTCGTCCGGCGTGCGAACATTCGCCAGAATGAGCTTTTCGAGCTCGGTGTTGAGCACGCCGCGGCTGAACAGCCGCAGCGGCGGAATGCGCAGACCCTCGCCGAAGATTTCCGTGACCGCACCGTAGCTGCCGGGCGTAGCGGAGCCGACATCGGGCCAGTGGGCGCGCAGGCAGGCATAGCCGAGGAGCTGCCCGTCGTAGAATGCGGGCCTGATCACATTCACATCGGGCAGGTGGCTGCCCCCGAAATAAGGGTCGTTATGCACGAACACGTCATGCTCGTGCACGTCGCCGGCAAAGGCCGCGACTACCGCACGCACCGCGTCCGGCATTGAGCCGAGATGAATGGGCAGATCAGGCCCCTGCGCTACCATCTCGCCGCGCGCATCGAAGATGCCGCAGGAATAATCGCCCGCCGACTTGAGCAGCGGAGAGTAGGCAGTCTTGGCGAGGACCACCCGCATCTCCTCGGCTGTCTTGTAGAGGCTGTTCTTGACGATCTCGAACGTGGCGGGATCGGCGCGCCGCACTCGCTCTTGCATTATGGTCCTACCCGTCTTTGGGATGCGTCAGCAGCACGCAGCCGTCCGCGTTCATCTCAGCCTTCCATCCCGGCGGGACAAGAATGGTCGAATCGAGTGATTCGATCACGACCGGGCCGCGTACTGCGAATCCCGCGGGCATGCGTGCGCGATCATATATAGCTGCGTCGACAACTCCGGTTTTCCGGAACCAGAGCGCACGTTGGCTCTTGAACACCTCGGCGCCGGCAGGCGCAGGCTTGTCGCGGATCGAGAGCGGTGCGATCGCGCCGATTGCGGCCACCCGGACGCTTACGATCTGCACGGGCTCACTGCGGTTGTTGTAACCGTAGGTCTGCAGGTGGCGCTCGTGAAACGTTTCCGCGATCTGGGCGAGCGCGGTGTCGTCCACGGGACATCGTGAAGCCGGTATCGCGAGCTCGTAGGATTGGCGTTCGTAGCGCGCATCGACCGAGCGTTCGAGCCGCCGACGTTCTGACGGCACACCGGCGCGATCGAGCATCGCCGCTCCTTCTCGCTCAAGGGCGAGGAATGCCGCTTCCACGGTGTCTGCCAGAGCTGACGCATCGCTTGACCCGGGCGCGCGGTGCAACGTGCGGACGTAATCGCGCTTCAACTCGCTGCCCACAAGTCCCAGCGCAGAGAAGGCGCCGGGAATGGGCGGACAGATGATCTCAGTCATGCCGAGCTCCATTGCCAGCGCGGCGGCATGCAGCGGTCCTGCTCCGCCGAAAGCAGCGAGCGCGAAATTCCGTGGGTCGTGCCCGCGCTGCACGGATACGATCTTCAACACTTCTGCCATCGCGTTGTTGACAATATCGATCACCGCAGCGGCGGCGGTGCGCAAATCCACGCCGAGCGGATCGGCGAGGCGCTTGCGCACAGCAGCAGTGGCGGCTGCATGATCAATCGCGAGGTCGCCGCCGAGCAAAGATTCTTTGTCGAGATAGCCGAGCAGGAGATCGCAGTCGGTGACCGTCGGCTCGTTGCCGCCTCGGCCGTAGCAGACCGGGCCCGGGTCGGCGCCCGCGCTTTGCGGACCAACGCGCAACGCCCCTGCCCCATCCACCCACGCGATCGATCCGCCTCCGGCGGACACCTCGGCAAGATCGATTACGGGCACTCGGATCGGGTGGCCGGTTCCGGTCATCCAGCGCGACATGCTGGATCCGCCGCCGACCTCGTAATCCGGGGTCGTCTCGTATTGTCCGCCACGAATGAGGCTCGCCTTGGCGGTGGTGCCGCCCATGTCGAAAGAAAGAAGATCGGGGCGCCCGCTTTGGCGCGCCAGCAGGGCAGCAGCAACGACCCCCGCTGCCGGTCCCGACTCCACGGCAATAGCAGGCATGGCGATTGCCTCGCGAGATTCCAGGATCCCGCCGTTCGATCCCATTAGATGAAGCGAAGGTAACCCCGCACTGTTCGTGGCCTCTTCCAGGCGCTTGAGATAGGAGGCGAGGATTGGCCCGACATAGGCGCAAACCGCCGTGGTGCTGCTGCGTTCGAATTCCTTGATCTCGGGCAGAACATCGCAGGACAGGTAGATAGGCATGTGCGGCAGCGCCCCGCGCAGCCGCTGGCCAACCTTCTGCTCGTGCTGCGGGTTCAGAAAACTGAACAGGAATGCGACCGCGACCGCTTCCACTCGCGCAGCCTTGAGCGACGAAATGAGTCCGTCGATCTCTTCTTCAGACAACGGCGTCACGACCGCACCGTCCGCGCCGATACGCTCGGTGATCTCGAATCGCAGTCGACGCGGGATCAGGGTCGCGGGCGCGTCCTGAAAAAGATCATAAAGGTTCGCGCGCGCGGAGCGTCGCAGCTCGAGCACATCCCGAAAACCGCGGGTGGTGATGAGGGCCGCGCGCGAGCCGCGTTCCTGCAGGATCGCGTTGGTCACCACGGTGGTCGCGTGCGAAAGATGGTCCACATCGGCCGGCGCAACCCGGTAGCGGCGCATGGCGGCATCAAGCGCGTCGAGAACCCCTTGGGTAAGGTCGCCGGGCGTGGTCGGCACTTTGGCCACACCGATCTCTCCGCTGGCATCATCGACCAGGGCCACGTCCGTGAAGGTCCCACCAATATCGATGCCGATACGCCAACCCATCCCAGGTGTGCTCTTTATCTTTCGTCCCGAACGCGCCCCTCGCCGCCGGATCGAGGCATGCCCCGGCGCGTCGCGCAAGACAAGAGCACGAGCGCGTCAAAGCCGCGCTGGATCGGCGTGAATTGGTGTAGACTGCAATGTCATGACTCACATCCTTCATCGCCAGACCGGTCACTCCTATCCTATTGCCGCGGAGGCTCGCGGCGTCATCATCCGCGACAGCGCAGGCAGGGAGTATGTCGATGCCTCGAGCGGGGCGGCGGTGTCCTGCCTGGGGCATTCGCATCCTGACGTGCTCGCCGCGATGCGCGAACAGCTCGATCGTCTCGCTTATGCGCATACCAGCTTTTTCACGACGGAAGCGGCGGAAGAGCTGGCCGACGAGCTGGTCGCGGGCGCGCCGGAAGGCATCGGTCATGTGTTTTTCGTGAGCGGCGGATCGGAAGCGATCGAGGCCGCGCTCAAGCTCGCGCGGCAATATTTTGTCGAGCTTGGCGAGTCGAAGCGGCGATACGTCATTGCGCGCCGCCAGAGCTATCACGGCATAACGCTGGGCGCGCTGGCGGTCGGAGGCCGGGAACGGCAGCGCAAAGCGTTCGCTCCGTTGCTTTTCGAGACGCACCATGTGTCGCCTGTGTTCGAATATCGCGAGCGTCGCGCGGATGAGACCTCGCAAGCTTACGGCGAACGGCTGGCCGAGGAGCTCGATGTCAAAATCGAGGAGCTCGGCGGCGAGAACGTTATGGCCTTTGTTGCCGAAACCGTGGTCGGCGCCACCTTGGGCGCGGTTCCCGCAGTCTCCGGCTATTTCCAACGCATACGCGAAGTCTGCGACCGCCACGGCGTCCTCTTGATTCTCGACGAGGTCATGTGCGGCATGGGGCGCACGGGCACGCTGCATGCGTGCGAGCAGGAAGGCATCACCCCCGATCTCATTGCGATCGCGAAGGGGCTCGGCGGCGGTTACGCGCCGATCGGCGCCCTTCTGATGCAGGAGCGGATCTTCGACGCGGTTGCCGACGGCTCCGGCGCTTTCCAGCACAGTCACACCTATATGGGTCATCCGCTCGCCTGTGCCGCGGCTTTGGCGGTGCAACGCGTGATCCATCGTGACGGGCTGCTCGCGAACGTGCGCACGCAGGGCGGACAACTCGCTCGCCGGCTCAAGGAGCGATTCGGCAATCACCCGTTTGTCGGGGACGTGCGCGGACGCGGCCTCTTTCAGGCGGTTGAGCTGGTCGCTGATCGCGGTAGCAAAGCGCCGTTCGAGCCCGAGCACAAGCTGCATGCTCGGGTGAAGGCTGAGGCTATGGCACGCGGCCTGATGGTCTATCCCATGGGTGGCACGGTTGACGGCGTGCGCGGCGATCACGTGCTGTTGGCGCCTCCATTCATCGTCGACGCGCCGATTGTGGACACGATTGTCGAACGCCTCGGCGACGCCATCGATGCGGCCACAATGCATTGCCCCGCTTGAGCGGAAGGTGCATCGTCCCTTTTTCGCAACTCCGAAGGAGCGGCTTCGATGCACGATATCGTCATCCGCGGCGGCACCATTATTGACGGGACCGGCAAACCCGCCTTCACCGGCGACGTGGCCATTGCCGGCGAGCACATCGCAGAGGTCGGCGGGAAACAGGGTCCCGGCCGGCGCGAGATCGACGCCAGCGGACTGATGGTCACGCCCGGTTGGGTCGACGTGCATACCCATTATGACGGACAGGCGATGTGGGATCCGCTGTTGGCGCCCTCCTGCTGGCACGGAGTGACCACCGCGATGTTCGGAAACTGCGGCGTCGGATTTGCTCCGGTGCGCCCGCAGCACCGTGCGGCATTGATGGATCTGATGGAAGGCGTCGAGGAGATTCCGGGCGTCGTGCTGAGCGAGGGGTTGACCTGGGAATGGGACAGCTTTCCCGATTTTCTGGATGCGCTGGAGCGCTGCCCGCACGCCATCGATATCGCCGCCCAAATCGCACATCTGCCGCTGCGGGTCTATGTCATGGGGGATCGCGCCGTTCGATTCGAGGCTGCCACGGCGGACGATATCGCCGAGATGCGCCGGCTCACCGCGGAAGCCTTGCGCGCCGGCGCGTTTGGCTTCACCACCTCGCGGACGGACTCGCACAAGACCCCGACCGGCGAGATGGTGCCGTCCCGGTACGCCGGTAGCGACGAGCTGGTGGGCATCGGCGCTGCACTCGGCCTCGTCGGGGCGGGTGCATTCGGAATGAACAGCGACTTCGACGATGAAGCCGCAGAGATGGCCTGGATGACCCAGCTCGCAAAGGAGACGGGCCGTCCGGTCTGGTTCCTGCTGACCGATCGCTACGAGGATCCGGAACGCTGGCGGCGCTTGCTCGCCGCGGTGCACGCAGCGCGGGCCGAGGGTGCAAACCTCACCGCCCAGATCGCCGGGCGGCCTATCGGCGTCATCCTCGGAATCGGTACTGCGCTCAATCCATTCACGGTGCGGCCGAGCTATCGCGAGGTCACCAGCCTGAGCATCCCCGACCAGCTTAAGCGATTACGCGATCCGGCGCTGCGGCGCAGGATCCTCGATGAGAAACCTTCGCAGGAGGAAGTGAGCCGGCTCGCGCAGTTCCGGCAACTCATCACCACGCGCTGGGACAAGTTCTTCGTGATGGGAGACCCGCCGGACTACGAGCCGGCCGAAGAGTTCAGCGTTGCGGCGATCGCCGCCCGCGAGGGGCGCCCCCCGGACGAAGTCGCCTACGACTATCTCACCGAGGAGGAGAACCGGTATCTGTTTTTTCCCGTGGTGAACTATGTGTGCGGCGATCACGCACCGATCCACGAGATGCTGAGGGATTCGGGGACGCTCCTCGGCTTGAGCGACGGCGGCGCACATTGCACCTCCATCGTGGATGCGAGCGTACCGAGCTTCATGCTGATGCACTGGGGCCGCGACCGCAAGCGCGGCCCGCGGCTGCCGCTCGAGCTTTTGGTCAAGCGCCAGACCAGTGAAACCGCGGCTTTCTTCGGCCTGCGTGACCGCGGTTCACTCACGCCGGGTCTGCGCGCTGATGTGAACCTGATCGATTTCGACCGCATGCGGCTCCATCAGCCGGAGCTTGTGAACGACCTTCCTGCCGGCGGGCGTCGTTTCGTGCAGCGCGTCGACGGCTATCAGGCCACATTAGTGGCCGGTACACCGATCTTCGAGCAAGGCAAGCACACCGGCGCCATGCCTGGCCGTCTTGTGCGTGCTGTCTGCCAGTAAGCTCTCCCTATGCCTTGAGACTCTCCGGCACCTTGCCGCCGCTCTCGGCGAGCTTGGTCATGACCTGGTGGTGCAGCCACACGTTCATTTCCGCCGACCCGTCGAGCGCGCCGGTATAACCGAGCTCTTGCGCGAGCTGCTTGCGCGCGTTCAGGCTGCTGTCGAGATTGAGCAGCTTCATCAAGTCTACGATGGATTGCCGCCAGTTGTATTGTTCCCGTTGCCCGGCGGCGCGGGTCGCGATCATGGCCTCCACTTCGGCTCTGGTCATCGGCTTGGCCGCTCCCGCAGCAGTAGATCCGGTAGCAGCGGGTGATGCACCGGAGCCTGCGGGTGCGCCAAGCTTTGCAGAGGTGCCCGTCGCTGCGGAAGAGCCCGTGCCCGCAGACGCGCCCTTCGAATGTCCGAAGATGGCTTCGGCGATGCTGCTGAAAATACCCATGAACTACCTCCTGGCTCAAGTAGCGTGCACTGCTGAATTCAGGATGGCCTTTTTTCGACGTCAGAACAAGCGCCGGTGCGCCGGCGCATGTCTCATATTACGGAAACAGCGTCACACGAAGTTCATATTCTGCAAGAGCTTGGCCAGCTTGCACGAATCCACGTCCGGTTTTTTCGGTTCCAAAATTCTTCACGGTGTCATAGTATCGAACAGCTCATTTCGGGAGATTGCCGTGTCCAACATCATCTGGGTTATCGTCATCGGCTTCATCGCCGGTCTTATCGCGCGGATGCTTTCGCCGGGGCCGAACAATCCACGAGGATTTATCCTGACGACCCTGGTAGGCATCGCCGGCGCTTTCATTTCGACTTTCATCGGCCAGACGATCGGCTGGTACCGGCTCGATCAGGGCGCGGGACTCATCGGCGCGACCGTAGGCGCGGTGATCCTTCTGTTCATCTGGAACCGGCTTGTGGTACATCACATCATCAGCGATCCCGGCGTGCCCGGTGGACCCGACGCTCCAACCACCCGGCGTTGGCTCTGAGCGAGAGAGATTGCTCGGGGCGCTTATAAACTTGCCGAGCTGAACGTGTCGCAGCTCTCGACCTTGCCCGATTTCAGTCCGTTCATGAACCAGCGCGTGCGCTGGGCCGAGGAGCCGTGGGTGAACGCATCGGGCACGACATAGCCCTGGCTTTGGCGCTGCATCCGGTCGTCGCCGATCGCTGAAGCGGTCTGCATTGCTGCTTCCACGTCTCCAGGCTCGATGAACTGCCATTCCTGCTCGGAGTGATTGGCCCACACACCGGCGAGGCAATCGGCCTGCAGCTCCACGCGTACCTGGAGCTGGTTGGCTTCGGTCTTGTCCAGGTTCTGCTGCATGCGCTGCACCTTGGGCAGGATACCCAGCAAGTTCTGCACGTGATGGCCGACCTCGTGGGTGATCACATAGGCCTGCGAGAACTGGCAGGCCTTGCTACCCGCGTCGCACCCGTGGAATCGGCGCTCAAGGTCCCGAAAGAACGACGTATCGAGATAGACCTTGCGATCGAGCGGGCAGTAGAACGGGCCCATGGCGGATTGAGCAAATCCGCAGCCCGAGCGCGTGACTTCGGAAAACATCACCAGGGTCGGCGGCTCGTACTGCTTGCCGGATTCTTGAAACATTTTCCCCCATACCACCTCGGTGCTTCCGAGCACGGCGGATACCATCTCCTTGGTCTGGTCGGACGCGCCTTCCGCATCCGCTTGCGTCTGGTCGGGTGCATTCTGCGTCTGCTGTTGCGAGCGCCCTCCACCGGTGAGGACGTCCCCCGCGCCGATCAACACGCTAGGATCTATGCCCAGCCACCATCCCAAAAGCACAAGCAGGATGATGGTACCGATGCCGAGTCCGCCTCGGCCGCCCGGAATGCGGATTCCGCCCCCTCCCCGCCCAATCTCGCCCCGCCGGTCTTCGACGTTTTCGCTTCGGGGCAGTTGATCAAGACGCATCTGCAGGTCTCCTTCCGAGCGCGCAACGCGTGACGCGCCTGCGATTGCAGGGGAACGCCCGACGGTGATGTAGAACTGAAAAAGCAGTCTACAACCGCGCGTGCACGGCGTCGATCACTCCGGGCGGCACACAATCCTGGTATGCGGCGGCATTAGCCGCGAGACGCTGCCGCGATTGCCTCTCTGATCTGCGCGGGCTTGAGCGGCAACCGGTTGAGCTCGACGTGCAACGGCCGCAGCGCATCGCATACCGCATTGGCTATTGCCACGGGCGGGGAGATCGCCCCCCCTTCGCCCACGCCCTTTACTCCCAAGGGGTTGAGCGGAGACGGCGAATGCAGGTGAATGAGCTGCATGCTGGGGATTTCGCACGCCGTCGGCATGATGTAGTCGGCGAGCGAGCCGGCAAGCAGCTGCCCTTGCACATCGTAAGGGAGCTCCTCGAACAGTGCACCGCCGATCCCCTGGGCCGCCCCGCCAACGATCTGTCCCTCCACCAGCATCGGATTGACCACGACTCCGCAGTCGTGCGCGACAACGTATTTCTCGATGTGCACACGCCCGAGCTCGGCATCGACTTCCACTACCGCGAGATGCGCGGCATAGGTCCACGTCACGGTCGGCGGCTCGTAATAATATGTCTCCTCCAGCCCCGCCTCGATTCCTTGCGGGCGCCCATGATCCCAGCCGGGACGAGCCGCCTGCGCCACCGCCGCGAGCGAAACCTCAGCCCCAGGCACACCGACGATGCCCACCCCGTGTTTGCGCAGCTCGAGGTCGCTTGCGGCGCATTCGAGCAGGTTGGCGCCGATCGCGAAGACCTTCTCGCGCAGGCGCTCGCTTGCAGCATGAATGGCCGCCGACAGCGTGACCGTGGTGCGGCTTGCGATCGTCCCGAAGCCCATCGCGATCGCCGACGTATCGGCAAAGGTGGTGACGACGTCTTCGGGATCGACCGACCAGGTATCCGCCACGACCTGCGCGAAGATGGTCTCCATCCCCTGCCCCTGCGGGCATGCGCCGGAGGAGACGTAGACCTTCCCCGAAGGATCGATACGCACCGTCGCGCTTTCGAACGGGCCTACTCCGGTGCCCTCGACGTAGCAGCCTATGCCGAGCCCGAGATGACGGCCTTCGGCGCGCGCGGCTTCTTGCTGTTGACGAAAGCCTGCCACGCCGCCGATCGCATCAAGCGCGCTGCGCAAAGCCTTCTGATAGTCGCCGCTGTCGTACACGATCGGCTCGCCGTCGCGATAGGGCATACCCACGCGATACGGCATCTCGTCGGCGCGGATCATGTTCTTGGCGCGTATCTCGGCGGGCTCACGCTCAAGCACGCGGGCAACGAGGTCCATCGTGCGCTCCATGGCGAAGGCCGCCTCCGGCCGGCCCGCCCCGCGATAGGGCGCGTTCGGTACCTTGTTGGTTGCGGCGACGCGCGCGCTGATCGCCATGTTGTCGATCTTGTAGGGGCCGGTCAGATGCACCGCGGTGTTGTAGACCACACCCACGCCGATCGGATTCCATGCCCCACAATCCACGATGAAATCATCGCGGAACGCCAGGATGAGGCCGTCGTCATCGAACCCAACCTCAACATCGTGGATCTGATCGCGCGAATGGCACGAGCACATCAGATGCTCGCGCCGGTCCTCGATCCATTTGACCGGCCGATCGAGCCTGCGCGCGAGGAACGGCAGCAAAAGATCTTCGGGATAGACGTGGCCCTTGATGCCGAAGCCGCCGCCCACATCGAGCGCGAGGCAGCGCACCCGCGCCTCGGGAAGCCGCAGCACGGATGCCACCTCGCGCCGCACCCAATGGACCACCTGGGTGGATGACCAGATCGTCACCGAGTCCGTGCGCGGCTCATAGACGCTGGCAACCCCGCGGCACTCCATTGGCGCTGCCGCATAGCGGTGATGATAGAAGCGCCGGCGCAGCTTGTGGGGAGCGCGCCCGAGCGCGGCAATGACATCGCCCTTCCCGACGCTGAAAGCGCCGATGAGATTGGTCGCGAAACGGTCGTGAAGGAGAGGCGCGTCGGGACGCAATGCCGCCTCCGGATCGACCACGGCGGGCAGCGGATCGAGGTCGAGCGTCACGAGTTGTGCCGCATCTTCCGCGGCATAGCGACTTTCTGCCACGATAACGGCGACCGCTTCCCCGACGTGGCGGACCTTGTCATAAGCGAGCAGCGGCTGTTGCGGATTGATGAACTTGTGATCCACGATGCTCGCCCATTTGCGTGGGAGCGAAAGCTGGGTGTCGGGCACCGGAGGCAGCAATCGCGCGAGCTCGGCGCCGCCGAGCACGAACACGACCCCGGGGAAGTTTGCGGCGCGCGACAGATCGAGCGAGACAATGCGCGCATGTGCAGCCGGACTTCTGATGAACGCCGCATGCAGCATGTGCGGCAGATCGAGATCGGCGATGAATTGCCCGCGACCGGTCAACAGCCGGCGGTCCTCGCGTCGCGGCAGCGAGCGTCCGACGAACGGAGCTTGGCGGTTATCGCTCATTCGTGCACAGAAGTCCCCGATGGAGATGCAGCCGTTTAGCATCCGGTGGTGACCCTGTCTGCCGCAGCTACGCTTTTCGTTCAGGGCGAAGGATCGCAGAGCATGTCTCAACCAACGGCAAGCACGACGCGCGAGACGGTCGAGGTCGATGCGCTGATTTTCGGCGCCGGCGCAGCCGGGATGACGGCAGCACTGGTGGGCGCACTCGAAGGGCTCGATGTGCTCCTCTGCGAGAAATCAGGACAGGTTGGCGGGACCACGGCGACGTCCGCCGGCACGATCTGGGTGCCCGGCACGCGTCAAAGCCGCGAAGCCGGTTGCACGGACACCATCGCCGATGCGCGCCGATATCTCGATGCCGTGATCGGGACCGCTCCCGACAACCGCCGCGAAATCTATCTCCAGAGTGGGCCAGAGGTCATCGACTATCTGGAGCAGCGCAGCGAGGTGAAGTTCACGCCCTATGCGCGGCATCCCGACTACCTGGCCAATCGACCGGGCGCGACCGTTGCGGGCCGGCCGCTCGCGCCGCTCCCTTTTGACGGGCGGCTGCTCGGTCCTGATTTCGCGGTGGTGCGACCGCCGATCGCCGAGTTCATGGCGCTCGGCGGAATGATAGTCGGGCGCGACGACATCGAACCGCTCGCGCGCCCGTTCGCATCGGCGGCAACGTTCCAGGCTGCTGCATCACTGTTATGGCGACATGCGACCGACCGCTTGCGCTATCGGCGCGGCACCAGGCTTCTCATGGGCAACGCGCTGGTGGCGAGACTCTTTTACAGCCTGCGCCGCAGAGGCGTTCCGATCTGGCTGAATGCTCCGCTGCAGGAGCTCATCGTCGCGGGAGATCGGGTGAACGGTGCGGTCATTTGTGTCGGCGGTACGCCGCGACGCGTCGTCGCACGGCGCGCGGTCGTGCTCGCGACCGGTGGATTTGGCGGCAGCGTCGAGCGGCTCAACCACTATGCGCGGCCGCCGCTCGCGCATGTCGTGGCATTTCCCGGCGCGGCCGGTGACGGCATGCGGATTGCGCGCATGCTCGGTGCCGCAGTCGAGGACGATCACGCGGAGCCTGCCTTCTGGAGCCCGGTCTCCGCAACCTCTTGGCTCGCCGGCGGGTGCGGAGCGTTCCCGCATCTGTCGCTCGACCGCGCCAAGCCCGGTCTCATCGCGGTCAATGCCGCGGGCCGGCGCTTCGTCAACGAGGCGCTCTCATACCACGAATTCGTCATCGGGATGCACCGCTCGCACGCAAACGTGCCGACCATTCCGGCCTGGCTCGTGTGCGACCGCGAGTTTATTTACAAATACGGTCTCGGCCGCGTCCCGCCGGGACGCCGCAGCCTGCGCCGGTTCATCAGCAGCGGATATCTGATCGAAGCCGCGAAGCTCGATGAGCTCGCCCGCCAGATCGACGCGGACGCAGTGGGGCTGCGACGAACGGTGGCAGAGCACAATCGATTTGCCGAGACAGGGGAAGACGAAGAGTTCGGCAAGGGCTCGACGGACTTTGACCGCCACAACGGCGATCCGCACCAGCGTCCGAATCCATGCCTGGGCCGGATCGCGCGTGCGCCCTACTACGCTATGGCCGTTTATCCGAGCACGCTCGGCAGCAGCGTCGGTCTGCGCGCCGATGCCGACGGCCGGGCATTGAACGCAAGCGGCGATCCCATACCCGGCCTGTTTGCTTGCGGCAACGACATGGCCTCGATCATGCGCGGGCATTATCCCGGGCCCGGCATCACGCTCGGCCCCGCCCTTGTGTTCGCCTATCGCGCCGCCATGGCGATACGCGCGGGCCGACATTCGTAGAACGGCCACAACTCGTCCGCCACGTCGCGCACCTCGGTGTTCATCGCAACATCGCGGCGTCGGCGCTGCGCGATGATCCGTCCCGTCTCCCAATAATCACCGCGCACCGCGAGTTCGGCCTGATGCTCGAGCTCCTCGGTCCAGGCACCGAGGTCATAGCCGTACCACGGCGCCTGCGGCTTGAGCTTCGGAAGCTTGAGCACATCCTCCCAGATCGTGCGCGCCCGCTCCATGTATTCGCGCTTGGGCAGCGAGAGCGGCGGATAATCCTGACGCAGCGTTGCGTCGACGAGGAGCGATGAGTCCTCCGAGCCGCGTACCTTGTCACGCGGTCCGTGTCCTTCTTCCCGATGGGGAAGGATCTGCATGTCGAGATGCGGCTTGGCGCGAAATGTCATTGCCCACAGGATTGCATCGGCGTTGTTCGGATCGATGTCCTCATCTACCGCGATGACGAATTTGCCGGACGGGCGCTGAACGGTGACGCTCGCATAGAGGGCGCGCCACACTTCGGTCTGTGGCGTTTCGCGCGCGAACCGCAGCACCAGCACGCGATATCCCCCGATCAGCGGCATATGCATATGGACGTGCAGGATGCCCTTGATGCCGATGTGATCACGCAGGTGACGCAGGAAGATCGCCTCCTGTCCTGGTTGGCGCATGACCGTCGCCTCGCTCGGCGCCAGTTGCGAGACAAACGATGTGAAAATGGCGTCGCGCTTGCGCGTGATGCAGGTGACGTCCATGAAGCCGTTGTATTCGGCGAGGTTCACATGGCCGTGGGATTCGCCGAACGGCGCTTCCGGTTCGAGGTATTCGGTATCGATGAACCCTTCGATCACGATCTCCGCTTCCGCCGGAACCGTGAGGTCGACGGTGCGCGCCCGGACCACGTTGATGGGCGAGCCCACGAGCCCGCCGGCGAGCGATATCTCGTCGATCGTTTCCGGCGCCTTCTGCACCGATGCGTAGGCGAGCGCGGGCGGCATTCCGACTACCACTGCCGCAGGCATCGGCTTCCCGAGCGCCTTGTATTTCAGCCAATGCAGATAGCCGCCGGCCTTGAGCTCGACGGACGGATTCATGCCCAGCCGGCGCGGCGCTTTGATCTGCGCGCGGTAATTGCCGAGATTCTGCACCCCGGTTTCCGGATCCTTGGTGATGAATGCAGAGGTCGTAAGATAAGGGCCGTTGTCCCAGCCCGGAGTCGAGATCGGCACCGGCAGGGCATCGAGCGCCGCGCCTGGCCGATCGAGCGCCGCGCCTTCGGTGACGATCTCCTGACATGGCGCATTCTCGACGAGGCGCGGCGCAATGAGATTGTTCATCGCGCGCGTCCAGACCGCGCTCAGCTGGCCGAGCGGATGTCCGATCCCGATCTGATAAATCTTCGGGCTTGCTCCCATCGCGCCGACGACGACGGGGATGTCATATCGCTTGCCCTTCGCGTCCACGACATTGGTAAACAGCATTGCCTTGCGATCGTTCTCATCGAGCCCGCCGCGAAACTGCCATCGCATCAGCGGATGGATCTCCGTGTCCTTGTTGACCGGGATGTCCACCTTCAAGAGCAGTCCCGCCTTTTCCAGCGCCGCGAGCTGATCGTGCAGATCGAAATAGGAGCGCGACGGCCGCGCCGCGCATTGAGCAGCCGCCTTGGTCATCCCCGCCGGCCTCCTTTGTTGATGCCCGATGCCCGCCGCGAATGGCGGGCAGACTGTTTCGTTTTCAGAAGTAGCAGAGGGGTACACCGGATACACCTCGCCGCGCACGAGAGAATGAGCTGTTGCACAACTATGGAGAGTATATGGATTAACTTTAACCTCTTAGATTGTAACGTTCATGTTCAAACATTATTTTTATTGCGTTTTCCCCGTTTGGGTTCGTTTGCGCAAAATGATGGGTTTGTTTGCGCAAAATGCGAGTCGCGCTTCGGTTCGCTCACGAGGTGTTTGGGTTCGTTCGGCCAAAATGTGCTTGCTCGGGTTCGTTCTGCCGATCTGCCAGTCGAACGGAACCATTCCCCGCAAGCTGAGGTGCGGGTGGGGCGGGTAGGGACGGACTTGTTCATGGTTTGTTCATACCGGAGGCGGCACAACAAAGCAACCAGATTTCCACCGACCGAAGGAGCCGTTGCCCAATGCTCCCGAACGCCGTAGCCCGCATGAGCGCAGGGAGATGCGGGCCAAACGGCCCGGATGTCGCTTCGCTCATCCGGGCTAGGAGCCTACGAGCTCTTCCGTAGGGGCGAGGCATGCCTCGCCCCTACCCAATCCTGCCGGCATCGCGCAGGCACTCGATGAGCGAGGTGCGCATCAGGAACTTCTTCGCCAGAACGGGATCCTCACCCGCGCGCTTCATCCCCTCGCGATACTGCTGCCGCGTTTGCGGATCGCGCTGCTCCATGTTCTTCTTGTTTGCGATGGTCGCGGTCTGGACGTGCTCCACTGCTACGTGGCGGCGCTGGCGCACATAGCGCTCGAGCGCGCCCTCATCCTCCTCGCCGTTGAGCACGCGCAACAGATTGGCGGCGAGATTGACGGCGTCGTGGATGCCGCTGTTCATGCCCATGGCGCCGATCGGGCTGTTGAGATGGGCGGCGTCTCCCACGACGATGATGCGTCCCTTGCGGAACGTGGCGGCCACGCGTTGGTGCACCACGTAGGAATCGTAGAGGACGATCTCATAAGGCTGCGGGTTCGGATGAAATCTCTGGAACTTGCGCTGGCATGTCTCCAGGATGTGATCCTCGTCCAGCGCCTCCTCCAGGCTTACGGGCACCACCAGCCGGTAGACTCCCGGCGGGCCCTTCCATGAGATCTTGAACAAATTGTACCATTCGACCGGATCCGAGATGTAATTGCGATAGGCGTAGCCCGCCCGCGAGAAATCGTAGGTGCTGCCGATGATCATGAAGCGCTCGGGATAGGTGAAGCCTTCGAACGCGATGCCGGCCTGTGCGCGCACCGTGCTGCGCGCGCCGTCGGCGCCGATCAGATAACGACCGCCGAGGCGTTCGCGCGAGCCGTCGGCACGCTGCACCTCCACTTCCACCGCATCCTCGGATTGCGAGCAGCCCACCACCTCGGTCTCGGTGTGGATGTCAAGGCTCGAAACGCCATGGGACATCGCAAACAGCGCTCGCGAGAGCTTGTCCTGCTCGCACTGCAGCACCCAGGGATGCCGGGTCTCCTCGGCAAGGATCGCGTGATCAAATGAAGCGAGCAGCTCTTGCTGATCGTAATAATTCACGATGGGACACACGAGCCCGAGCGGCTCAATCTGCTTATAGACGCCGAGGTCGTCCAGGATGTCGAGCGAAGCGGGATGGATGGTAGCGGCGCGGGGCTCCTGATGGACGATGTCTTCCTTGTCGAACAGCGTGACAGGAACGCCGGCGCGGCCGAGCACGAGCCCCACGATGAGCCCCACCGGTCCACCGCCGGCAATGATGATCCTCCCGTTCTTTTGCATCTCTGCGATTCTAGCTCTGCACGTGCCTGTCATTCCGGCCGAGCGAGCCGGGCGTCGCCCGGCTAGCGAGAGCCGGAATCCAGTAACCAAGGAGGTTTGTGCATTTCTCGCCGGCCAAGGTTTACTGGGTCCCGGCTCGCGCAAGCCCGGCAGAGCCGGTCTCGCTTGGCCGGGACGACAGCCCCGATGGCGCTCGCCACCTGGGGGAAGGGAACACGCCGCAGTAGCGGTTAGGCCGGGACCTTTTCCGGGGCGGGCTCCACTTCCTTGACGGCGCCGCGCCAGCCGGAATGGGTGAGGTCGAACACGATCCCATTCGGGTCCTTGTACTTCACCTCGTAGAAGGTGTTGGGGTTGCGATCCTCGCGGCCCATGAAGTAGGAGCCGCCCGCCTGCTCAACCCGCTTGGCGGCCTCGTCGAGGTCATCCACCCACATCCCGAAATGGATGAGCCCATGATACGGCTTGCCCGGCGGCATGCCCGGCACATCGCCGGGAAACTTGAGCAGGGCGACATTGACGGTGCCGTCGCTCATATACAGCCCGAGCCCCGCCTTTCCCGCTCGTTTCATCCCGAACGCCTGTTCGAAGAACACCGCCGCTTTCTCCGGATCCGGAACGGAAAGCGCAATGTGCCGCAGACGAGCCGTCATGACATACCTCCTGGTTTGAGCTCAAATTCCCCGTTGATCTCGACCGGAATGCCGTGCGGGAGCTCCGCGAGCCCGACCGCCGACCGCGCGTGCTGGCCGTTCTGTGCGCCGAGCAGCTCGAAGAACAGATCCGATGCACCGTCGATCACCTGCGGCATGCGATCGAAGCCCGGCGCCGCGTTGACCATGCCGAACAATCGCACGATCCGTTTGATCCGGTCGAGATCGCCGAGCTGCTGCTTGAGGCTCGCAAGCATGGAGAGCGCCACGGCGCGCGCCGTCGCATATCCCTCCTCGACCGTCAGGTCGCGCCCGACCTTTCCCGCGTGCTTAACGTCGGGCAACGACGGAAGATCGCGGCCGTGGCCGGAGACGAACACGATGGTTCCGACTACCACGCACCCCGTCCGGTTCGGATTGGGAAACTTGAACGGCGGCGGGAGCGTGTAGCCCATCCGCGCAAGCTTGTCTTCCAGTGCACTCATGCGGCGGTACCTGACACTTTGCTACTTGCGGCGCAAGCCTGCGGCTTCGACCGCGGCAGCGTAGACGGGCAGCTCCTGACGGATGATCTCCGCCACCTCCTCCGGCGTGTTGCCGAGCGGCTCGAGGCTCAGTTTCTCCATGGTCCTGATGACCTCCGGATCCTTGCAGACCAGAGCCACCGCCTCGGACATGCGCCGGATGATCGAGCGCGGTGCACCTGCGGGAGCGAAATATCCGTTCCAGCCGGTCATGACAAATCCCGGCACGGTCTCTGCCACTGTAGGAGTATCGGGAAATTGCGGGATGCGTTTGGGGTTGGACAAGGCCAAAAGCCTTACGTGTCCGCCGCGGACGCTTTCAACGATGTCAGGGATGTTGCCGAAAAAGACCTGCACCGTGCCGGCAACGAGCGCGAGAATGGATGCAGGCGTGCTCTGATAAGGGATCGCGACGAGATCGATGCCGGTGCGCGCGGCAAATGCCGCGGGCACAAGGTGACTGCTCGTACCGACGCCCCCGGTTCCATAATTGAGCTTGCCGGGATTGGCTTTGGCGTAGGCGATGAATTCGGCGACCGAGCGAACGCGAAGATCGGGATGCACGGCGAGCGCCATCCCGTTCACCGCGATGATGCCGATCGGGGTCAAGTCCCTGACCGGATCGTAATTGAGCTTCTGCATCAGCGGAACGACGGAGAACTGGGAGCCCCCGGCCTGCGCCAGGGTGTAGCCGTCGTTGGCTGCATGCGCCGCATATTCCAGCCCGACGACTCCGCCGCCTCCCGGCCGGTTCTCCAGCACGAAGGGCTGCCCGAATATCTTCGCCAGCCGGTCCGTCGTCAGGCGCACAAGCAGGTCGCCAATTCCGCCGGGCCCGTAGGGTACGATGACCCTGACCGGCCGCGTCGGCCAGTCCTGTGCCCGCTCTTGCGCCGCTGCAGCGAATGGCGCGAATGCGAGGAGGACCAGTGCGAGGGCGATACAGCGGAGGCGACATGCTGGAACCATTGCCATGCAGGAAAATAACCCCAACGGCTCTTCCGAAAAAGCGCGAAGTGGATATCGTGTCGGTCTAAACGTTATTGCGGACGTGGTCTTGTAGGGGCGGGTTTCAAACCCGCCCCTACAAGGTGGAGAGGTGAACCGGCGAGCAGTCCATGTCCGAAACGGAAATCATGCATCTCGCTGCCGATCTCTCGCATTATCATACGGATTATCTCTGGAAGATGCCCGGCTCGTGGGAGGGCTATCCCTATTACAGCAGCCCGGAATTCTACGAGGATATCGCCCGCGTCGCAGCGCGGGGGATCATGGACCTCCTGTTCTTCGGCGATTCCGGCGGCACCCCGGAGGACTACGGCGGCAACCATCGCGCCGCGGTGAGTTATGGAGCCAAGTGGCCGCGCCACGACATGATGCCCATGATCCCGTGCATGGCGCGCGCGGCGGACGGGGTCGGTTTCGGCATTACCATGTCCACCACCTATCACCATCCCTTTCACATCGCGCGTACGTTCAACGCGCTCGACCACGTCACCAAAGGCCGCATTGCCTGGAACGCGGTGACCTCTCGCTCCAAGAACGAAGCAGCGAACTGGGGCTATGAGAAGATGATCGAGCACGATGCGCGCTACGATCAGGCACAGGAGCACCTGCATGTTGCCATGGCGCTGTGGGAGAGCGTCGAGCACGACGCCGTGATTCTCGATCGCGCCACCGGCAGGTTCTGTGATCCGGACAAGGTCCATGTCATCAATTTCCGCGGCCGCTACTATAATGTGCGCGGACCATTGCCCGCCCTGCCGTCGCCCCAGGGCCGCCCGGTCATCATTCAGGCCGGACAATCCGGCCCGGGCATGGACCTCGCCGCCCATTACGCCGACCTGCAATTCAGCACGCGCCGGACCATGCAAAGCATGAAGGCGCATCGCGCCGAGCTCGACGGCAGGCTCGCCAAGTTCGGACGCAAGCCGCGCGATTGCGCGATCCTCTGGGCGGTGCGCATCCAGGTCGCAGAGTCGGAAGAGAAAGCACGCGAGATGGAGCAGTGCTACCTCGATTCGATCCCCCCTGAGGCCGGGCTGATCGAGCTCTCCTCGATGTACGGGCTCGATTTCTCCCAGTTTCGCCGCGACATGCGGCTCGTCGATGTCGCCGCAGAAGTCAAAGCCCAGAACGTGCATTGGGGCAGCTTCGAGGAGATCCTGAAAACCACCGATCCCAACCTCACGGTCGAGCAGTTCGGGCGGAAATTCATGACCGAGCGCATTCTCGTCGCCGCGGGCACGCCCAAGATGATCGTCGACAAGCTCGAGCAATGGCATTTCGAAACCGGCGCGAATGGCGGCTTCATGCTGTTGCGCGGCCTATCCGCGCCGGGCAACCTGCAGGAATTCGTGGACCATGTCGTGCCAGAGCTGCAGCGGCGCGGCCTGTCAAAGAAAAAATACGCGGGCCTGCGATTGCGCGACAATCTGCTGCAGTGACAGTGATAAAATGACCGGCGGAAAAATCATCGACCCTAAAACGTTCTGGCGCACGCTCGGCCAGCGAGCCATCGGCAGCACGATCGTCACGGCCCGATCGAGCGAGGGACCCGCCGGATTTCTTGGCCTCTCGGCCACCCACATCACCGCGGACCCGCCGCTGATGCTGGTCTCGATCGACAAGCGCACCGCCGCCCTTGCCGCGGTGCTCGCGTCGCGGCACTTCGCCGTCAATTTTCTCCCGCATGACGCGCGAGCGCTGGCGGAATCGTTTGGCGGAAAGGGCGAGCTCAAAGGCGCAGCGCGGTTTGCGGCGGGCGCCTGGACCGAGCTCACCACCGGCGCTCCGGTTTTGAAGAACGCGCTCGGCGCCATGGACTGCACGCTGGAAGAGACGATCGAGCGGCATGGCATCTGCATCGCCATCGGCCGTGTGGTCGACGTGATGATCGCGGAGGGCGGCGCGCCGCTGGTTCACTTCCGCGGCGGTTATCTGGATACGGGTTGATGCGCCATTCTCGTTGTTCGTAGGGGCGACGCATGCGTCGCCCTGCAAACCACAGCCACGTATGTCGAAAGAGGGCGAGGCAATGCCTCGCCCCTATGAACAATCACCTCAAATTCGTAGGGGCGACGCATGCGTCGCCCTGCAAACCACAGCTACGTATGTCGAAAGAGGGCGAGGCAATGCCTCGCCCCTACGAACAATCACCCCAAATTCGTAGGGGCGACGCATGCGTCACCCTGCAAACCACAGCCACGTACGTCGAAAGAGGGCGAGGCATGCCTCGCCCCTGTGAACAATCACGCCAAATTCGTAGGGGCGACGCATGCGTCGCCCTGCAAACCACAGCCACGTATGTCGAAAGAGGGCGAGGCATGCCTCGTCCCTACGAACAATCACCTCAAATTCGTAGGGGCGACGCATGCGTCGCCCTGCAAACCACAGCCACGCATGTCGAAAGAGGACGAGGCAATGCCTCGCCCCTAGCGAACAATCACCTCAAATTCGTAGAGGGCGACGCATGCGTCGCCCTGCAAACCACAGCCACGTACGTCGAAAGAGGGCGAGGCAATGCCTCGCCCCTAGCGAACAATCACCTCAAATTCGTAGGGGCGACGCATGCGTCGCCCTGCAAACCACAGCCACGCATGTCGAAAGAGGGCGAGGCAATGCCTCGCCCCTACGAACGTCATGATTTTGTGAAGCCGTAGAGCGCTTCCGGGTTGTCGACCAGGATGCGATGGCGGGTCCGCTCGTCGGGGGCCCATTGCGAGAGCAGATCGAACAGCACCGCGTCGTTTGGCTTGTGCGCGCTGGCTTCGGTTGGATGCGGCCAGTCGCTGCCCCAGACCAGGCGCTCCG
>Ga0209331_1000139_pt1 | contig 25313 bp, 19 predicted proteins | sample JacPinW_OM3H0_M3_FD_187971 | JGI IMG/M metagenome (GOLD analysis project Ga0209331, IMG submission 187971) | Forest soil microbial communities from Algoma, Ontario, Canada - Jack Pine, Ontario site 1_JW_OM3H0_M3 (SPAdes) (version 2) | ecosystem: Environmental > Terrestrial > Soil > Boreal...
GGCACGCGGCATCGGCTGCCTCATCGTCGATGGCCCCGGCAACGGCGAGAGCGTGCGCTTTCGCAATCTGCCGCTGATTGCGGAGACCGAGCGTTATGCCACCCCGGTCTACGAGTATGTCGCCGCGCGACCCGAGTTTGACGAGAAACGCATCGGCGTCATGGCACTGAGTCTGGGCGGCTACTATGCGCCGCGCGCGGCCTCCCTCGAGCCGCGCTTTGCCTGTTGCATCGCCTGGGGCGCGCAATGGGATTATCACGCCATCTGGGCGAAGCGGCTCGATGATCTTGCGAGCGGAAAGGTGCTCTCGCTCTCAGTGCCGCCGGAGCACCTGCAATGGGTGCTCGGGGTGGACAGTCAGGTGGCGGCGCTCAAGAAGCTCGAAGGGTTTCGCCTCGACGGCATCGTGCAGAAAATGCGCTGTCCGTTCCTGCTCCTGCACGGCGAAGGCGACGAGCAGATTCCGCTTGCGCTCGCGCAGAAATGCTTTGACGCAGCCGGCTCCGAGCACAAGACGCTCAAGGTCTTCACCCGCGAGGAAGGCGGCTTTCATCATTGTCAGGTGGACAATGTCACCATCGGCGTGCACACCATGTGGGACTGGATCGCCGATGTGCTGCACAGCCGTTAGGTCAGGCGGCCTTGGACCTGTTTACCATCTCGATCCGATCGAGAACCTTGCCCAGGTGCCGCCTCGCAATCTGAACGTCGTAGCGCTATGCGAGCGGAATGGGGTTATTGGCGGGCGGATCGATGTCGAAGGTGGCGGCGGTCAGGCAGGTCATGGAAAAGCTGCCGGTTGCTGCGACCAGCGCGACCAGGCTTTCGAGCCCCATCGTTTTCTCCGCCGCGGCATAGCTGGCATCGCTCAGGCCCTTGCTGGCGAGCATCTCGTTCGCGACCGTAAAGCACATTTGCTCGCGCGCATTCGGGAGAGCCGGCGCCTCGCGCGCGTTGATTGCCTCGATCACCGGCTGCTCGATCCCGATGCCGAGCGAGTTGCGCACCTGCGCGTACCAGGGATAGCGCGCATTCCAGTAGCGCGCGACGGTGAGGTTCACGATCTGCTGCTCCCGGCGGGACAGCGGCCCGGATGCGAGACAAGCGCGCAGGTTCTGGGAAGCCTCGAACAGTTTCGGCAGGCGAATGTAGGCGAGATAGGGACCGCCAACGATGCCGGTCGATTGCTTGGCCGCGTCATAGACGCGCGCCTGCTCCGCGTTCATGTTGGCGCGATCGATGATCGCAATGCGTGTCACGGCCGTCCTCCCCTTTGGGTCCTGACCGGCAATCGAGAACACTCCACCTGACTGGTCAAGCCCGCGGGTAGCGTGGCGTCAGATCACCGGTAGATGCCGGCCGGTGGGCGCATCGGCCGTCCGCCCCAGAATAGGCTCTGGAAGAACGACGTCGGGCGTTGCTGCGCTGCCTTGCGGCGGCCGGATGATGACGCGGACGCAACTTCCTGCTCGGGCTTGCTGTCCGGCGGCGCGGTCTCGATCATGCCGCGCTCATTCCTGATGGCGGCAATGGTGCGGGCGTCGAGATTGTAGACGTCGCGGCGTACTTGCAGCTTGCCCGCGTCGTCGACGAACGCGCTCTGATACGTCAGATGCACCCAGATCGACCCGGCGGGCAATGCAATGTCCTGCTCGCCGCGGGCGAACATTGACGTGACCCTCTGCACGCTCCAGTGCTCGTTCGGCAGCGCGAGGTTCAACAGCACTTCGGCATATTTCGGCGGGTCATAGATGCGCATGCAGCCGTGGCTGTACGCGCGCGTCTCGTGGGCGAACATGAACTTCTCGTTGGTGTCGTGCTGATAGACGAGGAAGCGGTTGGGGAAGTTGAAGCGCAGCCGTCCCAGCACGTTCGCGCCGCCCGGGGGCTGTGAGACATGCACGCTGCCGTCGCGGCCATAGCTGACGATCAGGCCCATGCGCGCCAGCACGGTCGGATCCATCTGCATCGCCGGCAAATATTCGCCGTAGACGATCGAGGGCGGCACGTTCCAGGTGGGATTGACCGTGATTGACTTCATGGTCTCGCTCAGGAGCGGCGTCTGCTTGTTCGGCGACGGGTCCCCGATCACGACTTTGGTGGTCCAGACCTGCGCGCCGTCGTGCATCACCTTCAGGGTAAAGTCAGGCTGATTGACCACGACGTAGTCGCGTCCGAGATCGCGCGGGTACCAGCGCCAGCGCTCCATATTGGCGATGACGAGATCGACCTGCCTGTCCTTCACCGGTGCGTTGAGCTCGTGCACAGTCTTGGGATCGAGATTGCCCGTGGCAGGCAGCCCGTTCGCCTGCTGGAATTTCTTCACCGCCGCCGCGAGCTTGGCATCATAGGCAAGATCGGACGCTTCGCCCGCGACGCCAAGCTTGGTGCGCAGCGCCGGCACGCGCGCATCCTGCATGGGACTCTTGGGATTGAGCTTGAGCAGCGGCCCATCCGCAATCGGCTGCTCGCTACCTGATGATTTGCCGCGCATTTCGGCGAGCTTGGCCCTGAGCTTCTGATAGGCCTCGTGCGGCGGGGCGTATTCATCGAGCGCCTTGCCCGCATCCTCGCCGGCACTGGCCATCTTGGCCATGATTGCCGCGGGTTCGGGCGGCGTTTGCGGGAGTTGGATGTTGTTCGTCATCCGGCTGTAAGGGAAACGCCCAGCCTGAAGATGGCGCGCGAAGGTGAGCACGGTCTGGGTGAGCTTGACGTCCGCCTCCGCGAGCGCGTCCGGCGCAAGGCCGGAAAAACTCTGCACGCGATAGTCGTTGAGATCGAGTCCATCAGCATCGGCAATTTTCAGGCGCGCAATGATCGCCTTTGCGCGCGCATTTACGCTGCCCTTGTCGAGCCAAAGGGGCGCAAAGCTTCGGCTCTGATAAAATGATTCGACCGCGGCGCGTTCGTTCTTGCTGGCAAAGAGCTTGTCGGGTTTTGCAGCGAGAAGATCGCGGATCTTTTCCGCCACCGGGCGGTCACCGGGATCGAGCGAGGCGATCGGATCGGGCGCGGGGGCCAGCGCCGGTGTCGCAGCCGGGGAGTTGGTCTCCGGCGCGGATGCTTCACCTGCAGGCGCTGGGGACGATTTATCCGTGGCAGTCTGGGGCAGGGTTGCGGTCGGGATGTCGGGTGATTTGCTCGCGTCCTGCGCGAAGGCCCCGACGGGAGCGGTCAGGAACAGGGCAACCGCGGTCCCTGCCAACATCCGGCAATTAAGCCCGCTCATCCTCTGTGCAAAAAAGTTGCCGGACCTTCTCAATTGCAGGTCTGCCACGTCGTCCCCCCTAGCTGCCGGCGCAAATGTGCGTATTCACAGGCGCGGCGCAGCATCAAAGCCAAATAGGGCGATTTTGGAGCACTCCCGCCCCATTGCGGGCTTTGCGCGGAATTGGTTGCGGCCGCGCCACACGCAGGCCCCGGTACGTACTTTCGTCCGTTCTGGCACCGTTCTTGGGCGAGCAGGGCCGAAATCACTGCGCGTCGCGCAATTCGGGGTGTGCAGCAAGGCGAGCCGTGTTCAGGCGATGGACGATGAAGCAGATGACGGCAGCGACCGCGAATGGGAGCGCCGACCACATGTAATTATTCAAGTAAAGCGAGGGTGGCCCCGGCTCTCTATTCCGCGGCCACCATTCGAATGGGTTCCGGCTCGGGCTGGCGGCGTGGCCTTTTGCCACTCAGCCAGACCTGCACGCGGTCGAGATAAAGATAAACGACCGGGGTGGTATAAAGCGTGAGCAGCTGGCTGAGTGCAAGACCTCCGACCATGGCATAGCCGAGCGGCTGGCGCAGTTCCGAGCCCGTCCCGTCGCCGAATGCGAGCGGCACACCGGCCAGCATGGCCGCAGCCGTCGTCATCAGGATCGGTCTGAAGCGCAAAAGGCATGCTTCCCGGATCGCCTCGAGCGACGTCATGCCCTGGTCTCGCTCTGCCGTGATGGCGAAATCGACCAGCATGATGCCGTTCTTCTTCACAATGCCGATCAGCAAGATGATGCCAATGATGCCGATCACCGAAAGGTCCATGTGGCCGAGATCGAGCGCCAGCAGCGCACCGATGCCCGCGGATGGCAGCGTCGACAGAATAGTCAGCGGATGGATGAAGCTTTCATAGAGTATGCCGAGAATGATGTAGACGACGATCAGGGCAGCCCCGATCAGCGCCGGCTCGCTCGACAGCGATGACTGGAACGCCTGCGCGTTGCCCTGGAACGTGCCGATCACCGACGCCGGCATGCCGATCTCGCGTGCGGCCTGGTTGATTGCATCAACCGCCTGTCCGAGCGCAACACCGGGCTGCAGATTGAAGGTCAGGGTCACGGCCGGAAATTGACCCTGATGCGCGATCGAAAGCGGACCCACCTTGTTGCTCTCGACGTTCACCAGGGTGGAGAGCGGCACGGCGCCGCCGGTGAGAGGAGATTTGACGTAGATGAGATTGAGCGAGGCCAGATCGCGCTGCTGCTCCGGCAGGATCTCGAGCAGGATCCAATAGGTTTTGAGCTGCGTGAAATATTGCGCGATCTGACGCTGGCCGAACGCGTCGTTGAGGGTATCGTCGATCAGCTGCGGAGATATGCCGAAGCGGGAAGCCTGATCGCGGTTGATGGTGATCATGAGCTGAGGCGCATTCGCCGATAGGTCGGTCGCAACGTCGGCAAGCTCGGGCAAGGCGCGCATTTTTTCCAGCAATTTATCCGACCACTCCGCAAGCTCGGCGATGTCGGTATCCTGCAGCGTGTATTGGAAGCTCGCGCGCGCAATGCGCCCACCGACGGTGATGTCCTGGCTCGGCTGCAGGAACAGCGTCGCGCCCTCGACTTTCGCAAGCTGCGGCCGCAACCGGTCAATGACCTGGGAAGAGGTGGGCGCGCGCTCATCGCGCGGCTTAAGCACGATGAAGCCGCGCCCGGTATTCGCCGACGCCGCGCCGCCCGTTGTCCCTGTGAACAGTCCGACCCCTGCGACATCGGGATCCGCAAGGACCACTTCACTCATGTTGCGTAACAGCTTCATCATCTGTTCGGGCGCCGTGTCCTGTGCCGCTTCCGCAAACGCGGAGATCATGCCGGTGTCCTGGATCGGAAAGAAGCCCTTCGGGATCTGGACGAACATCACGCCGGTCAAGACCATGGTGGCGAAGAACACGCCGAGCGTGATCGCCTGATGGCGCAGGACCACGTCGAGCGTCACGCGGTAAAAGGAGAGCATGGCGTTGAAGCCGGCCTCGATGGCGCGATAAATGCGGCCGTGACTCGCCGGTTCACGATGCATGAAGCGCGCGCACAGCATCGGCGCAAGCGTGAGCGAAACAAGCGCCGACACCGCGATGGATGCCGTTACGGTGAGCGCAAATTCCCGGAACAGGCGGCCAATGATGCCGCCCATGAGCAGGAGCGGTATGAACACCGCGATCAGCGAAACGCTGATGGAGAGCACCGTAAAGCCGATCTCGCGCGAGCCTTCGAGCGCGGCCGCAAACGGTGTTGCGCCGTTCTCGATGTGACGATGGATGTTTTCGACCACGACGATGGCATCGTCGACCACAAAGCCCACAGCGATGGTGAGCGCCATCAACGAGATATTGTCGAGGCTGAAATTGAGCAGATACATCGCCCCGCAGGAACCCAGCAGCGCCAGCGGCACGGTGATGCTGGGAATGAAAGTGGCCCAGAAGTTGCGCAGGAAGAGAAAAACGACCAGCACGACCAGTCCAATGGTGAGCGCCAGGGTGAACTGAACGTCGCGCACGGAAGCGCGTATGGTGACGGTCCGGTCGAGCATGGTCTCGACCTGCACGGCCGGCGGGATTCTGGCAGTGAGCTGCGGGAGCTGCGCCTTGATCTGATCGACCGTGTCGACGACGTTCGCGCCCGGCTGCTTGAAAACGGCCAACATGACGCCAGGCTTGTTGTTGTGGTAGGCGGCAACGTTGCGATCGACCGCTTCCGCAATGGCCTGGCCGACATCGCGCACGCGGATGGGCGCACCATTGCGATAAGCCAGGACGACGTCATTGAATTGCGCCGCGTCGGTGATCTGATCGTTGGCGGCGATGGTGAAGCTGAGTTTGTCGGTGTTGATGGTGCCTTTGGCGGCATTGGCGGTCGAGCTCACCAGCGTGCCGCGGATCTCCTCGAGCGTAATCCCGGTCGACGCGAGCTTGGCGGGGTCGACCTGGATGCGGATCGCCGGCTGCTTGTCGCCGAAGATCACGACCTGGGCGACACCGGGGACCTGCGAGATCTGCTGTGCCAGGAAAAGATCGGCATAATCGTCGACCTCGGTCAGCGGCACGGTATCGGAGCGCGCCGAGAGCAGGAGGATCGGTGAATCGGCCGGGTTTACTTTCTTGTAATTCGGCGGCGTGCCCATGGTTTGCGGCAGCGTTTTGCTTGCGACCGTGATTGCCGCCTGCACGTCCTGGCCTGCCGAGTCGATGTTCCGGTTGAGATCGAATTGAATAATGATCGTGGTTGCGCCAAGCGTGCTCTGGGACGTGAGCTGCGTAACTCCGGGGATCTGCGCGAACTGCCGCTCGAGCGGCGCGGCGACGGAGGATGCCATGGTCTCGGCGCTGGCACCCTGAAAGGCCGCGTTAACCTGGATGGTGGGGAAGTCAATCTGCGGGAGCGGCGCGACCGGCAGGAACGGATAGGCGACCACGCCCACGAACGCGAGCGCGGCCATCACCAGGGTCGTGGCGACCGGGCGCCGGATGAACGGTTCGGAGATACTCACGGGTGTCACCGCGCTTGCGCGGTCGGCGGTAAGTTGATGGTAACCGGCACGCTGGTTCTGAGCTTGTACTGCCCGCCCGTCACCACGCGTTCGCCTTCCTTGAGTCCTGAGGTGACGATGACGAGATCCTTCGTGCTCTCAGCGACCTCGATCGGGCGCGGCTCCGCCGTATTGTTGGCAGTCAGGACCCATGCGAACAGCCCTTGCGGTCCGCGTTGAACCGCCGCGGGAGGTACGACAACGACGTTGCTGTGGTCCTCGATCAGAATGCGCGCGTTGACAAATTCGCCCGGCCACAGGCGATCATCCTCGTTCGCGAACATGGCCTTGAGCCGGATGGTGGCAGTCGTCTGATCGATCATGTTGTCAACGAGGAGGAGCTTGCCTCGGCTCAGCTCACGCACGTTGTCCTGATCGAACGCGATGACCTCGACCGGTCCGCGCGTCATGGCGGCGCGTACATCGTCGAGAGCACGCGCGGGCAGCGTGAACATCACCGCTGAGGGCTGGGTTAGCACCAGGGTCGCGAGTGCGCCCTGGTCGGATGCATGCACAATATTTCCGGGGTCGACCAGGCGCACGCCGATGCGGCCGTCGCTCGGGGCCGTAATATTTGTGTAATCGAGTTGCGTCTTCGCGGTTTCAATCATGGCCGAATCGGCATCGACCGCTGCTCTGAGCTGATCCACGGTCCCCTGCTGCCGATCGACGTTCTGCTGCGTCTCGATGGATTTGAGCGCCAGGGCCTTGAAGCGGGCGAGGTCCTTTTCCGCCGCCACGAGCAGCGCCGCATCCTGGGCTTTCTTGGCATTGGCCTGATCGAGCGCGGCCTGGAACAGGCGTGGATCGATTTTCGCAAGCACATCGCCCTTCTTGACGTGCTGACCTTCGGTGAAAAGCACCTCTTGCAGCTTGCCGTCCACCTGCGAATGGATCCCGATCGTAAAGGAAGCCTGAACCGTGCCCAGGCCGAACAGATAGATCGGAACATCCTGACGCGCGGCGAGCGCAATGCTCACAGGAACCCCCGCGGTCGCGGGAGATCGCGCCGCATGCGCGGGAGAGGGGCCCTGCGTCCAATACCAGTACGCTGCTCCGATTGCTCCGACTACAACCAGAGATAATGCAAGCAGAGCGGACCGACGCGCCCCCGGCAATTTTGTGTGCCCCATTTCAATCACGTGACCCTCAACTTTCCCCCACAAAAGCTATCGATCCTCAGCGACTATTCAAGTTACCGTTTTGTTAGAGTGAATTAGGGCGAAGCAGCGTTTTTATGTATTGTTTACAGGCGATTGTCCGCCGATCAGGAATAGCGACGCTTTCGACCTGCGCGATGAAGAACCTTGAACTGAGTGCGCGCGGCCACGACAACAGCAGTCGAATTTTTGCCGCTAAAAGGTTCTATCGAAAATGCGCGGGGCGCTGGCTGAGGGGATAATCCGTGCGAAATTTGGTTTTGGCGATTGCGGCGATCGCCTTGTTGGCTGTGCCGGCTTATGGCCAGGCGCGAGGAAAGGGGGGCAAGCGCCCCGAGGACAGTCAGCAGACGCAGGAACAAAAACAAAAGAACGCCGCGGCTGAAAAGGCCTACAAAGACGCGCTGAAAAGGATTCCCGATCAGAAGAATTCCGACCCCTGGGCGAACATGAGATAACAGCCGACGCAGGACAGACGACGGAAGTGTCGCACGCAACGTCCACGTCTTGCTTTGCGCGGAATTACCCCCGCTCCAGCAGCGCGCGGGCACGCTTGACCACGGGCTCGTCGACCATCTTGCCCTCGAAGGCGAAGGCGCCTTCGCCGCGCGCCACCGCCGTCTCGGCGGCGGCAATGAGCCGGCGGGCATGATCGAGCGCCTCCCGCGACGGCGAGAACGCGCGATTGAGCACCGGCACCACGCTCGGATGGATGCAGCTTGCGCCGTCAAAGCCGAAGGCGCGCGCTTCCCGCGCGCTCTTCTCGACTGCGGCAAGGTCGCCGTAGTCGGCGACGGTGCGCAGCATCCCGAATGAGCGCACGCCCGCCGCTTTGGCGGCGAGATGCACGAGGAGCTTCGGCAGGTAGAGCACTTCGGGCGAGGGCTCGGCATCAAGCGCGGTCGCGAGATCCTCCCCGCCCGCCGAGAGCGCAAACACGCGCGCCGTGGCGCCCGCAATGACGCGTGCGTCGAGCACGGCGCTGGCGTCCTCGAGCAGCGGCACGAGCACGGTCGCGGGCCGGGTCATTGCGCGCTCCACCCTGTCAAGCAAGGAGGCGAGCTCGACGAGCGTGCCCGGCTCGCGCACCTTTGGCACAAACAATCCGAAGGCGCCCGCGCGGCACGCAGCCTCGGCGTCCGGCCGCATCAGCTCGTTGTGCGAATTGATGCGCACGAACACCGTGGCGTCGCGCTGGCCCGCGCTGGGCACGGCGGCGGCAAGCCGCGCCCGCGCAGCGGCTTTCTTCGCGGGTACGACCGCGTCTTCAAGATCAAGAATGATGGCATCGGCGCCGCGCTCATGCGCCCTCGCAATGAAGCGCTCCGAGCTGGCAGGGACATAGAGCAGGGATCGGATCACGTCGGACTCCTTGCATCGGCGCACGCACGTGCGGCATGGCTATGGTAGCGATCGTATAGTAGCCCGGATGAGCGGAGCGATATCCGGGTGAAGCTGGTCCCGCATGTCACTTCGCTCATGCGGGCTACGGTCTAATTATAAGGAGGCACGAACGTGCAAGAACCGACAGCGTTGAAAGATTGGCTCGGACGAACGCGGACGGAGGAAGACGAGGTGGTGCTGGGCGCGGTGCGGCGCATGGCGGCGACGCTCGATCACGATCCGCACGCTTATCGCCGCGGGAGCGAGATGCCGGAGAGCTGGTACGCCATTCTGTTTGGTCCCACCGCGCGCGAGAGCGCGCTCGGTCCGGACGGCCATCCGGTGACGGGCGATTTCCTGCCGGCGCTGCCCGATACGCGGCGCATGTTTGCCGGCCGGCGCGTGCGCTTCCATGCGCCGCTCAAGGTCGGCGACGCCGTGACGCGCGTCTCGACCGTCAAGCACGTTGAGCCGAAGACCGGGCGCAGCGGCGCGTTTACGCTCGTCACCGTCGTGCACGAGATGAGCACGGACGGGAGAGCGGCGGTGACGGAGGAGCAGGATATTGTGTATCGGGAGCCCAGTAGCACGGATCGCGCTGCGCGCGATCCGGGGCTTTCCCAGGGCTACAAAGAAGCGCAAAAACCCGACTGGTCGCGCACCATCATGCCCGATCCGGTGCTGCTGTTCCGCTATTCGGCGCTCACTTTCAACGCGCACCGCATTCATTACGATCTGCCCTATACGCGCGACGTGGAGAAATACCCGGCGCTTGTCATGAATGGCGGGCTCACGGCGCTCCTCCTCGTCGAAACGGCGCGCGCGCATCTCAAGGCTCCGATCGCGGGCTATGCTGCGCGGGCAATCTCGCCGCTCTTTGTCGGACAAAGCATGACACTCAACGGGCGCGCGGCGGAGAACGGCGCGGAGCTATGGGCATGCGGTGGCGACGGCGCGCGCGCCTATGTCGTCGCGCTCGAACAAAAGACATGAGCGCGCCGCTTGACGGTGTCCGGGTAATCGATCTCACCACGGTCGTGGTCGGCCCCACCGCGACCCTGTTTCTTGCCGATTACGGCGCCGACGTCATCAAGGTCGAGGCGCCGGGCGGCGATTTGCTGCGCCGCCTCGGAGGTCCTTCCAGGAGCGGACAGCTCTCCGGCAAGTTCACCCATTTCAACCGCAACAAGCGCTCGCTTGCACTCGACCTCAAACAAAAGCCTGCGCGCGAATTGCTCGAGAGGCTGCTCGCCACCGCCGATGTTTTCATCGCCAACATCCGGGAGGCCGCGCTCGCGCGGCTTGGGCTTGCGAGTGCGCGCGCGCCACCCGCGTCTCGTCGTCTGCAATCTCGCGGGCTTTCGCCGCGACGGTCCCTACCGCGACCGCCCCGCTTACGACACCATCATCCAGGGCATGGCGGGAGTTGCCGCCTGCAACGCGCGCGTTCTGGGCGAGCCGCGCTTTGTGCCGATGGTCTTTGCCGATCACGTAGTGGGGCTGATTGCCACGCAATGCGTGCTCGCCGCCCTTTACCGGCGCGAGCGCACCGGGGAGGGAGAGGCGATCGAGGTGCCCATGTTCGAGAACATGGCCGCTTTCGTGCTTGCCGAGCATCTCGGCGACCGCAGCTTCGTGCCGCCGCGCGGGGAAAGCGGAGACCGGCGCGTTCTTCATCCTCTCGGCAAGCCCATTGCGACCAAGGATGGCTTTATCTGCGTTTCCGCCAACACCGACGCGCAGGCTTTCGCGCTGTTCGATGCGATCGGGCAGCCGGAGCTCAAGCACGACCCGCGCTTCTGCTCGGTCACGGCGCGCTACGCGCATGTGCGGGAATATTTTGAATTGCGCGCGCAGGGCCTCGCGCAGCGGACCACGGCCGAATGGCTGGGCATCCTGGAGAAGGCGGATGTGCCGGCAGGTCCTGTGCACACTTTCGAGAGTCTCACGCAAGACGAGCACCTCAACGCTATCGGTTTCTTTCACAAGCTCGACCATCCGGTGGAAGGCGAGATGATCGACATGGCCCATCCGAACAAATTTTCCTCCGGGCTGCGGGAGGATTGTCGTCCCGCCCCGCTCATCGGCGGCGACAGCCGCGCCATCGCCATCGAGCTTGGCTACAGCGAGGCCGAGATCGATGCTCTGCTGGAGAGCAAGGCGCTTATTGCGGGCAAGCGAACCACGAATGGCCAACAGTGAATAGCGAATGGTAAAGCGCGCGCTGGCGAGCACGCATGCGGCTGATTGTCCGCTTCGCCCTGCTTGCATCCGACGGCGGCTTTATCCAACTTGGGATGCAAGCGGGAGAGGCATTCGCCGAGACCTTGGGCTGCAATGGGCTAAAGGAAGACAACATGAAGACGCTGCATTGTCTTGTGGTCACAGTTCTCCTTACAGCGATTGCCGGCGGGCAGGCGCAGGCGCAGGGCTATCCGAACAAGCCGGTGCGAATCATCATTGATTCAGCGCCCGGAAGCACCGTCGACGTGGTCACGCGCGTATTTGCGGACAAGCTCGGCGAATTCGTCGGCGCGCAGTTCGTCACGGTCAATCAGCCCGGCGGCGGAGGCTCCATCGCAGCGCGGCTTGCGGCGACCTCTCCGCCGGACGGTTACACGCTTTATTCTCCGGCAGCCTCCGTGTTCGCGACCTTGCCCGGCGCGGCGCCAAACCTGCCACTGCATTTGCCACGCGACTTCCTCCCAATCGGCTTTGTGTCGGAGCAGCCGATGTTCATTGCGGCGACGGCGGAGTCGGGAATAACGAGTCTCGCGCAGCTCATCGCGCTTGCCAAATCGCATCCGGGCGAGGTCGCCTATGCGGTTACCGGGCGCGGCCGGATCACGCACCTGACCGGCGAGCTGTTACAGAGCCGCACCGGCATCAAGCTCCTCAATGTTCCCTATACCGGCGGTCCGGCGCAGGCGCTCAACGATGCGCTCGGCGGCCGCATTTCCATCGTCATTGAAGGTTTTCCCGGGATTGCAAGCGCGGTGCAGGGCGGCGCGCTCAAGCCGATCGCGGTTGCTTCGCGCGCGCGTCTTGCCGAGTTTCCCAATCTGCCCACCGTTGCCGAAACCATTCCTGATTTTTTCGCATCCGGATGGCAGTTGCTGGTGGCACCGCTCGGAGTGCCCGCCGACGTGGTCCCGAAGCTCTCGCCCGAGCTGCGCAAAACGGCAGACGACGGCGATGTGCGGCGCAAGCTCGCGCCGCTCGGGGGCTATCCGCGCGCCATGTCACCGGAGGAGACCGTGGCCTTCGTCGAGGCCGAGCAGAAGCGCTGGCAACCGATCCTCGATCAGATCGCGCAGCAGCCGCAATGACGAGGCAATGGTAAATGGCGTAGCCAATCGTGCTCGCCGGGCGCTACGAACGAAAAAACAGGCTGACTGGCAGCTCTACCGTGCTACCACGTGCGCACTGTTCGCTATTCGCCACTCACGAGCCGCATCGCCTCGCGCGGAGCATCATCGTGCTCGCGGTCTTTATCCTCGCCCGCCCGACTGCGATAGAACTCGAGCACAAACAGCCGGAGCGCCGATGACAAATTGCGGTGCTGGCGCCCGGAATCGATGGTGGCCACCAGGTCGGACAACGTGGTGTGGCGCGCGAATGCGATCTCCTTGAGCGCCTTCCAGAACGCATCTTCAAGGCTCACGCTTGTCTTGTGACCGGCGATCACAATAGAGCGTTTGACGACAGGGGATTTCATGCTCCCCTTCTGCACGCCAAATGCGCCGACAGCTTGGCAAAATCGGGCCCGAAGGGACTACGCGCTAGCCTCGATGCGGAGCGGGGGCACCCTCAGCGACACCGCCGACCGTTCACCAGCTGGGCTCTATTCGCTATTCGCCCCTAGGGGCATCAACCCGCAACGGCCCGTCGCGGAGCCGCTTACGTGCGGTGAGAAACCGATGGGAGCCCCGCTCGAGCACGATGCAAGTCAGGCACCCGGTTGCAAAAGCGCCGGTATCGATATTGATGCGGTTGGCCAGAACCTGCGGTTGTTCAACCGGAGTATGTCCGTGCACGACGATTCTTCCAAAATTCCGCGAGCTCGTGAGAAACTCACCGCGAATCCAAAGGAGATCACGGGATTCCTGGCGGTCCAGCGGAACTCCTGGACGTACCCCCGCGTGACAGAGAAAGTACTGCCCTGACGTGATGAAGGTCCTCAGGGACGAGAGAAAGGCAAGATGTTCCGGGGGAACTCTTGCCCGCAGCATATCAGACGCTTCTTCGAAGCCCTTCCCCCGCATAAGCGGGCCCACCGGCACTCCGTATGAATGAAGAGTCTCAAGTCCACCCAAAAGGCGCCACTGAGATCCCGCCCCAGGATCTTCGAGGAACAGCTCGAACAGTTCTTCGTGGTTTCCCTTTAATGCGACATATGGGATTGGAAATGGATTCCTCGCGAGCCGATCAAGCACGCCCCGTGAATCGGGGCCGCGATCGACATAGTCACCTAATGTAACAACGATCGCATTATCAGGAGGGTTGTCCACTAAATCTTGGCCAATTTCTTGTATCACTTCGTCGAGCAGATCAGATCGACCGTGAATGTCGCCAATAACATACAGTCTTTGATCGTCAGTAATGGAAACAGCGTCCATCCAGCTCTGCGCCGATGCTCGGTAGCTCGGGAGGAGAACCTAGAGGTTTGTCACTCCACATACAACCGTCGCGAAAGGTCTCAGACTGACATGCTCACGGTCTGGTGTTACGATTCGATGGATCGCCTGATGATGACGTCTTGCTCTCCGGCTGTTACAGCGGACGGGACACGTGACGTTCGATCGCTTTCCGGATACTGCAAGCGTCAATGGGCTGTCCCTCTGCGCGTTCGGCTATCACGTTCTTTATTTGGTCTCTATTAGTTCCAAGATAATATTAATATGCACATGTCTTTATGTGCGTCGCGTGGCTGAGCGCCAATTGCTGCGCATGTTTGATCCAGCGCAGGAGCGGGCCAAGGTGCTTCGGTGTAGCAGCCCGCGCGCTCAGCCATTGGTGTGACTGTGCTGATCGCAACATGTATTGTAAGGCGGAGGTGGCCCTGGCACGGTTTTCCTGATGTTCGGGGGCACGAGGATAGGATGGGGTTGTCGAGTTTGACGGTATAGAATATGCCGAGATGTGACCGGGCACTTTGACGAGGACTGATAGGAGTGGGGATGCAACGTCTCATCAGGGGTAATGAGGTCGTCAGCGACAGCGCATCTAAAGGCGAGACTGTCAGCGAGAGGAAGCTGCCGGCAAATTCCGCGCCTTGTGTAGTTACAGATAACGGTTGCTTGCGCTGGTATGCGGTGCATACGCAGCCAAATCGCGAGCTGCGCGCCAAGAGCCAACTGGAAAATCAGGGCTACGAAGTTTTCCTTCCTCGGTGCCTGAAGACCGTGCGCCATGCCAGAAAGCTGACCAATGTCGCTGCCCCATTTTTTCCACGCTATCTATTCGTTAGGCTTGATCTGGTTCAGCACCGCTGGCGGAGTGTGAATGGAACGTTCGGAGTGATCAGCCTCGTCATGCAGGGGGAAAAGCCTCATCCAGTGCCACGCGGTGTGGTAGAAGCAATGATTGCCTTCGTCGACACAAGCGGATTCCTCTGTTTTAAGGAAAGCCTCGTGGTGGGCACCCAGGTTCGCCTTGCTGCCGGTCCATTTGCCGAACAACTGGGCATACTGGACCGCCTCGACGACAGCGGCCGTGTCCGTGTTCTCCTCGATATCATGGGTGCGGCCATTCCCGTTTACGTTGAGCGGAAATTTGTCGTCACTGCTTGATGCGCTTCCTAAAACCTCCGCCTCGACCAACGGCACTCCAGCGCAGTGAACGCCCTTCGTTCTGATCCCGTCCGCCGCAACTGACCAACTGGCGGGCCGTCCGGCGTTGCTCAAAGGTCACAGGGCGCTCCTTCTTTGATTGAGCAGGTTGGCTTGGCCTTGATTCCGTCGGTCTCGCCGGTCACGTTCATGCGGGGCAATTCAAGGGGAATCGTGGTCGTGTCCGCGCGTTGCGTGCTACTGGCTGGGCTGGCGATTGCTCTTGCCGCACTGAGCGATCCGTTCCTGGCGCAAGCCGCCAACGCCGCAAGCTGGCTCGAGAAGAATTTCTATCTCTCCGGCCCGCGCTACGATGGCGTGGTGCCCCCGTGCGATTATCCGGACGCCCTGGTCAAGATTTCATCGCGTTTCAACGCCAAGGAGAATAGTTTTTGGGATCCCAATCTCAAGATTGTCGCGTTTGAGAAGATTCGCGAAACGGCGTTTCGACCCTGGGCCGCCAACACCATCCCGCGCCGGTTCTGCAGCGGAATTGTCGAGGTTTCCGACGGAGGCAAACACGTGATCCACTATTCCATTGCCGAGGACGCCGGAATCATCGGGGCCACCTGGGGCGTGGAATGGTGTGTGGTCGGCCTTGATCGCAATTGGGCCTACAATCCCGGCTGCAAAATGGCTCGGCCTTGAGTCTGCAAATACAACATTAGCCCCAGTGATAAGTTTAATTCGTCGCCGACGCAGGCTCCTCCACAACGCGGCTGCGCAGCACTCCAATCCCCGAAATCTCCACCTCAAGCACATCCCCGGGCTTCATCCATAGCGGCGGATTGCGTCGGTGGCCCACCCCTTCCGGCGTGCCGGTGGCAATGATGTCGCCCGCGGCAAGCGGCGTGAAATCCGAGCAGAATGCAATGATCTGCGCCACCGAATAAATCAGAAGATCGGTGCTCGAGTGCTGCACCTGCTGACCGTTGAGCCGCGTCGTGAGCGCAAGTCCCTTCGGATCTCCAATCTCGTCACGCGTCACAATCCAGGGGCCGAGCGGCCCCGTGGCCGGAAAGTTCTTGCCCGACGTCACCGAGAATTTCTGATAGTCGCGCACGCTGCCATCGCAAAAGCACGTGTATCCCGCCACATGGTCGAGCGCCCGCTCAACCGGAATGTGCCGTCCGGGACGCCCGATCACAACCGCAAGCTCGCCCTCGAAATCGAAGCAGCGCGAGACTGCGGGACACACCATGTCCCCCTCATGGCCGACCAGCGTGCTCGCCAGCCGCAGAAACATGCTGGGCTGTTTCGGCAGCTCGCGCCCGGTCTCGGCCGCATGCGAGCGGTAGTTGATGCCGGCACATAATATCTTCTCCGGGTCCGGTATCGAGGGCAGGAATTTCACATCCGCAAGCGCGTGATCTGGCTTGGCCATGACGGCTGCTTCGCTCATCCGCGTCAGCTCGCCCCCCGCAAGCGCCTCGCGCAGGCTGCGGTAGTCGCCGCCCAGCCGCCCGCTCAAATCAATCACGCCCTCCGCCGTCACCGCGCCGAAGGCTGCCTTGCCGTTTGCAATATAGCTCGCAAGCTTCATCGGCCCGCCCCTTCAGTGCATCGCCCTGCCGCCGTCCACATTGATGGTCTGTCCGGTCATGAAGTCGCTCGCGGGCGTGGAGAGAAACATCACCGCCCCCACGAGATCGGCGGGCACCTGCACGCGCTCGATCGCGCGGCCCGCAACGCGCGTGGCGAGATAGTTCGCCGAGGAGCTGGCCACCTGGGTGTCGCTCTGGGTCATTCCGGGGGTCACCGCGTTCACGGTGATGCCGAATTCCGCCACCTCGCGTGCGAGCGCGCGGGTAAAGCCGATCACGCCCGCTTTCGAGGTGGTGTAATGCAGCCGGTTGGGCGTCCCCTCCCACACCCGCGACGAGGAGATGTTGACGATCTTGCCGTGCCTCCTCTCCTGCATAGCCGGAAATACCGCGCGGCAGGAGAGAAACATCCCGCGCAGATTCACAGCCATCACCCGGTCCCATTCTTCGACCGGGATTTCCAGCCACGAGCGCCGCGCCAGCACGCTCATCAGCGAAGCATTGTTGACGAGCACGTCAATGCGCCCGAAGCGCTCGAGCGCTGCCGCCGCCATCGCCTTGTTGGATTCTTCGCTCGCGATATCGACGGCAAGCCCCACCACGGTCGCGCCTTCTACGCTCATCGCGGAGGCCACCGATTTCGCCGCCGCCTCGTCGATATCGGCCGCCAGCACGCGCGCGCCCGCGCGGGCGAACTCCTCGACATAAACCTTGCCGATCCCCTTACCTCCCCCTGTCACGATCACGCTCCGTCCGGTCAGATCGAAACGCCCGTTCATGTCTTTCCTCCCTTGCGCCGTCATGGCCCGCGACGCCGACTGGTTACAATGGCTCACGGCACCAAGCCCATGGGCGCGGCTTGCCGGCGGCGAAATCTCCCGTCATATACTGCTGCACCCGTAAGGCTCGCGTAAGCCATCCCTTCTAGAGAGATCATTGCGTCCGAAAACGTTGACAGCTGGAGGGTAAAGGCTGCGCAGCGGGGCTCATCAAACGCGCATTCCTTGACCGCATAACCCGTGCTCAACCGGCTCCTCTCCTTTGGATTGTCGCGCCGGCCCATCATCCTCCTGGGCCTGATCGTGTTCATCGGCGGCGGCCTCATCGCCTTCTCCAAGCTCAACATCGAGGCCTATCCCAACCCCGCCCCCGTCATCCTCGAAATCACCGCCCAGGCCGCCGGACAAAGCGCCGAGGAGATGGAGCGCTACTATACCATCCCCATCGAGGTCGGCCTCGCAACTACCCCCGGCGTCGACATCATCCGCTCCACCTCCTTTTACGGCCTCTCCTTCGTCCGCGTGACCTTCAAATACGGCGTCGATTACTATTTCGCCAAACAGCAGGCGGCGCTCAGCCTCCAGCAGAACGTCAACCTCCCAAATAATGTTTCACCCACCATCCAGGGCTCGAGTCTGGTCGGGGAGGTCTATCGTTATCAGGTGGTCGGGCCGCCGCACATCGGGCTGACCAATCTTCGCACCATCCAGGATTGGGTCATCCAGCGCCGCCTGCTTACCGTCGAAGGCGTCGTCCAGGTCGTCACCTGGGGCGGCACCACCAAGGAATACGAGGTCGAGGTCGACCTCAACAAGCTCGACGCCTACAACATCACGCTGCCGCAGGTGATCGCCGCCATCGGCAACGCCAACACCAACGTAGGCGGGCGCACCATCAATATCGGCCAGCAGTCCGCCAATATCCGCGGCATCGGCCTCATCGACAGCGGCGGCACCAACGACCTCGTCCAGGGCTGGAAAGTCAACGATATCGAGAACATCGTGCTCACGCAGTCAAACGGCGTGCCGGTCCAGGTAAAGAACGTGGCCAAGGTCTATGTCGGCAACGTGCCCCGACTGGGAAAGGCCGGCCGCGACGACGACGACGACGTCGTCACCGCTATCGTGGTCATGAATCGCACGCTCCACACCAACGACGTGGTGCCACGCATCGAAGCGGCCGTCGAGCGGCTCAACAATGATGGCACATTGCCTCCGGGGGTGAAGATCGTTCCCTATTACGATCGCACCACGCTCGTCTCGGTCACCACCAGCACCGTTCTGCACAATCTCATCTTCGGCTGCCTGCTCGTCTTTTTCGTGCAGTGGATCTTTCTCGGCGATCTGCGCAGCGCCATCATCGTGGGCGTCAATATTCCATTCGCCCTGTTTTTCAGCATCATTCTCCTGGTGCTGCGCGGAGAGGATGCCAATCTGCTCTCCGTCGGCGCCGTCGACTTCGGCATCATCGTCGATTCAGCGGTGATCCTGGTCGAGAACATATTCCGCAATTTCCAGGCAGCGCCCCACGAGCGGGAACAGCTGCTCGAGCAATTCGGCGGGCAGCAGCACCGCGGCTGGAGCGACCGTCTCGTCATGATCTACGGCAGCGCGATGCAGGTGGACCGGGCCGTCCTCTTCTCCACCGCGGTGACGGTCGCAGCCTTCGTGCCGCTCTTCACCATGCAAGGCGTCGAAGGCCAGATCTTCAATCCCATGGCGCGCACCTACGGCTACGCGCTGATCGGAGCCCTGCTCGCGACCTTCACCGTAACCCCCGTGCTCGCGTCCTTGCTCCTCCCCGAGCACGTGAACGAGGTCGAGACCATCGTCGTGCGCGCGTTGCGCAAGGTCTACACCCCCGTCCTCGGGTGGTCGCTCGACCACAGGAAGACCATGGTCGCCATCGGCGTGGCCTTTCTGGCGCTCGTCGGACTGCTGGTGCCGCGGCTCGGGACCGAATTCCTGCCGCATCTCGAAGAGGGCAATCTCTGGATCCGCGCCATCATGCCGCCGACCATATCGCTCGAGGCGGGCACGCCCGCCGTCGCCAAGATGCGCCAGATCCTGCTGCGGCATCCCGAAGTCATCACCGTCGTCTCCCAGCACGGCCGCCCCGATGACGGCAGCGACGCCGCCGGATTCTTCAATGCCGAGTTCTTCGTGCCCCTCAAGCCGTTCGACCAATGGGCGCCGGGCATGACCAAGGAAAAGCTGCTCGACCAGGTCCAGTCCGAGTTCGCGGCGGAATTCGCAGGAATCGGCTTTAATTTCTCCCAGTACATCCAGGACAATATCGAGGAGCAGCTATCGGGAGTGAAGGGCGCCAACTCGCTCAAGATCATCGGCCGCGACCTCGCCACCCTCGAAAAGCTCGCCGAGCAGGCTATGCGCGAGATGAGCAAGGTGCGGGGCGTCGCCGATCTCGGGATTTTCCGTGTGCTCGGCCAACCCAACCTAAACATCAAGGTCGACCGCGAAAGAGCGGCGCGCTATGGGCTCAATTCCGGCGACGTGAATACTATCGTGCAGGCGGCGCTTGGCGGCGCGGTGGCCACCACGCAGCTCGAGGCCGACCGCCAGTTCAATGTCACCGTCCGCCTGGCGCCGGAACAGCGCAACACGGTCGACGACGTGCGCAACATCAAGGTGGGCTTTACCACCCCGAGCGGCACGAATGCCTATATCCCCTTGAGCGAGCTTGCGGATATCGAGCTCGAGACCGGCGCGTCGTACATCTATCACGAGCGCAATCAGCGCTACATTCCAATCAAGTTCAGCGTGCGCGGGCGCGATCTCGGCAGCACGGTCGCGGAAGCGCAGCAGCGGATCGCGGACAACGTCAAGCTCCCGACCGGGTACCGCGTCAACTGGGCGGGAGAGTTCGAGGAGCTGCAACAGGCCAAGGAGCGCCTGCAGGTGATTGTTCCCATCAGCCTGGTCATGATCCTGTTGCTGCTCTATGGCCTGTTCAACTCGTTCCGCGACAGTCTCATGGCGCTTGCCGGGATCCCGTTTGCGGTCGGCGGCGGCATCATCGCGCTCTATGTCACCGGCGTTGATTTCAGCATCTCGGCGGCGGTGGGATTTGTGTCTCTGTTCGGCGTATCGGTCATGAACGGCATTCTGATCACCACCTATTTCAACCAGCTCACGACGAGCGGCATGGGCACGATCGAGGCCATGCGGCATGCTGCCGAGCAGCGCATGCGGCCGATGCTGATGACCGCGCTTTCGGCCTGCATCGGCTTGTTGCCGGCCGCGATCTCAACCGGGATCGGAAGTCAGGTGCAGCGCCCGCTCGCAATCGTCGTGGTGGGCGGGATGTTCATCGGGCCGATCATCCTTCTCGTGCTGGTGCCGGCGCTGCAAACCATAGTGATCCGCCGCGGCAGCGGCGAGGCCCCGGCCTTGCCACTGGAAGAACCGGCGTGAAGACATAGATCTGCGAATGGCGAATAGCGAATAGTAGACGACAGCACCGCCCCCTTACTACCTACTCGCTATTCGCTAGCCTTGGAGGGACGGTTGAAACATTTCACTTTCGTCCTGGTTCTTGCCCTCTGCGCTTGCGCGGCGAGCAGCAGTATCGCGCAGCAGCCCAAGCGCCCGGCTCCGACGGGGGCTAGCGTGCCCAATCATGCCGTGATTAACGGGACGGGGATCGCCCGCACGGGCTCCGGTCCGGGAACGGTGGGCGGGACGGCAAAGAACACCGGCACCAGCATCAATGGCTCGGCCATCCGACCCCGCCACTGAGTCGAATTGCTAACGCAAAAGGAACCTTCTTTCAATTATCGAGGGACAAGCTTACATTACGAATCGCCGGATGAGCTTCGCGGCATTCCCGCTTAAGAGGAAGCGAAAGAATGGATGACGGCAAAACCGGAGGCGGCCCCTGACGCCACGCTACCGGGCAATCCAATACCGCCGGGATTGCGCATAGCTGGTATTGTTCTACGCTCGATTTTCGTGGGCGCGCTGCTCGTGCTCACGATCCGGGTGGCGGCGCCCCAGAGCGAGACCATCTGGTCCGTTTTCGACACGCCGGGGGACCTCATCAGGGTCATCCTCGGTCTCATCGCCGGCATCTGGATCCTGGCGCATCTGTTCATGCTTCCCAAGGATCCCGAGGGCTATCGGACCTGGGTCTATTTCGGCCTTGCTCTCGCGCCGCTCGCGCTGGCCTGCGCAATCGCGGTGTGGTGAGCTCACGGCTCGATCAATCCGCCGTCCGCCGCCTTGATCACAGCCTCGCTGCGGGTGGCGGCGCCAAGTTTGTCGCGCGCATTGTCGATGTGAAAATCGACGGTACGTTTCGAGAGCCCCAGGATGCGCGCAATTTCCGCCGATGTCTTGCCGCGGGCCACCCAGGTCAACGTCTCCACCTCGCGGTCGTTGAGCGCGATCCGCCTGGGCCAGAGCTCCATGCGGGCAATGCCTGCGAGCCGCGCCGTGATGATGGTGGCCAGAACGTCGAAATCGATCGGCTTGGTGACATAATCGTCGGCCCCGAGATGCCGTCCTTTGAGCTCGTTCTCCCGGTCGGACAATGCAGTCAGGAACACAAACGGCATGTTGCGAAAACGCGGCGCGAGCGCTGTTAATCGTTCCAGAACCTCGAAACCGGACATGACCGGCATGCTGATGTCGGAGAGCACAAGATCGGGCATATGCTTGAGGATGGCGGCGAAGCCTTCGCGTCCGTCGCTTGCCAGAATCACTTCATAGCCCCGCTCAAGCAGGTCTTCCTCAATCAGCGCCGCGGTCTCGCGGTCATCCTCGATGCACAGGATGCGTTTCTTACGCGCTTGCGCCATCACTCGCCCCAAATCGAACGGGCAGCGGCAACAACCAGCGCAAGCTTTGCGCGCTCGTCGGCCTCGCTCAGCGGATTGCCCGCGGCAGTGCTGGCAAAGCCGCATTGCGGGCTGATCGCCAATCGATCGAGCGCGATGTGGCTTGCTGCTTCGTCGGTCCGGCGGCGCAAGTCATCCAGGCGTTCGAGTTGCGGGCGCTTGCTGCTGATCAATCCGAGCACCACGCCCTTGCCAACCGGCACGAAGCGAAGCGGAGCGAAATCTCCCGCGCGCGGCGTGTCGTATTCAAGTAGGAAATGATTGGCATTCGTGCGCGCAAAAAAGCGCTCCGCAACAGCGTCATAGCCCCCATCCGCAAGATACCTTCCGCGGAAATTGCCGCGGCACATATGCACGCCGACCGCCACTTGCGCGGGACAACCGGCCAGCGCACCATTGAGCCCATCAATGTACTGATCGACCAGCGCATCGGGATCACCGCCGGCGGCCTCCACCTTGGCTCTGATCGCGGGATCACACAAGAGCGCGACGGCGACCTCGTCGAGCTGGACATAGCGGCAGCCAGCGCGGGCAAGATCGGCGATTTCCTCCCGATAGATTGCTGTAAGGTCATCGAAGAAAGCTTCGGTATTGTTATAAACATTGCGGCCGGCAAAATCGGAAAAGCGGAAGAAATGCATGGTCGAAGGCGAAGGCAGCGTGATCTTCGAGCTGACACGGGCCACTCGGCGCAGAAACTCGAATTCGTCGAGCGCTAGGGGATGACTGCGTTTGATCGGCGCGCACGCGTAGGGAGCGGTGAAATCGGTTTCATTGCCGTGGTCGTCGTGGAATCTTAACAGCGCTGGCCGAATTTCGAGACCAGCCGTGCGTTGCGCAAACCGGCCCCAATACGAGCCGCGCCGGAACTCCCCGTCAGTGACGACTTGGAGCCCGAGCGACTCCTGCAGACCCACAACCTCGCGGATGCAGTCATCCTGAACACGCGTAAACTCGTCTTCCCCAATCTGCTTGGCAGCGCGGCGCTTGAAAGCTTCCCGCAGGGCTGGCGGACGCAGCAAGCTTCCGATGTGGTCGGCGCGAAACGGGGGCCGGCCTTGCGGGCGCATGGTCATGGCTCAGGTCAGGATAACGACGTCCGCGCTTGCCGCAAAACTGCTTGGTCGCAAGATCTGCGCCTGGCGGATCACAGGCGATTGCCTGCGCTCCAGCTCCAGAAATCGCGGCCCTCGTCCTTCATGAACCGGGCGAGCACCATGTTGTGCACCTCGGAGGCGCCGTCCACCAGGCGTGCCTGGCGGGCATAGCGGTAAATCCACTCCAGGATCGTGTCCTTTGAATAGCCACGCGCGCCGTTGAGCTGAATGGCAACGTCGGCGGCCTGGTGCAGGGTATCGGCAACCTGCACCTTGGCCATGGAGACTTCCTTGCGCGCGCGGTCGCCCTGATCGAGCTTCCAGGCGGCGTGCATGACCAGAAGCCGTCCGATCGCAATCTGGTGCGCGACCTGGCCGAGCTTGATTTGCACGCTTTCGCGGTCGGCGAGCCGGATACCGAAACCCTCGCGCTCCGCCACATAGCTCTGCGCAATCTCCATGCAACGTTTCGCCAGGCCGAGCCATCGCATGCAGTGGGTGAGCCGCGCGGGTCCGAGCCTGATCTGAGTTGCCCGCAGCCCATCCCCAACTTTCATCAGTATATTCTTGTCGGGAATTTCGAGGCCTTCGAAGACGAGCTCGCAATGTCCGCCGTGCTCCTCCGGGCCCATGATTGGAATGCGGCGCAGGATACGCCAGCCCGGCTGATCGCGATGAAACAGAAAGGCCGTCAACCCACGCCGCGTGTCGTCCGATGTTCGCGCAATCAGGATGAAGTGCTCGGCAATGCCTGCTCCCGTGATGAACCATTTGTGGCCATGGACCGTCCAGCCGCTGCCCGTGCGCTCGGCGCGGGTGCGGATCATGCCGGGATCCGACCCGCCGCCCGGGGCGGGCTCGGTCATCGCGAAGGCGGAGCGCACCTTTCCTTCCACGATGGGACGAAGCCATTTCTCCTTTTGGGCCGGCGTTGCGGTACGCGCGAGCAGATTCATGTTGCCGTCGTCGGGCGGCGCGCAGTTGAACGCAAGCGGGCCGAAGATCGAACGGTTGGCTTCCTCGTACATCACCGCCCAGCCGACGACAGGCAACGCCATGCCGCCATATTCTTTCGGCGCCTGCGGCGCCCAGAGCCCCTCTGCCCTGGCTTTGTCCTGCAGGCCACGCATGACGTCGAGCACGTCGCCGAACTGCTCCCAGTTAGTGCCGCTCCAGCGCTGCAGTTGCAGTTGCGTCCAGATCATGTTGTTGGTCGCGCTGGTGTTGATCGAGATGCCGGGCATGGAAGTCGGCAGCACGAGATCCTTCAGGCTTTTTGCCTGCTTGACGATATTTTCACGGGACAGATCATTGCCGCATTGCTTCAGGATCTGCTCGAGGATCATGCCTTGCTGATAGCCGGTCAGATAGTTGGTGTCGCCGATATCCGATCCCGCCAGATACTTCGCAAAGAAGGCGCGATAGGCCTTCATGCCTGCATCGTCATTCCATTTCGAATCGGTAGGGTCCTTGATGAATGTCCCCACGATCACGCCCATGGCATTGTCAAAGCCGGCTGGCTTGAGAGTTGCCGACACCGAACTCGACGGGAAATTGACGATAAGCGTCGGCTTCCATCCAATCTCGGTTACCTTGCGAATAGCCTGAGCTGAAAATTTTGGCGTGCCGGCGACCAAAAGCGCTTCCGCCCCAGAGCTTTTCAGACTCACGACCTGCGAGTCGATGGTCGGGTCGCTGATTTCGTAGGCTGCCGTTACCACCCTCTTGTCGAAATCGCTCTTGAGGAATGCCTTGAAAGCGTTGACGTAATCCTTGCCGAGATCATCGTTCTGATAGAGAATCGCGTACTTTGCGTTCGGCAACGCCTTGCTCAGATACTTGGCGTAGATCTTTCCTTCGGTGTCGAAGCTGAC
>Ga0209331_1000140_pt1 | contig 25092 bp, 15 predicted proteins | sample JacPinW_OM3H0_M3_FD_187971 | JGI IMG/M metagenome (GOLD analysis project Ga0209331, IMG submission 187971) | Forest soil microbial communities from Algoma, Ontario, Canada - Jack Pine, Ontario site 1_JW_OM3H0_M3 (SPAdes) (version 2) | ecosystem: Environmental > Terrestrial > Soil > Boreal...
ACCTTGTCGGCCGGTGCCCGTCCCGCGCATGACGCGGAGAGGATTGGTTCAATCGAGCAGAATTCGCGGTAGTAGACCGCGTCCCGCTCGTGTGATTGTGCGCCTCGGTGCGCAGCCATGACGGAGCCGCCCGCGTAGGTTCGTTTGGCTGAAACGCTGACTGATCGGCCGCTTGGGTTCGCTTGGCGAAAAGCTGTCTTGGTCTGCTTCTCGGTTCGCTTGGCCAAAGTGCCTGCGCAATATCGCAGGTTCGTTCGGCCAAGCAGCCAAGTATCGTGTTGTTCATGTTCGAACATTGTTTTCATTAGATTTTCCAGAATTGGCTTCGTTTGCGGAAGTTGGCTTCGTTTGCGGAAATATCATTGTCCGTTGGGTTCGTTTGGCTGATGCCTAACCGAGCCGGGCCGTTGGGTCGTCTGCCACCTGGCGATGGATCTATCCGTCGGGTTCGTTTGGCCAAAACGCCCTGCGCAGTATCGCGGGCTCTTCGGCCAAACAGCCCAGCATCGTGTTGTTCATGTTCAAACATTGTTTTCACTATGATTTCACCATTGGCTTCGTTTGCGGAAGTTGGCTTCGTTTGCGGAAAATATCATTGTCCGTTGGATTCATTTGGCCGAATCGTATATCAGGTCGGCCGTTGGGTTCGTTCGCACAAACCGGGCCGCTGGAATGCTCGTCTCGCACAAATGCCGCCTGCTTGGCGCGGGGCGGCAGATCTGTAAGAGACCGCGTCAGCGCTGGACGTAAGCGTCCGAAGCCGAGTGATATCAGGCAAAGCCGACCTCTCGCTCACTTGCGCAGTTGGCCATGGTTCTTGGTTTGTTCTATACGTCAGCTGATGCCTTGTCAACCGCAAAATTACCGAGAACTCGTCTTATCGCCTCAAGAATGTTTGTCTTTCCGGCATTGTTCGTGCCTACAAGTGCGCATACCTCCGGAACGTCGAATTCGAGATTTTCGATAGACCGAAAATTCTGGATGCGTAACTTGCTGATCTTCATACGTCACTCGCACAAACGTGTCTGAGCAGTGATACTGCATGAGCAGCCCCGAGTCGGGTCGTAACCTACCATATCGAGGCTATGGTTAGGCCGTAAGTTGGGCTTGTCCCCACACCCCTTCATTGCCCACGGCGACAAGTTTTTCCGTTCGAGGTAACAGCCCCTGGGGCGGGCTACGCATTTCCCGAGCGGGGCATTTTCATCATCAAGCTCCCGCTTGCGTAAGGATATTTCTCGATCGGGAAATTTCGTCGGCGGATGTGCCCGAACCCCGCGCGGCAGATCAACAGCGCGATTGCTTAGAGCGTTCGAGCGTTTCTCAATCGCTTTGAATCATATGCCGTCATGGCCTGGCTTGTCCCGGCCATCCACGCCTTGCTCGCAAAGACGTGGATGCCCGGCACAAAGGCCGGGCATGACGGAATGCTTTTAGGCGCCTGTAGGCACTCCTTCCGCCGCACGGACGCGCTGCAAGCCGAGCTGGCGCTCCCGCCAAATCACGAACAACCCGGCCGCGGCTATGATCGCGGCACCGGCAAGGACAAACACGCTCGGAAGCTCATTGAAGAAAAAATAGCCGAGCAGGAACACCCATACCATCGACGTGTAGTCGAACGGAGCCACCAGCGAGGCTGGAGCGAGACGGTAGCTCTCGGTGAGAAAGAGGTGAGCGAGGCCGCCGCATAGGCCGATGGTAACCAGCGCCGCGAATTCGACCCATGTCGGCACGAGCCACCCGAAGGGCCAAGTCAGAAGACCGGCAACCGCGCAGATCAGCGAGAAATAGAGCACGATGGACGAAGTGGTCTCCGTCTGGGTCAGACGGCGCGTCTGAATTACGGACCCCGCGTTGGACACGGCTCCACTGATTGCGAATACCAGGCCGACGGTGCTTGCGACCGTTTCCGCATGCAAAGCCGGATCGAAATAGGGCGCGAGCATCACCAGAATCCCGATGAAGCCGACGATCACGGCCGACCATCGATAAATGCGCACGCGCTCCTTGAGCAGGAGTGCCGCAAGCGCGACCGTAATCAAGGGCGAGGCGAACGAGATCGCGGTGGCGTCCACGATGGGCAGGCGCGCGAGCGCGGAGAAATTGCAGAACATCCCCAGAATGCTGATGCCGCCGCGTCCGACATGTCCCAAAGGGCGCTGGGTCCTCACCGCCGCAGCGAGCTCGTTGCGCAAGGCATAGATGATCACGACGGGGAGAGTGGCGAAGGCGGAGCGAAAGAAGACGATTTGGCCGATGCTGTACTTCTCCCCGAGAAACCGCACCAAAGCCGACATGACCGCGAACAGCAAAGCCGAAACGAGCTTGAGCAAAATGGCCTTGAGGACATGCATGGGGAGCGGGCGGGGTGCGGGAAGGTCGAATCGGCCGCGGGAATTGATCACGATGCAGGCGGGCATGGAAGCTCCGGGCGGATCACAACGCTCGCTCGCACTATGCCATCGCATCCTGCCTGCCAGACTTGCAGATGGGCAAAGGCCCGCGCTGCTCGGTCCTTCCCGCGTGGGCAAAATCGACGTAGACAAGTTTACGCAGTCGACGCAAGCTTGACTGCGTTGCGCCGTGCCCACGCGGGGACGACACGTCAGACGATTTTGCCCACATTACGGCGCTGCCAGCATGCGACGAGCGTGCCCCTGAATCATTCATTGACGCGGCGTTAACAGCCATAGCCTAGGGTAGCGCGTTTTCGCACGCTTCAACCGGCTTCAAACTCATGGCACTTCTGGGCCCGATGGTTGTTGTCGCCGAGACCTCGGCGGCCGATTTGCTCGAAATTCTCGGCGCGGCCGGCGCTTTCCCTGTTGTGGAGACTCCCTGGGCGGATGCTCCGGCAGCGCTCGCAGAAATTCAGCCCGTCGCTGTCGCCATCGCAGATCCACACGGCAAGCCCCCTGCCCGGCATGTCCGCTCGCTTGGCCAGTGCATAGAACAGCGCGCAGGTCCGATCATGCCGGTGATCGCCCTGGTGGAGCGCGATGGCACGCCATCCCTGCCGGGTGCCCTGCCGATTGCGCTTGACGATTCCACCGAGCGGTTAGTCGCGCGGCTGCGCTCGGCCCTGCGTATCAGGTCCCTGCATGCAACCGTACTGCGGCGCGCGCGAGCAAGCGACCCGAACAGGCAAATCGCCGTTCCTGCGAATCTGCTCGCCGGCGCCACAGTGCTTTGCGTGGGCCGCGGAGGATCGTACCCTACCCTCTCGGTCGCCCTCGGAGAGCGGGTCGGTCTTATTGGGGCTTTCAGCGTTGAAACGGCCACGCGTTATCTCAATGCGCGCGAGATCGACGGCGTGGTGATCGGGGATGGTCTGGGGCCGCGCGGGGTCGAAGCGCTCCTCACTGAGCTGGCAGAGAAATTCCGCGACCTTCCCGTGGGCATGCTCAATAACAATGCCTGCGACGAGGAAAGACTCCCGAATCTCATCCGTGTCGAAGCCGCTCCTGTCCTCCTGGCCGAGCGTGTTCTTGCGTTCGTGCGGCAGCAGGCATTCGAGGGTCATCTCAAGCGCCTGTTGAAATCGCTCGAAAGCGAAGGGGTCATTGATCCTCAAACCGGACTGCTGGAGACGAATGCATTCTGGCAGGACCTCGACCGCGCCGTGGATGAGGCGGCAGACGCGGGCCGGGCTCTTTCGATTGCCCGCTTCTCTTTCGAGGGCGTCACTGATGGGAGGTCCCACCTCGACGCCGCGCGTTTGTTCAGTCGGCTGGTGCGCAACATCGACTTCGCGTGTCGGGAGCAGGACGGTTCTATCCTTGCAGCCTTCATTGAAACCGATTTGCGAAGCGCCCATGTCGTGGCCCGCCGGATTGCGAGCGTTCTTCGCCAGACCATGGTTTCGCCCGGTCACGATCGCCGCAGCATTCGGCCCACGATCACGCTCGCCACGTTCAAGCCCACGGACAACGTGAGCACGCTGGTCGCGCGCGTCGGCGCCTTTCCCAAAGTTGCTGCCGCACGTCCCTCACGGGGCCTCGCGGGTTAAAATCGGCGCGGCGTGGGCCGCGCGCTCCCGGTATCACCGCAACGCAAATCGGCATATATTCCACTCCAACAGGAGTGTCCCCAAATGACTTTGCCGATCGACATGATCTCCGACGTCGTCTGTCCCTGGTGCTTCATCGGCAAGCGCCGGCTGGAAAAGGCACTCGCGCTTCGGCCCAATATTCCGGTCGAAGGGCACTTTCGACCGTACTTTCTCAATCCGTGGGTGCCTCGCGAAGGCATGAGCCGGGAAGACTATCTCACCACGAAGTTTGGCTCTCCCGAGCGCTACCGCGCCATCGGGGGACGCGTTTCCGCCGCGGCAGCCGCCGAGGGATTGATCTATGCGCCCGATAAGATAACGCGACAGCCAAACACGCTCGACTGCCACCGCCTGATTCTCTGGGCCGGCGAGACCGGCAATGCCGGGCGCATGAAGCAACGGCTGATGGACGTCTATTTCACCGAAGGCGGCGACCTTTCCGATCGCGATGTGCTGGTCGAAGCCGCCGCGGCGAGCGGGCTTGATGCCGCGGAGGCGCGCAGACGCCTTGCCAGCGATCGGGATATCGAGCGGGTCGAGAAGGAAGCCGAGTCTGCCAAGGAGGCCGGCATCGATGGCGTGCCCTGCTTTGTTCTGGGCGGACTGATTGCAGTGCAAGGGGCGCAGACGCCGGACCATCTCGTCCAGGCGATCGACCGCGCAGCCCAGCAATACGCCAGCCCTCAAGCCGCGGAATAGTTATGCGGTAAGCATCAAGCCGCTGCGGCTGGCTGCGCGAGCACGGCGAGGTCGCGCAGGATTGCGGCCGTTCCCCGCAGGCGCTGCTCTGGCTTCTCCCAGTCGTGAAAGAACACGACTTTCATATCGGGCCGCACGCGAGCGCCCCGCCCCTGATCGCGGATAAAGGCCACCAAACGGTCGGGATTCGCGAAGGTGTTCTCGCGGAAAGAGATCACCGCACCCTTCGGACCGGCGTCGATCTTCTCCACGTTGGCCTCGCGGCAGAGCATCTTGATCCGTACGACCTGGAGCAGGTGCTCGACCTCCCGAGGCATTGGGCCAAAACGATCGACGAGCTCGGCCCCGAACGCCTCGATCTCGCGCTCCGCATCGATGTCAGCCAACCGGCGGTAGAGCGCAAGCCGCACCGGCAGGTCTGCGACATACTCCTCGGGGATCATGACAGGAGCGCCGATGGTGATCTGCGGGGACCATTTGTCGGAAGCAGGGACGCTGACCCCCGCCTTGAGACCTGCGACTGCCTCCTCCAGCATCTGCTGATAGAGCTCGAAGCCGACCTCCTTGATGTGACCGGACTGCTCCTCGCCCAGGAGGTTGCCGGCACCACGAATATCGAGATCGTGGGAGGCCAGCTGGAAGCCCGCTCCGAGCGTGTCGAGCGACTGCAATACCTGCAATCTGCGCTCCGCCTGTGGCGTGATCTTGCGGTCGGGGGGGAGCGCGAACAGAGAATAGGCACGCACCTTCGCGCGCCCTACCCGGCCGCGCAGCTGATAAAGCTGGGAAAGCCCGAAACGATCAGCGCGATGAACGATGAGCGTGTTCGCGTTCGGAATGTCGAGGCCGGACTCGATGATCGCCGTCGAGAGGAGGAGATCGTATTTCCCGTCGTAAAAGGCCGACATGACGTCGTCGAGCACGGTTGAGGGCATCTGTCCGTGCGCGACCGCAATCCGCATTTCCGGCACATGCTTGTCGAGGAAGTCCTTGGCGCCCGCGAGGTCCTCAATCCGGGGGCACACGTAAAACGCCTGCCCGCCACGATAGCGTTCGCGCAACAGCGCTTCCCGCACGATCACGGGATCGAACGGCGATACGAAGGTGCGTACCGTGAGCCGATCGATCGGAGGCGAGGCGATGATGGACAGCTCGCGCACTCCCGAGAGCGCGAGCTGCAAGGTGCGGGGAATCGGGGTAGCAGTCAGCGTGAGCACGTGCACCTCGGCGCGCATCTGCTTGAGCCGCTCCTTGTGTGCGACACCGAAATGCTGCTCCTCGTCGATGACGAGAAGGCCGAGATCACGGAATTTGATCGACTTGCCCAAGAGCGCGTGGGTGCCCACGACGATGTCGACGGTACCGTCGGTGATGCCCTTCTTCGCGCGCGTGAGCTCCTTGCCGGAAACAAGGCGGGAGGCCTGGGCAATCTTCACCGGGAAGCCGCGAAAGCGCTCCGTGAATGTACCCGTGTGCTGACGCGCAAGAAGCGTCGTCGGCACCACGACCGCTACCTGCCTGCCCTGCATGACCGTGACAAAGGCGGCACGCAGCGCAACCTCGGTCTTGCCGAACCCGACATCTCCGCAAATCAGCCGGTCCATGGGCCGGCCGGAGGCAAGCTCTGAGAGAACGACGTCGATGGCAGCCTGTTGATCGTCGGTCTCCTCGTACGGGAAACCGGCGCAGAACTCGTTGTACGGTCCCTCCTCCGCGACGAGCCGCGGCGCCTCGCGCAGCTGCCGCTCCGCCGCGATCTTGATCAGCTCATTTGCGATCTCGCGGATCCGGTTCTTCATGCGCGCCTTGCGCGCCTGCCAAGCACTCCCGCCGAGCCGATCGAGCTCAACGTCCGTCTCCTCCGAACCGTAGCGGGAGAGGAGCTCGATGTTTTCCACCGGCAGGAACAGCTTGTCCCCGCCCGCATAGTGCAGCTCGAGGCAATCATGCGGCGCGCCGGCTGCTTCGATGGCGCGCAGCTGGATGAAGCGGCCAATCCCGTGATCGACATGAACCACGAGATCGCCGGCAGCAAGGCTCGTCGCCTCGGCTATGAAGTTCTCGGCACGTCGTGTGATCCGTCGGGGGCGGACCAGCCGATCGCCCAGGATATCCTGCTCGCTGATGACGGCCGCGTCGGCAGTCTCGAACCCGCTTTCCAGTCCAAGCACTGCGAGCGCAACGCGCGAGCCGGCCAGTCGCATAGCTTCGTGCCAGGAGGCTACCGGCGAGAGATCAGGGATGCCATGATCGCCGAGCACGTGCGACATGCGTTCACGCGCACCTTCGCTCCAGAGCGCGACGGTGACGCGCTTGCCGCTTCCTTGCAGCGCTGCCACGTGCTTGGCCACCGCCTCGAACACGTTGCGACCCGGCTCCGCGCGCTCCGCAGCAAAATTGCGGCCCTGCTTGGCACCTACGTCGATCACCGTTTCCTGGCTCTGCGGAACGGAAAACGGCGTGAGCCGCACCAGCAGTACCTGCGCAATCCGCTCGTACGATTCTTCTTCGCGCAGATAGAGCCTGTCGGGTGGCAGCGGTTTGTAGGGCGGTCCCGAGCCGCGCTGCGCAAGCCCCTGCTGGCGTGCCTCGTAGTAGTCCTGCACCTGTCCCAACCGTTCCCGGGCAGCGTCCTCTGCAAGCGGCTCCAGTGCGATGCAGGAGCCCGGGACATAATCAAACAACGTCTCGAGTTGCTCGTGAAACAGAGGCAGCCAGTGCTCCATGCCGGGATGTCGCCGGCCTTCGCTCACCGCGTGGTACAGCAGATCGTCGGGAGCGGGTGCACCAAATGTCTCGATATAGCCGAGCCTGAAGCGTTTGATCGCATCGGGCGAGAGCTGGAATTCGGCGACGGGAACGAGATCAAGACTATGCAATTGGCCCGTCGTGCGTTGAGTCTCGGGATCGAAGGTGCGGATGCTCTCCAACGTGTCCCCGAAGTAGTCTAGTCGCACCGGCTCCGCGGTGCCCGGCGCGTAGAGATCGATGATTCCGCCGCGCACCGCGTAATCGCCCGGCTCGCGGACTGTTGATGCACGCGCGAAGCCGTTGAGCTCGAGCCAAGCAGTAATGCTCTCCATGGCCAGGACGTTACCCGGCGCAACCGACAAGGATTGATGGCGCACAAATTGTCGGCTGGGCACGCGCTGCACCGCGGCATTGACGGTGGTGAGGAGAATGGTTGGGTGCCGGCGGCCCTCTGCGGCGTGCGCCAAGCGCGACAGCGCGGTCATGCGCTGGGCGACAGAGGTCGAATGCGGCGACACGCGGTCATAGGGCAGACAATCCCAGGCCGGGAATTCAGCGACGACGAGATCAGGTGCAAAGAACCCGAGCGCGCGGCTCAAAGCTGCCAACCGCGGCCCATCGCGACACACCACTGCAAGCGGCACCGCCGGGGCATCGCGGCGTGCTGCCAATGCGCGCGCGAGATCGGCGATGACGAGCCCTTCCGCCCCGTCAGCCACCCCCGCGAATGTGAGCGGACGACCGGGTGCGATGTGATCAATGGGAGTGCGCGAGATTCTCATCGGGCACCGCAGCCTTGCCGGTTGAAATCACGCAGCCGGCGGAACAGTGCAGTGTCCAGGCTGCGCGGCACATCGGCCTGACCGGTCACCCACGCGAACAGTTCCGGGTCCGCCATCTCCAAGAGCTGCTCGAACTCTCCAAGCTCCTCGGCTCCCCACTCCCTAATCTCGCGATCGGCAAAGCGTCCCATGATGAGATCCACTTCGCGCATGCCACGATGCCAGGCGCGAAACAGAAGCTTGCGCCGGCGGACCTCGAGGTCTGCATTTGAAGGGGCCGCTTCGACCATCTTTTGCGTGTCTCCGGCAAACGCCAAAAGCCCGGACGGTGCCGGGCCAGCATGATATAGCCAGCCTGACAGCGGATGTCAGCGGAAGGCGTCGGTCACAGCGCTAACCCTATGTCGGTCAGGATGCGTTCAGTTGCCATGGTCCGCGTAGGCGGAGCGCCGAGTTCCCACCAAAGTTGCGGTCTCGCACGGCTGCGTTTCGACCTGCCGTGCACGGATTGCTGGATGTCCCGGATTCTTGCGGTATGACCGCCATGCGGCCAAGCGCGCTCAACCCGCTGTTTGCTGCGATCACGACGCTGCCCGGCGTAGGAGCGAAACTGGAAAAGCTCTACGGCCGGCTGCTCGGTCGAGACGACAAGCCTCGCGTTGTCGATCTTCTCTTCCACATGCCCAGCGGCGTGATCGACCGCCGCGCCCGACCGAAATTGCGTGATGCGCCGCTCGATACCGTGGTCACCGTCGCGGTCACGGTGGATCGTCATCGACCGCCGCCGCCGCACCGGCCCCGTGCCCCCTATCAGGTGTATACGAGCGATGAGACCGGCGATCTCACTCTCACATTTTTCAACGCCCGAAAGGACTACCTGCAAAAGCTCCTCCCCGTCGGCGAGCGGCGCTATGTGTCCGGGATCATCGGTCTCTACGATGCAATGCGACAGATGGTGCATCCGGACCGCATCATCGCCGAGACCGATGTGGCGAAGCTTCCGCTGGTTGAGCCCGTCTATCCCCTGACCGAAGGACTGAGCCTCAACGCGGTGAGCAAGGCAGTAGATGCAGCGCTCACGCGCATACCCGCGTTGCCTGAATGGCAGGAGCCGAGCTGGGTGGCGCGGGACCGACTCCCGACGTTCGCCGAGGCGCTGCGGGTGCTGCATCGTCCGCCTGAGCCGAGCGATGTCCTGCCTGAGGGTTTGGCGTGGTCACGCTTGGCCTATGACGAGTTTCTCGCCGGCCAGCTTGCGCTCGCGCTGGTGCGGGAACAGGTGCGACGCCCCGCCGGTCGAGCGACGGTAAGCAACGGCCACCTCAGAAAAAAGCTGATCGAGGCGCTGCCGTACTCGCTGACCGCCTCACAGACGCGCGCGGTGGGAGACATCGTCGCCGATCTGGCCAAGCCGCAACGCATGCTTCGACTGCTCCAGGGCGACGTCGGAGCAGGCAAGACGGTGGTAGCGCTGCTCGCGTCCGCTGCCGTGATCGAAGGCGGGCGCCAGGCTGCATTGATGGCGCCGACCGAGGTTCTCGCGCGGCAGCACTTCAACACGATCACGCGCCTGGCCGCTCTCGCGAGGATCAACGTCGCCATTCTGACCGGTCGTGAACGGGGTCGCGAGCGCAGCGCCATTCTCGAGCAGCTCGCGCTGGGCGAGATCCACATTCTGGTGGGGACGCATGCGTTGTTCCAGGAGCAGGTCGAGTTTCGCGACCTTGGACTTGCAGTTGTCGATGAGCAGCACCGGTTTGGGGTGCACCAGCGGCTTGCGCTTGCCCGCAAAGGCGAGGCCGTCGATGTCCTGGTGATGACCGCAACTCCCATCCCCCGCACCTTGGTGCTGACCTATTTCGGCGACATGGATATCTCGGAGTTGCGCGAGAAGCCGGCCGGACGCCAAGCGATCGACACCCGCACCATCCCGCTCAATCGAACCGAGGAAGTGGTCGAAGCAGTCGGCCGGTCATTGGCCGCCGGGCATCGCGCCTATTGGGTTTGCCCGCTGGTGGAAGAATCCGAAAACGTCGACCTCGCGGCGGCGCAGGAGCGTTTCCACGCATTACGCCAGCGCTTCGGCGCCATGGTTGACCTCATTCACGGCCGCATGAAAGGGGCCGAGAAGGATCGCGCAATGGCGCGCTTTGCGAGCGGGGAGACCCGGCTGCTGGTGGCCACCACTGTCATCGAGGTCGGTGTCGACGTGCCCGAGGCAACCGTCATGGTGATCGAGCATGCCGAGCGCTTCGGACTTGCGCAGCTCCATCAGCTGCGCGGACGCATCGGACGCGGTGCGGAGCGCTCCGCGTGCCTGCTCCTCTACAAGCCTCCCCCTGGCGAGACCGCAAAAGCGCGCCTTCGCATCATGCGCGAAACCGAGGACGGCTTTCGCATCGCGGAGGAGGATCTCAAGCTGCGGGGGGAAGGAGACGTCCTGGGTACGCGGCAATCGGGAATGCCGGGGTTTCGCATTGCCCGGATCGGTACGCATGCCAAGCTCGTCGGCCCGGCGCGCGACGATGCCGCCCTGATGTTGGCGCGCGATCCAGCGCTCGCGTCGGAACGCGGCCAGGCATTGCGCCATCTCCTTTACATCTTTGAGCGCGACGAAGCGATCCGGCTGCTGCGCGCGGGGTGAGCATCTGACCTTCGTAGGGGCGAGGCATGCCTCGCCCCTCTCTCCACATGCGTTGTTGTTGATGCGGGGCGACGCATGCGTCGCCCCTACGGAGGCCTTATCCGTTCTGTCGCAGGGCGAGGCATGCCTCGCCCTGCGGAAGCTTGCGATGTTTACTTCGCCGGGACGGTGGGTGCGGAAGCCGCGCGCGCGATGCGCGCCGTCTCGGCCATCGCCGCGAGCTTCTGCTGGTCGTTTCCGCCGGGCTGGGCCATGCCTGCCGACATGACAAGGGTCATCGCTACTTCCACAGCAATGTCGAGCTCGATGACGTCGCGGCGCGGCACATAGAAGAAGAAGCCGGTGGTTGGGTTGGGCGAGCAGGGCATGAAGGCCCCGACGTGCTCGCCGTCGGGAAGTCGAGTCGCGATGTCGGGACTTGCAGGATTGGAGAGGAAGACCAGCGACCACATCCCGGGCGAAGGAAATTCGACGAGACCAACGCGGCGGAACGTCGTTCCGCTCTTGGCGAACAGGGTTTCGAAGATCTGCTTGAGACTTTTGTAGAGCGGCCGCACGACCGGCATGCGGTGAAGAATATTTTCACTCGCCTCCACCAACTTGCGCCCGACGAAGTTCGCGGTCAGGAAGCCGAGCAGCGTCAATCCCACAAGTGCCAGGATCAGTCCCAGACCCGGGATCTTGACCGGCAGATACGTCTCCGGGCGGTAAACCACGGGAATGAACGGCCGAACCAAATCATCCACCCAGTTGATGAACCACCAGGTAAGACCAACGGTGATGTAGAGCGGCCCGACCAGGATGAGGCCGGTCAGAAAATAATTGCGCAGTCGAGCGATCAGCCCGTGATGGAACGGCTTGCCAAGCTCGGCCGAGACATCCGTGGTGGCGAGCCGCGGCCGGTTGCCTGCATTTCGATCGGGCTCGGTCATGCTCGGAGGGATCACGCTACAAGCAGCACGTCAATGGCACACCCAGACCTGCGGACCTGCTCATTCCACGGTGACTGACTTGGCAAGGTTACGCGGCTGATCGACGTCAGTGCCCATGACGACGGCTGTGTGATAGGCGATGAGCTGCACAGGTATGGCATAGACCAATGGCGTCACCGTGGCCGGCATAGCTGGAAGCGTAAGGGTGCGCAATGCGACCTCGCGGACCTCATGGGCGCCTTTGGGATCGGTGATCAGAATGATCTTGCCGCGGCGCGCGGCAACCTCCTGCACATTGGAGAGGGTCTTCTCGAAAATGCGGTCGAACGGCGCAATGACGATCACCGGCATCTGCTCGTCGATGAGGGCTATCGGCCCGTGCTTGAGCTCGCCCGCCGCATAGCCTTCGGCGTGGATGTAGGAAATTTCCTTGAGCTTCAGCGCACCCTCAAGCGCAAGCGGGAAGCTCGTGCCGCGGCCGAGATAAAGCACATTGCGGCTTTTGGCGAGATCGATCGCGAGCGGCTCGATCTGCGATTCAAGGGCGAGCGCCTCGGTCATTAAGCGGGGCACTTCGATGAGCGCGCGCACCAGCGCGCGCTCATCCTCTGTGGAGAGCACGCCACGCGCCCGACCCGCCGCGATAGCGAGGCACGCCAGCACCGCAAGCTGGCACGTGAACGCCTTGCTGGAAGCGACACAGATTTCGGGACCCGCGAGCGTCGGCATCACGGCGTCGCTTTCGCGCGCAATCGTCGAGGTGGGCACGTTGACGATAGCTAGCGCGTGCTGCCGGTGCTCCCTGGCATAGCGAAGGGTGGCGAGGGTATCGGCGGTCTCGCCCGATTGGGACACGAAAATTGCGAGTCCGCCGGGGTCTAGGGGCGCTTCGCGGTAACGAAACTCGGACGCCACATCGATCTCGACCGGCAGGCGCGCGAAGCGCTCGAACCAATACCTCGCAACCAGTCCCGCGTAATAGGACGTGCCGCAAGCCGATATCGAGATCCGCTGGAGCTCGCGGAAGTCAAATGGGAGCTCGTTCGGCAACTGCACGCGCTCGGCCGCCATGTCGAGGTAATGGGCGAGGGTGTGGCCGACCACTTCCGGCTGCTCATGGATCTCCTTGGCCATGAAATGCCGGTAATTGCCCTTGTCCACGAGGAAGGCCGATGCCGAGGTGCGCAGAACTGCGCGTTCGACCTTGCTGCCCTTCGCATCGCGGATCTCTGCGCCCTTGCGCGTGAGCACAGCGGAGTCGCCATCCTCGAGATACGAGATGGTGTCCGTGAAGGGAGCAAGCGCAATGGCGTCCGAGCCGAGAAACATTTCGCCTTCGCCATAACCTATGGCCAGCGGTGAGCCCTTGCGCGCCCCGATCAGAAGGTCTTCCTCGCCCTTGAACAGGAAGGCGAGCGCAAATGCGCCCCGCAGGCGCGGCAGAGCAGCCGCAACTGCGTCGGCCGGAGAGTGGCCCTTGCTCAGTTCCTGGGTGACGAGATGCGCCACAACCTCGGTGTCGGTCTCCGAGCCGAACGCGGCGCCCTCCTTCTCCAGCTCCTCGCGCAGCTCGCGAAAGTTCTCGATGATACCGTTGTGCACGACGGCCAGATGATCGGTGGCATGGGGATGAGCGTTGCTTTCCGTCGGGCGCCCGTGAGTGGCCCAACGGGTATGCCCGATGCCGATCGTACCTTCGAGCGGCTCCTTGGCGAGCCGCGCCTCAAGATTGCGCAGCTTGCCCTCCGCGCGCCGCCGCACAAGCTCCCCTCCCTCCAGGGTGGCAACGCCGGCGGAATCATAGCCGCGGTATTCAAGTCGCTTCAGCGCGTCGACAAGCGCGCCGGCAACCGGCTCGCGTCCGAGAATCCCCACAATTCCGCACATGCGAGCGACGCCCTACTTGTGTTCGCGGTTACGGTTAGCCCGGCGAGGTTATATCCAGATCAATGCCGGACCAAAAACCACAATGCCTTCCAAAGTGTAACATGTAAGGCTAACGCTTCGACACGGTCCTCTACATAGAACGGTGCCGATTCCCATTCGGAGGGGCGAGTCGGGGTCCCCAAAAAATGCACAGCATTTTTTGGGGTGCCCCGCGTGCCTCGCCCCTCGTTGGAGTTCCGTGGCTGAAAGAGGGCGACGCAATGCGGTCGCCCCTACGAGATTCTGCCTTTTCCGATAGTTACGGCGCCTTCTTCAACATTGATTTCAATTCGAGCAAGCGTTGGGTCCAGCCTTCCTTGATCACCTGGCGGCCGCGGGCGACCGCAAGCGCATTGGGTGGGACATCTTGGGTGATCACCGAGCCCGAGCCGATATAGGCCCCTTCCCCCACCTTCACCGGTGCAACTAGCGCCGAATTCGACCCGATGAACGCTCCCTTGCCGATCTCGGTGCGGTGCTTGGCAACCCCGTCATAGTTGCAGGTGATCGTGCCGGCACCGACGTTGGCTCCCGCACCAACCGTGGCGTCGCCGATATAGCTGAGATGATTGGCCTTGGCGCCGGTCTCGATCAGGGCTTCCTTGATCTCCACGAAGTTGCCGATGTGCACGTCCGCTTCGAGCCGCGCCCCGGGGCGTAGCCTGGCATAGGGACCTACCGAGGCGCCCTTGCCCACATGCGCCTGGACGAGATGCGAGAACGATCGGATCACCGCATTGTCTTCGACCTTGACGCCCGGTCCAAAGACCACGAACGGCTCCACCACCACGTCGCGACCGAAGCTGGTGTCCGCCGACAGAAAGACGGTCTCGGGCGCGACCAGGGTGACGCCCGCCTCCAGTGCCGCCTTGCGCAAACGCTGCTGCAAGGTGGCCTCCGCGGCAGCAAGCTGAACCTTCGTGTTGACGCCCTGCACCTCTTCCTCCTCGGTCTCGATCACGACCGCGCGGCCGCCCATGGCGTGAACGATCGCGACCGCATCGGTCAAATAGAACTCTTCCTTGCGGTTGTCGTTGCCGACCCGGTCAAGAACGGCGAGGGCGGTCGCACCTGCGAAGGCCATCAATCCGGCATTGCAGAGATCGATCTTGCGCTCTTCGCTGCTGGCATCGAGCTCCTCGCGAATGGCGAGCGCTTCTGCGCCCGCCAACACGATGCGGCCGTAGCCGCGCGGGTCGGTTGGGCGGAACCCGAGCACGACGAGCGCCGCACCGTCCGCCAGGGCCGCCCGCATTCGACGCAGCGTCTTGGGCGTAACGAGCGGCGTATCGGCAAAGACCACCAGGACATCCTTCGGGCCGCGCGCAATGGCGCCCCTGGCGGCCAATACCGCGTGCGCGGTTCCGCGGCGCTCCGCCTGCACGAAGAATTCCGCGGCCGGCAAAACCCGCTTGGCTTCCGCGATAACGCCGTCCGCAGCCGGCCCGACCACGACCGCGGTAGTCGTCCCGCCGGCCTCGCGCACGGCAGCAAGCGTGTGGGCGAGCAAGGATTGTCCGGCGATGGTATGCAGAACCTTGGGGCAACTGGAGTACATGCGCGTGCCCTCGCCGGCCGCGAGCACGATGGCGAGGCAGGTACGCTCAGCAGTCAAGCACAAAGCTCATCGTAGGCCCGCGATTCTCATAATGGACGGGATTGACTGGGAGAAGGTCGGCGAACGCTCCTATCTTGCCGCCGCTCTGGTTTAGCGGCAGAGACCACCGCATGACTACCACGCTGTTCCTGCCCACTGCGCGCCAAGCGAACTGGCTGCTGATCATCGGCTTTGCATCATTCGGCGAAGCTCTCTACTTGCGTTACCTCGGAATCGAAAACTCCCAGATAGCGCTGGCGTGCCAAAGCGGGCTTCATACCTGGATGTGCTCGACCACTCGTTTAACGATTTGGCTGTTCACATACGCCGTATTCGGTTGGACCGCTCTCTGCGCGGCAGTGCTCAATCTGCTGCGCCCCTCGGTCGTCCTATTGTCCTTAGGGCTGGCTGCGACAGCGTTCGGCCTGGTGTTGCACAATACCAATCTCTCCGGCTTGGCAGCTGCGCTGTTGATGCTCAGCCTGGCGCGGCCGGCACCCGCACCAGAATGAGGGCCAGAGCGGTCAGGCCGGCAGCAAACCAGAAGGCCTGCCAGTTCGCAAAGCCTTCGTTCAAAACGATGTAGATGGCGGCGCCCATGACGAGGACGGCCATGGCCAGCTCTGCCGCAGGCACCTGCGGCCGCCACTTCCAGTTGGCGACAAAGAGGAACGGCATGACCGCCCCGGTGAGCGGCGCGAACGGAAAGTCCCGATAACGCGGGTCGAAGACAAGGCCGAGCGCCGCCTGCAGGGAAAGGACCGCGAGCGCGATCAGCACAATTCCCAGGGCGAAATCCAAGGGGGATTTCGGCGCGGGAGTTTGAGAGCCAGCAACGAACTCGGCCTGCGGCCTCTCTCCATTCTTTATGGGGAGAGGGGCAGAGCCCAACTCCGAGTGGGTTTGCCCCTCACCCCTGCCCTCTCCCCGCAAGAGCGGGGAGAGGGAGGCGTCTGCGCCGCCACCGAGAATCGTCCTCATTCCAACGTGCTTTGGATTACGCGCGCGCGGGCGACGACTGAGGATCTGGGCGAAGCTCGGCACTGCGCGTCCCGATGCGAGGGCGGCAGCTGCAAGAACCGGCGCGAGGACTGCTGTCACTGCCCAAGCGACCGAGCGCAGCCAATCGCCCGCAGTAAGGCTTTCCAGCGGCACGTTCTCGATCGTCCACCCCACCAAGCCGCCTGATGCGATGGCGATGGCCGTGATCTGCAGCCAGAGACGAGACGCCGCAGGAGCTTTTGTCGGGCGGCAGACAAAACCTGCAGCGAAGATGATCACAGCGAGGCCGACGCCGCCGATAGCCTGCCAGTGCCAGAGCGGATGATCCGACACTCTTCCGCCCCAGGTGAACTTGGGGCTCCGCCGATACGCGTCGAAGAGGCCCCAGTGCCCGCCCACCGTACCTTCGAGCCGGCGCTTCCAAGGCTGGTCGTAGGCCTCGATCAGATTGACCCGGTAGTTTTCACGTTTTGCCACCCGAAGCACGTCATGCATGGTGCGCGCCTGGTTGACCGGGGAGGGCAAGGCGCCCTCCCGCATCCGGCCGGCGCTCGGCCATCCGAATTCGCCCAAGAGGATCTCCTTGCCGGGGAATGCTGCCATCACGCGCCGCCTGATGGAGTCGACATGCGTTGCAGCGTGCTCGGCCGAGATGGGAAAGTCTTCCCAGTACGGCAGGATATGGATGGTGATGAAATCGACTTCGGAGGCAATTTCGCGGTAGCGCAGCCAGAACTCCCACACGTCCGCGTAGGTGACCGGCATCGAGACGTTCGCTTTGACGTGGCGGATCGTGCCGGCGAGGTCGAGCGACGACATTTCGCCGCGCAACAGGACCTCGTTCCCTACGATCACCGCGGTGATCACATCGGGATACCGCGCAGCGAGCTCGAGCGCGGTCTCGATCTGCTTGCGATTGCGATCCGGGAAGCTCGACAACCACAGCCCCTGCAACACCTTCAGTCCGTGGTGCTTCGCGATCTCGGCAATCCGATCAAGTCCGTGATCGACGGAATATGTCCGCACGCAATCGGTGATCGTCTTGAGCTGCGCCAAATCCTGCTCGATTTGCCGCGGGTCGATCGAAATATCCGGGCCGAGCGGCGTCTGGTCGCCCCGGAAGGGAGCGTAGGAGATGCAATGGGCCTTCTCGCTTGGGGCGAGCGGCGAGGGCGGCATCTGGACCGGCGCGCCCAGCCACGCCCAGCCCGCGACAATCACCGCCGCAGCCCCGAGCAAGAGCGCGCCCGCCATCCCCGTCGACGAAATCATTCGGCAAATCCCTTGGCGAACGGCCATCCCCCTGCTTTAATCGCCTGCCACTCGCTGCCGCAATGCTGACCAATCCGGTCAGTATTGCGATACAATAACCGGTTCGAAGCAGAGACGAGCAGCTCGAACAGCCACAAGGCAACAGCGATCATGCCCCCGATCGGTATGCGTATTCTCGCCGCGAGCGTCGCCGCGGCAATGGTACTTTTTACCTCGGGACGGATACTGGCCCAAAACGGGGAGCAGAAGCCTCCGGAGAAGCCACCGGCGGCTGAGGGCAAGGAGCCCCAGAAAAAGGTCGATGAGTTTGCCGAAGCTGAGAAAGCTCTCACCGGCCCCGCCGGCAATCCGGAATGCGTATGGCTCGGCCGCCGCGTGGTGAACCTCCTTTGGCGTGACGATCTGGATACCGCCTTTCGCCATCTCGACCTCTATGACCGATTCGGCTGCCCGTCCGGCCACATTCAAGCGACTTTCCGCTGCGTTGTGCGCCAGGGAAACATCGATCCCAAAGCGACCGATACGCTGCCCAACCGGGTGCATGCCTGCTGGCTCAATCCGACCCTCGAGGCGCAGGGAACAGCCGCCGCTCCCAGCGCCACCACGAGCCGCTAGCAGCTCGGCCGTTATGGCCGGGCGTGTCCTCCAAAGGAGGGCGCGTGCGGAATCTCATCCTTCGAGACGCATCGCCGAACCTGAGTTCATAGAGGCGAGGCATGCCTCGCCCCTGCGTGCTCCTGAGCATGTGACTTGTCCCAGCCATCCACGCCCTCGCTGCCGCACAAGACGTGGATGCGCGGGACACGCCCCATGGGCGTCATGCGCGGGCTTGACCCGCGCATCCATCTTCTTCGCGAGAAAGTTCTTACGAAGATCGATGGATTGCCGGGTCAAGCCCGGCAATGACGACCTTAACTTAGCGCCTATGGGGACAAGCCCGCGCATGACGGAGGAAAAACTTCCAAGCTGTACGGACGTTCAGGAATGAATGTTTAGATCGTCACGGAACGATTTTGTTAGTTGCGCTATTTCTTTCCTTGAAACGGCCATCACTCCTGGGTACTTGCAAATTCATCTTCAACTGAGGTACTTTCCTCTAGACTTCGGTTGACCGTTGGGGACGGGTTCGGTCCCCGCTTTTCTTCGGGGCTGGTTAGCCTTCCATGCGCACCGTTGCGGCTGTGGTGGTGCTCGTTCTGTGCGTGCATGCCGGCTTGTGGAGTCTGCTCCAACGGCACCAGGCGGTCGCCGATATTGATTATCCCCTGGCCAGCATCTCCTATTCTCCTTACACCCGCTCGCAGCATCCCGATCTCGGCGATCGCCCGACCGAGGCGCAGATTCGCGCCGATCTCAAGGTGCTCAGCCCGTACACGCAGGCGATCCGCACCTACGGCAGCACCGGAGGCGGTGAGCTGATACCCGCCATTGCCGAGGAGTTCGGGCTCAAGGTGACGCTCGGTATCTGGATCGACAAGAACGAGACGCGCAACGAGCGGGAAATCCAGTCGGCGATTGCGCTCGCGCGCCGCTACAGGAACGTGAACGCGATCGTCGTCGGCAACGAGACCATCTACCGCGCCGAGAAGACCATCCCCGAGCTCATCAAGATCATACAACGGGTGAAACGGCAAAGCTCGGTTCCTGTCACCACGGGTGAGATCTGGTCGGTCTGGGTCGAGCATCCCGAGCTCGCCTCGGCGGTCGACTTCATCGCCGCCCACATCCTTCCCTACTGGGAGGGCGTACCCACCGACAAAGTGGTCGGTCAGACGATCGAATTCTACGACAAACTGCGCCGCGTGCATCCGGGCAAGCGCATCGTGATTGCCGAGTTCGGCTGGCCGAGCGCGGGCTACAATATGCTGCGCGCCTATCCCGGACGCATCGACCAGACAACGATACTGCGGGATTTCGTCTCGCGTGCCGACGCCTACGGCATCGACTACAACGTCATCGAGGCTTTCGATCAGCCGTGGAAGACGAACGAAGGCAGCGTCGGCATGTACTGGGGCGTGTTCGATGCCGCGCGTCAGCCCAAGTTCAGCTGGGTCGGATTGGCGCATGATCCCGAGCACTGGCGAACCGCGGGTCTTGCGCTTCTGCTCGGGCTGTTGCTGTCGCTGCCCATGCTGGCGCGCAGCCGCGTCACCGCAGGCGAGGCATTCACCCTTGCTATTGCCGCCAATGCGGCCGCCGCCTGGCTAGCGCTCGTCTTCGCGTTCTGGGAGACGCATTATTTCGTGCCCGGCTCGGCATTCGCTCTTGCGCTTGGGATCGCGCTGCTTGCCCCGCTTGTGGCGATTGCGCTCAAGCGCATCGAGGAGATCGCTGCAGTCGCATTCGGATATAGACCGCGACGCCTGATCGCTGGCCCTCTTGCCGCCGCGGACGGCTTTGCACCGAAGGTCTCGATTCATGTTCCGGCCTATCGCGAGCCGCCGGAAATGCTCAAGGCTACGCTCGATGCACTCGCGCGGCTTGACTATCCCAGCTTCGAATGCCTCATCGTCATCAACAACACGCCTGACCCGGCATTCTGGCGCCCGATCGAGGAGCACTGTCGCGCGCTGGGCGATCGGTTCAAGTTCGTCCGCGATGACAATGTTGCAGGGTTCAAGGCCGGCGCATTGCGGCTTGCGCTCGATCGCACCGCCGACGACGCCGAGATCATCGCGGTCATCGACGCCGATTATGTTATCCGGCCCGATTGGCTGAAGGATCTGGTGCCCGCCTTCAGCGACCCCAAGGTCGGGATGATCCAGGCTCCGCAAGATCATCGCGACGGCGAGCGGACCCTGATGCATTACGCCATGAACGGCGAATATGCGGGTTTCTTCGACATCGGAATGGTCCAACGCAACGAGGCGAATGCCGTCATAGTGCACGGCACCATGTGCCTCATTCGCCGCGCGGCGCTCCTCTCGGCCGGCGGATGGTCGAGCGACACCATCGTCGAGGATTCCGACCTTGGCCTCGCCGTGCTCGAGCAGGGCTGGCAGATTCATTACACCAATCGGCGTTACGGCCACGGGCTTCTCCCCGATACGTTCGACGCCTACAAGAAGCAGCGTCATCGCTGGGCCTATGGCGGCCTGCAGATTCTCAAAAAGCACTGGCGATCGTTGCTGCCGCGCGTGGGCAGCCTCACGCACCAGCAGAAGCGAGAGTTCGCGTTCGGCTGGCTCAATTGGCTCGGTGCCGAAGCTCTCGGCGTGCTGGTCGCCATCCTCAACATCGCCTGGGTGCCGGTCGTTGCTTTCGCCGGCATTGCCATTCCCGACCAGATCCTCACGGTGCCGATCCTTGCGGCCTTTGCCGTTACCCTTGCGCACTTTGTGGCCCTCTACCGCCTGCGGGTCGCCGTACGCCCTGCGCAGATGATGGGCGCCGTCCTTGCCGCGATGGCGGTGCAGTGGACGGTAGCTCGGGCCGTCGGCCGCGGCCTATGGAGCGAAAGCCTTCCCTTCATGCGCACCGCCAAGGGGGGCGCGACGCGCAAAGGCCCGGACTTCCCGGCCTTCTGGGAAGCCGTGCTCGCCATGCTGCTCATCGCCGGGGCAGCGACCATCGTCGCCACGAACTACAAGCAGATCGACGAGCTCAATATTTTCGCGCTGGTGCTTGTTGTGCAGAGCCTGCCGTTCCTCGCGGCAGTGGCGCTCGCTGTGATCGAAGGCACGCGCTTCAACGAGTTCGCTTACTGGCGGCGCGTGCAGACGAGGGTGGCGGCCGTGCTTTCCCGTTCTGCCGCGTCGGTGGAGTCCAGCGTCGGCAAGGTCCTCACGCCCGACGCATGACGGCACATGTAGGCCGGAGGTTCGTCGCGACTTCCCTCAGGATTACGCAAGCGCAATCCAGGCCCCTAAGGGGAGACACCGCCTTCCCTGCTTCTGGCGGGAAGCGCAACCATGGCGAGCGTTAAAATGAGGCTCTCTGTAAACAACAGGAAATTTACAGGGAAATTTTCAGCCGCAGGTTGAGACGGCAAAATCGAGCCTTCGCAAAAAGGCCCGGCGCGGTGACCGGCCGGGCTTTGAGTCCCGTTGCAAGTGCAAGACCTTTGCTTGAAGCTCTGCTGCGAGCTTCCTCGTCGGCGCATGCGGCTGTCCCGATCACCTACGCCGCGAGCGCGGTTTCGACCAGCTTCACCCAATAGGAAGTCCCGAAGGGGATCACCTCGTCGTTGAAGTCGTAGGCGGGGTGATGCAGCCCGGCGCTGTCGCCGTTGCCGGTAAAGATAAAGGCGCCGGGTCGCGCTTCCAGCATGAAGGAGAAGTCTTCGGCGCCCATGACGGGCGCGACGTGCTCGTTGACCCGCTCGCGGCCTGCGACTTGCGCCGCCACCGAAGCCGCAAAGGCGGCCTGGCGTTCGTGATTGGACGTGACCGGATAGTCGCGACGATAGTTGAGCTTGGCAGTCGCGCCGTAGAGTGCCGCGGTTCCGGTCACCACCTGCTGGAGCCGTGCTTCGAGCTGGTCGCGCACCTGCGGCCGGAGCGCCCGCGCGGTGCCGCGCAGTTGTGCGGTCTGCGGAATGACGTTGTCGGTCGAGCCCGCCTGGAACACGCAAATGGAGATTACAGCCGCTTCCAGCGGATCGACATTGCGCGCGACGATCGACTGGATCTGATTGATGATCTGCGCACCCACCAGCACCGTATCGATCGTGGCATGCGGGCGCGCGGCGTGTCCGCCCTTGCCTTCGATCTCGATGAAAAGCCGGTCGGCGGACGCCATCATGGGCCCGGTCCGCAACGCAAACTGCCCGACCGCGAGGCCGGGATAATTGTGCATGCCGTAGACTTCCTCGATGTGGAAGCGCTCCATCAGCCCGTCCTGCACCATGGCCTTGCCACCGGCGCCGCCCTCCTCGGCCGGCTGGAAGATGATGACAGCGGTGCCGGCGAAATTGCGTGTCTCCGCGAGGTAGCGCGCCGCGCCCAGCAGCATCGCGGTATGGCCGTCATGACCGCAGGCATGCATCTTGCCCGGCACGGTCGACTTGTAGGGAAGGTCGTTTGCTTCCTCGATCGGCAGCGCGTCCATGTCGGCGCGCAGTCCGATCGCGCGTGCGCCCTCGCCGGCCGCGCTCCCGCGGATGATGCCGACCACTCCGGTGCGACCGATCCCGGTCACCACCTCATCGCAGCCGAAGCTGCGCAGCTTTTCGGCAACTGCGCCCGCGGTGCGATGCACGTCATACAGGAGCTCCGGATGGGCGTGCAGGTCGCGCCGCCAGGCGGTGATGTCGCCGTGGAAATCAGCAATGCGATTGACGATGGGCATGGGTCTGGATACCTCACTGGCGCGCGGCGGGACGGCTGCTGCACCACGTGAACATAAATCCCCTTCGCCAGCTTGAATAGGCGCAATCCGCCATCCAGTTCTTGACCCTGCCGGGCGCTCCACCTACACACAGCGCGCGCCTCTTGCGCGCTGCCGAGGCGCATTGGCCCTCTCGCACGAGCCCGTAGCTCAGCCGGTAGAGCACGTGACTTTTAATCATGGGGTCGCGGGTTCGAGTCCCGCCGGGCTCACCACATTGATCATAAAGGTCATTTTGGCTCTCCCTGAAAATGATTTTGGGGACGGAAATCATGGCCGGTAAGCAACGGGTAAGCAGCCGCACACAGGTTTCCGTTCCGATCTCCCCCGCATGCGCTTTTTGGGCGCGGCCAAAAGCACGAGTGACTTCTTCCTGAAAGCACCTGTTTGGTCTCGTCCTCCGGTGCGGCGCCTCCGGTGCGGCGCGCACTGTCATGACCCAATGTGGTATCGTGGGCGCAGGAACTGCCGCGCCCCGTAGCGCCCGCAATCTTCTCAGGCACGCGGGTTGATGCCGCCAGCGGCTATATCAAACGTATCGCAGAGGCTCAGCACTGGCCGAGACGGAAGCAGCAGGAAATCGAGGATGTATTCAAGCAGCTTGCCGAATTGACGCGAGTCAGAAACGACATTCTGCATTACGGTGCGTCAATGACAGGACCGGACGAATGGGTCGTAAGCAACAAGCTAGTCGCGCACGTAAAAGAGCGCATCAGGAACACGAGAATTTCAGTCAAAATCCTGGTTCAGATGAGTGAGGACCTTTCCAAAATCATGCTGCATTTAGTTATGATCGAGAGACGCGGGAAACCCGTTCGGGCACACCCGTCGGTCGAGGCGGTTCTAAAGCGCGCATGGCTCTATAAACCCGATCGACAATCAGGCTCTCAGGCAGGAGATAATCCTCGCCAACCACAGACGCCAAAGCGACCTCGCCGGCGAGGACCATCTCGGGCGTTATCTCGATCTCGATAGCGTCGGCGCTGTCAGGCACGCGGGACCTCTCCGTCGACTTGGCTACGGCGTAAGCATTGCGTTTTTCGTCATGGCGCTTCGGCATCTCGGCGATGGAGCCGCGATAAGGGCGGCCCGTCGCTATCCGATAATATAGGGGCTCTCCATTCTCGTCCTCGCGCTGAAGCCACAAGGTCCATGATGATCGCTCTCGGTTGGTGCTGACAACAGACACCGCAGGCGCTCGCCAGTCTGCAAAGAGCCGAAATCGAGAAGTGGTGGCCGATCATCAAAGCGGCCAATATTAAGGGCGAATGAGCACCGTCTCGGACGACGATGATCGCACCTGATAAGCCCACCAAAAGACGCCGGCGGACGGTCCGCTTACCATTCGTTCGCCGTGCTCCCTCCTGTCCCAGGTCCCCATCCCCATGGACTAGACGATCGATTCCATGAAAGTTGTCATAAGCGGGGGATTCATCCGTCGTCGCAGATTCCTATATTTGGGGTCGGGGGCTTTGACACGAAGGATTGAAAAGGATGGCAGCGTGGCGGCGGGCGATTGAATTGTCGCTCGGAGATGCAGACGTAGTGGTTGAGGTCGATGGCGCAGTCGCGAACCGAACCGGCGAGTCGGGTCGAACGAGCGCGGATATTGCTGGGCTATTGGAAGGACCCGTCGTTTTTCGCGGTGGGCCAAGCGCTTGGGCTGCACCACCAGACGATGCAGCGTTGCGTCGAACGGGCGGTGGTCGAAGGTCCGATGGCCGCGCTGGACGATCGCCCTCCCCCTGTAGGGGTTGGTGTCGCTGGCGTGTCGGAAGGCGAAGGACCTGGGCTATCCGCACGGCTTCTGGCCGGTCACGCTCGTGAGCATGGACCGGCGGAAGGGCATCCGTGCCTCGCCCATTTGGCGCAGTGCACTGTGTGCAAGATCCTCGACGAGGAGGTACGTCTTTCACCTGGGCTATCGGGGGTGGGGAACTCACACCTCCGATTTCGTTCGAGCAGTCTGAAGATCGGATGAGCATGAGCCGCAAGAAACACGACACCACGCCCGTAGCAGAAGCGGCGGAGCTGGCACACGGCCTGGTTGCAGCGGGCGAGATAATGGCCAGTCCGGTGCGCAGCGAGCGATCATACAGCCGGGTGTA
>Ga0209331_1000142_pt1 | contig 25077 bp, 39 predicted proteins | sample JacPinW_OM3H0_M3_FD_187971 | JGI IMG/M metagenome (GOLD analysis project Ga0209331, IMG submission 187971) | Forest soil microbial communities from Algoma, Ontario, Canada - Jack Pine, Ontario site 1_JW_OM3H0_M3 (SPAdes) (version 2) | ecosystem: Environmental > Terrestrial > Soil > Boreal...
GTCGGAGTCATCCTCATCGTCGTCGTCTTCATCCCCATCATCGTCATCGTCGGAGTCATCCTCATCGTCGTCGTCTTCATCCTTGGGGGCGGCTTTCTTGGATGATTTCTTCGCGGGCTTTTCGTCCTCTTCATCCTCTTCGTCGACCAATCCGGCCTCCACTTCGTTGGGGTTCACCCCCATGTGCTTCTTGCCGTTTTCGTCCTCCAGCGTCAGGCTGGTGCCGTCCCCGGAGACCTTGAGGATTTCGCACTCCATGCCGTCGTACTCCACCTCCATGCCGACCTTGAGCCCCAGCTCCTTGGCGGTCTTTTCCTTTTTGCCGTTGGCATGGGGCTTCTTCTTGGCGGCGGGCTTTTCCTCCTCTTCGTCGTCCTCGTCCTCCATTTCGGGATCTTCGTCCTCTTCATTATCCTCCTCTTCTTCCTCCGCTTTGGCCTTTTTCTTTCCCTTGGTCTGTGGGGATTCTTCATCGTCATCCTCATCGTCGTCCTCGTCCGGGTCTTGGGCTTTTCCCCTGGCCTTGCCGTTGGTAGTGGCCTCCTCTTCGTCTCCGGTCCCCTCTAACAGGGCCATCAATTCCTTGTAATTTGGCTCGATCAGGCAGTCGTCCAGTACCACGGCCTTGTCGATGATCGATTCGTCATACTGCTCGTCGCGGGGCACGATATCCACCCGGGCAATGGCGAACTTCCCAAACCCCGATTTGTTGTCCTTGGTGGTCAATTGCACCGTCATGCCCTCCTCGGGCTCGAAGACGCAGTTGTACTTTTTGTGGACTCGGATCGCGTCCTTGAACATTTCCCCGAAGGATTTCCAGTAGGGGGCGTCATAGACTTGGATCTCCTTCTTGGGGTCGTCCAGGTCAATCACGTTCCACAGCTGGCGGAGCTTGATTTTCAATTGCTCCAACAGCTTGGGGTCTGCGTCCCTATTCCTCATCACCCAATCGCAGACGGCACAGCGCTTCTTGAAGGTGGAAGCCGAGCAGACGTACAGCTTGGATTTGCCGTCCATTCCAGGAACCCAGTGGGCGTAATAGGTCCGCTCCGGGTGCTGGAATCCGGGGTCGGCTTGCGGATTGCCTTCCCCCACGTTGTAAGGGATAAAGTCCAGCCGGTAGGTCCCTGCACGCTTGATCTGAAAGAACTTGACCCCCTCGGGTAGCTTGATCCCCGTGGGGTCGAAGCCGGCCTCCTGCTTGTCGGCCCATTCGGCTGCCGATGTCCGCCGGGCTTTCTGCTTTTCCTTTTCCCGTCGCGTAGCCATAATTTTCGTCCCTTTCGTTTGAGTAAAGAAATACTTCATCCCTTCAATTCGTCTTTCCATGTTTCTTCTCGTAGTTCTTAAAAGCCTCCTCCCAAGTATCGCCCCAGCCCGCTTTCATGGTGGTTGCTTTGAATATTTTAGGAACAAACCATCGATTCAAAGGAAATGCCATCCCCACGGCCTTCATACACTTTGTTCCGTCATCCAAGGAAGCGGCAAAACCACTATTTCCAAACAGGCTTTTCGCCCTGGCTGCGGCTTGTTGTGCGGTCACTGTTGTTTCCTTTCTTTTTCTTGCCCCCGAATGCCGCTTCCCGCTCCATCTTGCCGATCCTTTCCCGGTCCACCTTGGGGGCGACAGGGGCGGCGAAATAGTCCCGTGCCTGCAATTGCACCAGGTTCTCCAGGGCCTTTTTGCGATGGTCCAGGGCGTTGACCCCGGCTTCCAAAACGTCGACCTGGTGCTTGGCGTCGATGTAATCTTGCTGGGCTTCCTTGTACTTCTTTTGGACGATGACCATTGAGCCGATGCTGCTTTCGGTGGTCTTTTCCAGGCCAAAATCCTCCGGCCTTTTCCTGACCGCCAGGGAAAGCTCCGCCTCCACCAGCTCGAATTGCGCTTTGGCCTGTGCCATGTCTCTTCTGGCGTCGGCCAGCTTTTCGGCCATTTCCCGGAAGGCCCGGGGCTGTTCGATCCATTCGTCGTCCAGCCGGTGCTTGTCCAGGTCGAAAAGGTCGAAGTCTTCGCCGTTGTCTTTCATGCTTTCCTCCTCGCAGTATTGACAAGATCCATACTTCCCACAATCTCCAGTGACATGGGCGGTATAAGCCGCCATAATTGTTTCGTCCAGATAATCAGCAGCGTCGCCCATTTTCAGATACCTTGAAACGGTTCTTCCTGATCCATTTGAAACCCTTCAAATTCCTTTTGGCACTCCTCGCAGTCATCGTTGTAGTCGGTATGGAATGGCCCCGGCATTCCGTTCATGGATTCGTGGGCAATGCACAAACCATGGCACATTGGCCAGCTCATTCCGCAAAGCGGGCAATCGGTATCGATGGACATGCCCTCCGTCAATTCATGGAAATCTTTTTTGGTAGCCATTACCGTTCCTCCTTTCCTTTATTATCGGAATGGGGCAAAAGATCATTTTTGCCGGTTCACTTCATAGCAGGCCCGAACCAATCCCGCCGCCCCGGAATCATAGAAATGCCCCTCAAAGCTGACTATCAATTCGTAGGCCCTTCCCGCCATCGGCCCGCCGTTCAGTAGAACCGCTCTGGCATAGCCTAGAATCTGCCTTCTTACCGTCTCCGGCTCGTCCTCAATTTCCTTCAAAACCTTGGCGACCTCCCCCCATTTTGTCCGGGGCTCCAAAAGCAGCTTGGCGATAAAGTGGGCTTGCTTGCGGGAATCGGAATTGACTATCGCCTCCCTCCTCTTGGAAGCGTCTTCCAGGCTCAAGACCTTGTCCAGGGTCACCAGGGCTTGGCGGGCAGAGCCGTCGGCGGATTCGACCAAAAGATCGATCAAGTCGGTTGGCAATTCCGCTTTTTCCTTGAGGAGGATATCAGCAACCAATTCCTTCAACGTTTCAGGCTTGAGCAGGCTCAATTTCAAATGAAGGCAGCGGGTATGGATGGCCTTTATGACTTTAGTGGGGTCGGTGGTGGCCAGGATGAAATAGACATGACTCGGGGTATCCTCCAAAATTCCCAGCATGGCTTGTTGCGCGAAGCCTGCCCTCGACAAGCTCTGGATTTCCTCCCAAAACCATATCCGGCATTTGCCGTCAATGGGGGCACTGCCCATGCGTTGCTTGACATTCCGCACGGTTTCAATGGCACCGTCCACCACGGCGCAATTGACTTCGTTGTAGTCGCTTTTCGAGCAGCCAAGCCTCTTGCGGAGGATTCTGGCCAACGTTGTTTTGCCCGTGCCTGAGGGGCCGCTAAGCATAAGGGAGTGGGGCATTTTCCCGGCCTTCAATTTCCCTTCCAGGGTCCTCACTGCTTCATCTTGGCCTAGAACCCCGGAAAGGTCCTTGGGCCGATAGCGTTTGTAAAGCTCTTGTGTCATGCTGATTCCTTTCTCTTCTGGTTTTTTCTGGGTGCTCCCGTCCGCTGGCGGTATCTGACAAAGAAAAGGCCGAGGCAGCCGGTGGACGGGAAGCCATATTTAACGATCAATTCTTTCATTGTCGCCCCCTCCAAAAATTCCTGGTAGATCGGGGCTATCCTTTTCAGCCATCTTTCCCTTTGCTTCTTGCGGCCATTGTAGATGCCCGCAATCCTGGCCTTTTTGAGAATGGCATTCTCGCAAAATCCCATTTCCTCAGCCACCTCCTTACAGGTCTTTTCTCCGGCACTGATTGCCTGCAAATCGGCCTCGGATATTTGGACTCTCTTATGCCTGCGGAATTTTCCGGGCGACTTTGTATTCAGTCCGTTCCCGTACCGATTCAATATCTGCCTGACTCGCTCCCGAGAAATGCCGAATTGCTCCGCGACGATGCACTGGTTGCGGCAGGCCAGAAAGGCTTCGATGATTTCCCGGTTCCTGCCTATCTTTCTCTGGGATGATGGCTTGCGTTTTCTGCTTGGCAGACCATGTTCTGCCCGGTATCTTTTCAGCAATGAATAAAGGTAATTATCCTTTATTTTGTACTCAATAACCAAATCTTTGATGGGAACCCCTTCCATGTACTTGTTGTGAACCTCGGGAATCTTGCTGAGGAGAACACTGGTTTTCCTGGAAAGGAGTTCATTCAAATTCGACCCTTGTTTTAATCGCTTGAAATAGGACGCGACAGTGCCGATGGCGATTCCCATTTCCCTGGCGATGTCTTTTATCTTGATTCTCTTTGGAAAGAATTCGTAAAGTTTCCTGATTTGCTCCTCTGTCAGATGCCTCATTTTTTAGACTCCAAAGCCCTGAGAGGCTGCTTTTTGGTGCTTGAGCCGCAGCATGTTCTTTACCTATTATAAATATCCTTTTTACTTCTTTTTACAGGAATATAATTCTTGTCTACCCAAGTTTTATTTCTAAGTATCAGTGAAATGGGGGTTTGTGTCAGACCGAATTTCTCCCCCAATTGCTTTTGGGAATGAACCCCAGATTTATACAATTCTCGGATCTTCTTGACATCGCTCCAGGTGATTTTTGCTGTATAGCATTGTTCCCCGGCAAAATAAGTCCCATGTCGTTTCTTGTCTTTTGCGTTTCTTTTCGGAGAAGACCAAACTAAATTTACTAATCTGTTATCCTCCGGCTTCCCATTTTTATGCCGGCATTCCATTCCTTTTGGGCAGGGACCTACGAATTCTTGAAGAACCACTCGATGGATTTTTATAGTATGATTTTTTCCATTCCTTCTTGGGGCTATCATTAGATAACCTTTTCTGTCTCGCAATGGGGTTAATTTTCTCCAGATCGAACCGATGCCCCCACGATGGCCAATTTTCAGACAACTCCATGCTGTCCCGTCATCTCCGATTTTGTAACCGGGAAAATCAGTAATCGGCTTAAAAACAACCATACCGTAAAACCTCCAATAAAATGGGATGCATTCAATTGAAGGTTAGTATATATGGATGGTTTTTAGTTTTCAATCTTGAAAGATGACTGAGCATGTTTCTTTGCGTACTTCAAGGAATGCATGTTTTTTTTCATCTGTTTATAATAGGAAGATTTTAATTCCACCATTACGGCCTTTCTGTTCATTTTGACAGCAACATACCCGGAACTGCCAACCCCTCCAAACGGGTCTAGCACAATATCACCGGGAGCAGACCAAAGCGTTAGGCATCTTTCGATAGTTTGTAGTTGTAGGGGGACATATGTGCCTTTGGTCGTCGCTGTCCCTGCCCTTGCGGAAAGGAAGCACATGGGTCTGGTCGATATCGTCCCAGACGGGGCTCGCGTATTGCTGCCATATCCAGTGGGACCGCTTATTCGTCTTGGGGTCTTCCCACCCGGCAAACCTTTGCAGGTGCCGGGGGACCGGCCTGGTGCCGGCGTACTCCAATAATCCTTTTGGGTGGGAAATCAGCTTGGGGTTGTCCCCCTTTTTTCTGAAAGCCAAAACAAAATCGGGGAACCCGGCACGGCACCAGCTTGAGTCCTTGACGATTTGCTTGTGGGCCAGCCCCAAAGCCTTGGTGCGGGTGGCAGCAACCAACGGGTCCTTCCAGATGGTGATCCTTGGGCAGTGGTAGAGGAAATCGTACTTCTGAAATAGACGGATTATGTCGCCTGGGAAATCGGTGACGGCCATGAAGCCCACCTTGCTCTTGAACGTGGGCAAGTCGATGCAGTGAACGGCAACCACCCGACCCGGCATCATGACCCTTTGCAATTGCTCCAGCAAAAAACCGAATTGAACGAAAAACTCCTCATAGGACTTGCAATTGCCGAAGTCCTCATCACTGTCGGAGTACGCGTATAAGTCAAAAAATGGAGGACTAAATATGGAGAAACCTACTACATTACTATCTATATCTTTAAGCACCTCAACACAATCATCATTATATATGGCGTATTTCTTAGTGATTAATTGACCTTTTACTTTAGCCATGTAGGTAGCTCCATTTCAATAAGAGGACTTTTCCCGTTAATCCGTCTGTAATATTTTTCTGAGAATTTCTCTGACTGAAAAGCAACCATACACGGCTTGATAAACAACCGCTTTGTGTTACTCTTGCTGTGAACCCAATAATGACATTTCTCACATAACAGAACCAAATTACTTACTACGGAACGAAGAAACTCGCAATCAAATGGAGATATGTGATGGATGTCAAAAGGCACGGATCGATCATCATTTTTACATTTACCACATCGTTGACAAGTTGCTTTGTCCCGTGCCCATACTTCCTTACACGCTTGCTTCCACTTTTCTGTTGAATAGAATTTTTGTCGTTCTGATGTTATACCCCCTTTCCAATTAGGAGTATCTGCTCCCTTTCTGCCTTTCATATAAGATCCTACTTTTGGATCGAAAGGAACTCGTCCCGTTGCTATCGCCAACTTACTCATTCGTTCTTTCATTTCTTCCGAGTGGTGCCAACCCGTGCGAACATATACTGAATCCCAAGGTTCTCTCAAAGGTATTTTAAGCTGGTGAAACCATCCAACTACTGTAGACGCACTACGATTAACTAATTTGGCAATTGCATAAGTCGATTTACGTTCTTTAACATATTTTTCAATCAACCATTCTCTGCTAACTGGTTTGAGTGTTTTGCATTTGGTTTTAACAAATTCACTAAATTCTTTGTTACCTCTTTGCCAGTCAGCCTTGCATCCGATGCAGCAAAATTTACTTTTTTGATATGCCTGACAATACTCCTCTCCACACTGTAAACAGGTTTTTTTTCTTGCCCTGTCAAAGCAAATAGAAGAACAATACCTAGTTGATTTAGGATGGGTGCTATTTCGGAACTTTCTTTTACAAAACCGACATTCCCGGATTGAATTGGAAGCTATAGAATTTCTGGACATGGTCCTTGCTCCTTGTTAGCTAGGGTTGTGAGGATTGAGGGACGTTCCACCGTCCCTCTTTCCGTTGATTCTAACAAAATTAGCAGGGTCTATCAATTCAAAAACCATTTGGTCTCTATTACTTCAACAGGCCAAATCCAATAGTTTCATTTTTAGAAGGTGTTCTGCTTTGCTTTTTATCCCTGACTGCTTTCATGTCTGGATTCCTCTTGAATGATTCCCCGCCACTGTTCAACAATTGGATGTGCCTGGTCAGAATCTTTAGCCCTTCCCCGTGATCGAAAAAGGGAAATGACGCCAGCTTGTACCCCACCTCATATTCCGCCGGACAATCCAGCGTGTTCCCGGCAAAGTAAATTTTTTTGACTGGCAGTACCTTATTGGCTTCCTGAAGAAAACGAATGTTGACCTTCATCCGTTCTTCCAAGGACGGAATGATTCCCGGCTCTTCGATGACCATCACTTCACTGTTTTTGCGATGATACCAATTTTCTCCTTCCGCTAATTTGTGCCCTCGCTCTACTTTGTAGTGATGAAACTTTCCTAAATTTACATTGCAAAGGGCAAGAAACTCCATCACGTCGGACTTGACCGTAGGCGAGATGTTGCTGAGGTGAAAGCCCCTTTTCGATTTCAGGGAGGAACGTGGGGAGACTGCCAGAACAAAGGGCTCTTGGCTAAAATCAAAGACCCCTTGGCGTTTCTTGGGAATGTAAATCAATCCCCAGCGGGCATCCGCTACCCAGGTAGAGGAGTCGACAGAATACCACGACCAGAGTTTCATCAGTGCAAACGAACTGACCCCAAAGCCGTGAATCCTCACCAGCGGCTGCTCGTGGTCGAACAGGTATTTCTTGATTTTGCTCAGGCTTTTGATGTTTTCCGTCACCGATCCCACCCCACCAACGCCGATGCAGGATGCCCCGTCAGCTAGATATTTTTCCAGCCACTTGACGTCTTCCCCTACCCTTTGGTGGAAGACCGGGAGGATTTTTTCCTTGGGCAGTTCTTTGGTCATCGTCTGGTAATTACGCCAGCTTTTTTTGCATGCTTCCTCCACAGCGGTCTCGCCTGGGTTCTTTTGGCCGGGCGTTCCGGGAATCACGTCCAGGTTCACGTAATAGGAAGCGTCCGGGAACTTCTTGCAGAATCCGATGTACTCACCCAGATCGATGGACCGCCCCTTGTTCCAGACGGAATAGGCCCCGGAATCAATGATGATGCCCTTTGTCCTCATTTCTCCCCCGCTATAAGCCCGAAGCCCTTGCCCAGATTCTTCTTTGCGTGCCTCTTGTTGTCGGAATGGACCTTCTTTCTCTTCAGCTTTCCTTGCCGACGGAGATTGATTAGGTTCCGCCAGATACCGTATTCCACGTCCTTCCAGTCCGTTCTTCCGGGAACCCATGCATTCAACAACTCCTCACATATTAAAAACATCTCCGTTGAATATGGTAGTTTTTCCGTTGGCAATGATTGGGCGTCATACAAGGCGATTAATTTTGGCAAGTATTCTTCCGGTACTTTCAAATACGAAGGGGGCTTGCCTTTCATGGGTGGAAACCGCAGGCCCTTCATAGACATTTTATATCGGCATTTTCTCAGGTAAATTACCCGTTGGAATATCTCGGAATTGTCAACTTGTTGGCCAGTGGAATTTCGATATTCAGCAGCGTAGCTATCGAAGGACTGCGTATAGGCCCACTTTTCCGGGTCGCACTGGGGCATCAGCTTGGCGTTCTCGATCAGCCAGCGGTCATTCCACCTTACATCGTCCTTCATTTTCCGCTCCCGTTGTGCAGCCAAGAGGGCAAGACCATTTCGATGCTATCTTCCTGTTTTTTCTTTGGTAATTGGTATTCCGACATGGACTCGACCAGGGCAGAAAACATGGCGTCAGCGGCTTTCTCCTTCCGCTGCATATTCGATATGACTAGACCTTCTCCGATGCTGGAGACGATGTTCACATAGACTTTTCTTTTCTGTCCGAACCGCCAGCACCTCCTCACGGTCTGGTAGTAGCTCTCGAAGCTGTGGCTGGGAAATAGGGTTATTTGATTGCAGTGCTGGAAATTCAAGCCGAAGCCGGCAATCTTGGGCTTGGTCACCAATATCTTTATCTGGCCGGCTGCAAAGGCAGCTAGCCGTTCTTCCTTCTCTTCATCCCTGTCCTTCCCGGCCACTTGGACCGCTCCCGGAATTAGCTTCTCCAGCAAATCCCCTTCCGGGTTTAGGTGACAGTAAACCAGGGCATAGTCATTCTCAGGCATCAGCTCCGCCACCTTCTCGCACCGCTCAACGATGGTCAGCCGCCTTTCTTTCCGCTGATCGTCCAGGGTCTTGGCGGGAATGAAGCCGAATCCCGACCTTTTAACAGGGCTGTCTACAGTGAATTGCCGGGTAATCAGCTCGGGCAGGATGAAGCCCTCGTCGTCAAATCCTAAATCGGAGGGCTTGCGGCAGGCACGAGCCCACGAACACACCCACCGCCAAAACCTCTTCCTGGCGTGCCCTTTTAGCTCCCATTGTTGGGTGGATTCCCCTCCATTGGTGAAGAACATGCCAAGCATTTGGCCCCGTCCCATCGACCCAAGGGCTTCGGAAGAATTGCCCAGTTCCATATAGTCGTTAGGAGAGGGAGTAGCCGTTGCCAGCAGCCGGTATTTTACTTTGTGCAAGGCATCGGTTATTCTTCTGCGAAGCTTTCCCTCGTACGACTTTAAAATTCCGGACTCATCACAGACTATTAAAGAAAATTGAGATGGATCATATAGATGAAGTTTTTCGTAGTTTGTTACATTGATTCCCTTATGAACTTTGCCATTCCTTGTTTGCTTACATTCAATGCCAAACTTCTCCCCTTCCTTGACCATCTGAGGGCCAACAGCCAAAGGCGTCAGAATCAATACCGGCTTATTTGTTTTCCTCAATACGTTCTCGGCAACAACAAGCTCCTGACAACTTTTTCCGACGCCGCAGTCCTCGAGCAGTGCCGCCCGTCCCTTCCTGATTGCCCAGTCCACTAAAAACCGTTGAAATCCGAAAAGGAAATCAGGAAGGATAATTGGTGTAAAGCCAAACTGGTCGTCCGGGTGGACCTTGCTTTTCAGAAATGTCTGATAGTCGCTCACTTGCTTATTTCCTGTAGGATCTTGTCGGCCTTGAGCATTTCCACCACCTTGGGATAGCACTCGGAGCAGTAGGGACGGCCTTTGACCACCGTCGCCATGAGCGGAAACGGGACTTTGTCCTCCGCCAGCTGGAAACACTCACGAAAACATCCATTGCAATGAACCGGATAGCCGTCCTTGTAATTGAACAAGCACCTCGTGCCGTCGGGAATGGGTGGGTTGATTTGCGAGAATCCAGGCACGTCGTTATCGCTGTCCTTGAACGGATCTTTCATTCTCGGTACTCCCAAAGGCTTTTTCTGTATTCCAAAAGGTAGATAAAATCCTGATTTGCCGGTATGTCCTTGAGGTCCTCAGGAAAGATCCTCCGCCCCCACTTTTCCATGGCTAGATTGTCCAAGCACTTGAGGCAGATAACTCCGTCATTCGGCATTAATTCTTTCCACGGTACTTCGTTTAACGTGAAAAGCGACGGGTCCTTACAGCGACATTTGCAGCATACCCATTCCTTTTCCGTGAACTTCATTTTCATGGGCTTGCCATCGGCAGCGTCATATGGATAGATTGCTGATTTTTCCAGACAGCCCGGCCTGACTTCCTTCCACTCTTTTTCTTTCAGCATTTTCTTTACTAAGTCCCTCGACTCTTTCTCGGGCAATACTATCAATGACGGGGTTATCATTTCGGCTTCTCCTTGCAGTTGATTTCCCTGATCTTGGTCCCGTGCTTCTTCGCCAGCTTGATTAGATTGTCGGTTTCCCTGTCCCTCTTGCCGTCCCGGAAAGCCACCAGCACGTCGGCCTCCCTGGCCATCCGCTCCGCTTCGCTGTCCTCATGGAATATCTTATAGGCCACCAATTTCCTGAAGCACCAGTCCTCCGCCATCCTCTCGACCCCAGGATTGTGGCGGGTGAAAATCATGAACTTGCCCAGGGTCAATTTGGCGGTCAGCTTGTCCAGCTTCCGAAAGACGAAGTCAGGGTCGGTGAAATTCCGGGAACCGGTGACGATGATGTTCATCTCAGTAATTTTGTTCCATGCGCATCATCGGAGGAAAAACAATCACTGATTTGCCGCAGGCAGGACAGACCCATTTCATGGGCTTAGTTATCACCATCATTCCAGGCGGATGGTGTTGCGGATGCTCGCACGGGGGCTGGAATTGTCTTTCCTCTTTTGGATTCAGCGGTACGAATGGCATGTCGATCACTCCTAGTAAGGGTATTTATATTCTTTCCACCAAAACTACGTTGCCGATCATACCCATCTTTACTTCATGTTGTTTGCAAGGTGGATCGGAATACTTGAGCGGATTGTTGATCCTCTCGGAATCATACCTGTTCGGCCACAAAGGCTTCTGGCAATAGGAGCAAAGTCCTTGCAGACGTAAATTGTTTCGCCTTTCAATTTCGTTGTGCAAGGCACTGTCAAGATATTCTTCTAGGTCGTTGGGATAGCTCATTTTCCACCTTCAAGAGAGGAATTTCCAAATCAGCCAAAAGTCGATGGCGACCAAGATCCAAGTAAAAACGCTAACCAGTCGATTCCACACTGTTGAGGTCATTGCCATGGATTCCAAGGAAAGAGTCTTCCCGTGCCAGGGGTGATTGACATCCAAGAACGGTCTTTCTACCAAGTGAAGCAACCAAGCCGGCAGAACCAAAATTTTAAGAAGATTCGTCACTATCGTCCCCCTTTAATAAGGATACTCTGCGGCTTCCTCTTCCTGGCATTCCTGGCAAACGTCGTCCTCTTCGTCCTCCGGGCAGAACGGCTGGCCGCATTCGGTGCAAATAGTCATTGGTAAGTGCCTTTTTCAAGGATTTTCTTTGCGTCCGCCACGGGATCATAAAATGCCGTAGTTTCCTCCACGAATGTCTTTTTGGGAGCCTTTTTCTTGAGCGGCAGCTTCCCGTCCAAGGCCCCGTTGATCGCGGTTTTGACCCTGCCCACCAGGTCGATCAGGGGGATTGGGACGGGCACGAAAGGATCGCCCAATAGAGCCCACTTGGCCCACAGCTCGGACATCTCGTCGCGGTCGTATGCGTCCATTGTTTTCCCCTCCCTTTCAATTATCGGAACCATTCCAAAAATCGATATCGATAGCCCGCTTGTCATGCCAGCTTCCCCCTACCGGAGTCACCGACGCCTCCACGGCCAGGGGCACGATCACCCAGGGCCACGCCTTCCGAACGTCCTCGGTCATGATTTTTCTTGCCATTTTTAATACTTTGGGCATCTCCATTTCCGGCCCGTCCAGCAGCATGGAGTCGTGGATCTCCGCAACGATAACCGTCTTCATCTTTTCTCTTCTCAGCCATTTTTGCAGGCGGATCAGGGACCACAAAAGGCAGTGGAAAGCCGGCCCCTGCACCGGGCAATTCATGCAAAAGTTTTTGCTGAACAGACCCTCGATCCAGAACCCGGTAGCCAGCCGAAAACCCCCCTTGCTTCGATAGTCCTGATACCACTTTTCCTTGGAGGAATTGAAGACGTGAAACCGCTTGTTGAACTTGTCCTCCACCTTTTTGATGTGGTGCTCATAGGTTCCGAAAACCGGCTCTTGCTTCGGGTCGCAAGATCCTAATCGAGTTATTCCCTTGGATTGCAGCCAATCGATAACCGGGGTTTCGTCCTTCAATTTCAGCTTGGCCTTGCCGACAGCTTCCCAGAGGTTGCGGGAACATTGGACATAGTAGGAACCGTAAAGGATCGGGAAGACGAATTGATTCTTGGCGTAGAAACGCATGTCCTTGCTGACTTGCTCCGGCTTGCAAAGGAAGCACTCGGCGGCCTGGTCCCGATGCACGTCGCTAGTTGGATCATTGACGTACCGAATCATTTCCGGGTCCTTCCAAAAGCAGACGGCACCCCGCCATTCCATCGCCGAATAGTCGATCTCGCAAAAAATATTTCCTTTCCTCGGGATAAAGGCCCGCCGGATGATTTCCGCGATCTTGGCATTCCTGATTATCTGATTTTGGACGTTTGGGTCGGAACACGAGGATCGCTGAGTTATGACCGTATGCAGATTGAAAACCGGGCGGGCAAACCCGTCCACAACCTCCCGACGCAATCCGTCCAGGTAGGTCGATTTGGCCTTCTTCAGCTTCTCCAGCTTGATGAAGGCTTTCACGAATGGCAGGTCAACATGCTCGAAGGACGCTTCGTCGGTCTTGTACTTGCCGGTCTTAGTGCGGTCCTTGCACGGATATTTCAGGATGTCGAAAACGATATGGCCCAGCTGCTCTCGGCTTCCCGGCTTGGTCTTGTCCCCGAATTCCCGCCGCCAGAGCTTGAACTCGGGAGCCTCCCGCAATCGGTCCTGGAGCTTTTTGATCCTTATAGAAATCTTGGCTGTGGCCTTGTCCAGATAGTCAACGTCGATATGGATGCCGGCCGCCTCCACCCGGGCAAGGGCCAGGGTGCCCTCGTGGAACAATCGATAGGCGTCCTTGGTGAGGGGCTTCATCAATCCATCCTGTCCATTTTCTCTACACAATCGACACAAAGTCCATGAACGTCTTTATCTTTTTGCGATACATTCTGCCAATAATCACAATTCTCACACCTGAATATCCCGGCCTTTCCTGACCTGTCCTTTTCCAGGATGTCGAATATCTCGTCGCCGGCCTCTTCGATGCCGAATTCCCATTTCACTTCGTCATAGACATTGCCTTTGCTTCCCCGCAGCCTGTCGGCGATAATATTGATTTGCTTGTCTGTCAGATCGGCAACCGTCTTCTTCTTAGCTTTTCTTGGCATGTTTCTTGCTCCTTTCCTCCATCAGTTCGGCAGCGTCTTCTTGAAGATCCTTGAGAAGGTCTAAGGCGACGCCACGCATTCTTGGGCTGGTCATAACCCACCTGAGAGCGAATTCTGCTCCACGAAGGGCTTCGTCGGAAAGCTTGTTCAAAACCTGCTTGGGCGTCTTCATTCGATTGTTTCCCCGTTTTCGTCCACATAGCCTATCGCCAATCCCAAGCCCCTGGCGATTTCCATTTCGTCCGTGACCCCCACCGATTCATTCCAGCCGGGGATCTTCAATATCAGCATTTCCTCGCATCTGGCAAGGAATTCAAAATCATAGGCTTTCCAGAAGTCCCAGCCCTTGGGCAGGTCAGATCGAACCTCGATGGGGTGATTGTGGGCTATCGGGGAGAATACGATCTTTCCCTTTCCCATCAATGCCCCGGCACAATGGCAAGCGATTTCAAAGCGAAGCTCCCTTATCACTGGGTTGGGATGGGAATAAGGGCTGGCGAGGTAGGTTATTCCGGGCATTGCTGCTCCTTTTTAAGCACGTCTTTGGTTTCCCGTTCCTCCACGATTTCCCACTCCCCCAACAGCTCCGCGTCCGAGCGAAGGTACAGGCTGATGGCGTAGGCTTCCTTGCCGTCCCCGTTCGGCCTGACCTCCACAAAGGAGCTGATCCCGGAAGCGATGGGGCGGTAAGCAACCCAGCAGCCGTAAAACCGGGCCGTCCTCCAGTCGACTGGCCGGACCTTCTTTCCTTGCTTGCACAGGACTAAGGCTTCGTGGATGTTCATTTTTCCCTTCCCCTTATTATCGGAACGAGTAATCAGCTTTCCCGAACATGCTCCACCGGCTCGTCGGTGCTGGTCGGCGGCCAGACTCGGGCCTTGTTCTTCTCCAGCTTGGCGAATGCTACCTGTAATAATTGCTCAGGGGAGAAGCCCGCTCTTCGAGTGGCGTCGCAAACCAGGAACAGGCAATCCACGTACTCCTCCAGATCGGTGGGATTGGCGAGCGTTTCGTCGACCTCCTTCTTGAGGTGCTTCAGCGGGCCGGCCGGTCCCCTCACATTGTCGGGGCCGAAGGCCTTGCGGGACCACTCCGCCTGGGCGTGCCAGAAGTCGACGAAGCCTTTGTTGTCTTCCGGCCAGTTATTCAATGCGGAGGTTAGTTTGTTCTTGCCCAAATAATACCTCTCGCCCCAGTTCTCCCCTACATAGCTAAAATCCTTCAGGGCACTTTCAACGGCTTTCCTGCACTCGTCCAGGTTCATTTTTCGCTTTCCTTTCCTGGGTTGCGGTTTTTTGGTTAGTCCTCGGATTCGAACGAACTCTCTGTTCAGTGTAAAATGTTCGTAGGTATTCACGGTCACTCCTCAAAAACCAGGAAAAGTCCCTTAACAAGCTGAGCAACTATTAAGCCTGTCCAAACAAGAAGCAAAATACAACTAGCCCAATGACGGCCATTATTCTCTAGTTTGGCGGCATAAAAACCGACCAAGATGCCCAACAAGCAGCAAAGGGCTGTTGCAGCCGGTTCCATGTTTTTTATGGTCCTACCCTCCCGTTCTCCACGAAAGCTTTATAGGTCAGGGGCCAGCCATCCGCGAAAATCTTCTCGCAAGCTATCGCCGCCTGCTCGATTTCGTACAACGGATAAGAGACGAACTTGGCATCAGACTTGTGGGTCCGCAAGGATAAAAAGGCCATCAAAGCTCTCGGATTTGTCGTCACCCAGCAACTAGAATAAATCCCCACAGGCAGGCAATCGCGGGCAAGTCCGGGGTCGATGCCAAGGGAAAGATTGTCTTCATACATCGAATAGGCAAGATCATAAGAAATGGCTAGGTTGTAACACAATTTGTCGTATATCTTATCATCTTCGCACTTGGTGAACTTGGGCCTGCCCGGCTTCCACCCATCCACCTTCATCATGGGCCGATTCCTTGGCGGAACATAGAACACCGGCTCCAGGATTTTGTACCTTCCACTTTCTTCATTAAAAGACTGACCCAGACCCCCGTCATCCAAGCCATAATCCGAATAAGCAAAACCAATTCGGTGACGATGCCACTCCCGCCATACGAAGATCGGGGCATGGACGAAAAAGGTCATTGAGGAATGTTCAAATACAGAACCGTGCCTTTGCTTCATTAGAAAATTTATCAACCCGTAATTCGCGTCCTGGTCCACGAAGGACATGGCCTCTTCCCCCGAGGTGGACACCTTGGCGGCTGCCACGATCATGGAATCCCCGCCCACCTTCTGCACCAGGCGAACGGTGATGTCACTGGTCAGCTTGATTTCCATTTTGCTTCTCCAGATTTTGGATCTTGTAGTTGAGATACCAAAGAGCTTTTTTATAATCCTCCAATTCGTTGCCCTTCTTCTTGGCCCGGGCAAGGTACTTGATGCAATTGCCGATCAAAAAGCATCTGTCTAGCTCCCACGCCTCCAGCACTTTTATGACTTCGTAGGGGTTATCGGCCCCGCCATAATGCGGAGGATGGTTTACGGATTCCTTTTCCTTGGGAATCAACTGACTAGAGACGATGGGCTGGTCGTGGATGGAGCAGTAGCCAACCAAGGCTGGAGTGGCGCTGGAATGGCACCCGCAAGCATATTTGACCTCCGTAATCAGATCGGTTTCTTTGGCATCTAAATGCTTGGAACATTTGCTCAAAGATTTTTCATTCGCATCGTAACGACATCCGCAACTGTAGGAATAAACTTTTTCATCACTTATAATGTCTAAGTGTGTTGGGCAGTGGAAGGCCACCAAATCCCCGTCTGCCTCGCACCCGCAAAGATAACGAACTTTATTGCTCATATTTCCACTCCGATCTTTTTGGCCTGGATTTCCGCCACCTTGTACTCGTAAAGGGAATCCAAGGCACAGTATTTCAGCAAAGAAGTTAGGCCGACTTCCCGGATTCGATTAGGGGTATTGTTGTTTTTGGACTTCAAATAGGGCTTGATATGCCCGTCCCACGAATCCACCCCCAGCAGCACGAACGCCTGGAACTTGATCGACGTAATCAGCGGCCGATTGTCGATGACATGGGAGGCCAGCATGGTGTCGATAGCCCAGTTCTTCACGCCCCTCCCGAACTCCTTGATCGTCCACCTCTCCTCGAATTTCATGTTGCTGGCGATCTTCTTCACGTCGGAGAACAGCAGGTTGCCGGTTTCCTTGATCGCCCGACCGTGCCAGGGATAGGCTATTGTTCTTTCTCCGTTAGAAATGGAGCAGCAGACTATCTCGGCCTTGTCGCTGTCGGGCTTTAAGGTCATGGTCTCGTAGTCGAAGGCGACGCAAGCGGAGGATTCCCGCATGTCGCTAATCTTGTCGGCTGCCTTGTCCGGGTCGATGATTATCTCTATCTTACTTGTCCAGTCGGGAACCACCTTCCAGGGCTTCCCCTCCAGCTTGCAAGCGGCCTTCAAGTGCTTCTCGAAGAACAATTGGCGAACGTCGTTTTGCTTTTGGGACACCCCGTAGTCGGAGCGGAGGATATAAGCCGGGTGCCACGTTGGGCAATTATGGGATACGATACCTTCCGCCAAGTATGAATGGTCATTCTCTACTTCAATATTGAAGACGTAAGAATTTACTACTTTCCTGATCGGGGCACATTTTCTTACCAAATACCAGACATAGCCACCATCGATAAAAGCATCCGCTTTCCGCAAATGCTTGATTAAGGGAAAACTAATTTTAAGGAAGGTCGCCAGCTTAGATGCCCATGATCCTCGGACAGTAAGTTCCCATGCGTCATTAGCGGTCGATACATTCCCCGCTATTTCCACCCGTTTTCCCTTCCTGCTTCTTTTTCTGACCCATGAAACCACCCCGAGCCGCAGAAGTAATCTACGAACATCTTCGATGAGTTGTCGTGATGAGGATTGCAAACCAAAACCATTGCCTATCTTCCATCCGTCCCCATTCCATAAACACCGCAGCATTTCCTTCAGAAGTCCATCAGAACATCCCCATACCCAATTAGGAAACTTCTTGTTTAGTGAAGATGAGCCCGTAGTTCCCAAAAATGAACCGGCAACAGCTCCATGGCACAAAACTTCCACAGTGTTGCCGCGTGTTCTCAAACTGACTTTGTTGCCAGAGACGAATACCGAATTGAATGACGATTTTACTTCTTCGATGAAGTCAACCTCGCTTGTATGAAAAGCAAAAGAGACTCCTGACCGGCCCAAACTACTACCTTCTGCAAGGTAATAGCCAAGCAACTTCATGGTTTCCAAAGTCGCTCTAACTTCATGCTTCCCTAATGCCTTTTTCCCTTTTCCGTTCTTCCACCTTCCCGGTGGTCTGGTATACCTCCAAATAATTTTCCCGTCCGCTATTTTTGTCTGGTTTACTGGTAATGGCTCAACCAAATAGTCTCCGGGGATTATATTCTTTACATTGGTCCATTCAAACCTGCCACCTTGTTTGCTTACCAACAACGGATGCTCTGGCGTGGCCTCTAGGGGTTCTGAGAAACACGCTCTTTTGACCCCAAACAATCTCCCCGAAAACTTTCGCTGAAATGTTTCCGTAACAGGTTCCCATGAACCCATATGGGTGAGAGCGAAATCCCCTACAATAACTTCTTCGATAGGAGCTAACCCCCTTTGAGTAGTAATTAACGTTCCTGCCGGATGACACACCCAGGCGTTAATCTTCTGGGAGGGAATGGCCCAGCCGTCCCACCTGCTGATCGGCCCCACGTCCTCCTTCCACAGCCAGCCCAAAAGGCTCTTGACTGCCGACCCGCCCAGGGGGATTATCACGTCCGGCTTTAATTCGGTTATGGTTTTGATTAGGTTGGGTCGGCAATAGTCGATTTCCTTCGGGGTGGGGGTGCGGTTCTTGTCATCCTTTGTATGGGACCGGCAGATAATGGAATTTGTGATCCAGCAGTCCCGCCGCATGTCCACGTCGAATTTTGCCAGGGTCCTTTCCAGCAGTTGGCCGGATTCCCCGATAAATTGGATGCCTTGCTCATCTTCGTTAGCTCCGGGTCCTTCGCCACATATCAAGATTTTTCTTTTCCCTTTCCCGGATACCGGCATCTTGGGGCTGTCGCAGTGCAAATAAAGCTGGCACGCCCCGCATCTGGGAATGAGGGAGGCGGGGGCCTTGACATGGGAAAAGTCGGTCTTGGAAAAGAATCCCTTCATTGGACCTTGATCGCTATCGACAGGAAAAGGATGAACGCCAGAATCCCCACGCAGCCGAAAATCAGGAATAACAGGCCCAAGACAGGATAGCCAAGGTTGTGGATATGGGCGGCCGTCATGCCCACCACGGGGCCAGAGGTCAGGCTGAAAACGGTCACTATGAAGAGCTTTTGCCAGAAGGACATGTTCATGTTTCCACCGCCTTCTCGGGCAGGGGCTTCCCCAGGATGGCGTCTACCCAGATGTCCTCTTTCTTCCTGTTGCTGCACTCCCGATAGCAAATCATGCACATTTCGTAGGCATTGTTCCAGTCCCAGGGCTTAGCCCTTTTCTTGGCTTCCAGCCACTTCTGGCATTCCTCCGCCAGCCTTTCGTCATTCTGTGATTGCAATTCCTTGGCGAATGTTTCCTGGATGCTCATCCTCATATTTTCCCTCCCTTGATTATCCGCAGAATATTTTCCACAAAAAGCAAACCGCCCACCAGAATCCGGCTAGGGCAGCCAGGCCCGCAACCTCCACCAGGCAGGAGCCCATCTCCCGGTAGATCCTTTCCCTGTCGTCGTTCATTTGCCCTACCCTATGGAGGCATTTTTCTCGACCCACAGACGCAGGCAGCCCGTCCCGCAGAAGTAGCGGGTCTGCCCCAAACAGGGGCGGATGTGCAGAAGTGTATTCATTTTCCCCCTAGAGGGAATCGGTTCGTCCGCCAGCACGATTCGCCAGTCAACGGCATTGCCGGTGCTGGAAAGGTCCTTGTCGCACCAGTCGCAGGCCACTTTTTCTTCCCTTGGCATTGCTCCCCCTTTCACGCCTGGTTGAATTCCGCCGTGGCTTTGAGGCACTTCGGGCATAGGTAAACGGCGATAGCACAGCAGTCGTGGGGCCACAGTCCCTTCGTCCCCATCGAAAGCCGCAAGTCAGTGACATAGCGGGGATCGGCCTTCATCTGCTCCTCGCTTCTGCCGACGCTCGCTCCCCCCTCTTCCATCATCACGAAAGCGATATAGGCGGGATGGTCGACGCAATGGACACAGGAAACCTCTTCCGGGAATTCCCATTGGAAAGTCTTGTCCAATCCTTCCTTACCCAGATAGGTTTTGGCGGCATGGGTGCTCATTATTCGTCCTCCTTTGCCGCCGCCTTTTTCTTTTTGTGAATTACACTATCCCCATTGGAATCCTCTACTTTCCTCTTCTTCTTGGAGCTTTCCTCTTCCGGCTCCCCGTCGTCGGCCGCCTTGTCGCTCGGGGGAGTGAGGCACGCCACGTACACGAATTTCCCGGTGTCGCATTTCAGCTTCTCCGCGTTGATCACGCACTCGTTGTGCTTTTTGATCAGGTCGATAAGCATCTGCGGGGCCACGTTGAACTTCAATCGGGGGCCGGAATAGGTTATCTTCTTGGGCTCCGTGTACCAGCCGGAAACCCCCTCCCCCTTGATCCTTAGCTTGCCGTCGGCCAGGGTCACCTCCACCGTGTTGTTGTCCACGTTTTCGCTGCTGAATATGTTCGCCTTGTCGGCGGCTTCCCCCAGGCCCTTGGGCAGGATGATGGTCTCCCCCTCCACCTCCAGGAATTTCGACAGGCTGGGGAAGTCCTCCAGGTAGCGGCGGCAGGACAGGTGCAGGCCGGAGCCGGAGCGGAAGTGCAGCCAGGAAGGGGTCTCCGCGAATTCCGACATTCCCAGGGAAACGATATGCTTGATCGCCGACTGGCGGACCAAAGCGGCCTCCGCGATCCCCGTCCGCAATCGCCAGCGGCATATCTGGTAGTTGTCGGTGCATTCGACCCACTTGGGATGGAGGTTGACGCAAGTCAAGGCGAACTGGGATTCGTCGCTCCCGGCGCACTGCTGCACGATTCCCACCGCTTCGGCAAAGTCCTCGTGGAGGGGCTTCCAGCTGCCCTCCTCCGGCTTCTCCACAGTGTCCACGGGCAGGGAGATGTCCGCCTCCATGCGGATGCCCGCTTTCCTCCCGCCCTTGCCCCTTACTACTAAATGGGAATCCTCGGACAGCTCCAGGATGATTTCCTTTTCGACTAATTTATGGAGCAGGTCGGTGAACTTCTGGGCCTGGATCGCTCCCTCCAATTCCTTGCCCAGGCCGGATTCCGCCCGGCAAGTCGTCTCGTCGTTGAAGGTCAATACCTCCCCGGCCCGGAACACGAAGCAGCTTGACTGCTCGATTACCTCCCGTGGGGACAGGCCGGCCTGGACGCTCTCTAAGGTATGCAAAAAAGTTTCCCTATCGACTCTGGCTTCCATTGTTCTTTTTCCTCCCTTGTTTTCATAGAACTCGAATTTACTATTGGTGCGGATCAGCCACAACAGTATCGGACAGCCCCATGACATTGAGCATCCGCAACCAAGAGGAATCAAACCGCTCATGTATCCACGCCCGCAATTGAATCGCTTTCTCGTTCCACAAGTCATCCTGGTCCAAAACCCCAATGACCTTTTTGGCGGCGTCCTTCACGTCTAGTCTCTCGTACATGAATCCCGGTCGATGCAAAAAAGTCTCTGGGAAAGATCGAAAATAGGGATAGATGGGATAACAACCGGCTACCGAAGATTCCAGCAAAGTAAACGCCACGAAGTCTTGATCGGCTGTGTTCATCTGTATTTTCGATTGGCAAAGTTCGGCATAGTATTCCTCCTTCGTCAGATTCTGCTTCACTACGATCCGACCCGAATACCTGTCAACTGCTTTCCACAACAAACCCAACAATTTCGGGTCATTGCTGCGGATTGTCGGGGAGGAGGTGCAGACCACGAACTTGGCTTGGGGACGTTCGGCAAGAACTTTCTCGGCCACTTTCAAAAAGAACCACGGATTCTTTTCCCGGTCCCAGCGGGAGGAATAAACCACTTGATCCAGCCGGAGGGTTTTTCCTTTGGGCATCCTCTCCCGGACTTCCTCGCTGTCAAATATAAGCCCCGTGACGTGCACCTTTTCCCTTGAGGCGATGCCGCCAAACACAACCAGGTCTTGCAAGCAAGGACCACAGACAAAGATCCCGTCCAGGAACTCACCAATCCCCTTTTCAAAGTGACGCATCCAGCTCCGCATGGAATAGGTGAAGTCGAACTCGTCAACCGACTGGGCGTAGAGAAAGGCATACACTTTCGGCTTTATGTTCAGCAAGGAAAAAGCATAGGGTAGGACTTCGATCCCTGGCGTCCAGAAATCATCGAAATAGATAATGTCATCACTGGTTAATTCTCCGGCTTCTGCCAGCCGCAGCAACTCCTCAACTTGGGAGAAGCAAAACAAGGAGCGGCCGACGGCATCCAATACGCAGCCGATCCTGATCGTCCTGGGAACAGCAGACCGAGCCCCTTCCACCCGGTGGTAGGGGATTCCCGCCTTGATCCAGTTTCGCTCCAGCCACCCGGTTTTGGGGGCTGACAATTGCATAGTGTACCGCTCTCGGTATGATTCCAGTGGGACATAGAAGAGAGTCATCGGATTAATCCCTTTTGGGTTGTACGGACACCAAAGCCCCGTTTTCCCCGTCCTCGCTCACCTCCACGAACTCCGCCCCGAATTTTTGCAATAGGTCTTCGGCAATCATTTCGCAAGACGCTTCAAACTGTTGGTCGGCGTAAGAGGCACTCAGATAGGCGTCCACTTTTTTCTTGAGCTGAAAGAACTCGACCTGGCGATTGTTGTGGGAAACCTGCACCCCTACTTTGACATGAAACAAATGCCTATGCCATTGGGTCAGAAAACCCACGTCAACAGGAGCGTCCTTCCAACGATGGAAGCCAATAAATTTAGTCGAAACCCAAACAATCGTGGTCACTGGTTACTTCCCAATAAATTGGAGGAACTCGGATCTTGTTGTGGGGTCGTCCCGGAAAGCCCCGACCAGGGACGACGTAATCATTACCGATTGCTGCTTTCGCACTCCCCGGCAAGACATGCAGCTATGGGCGGCCTCGATCACGCATCCCGCCCCCTTTGGATTCAAATGCTCCATCAATGCCCCGGTCACCTGGGTTGTTAATCGTTCTTGAACTTGGAGCCTCTTGGCGAAAACGTCGATCAGGCGGGCTAGTTTCGACAAGCCAATAATCTTGCCGTCGGGCAGATAGCCAATGTGGGCCACTCCCAAGAATGGCAGCATGTGATGCTCGCAAAACGATACGACTTCAATACCCCGCAGAATGACCATCTCGTCGCAAGCCCCGTCCTCAAAGGTCTTGAAGACATCGGTCGGGTTCTGGTGGTAGCCGGCAAACAGCTCAGCGTAGCTGTTGCAAATCCGGTTGGGGGTCTCCTTCAATCCCTCTCTATCCGGATCTTCTCCGATGTATTTGAGAATCAACCTCAGTGCATCGTGAATCATCGGAACGGGAGTGCCTTGTCCGGGGTCTTTCATATTGGCCCTTCCTCCTGGATTGCCTGCTCCCTTTCATTATCGGAATAATCAAAAAGATTATTCTAACCCGATGGATTTATGTGTCTGTATGCTGAGGCGATAGCCGAATTTCATACAGGAAGAAATGGCTGCTTGGAGGTGGGCTTGGTTCTTTTCGGGGTCTTGCTCATCCAGGGGCTGGACGAAAACCATATTTGTAAGGAAGCCAACAGGGGGACGGGCCGGGGGGTAAGGCATTCCCAAAGCAGACGTGGGAAGGCCATCGATGGGATCTACGGCGCCTGCCGCCAAAACGAATTTATAGGCATCGACACCCAGCGCCAATGACCTGTTAATCGTCGGGGTTTTGGGACTACAGACAAGGGAGAAGTTCCTTTGGCCATAAGGAAGTCCTTCAACAAATAGCGTTCCATTGGTTTCGATCTGGACATGGTTTCCTTGCTGGATTGTTTCCCAGGCAAACTTGCTAACATCCTGGCGAAAGGGTTCTCCCCCAGTTAGAACCACCAAATTAATATTATCGCCGGCTTTTTCTTGGTTGATCTTTTGGATGATTTCTCCCACGGGCATTAACTGTCTATGACTGGTATAATCACTGTCGCAAAAATTACAGGCCAAATCGCAACCGGCCAAGCGAACGAAGATCGCCGGGGTTCCCGCCAGCGGACCCTCGCCCTGAATTGTGCGAAAAATCTTAAAGACCTCTAGGGAGCCGTCTTCCCTGGAAACCTTTTTCTCGACCGGCTGAAGATTAAGGTGCATTGTTGGCTCCTTCCTGCTGCTGCAATTTTCTCCAGACCTCTTCCCGATGGATTTGCACGTCCTGCGGAGCTTCGATGCCCAGCCGGACCCGGCCGCTTGGATCGATTTCCAGGACGGTTATTATGATGTCCCGGTTGATCCGGATGACCTCGCCCGCTCTTCTACTCAATACCAGCATGATTTTCTCCTCCATAATAATCCGCCCAGCAGGACGGGGTTTCATAGATCCGCACCCGAACTATCTCCAATCCAATGGGCAAAAGATAAACAGCCTGAGTGAACAGGACTTCAGCAATGTTCTCAGCCGTGGGGTTGCCGTCTGGCATGATGAATGGCTTCCGCTCCTCTGTTTTCATGAAGTGGGATAGCTGGGAGTCCTCCCGGTTTAGCAGGAGGTTGTGGTCCCAGTTGTCGTCGATCCACTTCCCCACCCTTGCCTTGATTACGCCGAAATCAACGATCATGCCCAGGGCATTTAACTCCGGGGACCGGACGGTGATTTCTGCGGAGTACCGATGCCCGTGAATATGGCGACAGCGGCCCGCGTATCCTAAAACTCGATGGCCGGAGTCCCACTCCAAACGTCTGGTGATTGTGGTCATTGCTAGTCTCTAAAAAGGAATCAGGGGACAGAAGATAACCTCCTACCCCTGATTATCGGAACGATGAAACGGATCTATTTCGACAGGAACCGGGCGATCCTCCCAGCCTCCCCGGCCGGATTCTTCCTCATCCGGCATTCCCATACGACCAGCACGGACCAGCCCATCCGCCGCAGCTTGCGGAGGGCCCTTCTGTCCCTCCTCGAATTTCCCTCCAGCTTTGCGGCCCAGTATCCGGCATTGGACTCGGGCAGCCTGCCGCCCCGGCAGGAGTGGGAGTGCCAGAAGCACCCGTGGGCGAATATGGCCTTCCTGGCGGACGGGAACGAGAAGTCCGGCCTTCCGGGCAGGGACCCATCGTGCGTGATGCACGGAACCCCGATCCCCCGGAGCATGGACTCGACGGCCCTCTCCGGGCCGGTCCCCCTGGACCCGATCCTCGACATGAGCTCCGACCTTTTTTCGGCGGATATCCTGTCCATGCTAT
>Ga0209331_1000143_pt1 | contig 24958 bp, 19 predicted proteins | sample JacPinW_OM3H0_M3_FD_187971 | JGI IMG/M metagenome (GOLD analysis project Ga0209331, IMG submission 187971) | Forest soil microbial communities from Algoma, Ontario, Canada - Jack Pine, Ontario site 1_JW_OM3H0_M3 (SPAdes) (version 2) | ecosystem: Environmental > Terrestrial > Soil > Boreal...
TGTGGCAACCGTCGGCGCCAACACCGCGCTCGGTATCTACTATGTTCCGAAAGTCGATGTGACGACATATGCGTTCCACTCGCGCGGCGTAACCGCGGGCTCGATGCGCGGCTTCGGAACGCTGCAGACGATGACCGCGCTGGAAGCGATGGTCGATGAGATTTGTACGGCACTGCCGCTCGACCCAATCGAGTTCCGGCGCCGCAACGCGCTCGCGACCGGCGGCCGGACCATGGCAGGAAACACTTACAGCGTGTCGATCCGCACCCCGGAGATCCTGGATAAGTTGGAGAAGCATCCGATCTGGAAGCAGCGTGCCGACGAGAAGGCACGCGGACAGCAGGCGGGAATTCTCGTCGGTACCGGCGTCGCGTGTGCCACCAAGAACTACGGCACCGGAGGGGACTGTTCGTTGGGATCCGTCGAAATCGCGCCTGATGGCCGGATCACCATCCGCTGTGACGGCGTAGAGATGGGCAACGGCATTGGGACAGCGGCCGCCAATCGGGTCGCAGCGCATCTGGGTGGCGTCGCCGACGAGGTCGCACTCGCGCAAGTCGGCACATTCGCCCCACTGGCGCTCGTGACCTCCGGCGACTCCCACACCATGAATCAAAAAACGCAGGACGCCGCGGCGCGCAATCCGCGCTGGGTGCCTGCGATCAGTTCAGCTACCGCCGCCTCGACCGGCGCGCATGTCGGGACACACCCGACAGCCGAGGCTGCGCGCGTCGTGTTCCGCTTCGGTCTGTGGCCGGCTGCGCTCGAATTGTGGGGCATCGCGCCGAATGATCCTAGGGCCAACGAGTGGGAGAAGGCGCGATGGAAAGACGGGCAGCTGATCTTGCCGGGACTGGCACCACTGCCCTTGCCGGCGGTCGCGGCAAAGGCGCGTGCGCGCAATGGCGTAACCGGGGCGATGGCGCACGGCTTCAATCGCTGGGCATGGTCGCAGGCGACCTTCGTGGTGAGCGGACAGGCGTGGACGGCCGACATCGATGGGCTGGCCGTGCGCCGTGGCGCGGGCAAATTTGTTCGCATCGATCGTTCCAACGTGAAGTTTCCGCCTACCAACCTCAACCGGAGCGGACCCACCTATACGGCGTTGTGCGGCACGGTGGTCCGCATCGAGATCGATCGCGGAACCGGCGCGTTGCGTATCGCAAAAGCATACAGCGTGCTGGAATGCGGCCAGGCGTTGGTCCCCGAGGTCGTGCTGGGACAGGCGCAGGGCGGCTTCGCGATGGGTGTTGGCTATGCGTTGCTCGAGTCGCTGCCGCTTTACGAGGATGGACCGGGCAACGGGAAATGGAACCTCGGTCAATACCTCGTCGCACGAGGGTCGGACCTGCCGCTCAACGGGCTCGAGGTTGAGGTATTGCCACCCGTTGATCCCGACGAGCGGCCGAAGGGTATGGCCGAAGTCGTGATGATTCCCGTGGTCCCTGCGCTTCTCAACGCCATTTACGATGCCACCGGTCACCGCTTCCAATCGTTGCCGGTGACGCAAGCCATGGTCAAGGGAGCACTCAAGTGACGATGCTGTCCGTCACGATCAATGGTCGCGCGTACGGCCCGCGGGACGTGCGCGACGAATTGTCGATGAACGATTTCCTGCGCGAGTATCTCGGGATGACCGGCACCAAGTTCGGCTGCGGCGCCGCGCAGTGCCTGAGTTGCGCGGTCATCATCAATAATCCCGACGGGACCAGCTACACCAGCCCCACCTGCGTGGTTGCGGCAGCAAGCTTTGACGGCAAATCGATTCGCACGGTGGAAGGCCATGCGAAGAACGGCGAGCTCTCCATTCTGCAAAAGGCGTTCATCGAGCATTTCGCGTTCCAATGCGGCTACTGCACGGCCGGGTTCCTGAACGAAAGCCAGGTCCTGCTCGAACGTTTGGAGAAGAAGCCGGTGGCGCGGGCCGAGCTTGATAAGACGATCGCCGAGGCGCTCGACGGCCATCTGTGCCGCTGCACCGGTTACATCAAATACCACGAGGCCGTGCGCGCGGTGATCCTGGCCGATGCCGGCCGCTATCTGTCCTAGTCTTTGTAGGTTGCAACGCTTGTGCGCAGCGATCGTGTTTCGCGGGGCGCCGGTCTCAAAAACACCGCCAAGGCGCCCACCGACACTGATCGCAGGAGCCGATGAGATGAATCGAATAAGGATGGATTTTGCTGCAATGCACACATTATATAAGCGTGAGCGGTGACGGCACGACGAGAAGAGCGTCGACTTTTTTCTTGCGCCATTGACACCAGCGCCACGTCGAACTCTTCCCTGGTTGCCGAGGGTACGATGTCGAGCGCGAGTCCGAGCTTTTCGCCGGCAGATTTGCTCTCTACATCGATAAAATCCTCCGGGGCGCTAAACCAGCCGACCTCCCCGTTGAGCAGGCTTCCAAACATCAGCTTGTCATCAATCTCAAGACGGCGAAGGCGCTCGGCCTCGAAATTCCGCCCATCCTGCTCGCACGCGACGACGAGGTGATCGAGGCCGGCCAATGACCGCTTGTGGCACAACCGCCTCGATTCGCCGCGGTGCGAAGGTTCGGACGCGATCGGAGCGAGGCGGACATGCCGAGAACGTCGGGAGCGGGTCGATCTGACGAAAATGACCCACAACGGACCTCGGCCCCGCTAACCGGTTGCAAAATGCCCGCGATACCCGCTGACTAATCCTCGCCAATTCGATATCCTGCCATCGCTCCCGGCTTGTGAGGGGTTAGATGCAATTGAAGCGACGCGAGTTCATCACGCTTCTCGGCGGCACGGCGGTGTGGCCGCTTGCCGCGCGTGCGCAGTCGTCGGCGATGCCGGTGATTGGCTTTCTCAGCACCAGCCGTGAAGATTCGATTCGTGAGCATTCCCTGCCAGCGTTCCATCAAGGGCTGAGGCAGGTAGGCTTTGTCGAGGGGCAGCATGTGGCGATCGAATACCGCTGGGCGAATGGCCAATATGACAAACTACCGGCGATGGCGGCCGATCTAGTTGACCGTCAAGTAGCGGTGATCACCACCACTGGCGGCACCGCCTCGGCCCTTGCGGCGAAGGCTGCGACCGCAACAATTCCGATCGTCTTCGGCGTTGGCTCTGATCCAATCAAGGATAGCCTTGTTACCAGCTTCAGCCGGCCCGGTGCCAACGTAACGGGCGTGAGCTATCTTTCCGCCGCGTTGGAACCAAAGCGACTAGAGCTGTTGCGCGAACTCGTTCCCCACGCGGCCGTCTTTGCCGTCCTCGCAAATCCGAATTTCCAGGATACCGAGGCACAGGTGAGAGAGCTTGAGGCTGCGGCCCGCGTTATTGGTCAGCAGCTTGTCATCCTGAACGCCAGCACGGAAGCTGATTTTGACACTGCCTTCGCCAGCATGGTCGAAAAGCGGATCGGTGCGCTCCTCGTGAGTGCCGATCCGTTCTTCACCGCGAGTCGTAACCAACTCGTTCTGCTGGCAAGCCGCTATGCAATCCCAACGATGTATGCTTGGCGTGAGTTCACTACCGCTGGCGGTTTGATAAGTTATGGAACCAGCCTTAGCGAAGCTTATCGCCAAATCGGCCTTTACACAGGTCAGGTTCTCAAGGGCGTAAAGCCTGCCGCTCTGCCGGTCCAGCAGTCCGTGAAAGTCGAACTGGTCATCAATCTCATGGCCGCCAAGACGCTCGGTCTCGATGTACCGCTGTCTCTCCTGATGCGCGTTGACGAAGTGATCGAATCGTGACCCGCTAATGGCCGCTTTTGGCACTGCCTGGCCATGCCGGAATGTCCGCTCTCGCGGAAGTCTCGGAGGGTAAGCGGACCAAGCACCCGCGTGTTCAGCGGTCCCGATTGGATCGGCTTTGGATGTCGTGCCGCCAGTGATCGGACGCCCGAAGTTGGGGCATGCCCCTACCGAACGCCGAATTTAGCCAATACGATCCAGTAATCTGAGCCATGCTGGCTACCGTGGGACCGCCTCTAATGACTGGCAAGACCCAGCGTATCGCTATTTCTCACCTGCTTCTGCGGGGTAATCGCTGGATGCCCGTGAGCGTGAACAAAAAACTTGGACCAAATGACCGTTGTTCACCAAGTGGCGCAGTCATCTCCGCATGCCTCTGTGCGGTTGTTGAGGGAGATACAATAATTGGATGGATGGAAAACTCAGCATTCCTGGTTCGAGAAGTCGAAGTTGATGGCCGGCTAACTGCGCTCGATCTCGCTCCCACGGCTCTGGCATTGAAGGCTAAGAGCTTTGACGCGGAAGCGGCCGAAGCGGGAGTAGTCGGTATCAGTTCGGCAATCGCTAAGCGGCGCATTCAGGAGCAGAACAGAGGGAATGTTCCTTCAGAGCTGCGCGAAGCCGCCTTCGAGCGTGCCAGTGTACAAATACTGGATAAGCTTCAAGGCCATTCCGTTGTCGGAGTTTTGCTTCTCGAACGCTGATACCGAATGCGCTTGGCAGAGCGGGTCTGCTCTGCCCATCAAACCTAGCCCATCCAGGCGGTAACTTGACCGGCTTCTACGTTTTTGAGCCGAGCTTGGCAGCGAAAATGCTGGAACTACTCAAGGAGATCGCACCGCACGTCCCGCGTCCCCATCTTGTCCAACCCAGATGCCAACCTGGCTAGTTGGTTCGCTTCGGCGGTGGCTGCTGCTCCGAAGCTTGCGGTCGAAGTGGTGGCGGCCCCGCCGCGCGATTCCAACGAAATCGAAGCCGCGATGGCCCAGTGGGGGCAGGAGACAAATTTGGGATTGATCGAACCACCGATCAGCGTAAAGACGGTCTGATCACTGGGGCAAAGCAGAATAATGGAAATAGCGTTGCGGCTGCTTCTTTCAAGTCAAGCAGCGCGCCTTGAAACTGGGTGATGGGAGTTTCGCCAATGGACTGAACGGCGGCTCGCATCCGGGCGGGAGTACGGCATCAATGGCTGGGACAACAATGGTGATCCGGTCGGCTTTCCGAGACCGATCGACTCCACTGGCCTGGGATGGCAAATCGGGTTGTTCAATCAGCTCCGATTGGGAGGGCGACGTAACAGTCCGCTGTGCTGGTTTATGCTTCCCTGCCTGGCTGTCGGGCCAGCAGCTAAGGCCAACACACCGTTTCTCTGCTGACGTGCGTTGCGACTTCACGTTTAGCGCGATCGCCGTTCCGGTTCCGGCGATAATGGCGAGCATAACAACCAAACCTGCGATCATTTTCATGGCCCAGTCCTCCTGGGCAGCTACTCTGCATTCATTCCTCACCTGAAGCTGTGATCGCCATCACAAAATGGCGGTTTGCGCCTCCCTCCCCCCTCCCCCGCGTGACCACAGGCAGCGCCAAAAAACTGCCCAGTTCTGGTTCTTGTTCGGCCCGGAGTTTCACACAATCGAGCCCCAATTCATAAGGATGCTTTGAAATAATTTGAAGAAAGCACAAAAAGGATGAGAATTGGGATGCGTGGATTTCCGCGATGGAGCGCGGAAGAGCGGAGGTTTTGGCTGCCCGGGAGCTGCCTGGGCAGTTGGGATGGCGCTCAGGATGGAAATCTCGCTGATGGCTACTCGCGCGCGCCGGCAAGGTGATTCAGTGAGTTGGTGCGAGTTTAGGGCGCTTCTCGGCCCGCCAAGATCATGGGCTCTAAAGGCACCGCTTGCGGCCGTTTTCGCTGCCTGCGCTGCCTGCCTGCTATCTTCTCTACAGGCATGGTTGGTTCCTATCGTTTAATGAATGGATAAAAACACAGGGAGTGGCAGGGGTTTTCGCCTTTGCAATTGTCGATGTTGTGATCGCAGTCTTCCTACTCGCCCCCTCCGAGCTTATGTGGTTGCTGCTGGTGTAGTGTTCGACGCCTGGGGCACTCCTTTGGTCGTCGTCTCTTCCGTTGTCGCATCACTGGTCGCGTTCTTGCTCTCACGCCAACGTGCTGCGGCCGAAGATTAAGGCTTCTCCTCGCAAATCGCCCGCTGCTGCGCGCAATCGATGCGGCCATTGGATCCCAGAGCTGGCAAGTCGCCATCCTGCTGCGGCTAAACGCGCTAGTGCCTTTCAATTTCCAGAGCTACTTCCTCGGGGCAACGGACATCGGGCTTGTGCCCTATGTTATAACTGCCCTTTTCGGCATTATGCCTTTTGCGACAATGTACGTTTATCTCGGGAGTGTAGGACGGACCATTGCGATTGAGGAAGGTTTTGGAGCCTCCAGCATCGCGCTCCTTTGTTCAGCTTACTCGCGACGGCAACCCTCATTTACTTCGTCGGGCAAAAGACAAAGCGGAAGTTGCAGCAAATGAGCGCTGTGCCCGGTTGATGGAGGCGCCGCGAATGGCGGCCCAGCGCGGGTTCGGATACTCCAATTTTGCTGTGATGGACAACGCGGCTCCTATTCAGCGACGTGGTAGGGTGTTGTCCTTCGCTTGGAGGGAGCGCATGAGACGGCGAGATTTCCTCACCCTACTCGGCGCCGCGGCGGCGTGGCCATTCGCGACCCGGGCACAACAGCCGAGGATGCCAGTGATCGGGTTTCTCATGATGTATGCCGAAACCGATACAAGCGGACAATCCTTTGCGGCCGCGTTCCGGGAGGGGCTTAATGAGCTCGGATGGACGGAGGGCCGCAACATCCAGTTGGAATACCGCTGGGCTACATCAGACCCGGAAAGAATCGAGCGATCTGCGAGGGAGCTCGTCCTCAGCCAGCCCGCCCTCATTCTTTCTTCAAGCGCGCCCACCACAGCGACGTTGCTCAAACAAACTCGCATCATACCTATCATTTTCGCCAATCTTGTCGATCCCGTCGGCTCAGGCTTCGTCGAGAGCCTGTCGAAGCCGGGCGGCAACGTTACAGGCTTCATCAATGCGGAGCCGGCCATGACTGGCAAGTGGTTGGAATTGCTCAAGACGGTTGCGCCGCGCGTGACACGTGTCGCTGCCGTGTTCAACCCGGACGCAGCGCCTTATATCGGAAGCTACCTCGATGCGTTCAAAGCGGTTGCCGCGTCCTTCGCGGTGGAGGCCACCGCTGCGCCCGTTCGCGACCGGTCCGAGCTCGAAGCTGTAATCACCGCCCAGGCGCGCGAGCCCAATGGCGGACTCATGGTGATGCCCGACGGATTCATGTTTGCCTTCCAGGCCAAGGTTACCGCACTCGCCGCCCGCTATCGAATTCCGGCGACCTATTTCTTCCGGTCGTTCGCGGAGCAAGGCGGTCTCCTCTCATATGGAAATGATATTGTAGACAACTACCGGCGCGCTGCGATCTACGCGGACAGGATTCTCAAGGGCGAGAAACCGAGCGCGCTTCCCGTTCAGTCACCGGTGAAGTTCGAGCTGGTGATCAACCGCAAGACCGCGAACGCGCTCGGCCTTGATGTGCCGCCGTCACTGCTTGACCGCGCCAACGAGGTAATCGAATAAGGGGCCTTGCCCAGTGTTCTGAACCCGAGAGGTGCTGGCGGTAGCGATAGCTGGATTCGCTACTTTGGATTTTTGGTACCGAGGTATCGACCGCTCTAGCATCATGCCGGACTAATGCTCTCGCTGAGGCCTAATGTTTTCAGGGCCCGTTCACAAAGTTGATCAGGGTCGCGCTAACCCACCTCAGCCGCTTCGATAATCCGCTTGGCAACAGTACCAGTGATGACGTCGGGCTGCCCCCCGTCGTGTAGGGTCTGGCATGCCTTATCAAAAGCCTCGATCATTGCAGCGATTTCCTCGGAATTCGATCCTATGATCATGTTCATTTTATTTCTCTCAGCCAAAAAGCTCGAGGTGACTGGTTCTCGCAGCCTACCGCTCGTTGCCTGCTTGGAGTTGAATTACTAGACCTCTGTCTCATGACAGAATCAAGACAGCTCCTCGGCCATTTCCCCCCTTCCCATTGCTAGCGAATCGGTGCTGGCGGCGAAATCTTGATCGGCCCGGTGCGTCTCAGTGCAGAAGCGGCGTACCTGCCCTATGCATCGTTTAAGGGAGAGGACAACCATTTCCTCCCAGACTCAGGCGCGCTCGACGGAGTGTTCCCGGAGTGGGGCCACGATCGCGGTGTGCAGAATCATTGCCTTCGATCGGTGTCTTGCATCAAGAATTCTAAACGTCTTTTGCGTCAGTTTTCAGGATTGTTGCGACACTTGATATGCTATGCTGTATTCAACGTGGCTCGGAGTTTCTAACCGAACGGAGAAAAAGAGTGTTACGGGTTTTGCTCGGCTGCTTGCTCCTAAGCGGCGCAATGTCAATGTCAGCGGCCGCAGAGAACGCGCCGGGGGTGACCGACAGCGAGATCAAGGTCGGCCAGACAATGCCTTATACCGGGCCGGCCACCCAATTCTCAGCGCCTGGTCTGGCCGAGATAGCCTACATAAAAATGATAAATGATCAGGGTGGCATAAATGGTCGCAAGATCAACCTGATCAGTGTCGATGATGGGTACCTGCCGTGGCGAACCGCTAACGAGACACGCAAGCTGATCGAAGTGGAGCGAGTCGCCTTTATATTTGGTTCAATTGGGACGCCCACTCAGCTCGCCGTCGCCTCATATCTCAATGAGCGAAAAATTCCGCAGCTGTTCATCGACAGCGGCGCTTACCGCTGGGGCAATTACAGCGTTACGCCCTACACGATGGGCGGTGTGCGCCCCAGCTACCGAGTAGGAGCCCGTTTTTACACCCGAAAAGGCCAACTGCGTTACGTTGCAATGATTGATTGCATCGTTGCTGAAACCAGCCGACAAGATACTAAGCTCAACGAAAATTACAAAAGCCTGACTTCTAAGATTTCTCCCAAACGAAAACAGTCACTGCTTCATGCCCAACGTGCCTGGATAACGTTTCGTGATGCAAACTGCAAATTTTACGGCGATCGCGAAGGTGGTACCAGCGCGAGACTGAGCGCTAACGAATGCGTTCTAAATGCAACTGCTGATCGTGCCAAGGAATTGAAGTTGCTGATCCCTAAATAACTGAAAAGCTGCCGACAACAGTAACGCTAGCCAGCTATAAACTGGCGCTTTTGAATGTGGTGCTTTAATCCGGCGCCGAATTTCCACCGCGCCCGAGCGTTCTCTTGGGGTGGGTCGATGGTTGTAAGATCACTCCGTTGCCTCCTGACTGATCCTCGCCAAGTGGGTATACTGCGGTGCGCTTCGTGGCGGCAGGAGTTCGATGCGATCTGATCGAGTGCAAAGGCGCGAATTCATCAAGTTGTTTGGCTGCGCGGCGGGTGCATGGGCAGGCGCGGTATTGGAGAGGTGGGCAAGGCCGATGACGTGTAAATGGCGCGCTTTTCCGCTTCGATTTCGGCTCGATTTGCCGCTGCTTGCGCTGCTTACCTTTGCCGCGTGCGAAGTGACTGCCGCGTCGGCATTGGAGGGCCGGCTACGAGTCGTGCCAGTTCTGTTCATTCCGTCCGACAACTCTGAAATGCGTGACGGCGAAGTTGCGGCGTACAAAGACCTTATCCGGAAATACCTTGCTCTTGCTCAGTCCTATTACCGCACGCAGCTGGTTACTGATTCATTCGAGATTGCCGACGGCGACCCTCTCGTCTACACGGCAAAACATCCGCACTCTTATTACGACGACCACTTTTCAAAACTGGAGCCGGACGTGGCTCACGTTGTGGTGCGGGAGCTGTTCGCGTGGCTCGGCGAGGATCGTTACACTTCGCGCTCGGTGTATCTTCAGATCTACGCCCGTCCTTCAGCCTATCCGATCAAGGAGAATTATTACGGCGGCGGCCGCACATTCAACGGACCACCCAATACCGACGGCGGCGTGATCCAGATGGAACTGGCATACCTGATGGGGAAGGATAATTACCCTTTCCTCTCCACGCTTATCCACGAACTGGGACACGCTTTTAGCCTCACTCATGCCGATTGCCACGGCTACGATATGGATACCAATGGCTCGCTGATGGCCTACAACACTCGTCTCTGGTCCAAAGGTTTCAGCCTGAGCGTGCCACCGCCGGTATTTAATCCAGAAGAATATCTCATGCTGGCGCAGAACAAGCCTGCGTTTCCCAACTTTAATTTTATCCCCGCACGGCACAATCCGAGGGGCAAGTCCTTAGCAACCGTGGACAGCTGTACCTTGGGCTGGATGGACGAGACGATTGGGGAATACCGGGATATGCCCGGCATGGGTTTTGAGCTCTTCTGGGACGGCGAGCGGATCAACGGTCCCGAGGCCGCGTTTTATTCGCGACAAGAGGCGCGTGACGATTGCGCCTGGAACACGCAGACCTATCCACACACCCGCGTCACGTGCACTTACAGCGGCGAACCGTTTACGGTCGGCCGGCGCGCTCCGCCGCGCCGTCGCCCGCCCACGGCAACGTCAAAAACCATAAGATGATAACCCCAATAGTGGCCGCGGCGATGCATTAATCAGCTAAGCGTTTCACGACCAGGGCATCCGGGGATGAGAACCAGTTCACCCCTGGGCCCCTAAGCGTTTTGCTGTGGTGCATTAGTCCGCAGTCGGCACGAAGGAGCCGGTGCCAATCCCGGTTTAGAGGTGGCGCGCGATCAGCGGCTGCATAGCTCGAATTCGTGTGATCATGGATATGCTCGAGACTCCCGACAAGGATTTGCCGCTGCGTGACGATATCCGGCTTCTCGGCCGCATTCTTGGCGATACGGTCCGCAGCCAGGAAGGCGAGCCTGTTTTCGCAATCGTTGAGCGCATTCGCCGGACCTCGATCCGCTTCCACCGCGACGAGGATGAAGCCGCGCGGCACGAGCTCGAGGCGACATTGAATAGCCTCTCGCATGGTCAGAGCATCCAAATCATCCGCGCTTTCAGCTACTTTTCACAGCTCGCCAATATCGCCGAAGATCAACATCACATCCGCCGAACTAGAGCCCACGCGCTGGCTGCTTCGGCACCCCGCGAAGGCACCCTGGCGTACGCGCTGGCGCGCGCTCGTGATGCGGCGATTTCCCGGTCTAAGCTGCAGGACTTCTTCACAAATGCCATCGTTTGCCCGGTACTCACCGCCCATCCGACGGAGGTGAGGCGGAAGAGCACGATCGATCGTGAGATGGAGGTGGCGCACCTACTGGCGGAACGCGATCGCCTTCGGCTCACCCCCGAAGAGACGGCGGCGAATGAAGAGGCCTTGCGTTGCGCCGTGCTCACGCTATGGCAGACCAGCATGCTGCGCGGGAGCAGGCTCAAAGTCGTAGACGAGGTAGCTAACGGGCTTTCCTACTACGATTACACCTTTCTGCGCGAGCTGCCTCGCTTCTATGCGGCCCTGGAAGACCAGCTCGCTTCGACCGATCCCGCCTGGGACGGCTTCGAGCTACCTTCGTTCCTACGCGTCGGAAGCTGGATCGGCGGTGACCGCGACGGCAATCCCTTCGTTACAGCCGAGGTGCTGCGACAAGCGTTGGGCATGCAGAGCGAGCGCGCCCTCAAATTCTACCTGGATGAGGTGCATCTTTTAGGCGGCGAACTATCGCTCGACACGCGGCTTGTCACTGTATCCGATCAGCTGAAGGAGCTAGCGGAGCGCTCGCCTGATCGCTCGCCACACCGCCGCAACGAACCGTACCGTCTCGCTGTCTCTGGTATCTATGCGCGCCTCGCGGCCACGGCGCAGGCGTTCGGGCAGGCGGAGACGTCGCGCCACGCCATAGGTGAGGCGCCGCCTTACGCCGAGGCTGCCGAATTCGTTGCCGACCTCGGCGTTCTTTATCGTTCACTCACGGCCAACGGCTCGGCGGCGCTGGCGCGTAGTCGGCTCCGCAGCCTGCGTCGCGCAGCCAACACTTTCGGTTTCTATCTCGCAGACATCGATCTGCGCCAGAATTCCGAGGTGCATGAGCGGACGGTGGACGAGCTGTTCGAGATGACCTGCCCCGACTCGGGCTATGCCGGCCTCTCCGAAGCTGCCCGCATCTCCCTCCTGCGCGAGGAGCTCAACACCGCGCGACTGCTTTCTTCGCCTTTCCTACGCTATTCCGCGGAGACGGCCTCGGAGCTGGCAATCCTTCGCGAAGCGGCCAACGCACATCGGCGTTATGGCAGGGCCGCGGTGCCCAACTACGTGATCTCGAAGACGAACGGAGTCTCGGACCTTCTCGAGGTAGGGCTGCTGCTCAAGGAGGCAGGATTGTTGCGGCCGCGTGAGCGCGAGCTCGACGTGAACATAGTCCCGCTGTTCGAGACGATCGCCGATCTACGCAACTGCGGCAGCATAATGGACGAGCTCCTCGCCGTGCCGGAGTACCTTCGCCTCCTAGAAAGTCGTGGTCGCGCACAGGAGGTGATGCTGGGTTACTCCGACAGCAATAAGGATGGTGGCTTCCTGACCTCTGGCTGGGAACTCTACAAGGCAGAAATCGCGCTCATCGACACCTTCCGCCGTCATGGGCTCACGCTGCGTCTGTTCCACGGCCGCGGGGGATCCGTCGGCCGTGGCGGCGGCCCGAGTTATCAGGCCATCCTCGCGCAGCCCTCAGGAGCCGTGCAAGGGCAGATTCGCATCACCGAACAGGGCGAGGTGATCGCGGCGAAATATTCGCACGCAGAGGTGGGCGGGCGAAACCTTGAGATTCTTGCTGCCGCCTCCCTGGAGGCAACACTCCTGCAGCCTGACCGAGCGGCGCCGCGCGAGGAGTACTTCGCCGCCATGGAGGAGCTCTCCAACCATGCCTATCGAGCATATCGGAACCTCGTATACGAGACGGCTGGGTTCGAACGGTACTTCTGGGAATCGACCGTCATCGGAGAAATCACCAATCTAAATATCGGCAGCCGTCCTGCGTCACGCAAAAACTCGACGCGCATCGAGGACCTGCGTGCAATCCCTTGGGTCTTTGGCTGGTCGCAATGTCGGCTCATGCTGCCGGGCTGGTACGGCTTCGGAACGGCGATCAAGGCTTGGCTTGCCGCGCGACCGCGGGACGGTATGAGGATATTATCGGAGATGTACCGCGAGTGGCCGTTTTTCCAAACGCTGCTCTCGAACATGGATATGGTGTTGGCGAAGAGCAATATCGCAATCGCCTCACGCTACGCGGAGCTCGTCGAAGACACCGAGCTGCGCGAAGCTATCTTTCCGCGGCTGCGTGCCGAATGGCAGTACACGATTGAAATGCTGCTCGACATCACTGGCCAGCAAGCATTGCTCGACCAGAATCCCTTGCTGGCGCGCTCGATCAAGAACCGCTTTCCGTACCTCGATCCGCTTAACCATGTACAGATCGCACTGCTGAAGCGTCACCGGGCCGGCGATACCGACGAGCGCGTGGTGCAGGCAATCCATCTGACCATCAACGGAATAGCGGCAGGGCTGCGCAACAGTGGCTAGTCGCCCGCTTCAACCAATGTGAAACAGGTCCGCTTCCCGGATGAAGCGCCTTCATTCTTCCGGTGGTTGCACCTTGGCTCTCGTTTAGCGACCGCACGTCCGCTTGCGCGGATGCAGGCGTCCCGATGTCAGGATTGGCCGCCGCTGCAGTTGATGACCTGCCCGGTGATGAAGCTCGCATCGTCTGATGCCAGAAAAGCGATGGCTGCGGCTTGCTCCTCGGGGAGACCGCGGCGCTGCAGCGCCTGCTGATTGCGAATGTCCTGCGCCATCTCTCCTCGATAACGCTCCGCTTCTGTTGCCTCGGGCTCATCTGCCATCACTCCCGGCCGGATGAGCTGCCGCGGCGTCACGCGGTCGGCAATGTCGGTGCCGCCAGGTGACATCGTGTTCACCCGGATGCCATAGCGGCCGTACTCCATGGCCAACACTTTGCTGAGCGCCAATATGCCTCCTTTGCTCGCGGCATAGGGAGCACGGTAGAGGCCTCGAACCGATTGCGAGCCCACATTCACGATCGAGCCCGAGCTCTGCTGCATCATGATCGGCAATGCCGCCAGGCAGCACCAAAGCGTCGGATATAATGATCGCTCAATCTCCAGCTTCACTTCGTCTTCCGAATAGAGGTGATAGGGTTTGATCCAGATCGTGCCGCCGACATTGTTGACCAGCACATCTATGCGGCCATAGGCATCGAGCGCCTGCCTCATCAAGCTCTGGGCGCCCGAGAACGTGCTCACGTCGGCCAGCACTTTGAGCGCCTCGACGCCTTGCTGCTTGAGCTCGGACCAGGTGCGGGTCGCGCTCGCATCGATGCGATCATCGGCGACAATCTTTCCTCCTTCCTGGCCGAGCCGCCGCGCTGCTGCCCGACCGATGCCTTGACCGGCCCCGGTCACGACGCAGACCTTCTGGGCAAGCCTGCGAGCACCCGCCGCGCGGGCACCAAGCTCGACGGCCATGAACCGCTCCTACACCGGCAGGACTGCTTTGATGCGCTCACGCGTGAGCGGCAGATCGCGGAATCGGTGGCCCGTCGCGCTGGCGAGCGCATTGGCAAGCGCGGCGGCGGCGGGGCCCTGAGCCACTTCTCCGCTGCCGAGAAACGGCTGCCCGGGCCGGTGAAGAACGTGGACAGCCACGCTGTCCGGGACCGCATTGAAGCGAAGGATCGGGTAGGTGGACCAATCGATGCTGGTGATGCGCGTGTCGTCGAAGGTTACGCGTTCGTAAAGGGTCCAGCTGATCGATTGGATGATGCCGCCTTCGATCTGGTTGATCAGTCCGTCGGGATTGACCGCTTGTCCCGCATCGACGGCAGCGACCGCACGCAGGACGCGGGTGCGGCCGGTATCGCGCGCCACCTCCACTTCCATGGCAACTGCGCAATAGGCTGCGAGATTCTTGTAGCGGGCAAACGCAAATCCGCGGCCACGGCCTCCCGGCAACGGTGACGAAGACCAGCCAAATCGGACAGCGGCGGTAGTGATCACGGCGCGAGCGCGCTCGTCATCGAGATGCTCGAGACGGAACTCCACCGGATCAGCCCCCGAGGCCTGCGCCAGCTCGTCCATGACGCTCTCGATCGAGAACACGTTCATGTAGGCGCCAAGCGAGCGCAGCGCAGAGACTCGGACGGACATGGCGGGAAGAAAATGGTGCATGACCCGCGCGCTGGCGAGCTTGTACAGAGGGATGGCATTGCGATCGCCGCCGCCCTCCGGCTGTGGGATTGGCTTGGGCCCCGGTTGCGCAAAGGGCTGCGACAGGGACTGGGCTGCAATCAGCGAGCCGGCGCCCCCGGGCCGCATGGAATGCGTGTTGCTCCAGACGGCGTAATCCCAATCGACGATCCGGCCGCTCGCATCCACCGCCGCGCTCACCTTGGTGACCATCGCGGGGCCATAAGGCTCCCAGCCATGCTCCTGCTCGCGCATCCACTGCACGCGAACGGGCCGGCCCGGCAGCGCGCGCGCAATCAGAGCCGCGTCGGCGGCTGCGTCATCGGCGCCGTTGTGTCCGTAACACCCGGACCCTTCCATGTGGATACAGCGCACCTGCTCGATCGACATGCGCAGCATCTCCGCAATCGCCTGCCGGTCGGGGTAGACGCCCTGGGTGTGCGACCACACCGTCATTGCGCCGTTCTCGAATTGGGCAACTGCGCAGGAGGGACCGATGGACGCGTGCGCCTGATAGGGTCGGGTGTATGTCGCCTCCACTGTCTTCTGCGCCGCTGCAGGCGGCTGGCGTTGATCGAGGATCGCCGTGTCCTGCGCAGGAAGCTTCATGAGGAGGGAAGGCAGGTCGTCCTGCTTCGGCAGATGAGCATTTTCTTCCCAGCGCGCGGCTGCCGCCAGCGTTCGCATCGTCTTCACGGCCTGGAATTCGCGCTCGCTCACCACCGCGAGGAAATCGCCATCGCGGACGATCTTGATCACTCCCGGCACTCTTTCCACAGCTGCGGTATCCACGGCGGCTAGGCGTGCGCCATAGCTCGGCGGCCGGACTACGCGCGCGTGCACCATGCCGGGAAGGCGCAGGTCCTGCACGTAGGCCGCCCCACCGGTCACCTTCGCGGGAATATCGACCCGCGCAACAGGTTTGCCCATCACCTTGAAGGCGCGGGGATCCTTGAGCACCGATTCAGGTTGCGCCCGAACATGAAGCATCTCCGGTGCGACGAGATCGCCATAGCTGAGCCGGCGTCCATCAGGCGCGACCACGCTGCCGTTCTCTGTCCTGAGCGAGTCCCCGGGGAGTGCGAAGCGGCTTGCGGCTTGCGCAATCAGCAGGGCGCGCACCTGCGCCGCCGCGTGTCGGATCGCAGTGCCGCTGTCCTGCATGGAATGGCTGCCGGAGGTGTAGCCCTCGTTGGCAGCGCGCGCGGTATCGGCGGTGATGATCGTGAGCGAGGAGAGCGCGACATCAAGCTCCTCCGCCGCGACTTGCAGCAGCGCCGTTTTGATGCCCTGGCCGAGCTCGGCCTTGCCGGTCAATACGCTGATGCTGCCGTTCGCGTCGATGCGTATCCAGGAGTCCAGGAAAGGACTGGTCTTGAGGCTGCCCGGGAGCGCACGCGCCGCGCCCGATTGCTGACCGCCCTGCGCTGCCTCCTGCGCCACAAGCCGCGACTGCGAGCAGAAACTGAAAACCAGCGCGCCGGTGCCGGCAAGGACGGACCGGCGCGAAAGAACGACAACGTTCTTCATCGCCCGCCTCCCATTCCGGTCGAGCTTGCGCCAGCGGTTTGCATCAGCCGTGCCGCGCGCTTTACCGCGCGCAGGACGCGCATGTGCGTCCCACATCGGCAGAGATTGGGTTGCAGCGCGGCGCGAATGTCGGCGTCCGACACGAGCGGGTTATTCTGCAGCAGAGCCTGCGCCCGCATCATCATTCCCGGGATACAGTATCCGCATTGCGCGGCTTGCTCTTCCATGAAGGCGCGCTGCATCGGACCGGGATTGTCGAGCGTGCCAAGCCCCTCGACTGTCGTGACCTGCTTGCCTTCAAGAAGCAGAATGGGCGTGACGCAGGAAAACACCGCCTTGCCGTCCACCATCACGGTGCACGCACCGCATTGACCCAGGCCGCATCCGAACTTGGCGCCATTGAGGGCAAGCTCGTCGCGCAGGACGTAGAGCAGCGGTGTATCGGGATCGGCGGAGACATCATGCTCGCGGCCGTTCACTGTAAGCTTCACCATGGCTTTTCTCGCTGGCTGGAATCGGCGGGAGCCGATGCGTTCCCGCGGGTCGCGTAAGTGGCGAAACGGCGGTTCCCGGTCATTGCGTCGCGCACGTGCTTGGCGACGTCAGTCCACGGCCCTTTGTCGCTGAAGCGCGCGCGCAAATAAACAATGAGGTCCGTCAACTGCGCCTCGCTCAGCGCACCGGTAAACCCCGGCATGATCGGGCTGCGCTCGCCCTCTGCGGCGGGAAGGCCGGCGAGCACAACATTGATGGCATTGATGGGATTGGGACCTTGCATTGCGGTGCTGAGCGCGAGATCCATGCCTCCGAACGGGAGCGGACGTCCGCTCTCGTGACAGACAGCGCAGGCCGACTGGTAGATCATGCCGCCCATGTCTGCGCCGGAGCCGTCCCCTTTGGCGGCCTGTGCGGTCGTCGTGCTGTCGCCAGACACGGGATTGCTGCCGGGCCCCTGCACACCGGTGCGGGCGAGGAGTTCGCCCGCTTTGCGCCGCCGCTCCGGCGTCGGCGGCCCTGACATGCTCGCTATGTAGATGGCGATTGCACGCACGTCGGCGTCGCTCGCAACACCAAGATTGTCGATCACAGGAGCCATCGGGCCCCGCGCAACGCCATGCACGCGCTGCCAGCCATTGCGCAGATAGGCGTAAAGCGCGTCTACATCCCACGGCACCGGCGCCGGCGATGTTTGATTCAAGGCATAGGCCGTCCAGCCCTCCGCCTCCCCACCACCAAAGCGATCGTTTTTGTTTTCCGCGCCCAAACGATTGCGCGGGGTGTGGCAGGCGCCGCAATGGGCGAGGCCTTCGACCAGGTACACGCCGCGATTCCAGGCTTCGCTTCCTGATGCAACCGGCTCGAAGGGACCTTTGCGCAAAAACAGAAGCTTCCAACCGGCGAGCGCGATCCGCAGGTTGAAGGGAAAGCGCAGCTCATTGCGGGGAGCCGCCGCGCGAACCGGCTCGCGTGACATCAGGTAGGCATAAAGCGCGTGGTCGTCTTCGTCCGTCAGCAGCGTGAAATGATCGTAGGGAAATGCCGGGTAGAGATAGCGCCCGGCGCGATCGAGACCCTCGCGCATCGAGCGCCGGAAGGCCGCCTCCGACCAGTTGCCGATCCCGGTCTCCGGGTCGGGAGTTATGTTGGTGGAATAGATCGTGCCGAATGGCGTCGCAACCGAAACGCCTCCGGCGAAGCTCTTGCCGCCGGGCGCGGTATGACAGGTGTTGCAATTGCCGAGCGCTGCAAGCTGCGCACCGTGCCGCACGAGCGCGGTGTCCAAACCGTGAGGATCGGGCTGGGCAATCGGGTCAATGGCCGGGTGCCGCGCCCATCCAAAAAACGTGACAATGAGTATCGCGCCTGCGACAACCACCGCGATGATCGTGCGTGCAATCATGCTCGCCCATGATGCGCCCGCTCAGTGTCGGCCTGAGCAGGGGATAGCATCATTCGAGAATTGCGCCCGCAGGAGATAGTTCCCGCAACGGCGGCGATGTTCGTGGCTGGAGTGCGACTGATGGGGGTCGCCGTCCTGTCCTTACGATTGTGCTTCGTGATTGAAGGCAAAATCAGGGGGAGGGACCGGGCCCCAGACATAAAATGAGTCTTCCGGCGGATGATCGCCGCTCTCCCAGTCGTGATCCACCGGGATGTAGTCGATATCGGAGGAATACTCGGCATAGCTTCCCCAGGGATCGCGTACATAATGGAAGTAGTTCGATCCCAGCACATGGCGGCCCAGTCCCCATCCCGCCATAAAGCCTTTGTCCGCCATCTGCATGGCACCCAGTCCGATTTCCTGGATCGAGCCGACATCCCAGCTCAGATGATGCAGGCCGGGCGCTTCCGAGCGTACGAACGCAATCATGTGATGATCGCTCCCGTGAATCCCGTGCATGAACGCGATCATGTCGCCGGAACGGTCCGACAGGCGCAGACCAAGCACGTTGTGATAAAACTCGATGGTCTTGGGAATGTCCCGCGTGAACACCAGGATATGTGCCAGGCGACGCGGTCGCACCAAGGGCGCCTTGCTTCGGCTCGGCGCGTTGGCCTTGGCCACGGCTCCGGGCGGGTTGCTGACGGCCGATTTTTCATTGGGCGACGACTTTTCGGCGACCCGGATCTCGAGCAGCGTGCCGTCGGCATCGCGAAACCACAACCCGTTCGACTCGAACCCGACCGGTGGATCGAGCAGGTCAATGCGCATGTTCTGCAGGCGCTCGCGAAACCGCGGCAGATCGTCTTCGAAGGCGCCGAAGGAGATGAAGTTGAGCTTCTTGCGGGGCCCCTCCACCAGAGAACCCCAGCGGTGCGGATGCCCCTGGGTGTAGATGTTGAGCTTGCCTTGCTCCTCGCGCACGTCGAGGCCAAACGACCTGTAGAACTTCTCTGCCGCTGCTGCGTCCGGAACAAGGAAATTGAACAGGTCGAGGGAGTGCACGCCAAGCTCTCCGGGGCGACGGTGGACGGGCTGGGCGAGCGAACGGATTTGGGTCATTGGGCGCTCCTCTGAGCAACGGTTCGGGCGAGGATCCCTCGCTATCCGGGATGGTCGCCCCATTCTAGTCCTTCGGGTCCCCGGACCGAAAGGTGGCAAATCGGTGCGGAAGTGGAGAAGCATGACGAAGAAAAGGGCGCCGTGGGCCCAGTTAACTTGAGCGCAACGAGCGTTCCAGCGTCTCCGCCGCCTCATCAAAACGAGCCTCGAGCCACGCACTCGCGCCGCGCAATCCCTGCACAACGTCCCTTGACCAGGACAGATACTCGCTTTTTCGTTCTAAGCTCCAGTCGGCCGGAGGACTTTTTACCAGAGAGCGTAGATTTGAAATCTTGTCAGCTAATTTGAGAATCTTTGCTCGTGTCGTTTTTGCGCTCGCATGCTCGACTTGAAGCCTTTTCCGTTCCGCTTTATCGAGTCGCTTGTCGTCGGTGGCCTCCGCGACCAGACCGGCAATGTCAGCATTGAAGATCGATGCCAATTCGCCAAGAAGCGTCGCGGTATCCTCGACAGTGTCGTGTAAAACTGCCGCTGCAACCAAATTTGCATCATGGCCTTCGGTCGCAGTTGCCACCAACTCCGCAACCTCGGCAAGATGGTTCATATAGGGTTCCTGCGCTTCACCCTTGCGCCGCTGTTTGGCATGCCGCTCTGCCGAGAAATTCCATGCCCTGGCAATCAGCAAGACGTCGCTCACCTATCGGCTCCTCTGTCCGACTGTGTCTCTATCAGCTCGGCCGTCATTTCGAGATCGGGAGCATCCCATGCCACGACCTCGCCATCCTCGACGAGGTGAGCTGTTGCAAACAGGTCGGCGTTGCCGCGCAAGGGACGATAGACCTTGTAGCTCCCGATCAGCGCCGTGAGATCGAGAACGTCGGCGCGGCCACCGTGCGTAGTTTGCGCCCAAGTAATCTCCCAGCGTGCTCGGTCCCACCACGCGAATTTTATCGATCCGGGCCAATGGCGCACCCGTATCCAGAAATTCCTCATTCGCGCTCATTGAGCCTTCTCTATTTCCGCAGCTCGGAGCAGCTGCCAAACACGAGGAGGCGTCAGCGGCAAGCTGCGCACTTGCACGCCAAAGGAGGACAGAGCGGCAGAGACGGCATTGGCGATCGCTGCGGCGACGGCGACTATTCCGCCCTCGCCCGCGCCCTTGGCGCCGAGCGGATTTCCGGGAGCCGTTGCAAGCTCCAGGAACTTTCCCCGGATATTCGGAAAATCGCCAGCTGTCGGCAGCAGATAATCCATCAGAGAAGCCGTGAGCAACTGCCCGTGCTCGTCGTATTGCAGATGCTCCAGGAACGCGCCCCCCAGCCCCTGCACAATAGCCCCCACCGCCTGACCGTGTGCAATCAGCGGATTGAGGATGCGACCGATGTCCTCGATTCCAACATAATCGAGCAGCAGGACCTGACCCGTGCGCGGGTCTACCGCAACGTGAGCGGCATGCGTGCCGTAGCTGAAAGGCTTGGCGCCCGTGTATTCAAAATGGCAAGGCACGTCGATGGTCTGATCTTTCTCGGCTGCAAAGTGCGCCAGTGCCGCCAGGGAGGCGCTCGCGTTTGTGTCGCTGCGGCAGAAGCAGCCGTCGCGGAACTCGAGGGTAACGTTTGGCTGCCCGAAATAGGCGACCGCGATCGAGCGCAAGCGCTCCAGGAAGGCGAGGGCAGTGGTGCGCACCGCGTTTCCGGCCATCACGGCCGATCGGCTATGCCACGTTCCGAGACTGTCCTCCAACTCGTCGGTCGAGGCGCAGATGACCCGGATCCTGTCGACAGGTATCTGCAGCTCATCGGCACAGACCTGGGCGAACACGGTTTCGTGCCCCTGACCGGAACTGGTTGCACCAACATAGACGTCCAGGGTGCCGTCAAGCAGAAGCTCGATCCGCGCATGCTCCTTGAGTCCGCCAGCGCTGCTTTCAACAAAAGAGGCAAAACCGATGACGTGAAACCAGCCGCCGACCTGGCGCCCTTGGATGGACTGCTTTTCGCTCCAGCCGATCTCCCTCATGGCGTGATCAAAAACTGCGCTGAAATGCCCGGAGTCGAATGCGGCGGGCGGCTCGTAGGTGACCAGCCGACCGATGTTGAACGGCATCTCTGCCGGCGCAACAAAGTTGCGAAGTCGAATCGTCACTGGATCGATACCGAGGTCGGCGGCCGCCATGTCGATCAGCCGCTCGCGAAAGAAGTTGGCCTCGACACGGCCAAGCCCGCGATACGTCCCCGTGGGGGTCTTGTTCGAAACGTGGGCATTCACCCTGCAGGCGTAGCTCGGAATCCTGTAAGGCCCCGGGAGAAATTGCGCGCAGCGCGTCGGCGAGGTACCGCCGGTCCCGCGCGCGTAAGCGCCGATATCCACGGTAACCTCGCCGCGGACACCCAGAATGGTGCCGTCGCGATCGCAGGCAATCTCGAGATCGCAGGTCGTCTGCCTGGAGTGATTCGTCGAGAGAAAATGCTCGCGCCGATCTTCGACCCATTTGACCGGACTCGCCAGCTTTCGCGCAATGCAGGGTATGAGAAAATCTTCCGGATAAAACTCCCCCCGAACCCCGAAACCACCTCCGGCATCGCCGACCTTCATCACGAGCGAGCTCTCCGGAAGTCCGAGCATTTCTGCGAGCGTGGCCCGGTTGAAAAAGGGCACCTTGGTGATGCCGAATACGATCATGCGCTCCTGTGCGGGATCCCAATCGGCAACGAGCCCCCGTGTCTCCAGGGGAACAGCCGTGTGGCGCTGCACGTTGAATGTTTCCCGTCGCACATAGTAGGCAGTTCGAAACGCCGCCTCGGCGTCGCCCCGGCCCACATCGACCCTCGAAAAATTTGTTCCAGCCAGCTCGTGAACAAGAATGTCGGATTTCCTCGCCGCTTTCCAATCCAGGATCGCGTCCAGCTCCTCGACCTCGGCGGAGATCAAAGACGCGGCGTCTTCGGCGAGGTATGGGCTTGTCGCGACTGCCACCGCCATCGGTTCGCCGACGTAACGAACCTTGTCCGTCGCGATCGGCAGCTGAAGAAATTTTTCGAAGCCCGGCATGGACGCAATCCGCGACCGGATCGGGCGAAGGAGGCCGGCAAAATCGGCTTGCGTGAATACCCCGATCACCCCGGGCAGCGCCGCGGCCGTTTCCGTGTGGATGCGCCGTACGCGCCCATGCGGCCAGGCACTTCGCAACACGGCCGCATACAGCATCCGGTCCAGATGAATATCGTCCACATAATTCCCATTGCCTTGCAGAAAGCGCGCATCTTCCAACCTCGGAATCGGCTTGCCGACCTGCGCCATTTTCCATTCCGGTTTGAAACACTCAGCGGTCACGCGTTCACGAGCTTACGGCGTGCAACATTCGTTCTCTGGCCGTTATTGACGCGCTTGCGACAGATTGTAAGGGTATAGGCGAATAATCCGGGTGCCAGCAAAGGCACCCCTTTGCCAACATCATTCGGCCGATGCAGAAGGCGCCACGTTGCAAACAGGGATGTTGCAAACAGGGGTGGCAAGCTCATCGAGGGGCGAATTTTCGCCGGACGAGCTAAAAACAGCGATTCGGTCGCTGCTGCCGCGCATCAGGGCGCGCGCCGCGGAATGCGAGCGCGCGCGAAGTGTCCCGGCTGAGACCGTCGCCGAGCTGCGCGAGCTCGGATTCTACAAGCTGGTGCAGCCCAGCGGCTATGGCGGCTACGAACAGGATTTTGCAATCCTCGCAGACCTGATGATGGAATTGGCCGGCGCGTGCGCCTCCACGGCATGGGTCTGCGGACTTCTCGCGGCGCATCAATGGATGGTGGGCACATTTCCTGCGCAGGCGCAACGCGATGTTTGGCGCACCAACCCCGACGCGACGTTCTGCGGCTCTTACGCTCCCGTGAATGAGGCGGTGCCGGATGCCGGCGGATTTCGACTGAGCGGCCGTTGGGGTTTTGCAAGCGGCTGCGATAATTCTCAATGGGCGATATGTGGCGCAAGGCTGCCAGCCGCAGCGGATCGGCCTGGTCAGCCGGCATTCCTACTGGTCCCTGCGTCGGACTACGCGATAGAAGATACTTGGGATGTGATCGGCCTTGCCGGAACGGGCAGCAAAACGCTGGTGCTCAAGGACGTATTCGTCCCCGAATATCGCGTCTTGTTGTTTGCCGATGCGGCGTCGGGCCGGACTCCTGGAAGCCGGCTCTACTCCAACCGGCTTTACGCGGTGCCGGTCTATTGTCAGGTGTCGGCCTGTTTGGCGGCGACCGCAATCGGCGCTGCTGCCGGCGCGGTGGAGGACTTCATCGCTGCGACGGGCGGCCGTGTGACGCGCGGTTCGGTCACCGGTGGAAACAATCAGATGGCCCAGTTCCCGACCGTTCAGATCAAGTTGGCAGAGGCTGCGGCTTCGGTCGACGCCGCCCGAACCATCCTGCTGCGCGATCTCGAAGCGATCGCCGCCGAAGTGCGCCAAAACGGCCATGGATCAGTCCAACAGCGCATCGTTAACCGCCGCGGGCAGTCCTTTGCGGTCAATCTCGCCGTCCGGGCGGTGGATATTCTCAACGCCGCGACCGGCGGCAACGGCCTTGCGATGTCGAACCCGGTTCAACGCGCCTGGCGGGATGTGAACGCGGTGGCCCGCCACGTCTCCCTCAACTGGGACAGCGTCGGCGCGATGTACGGTCAGATGGCGCTGGGGCTCGAGCCGCGCGGACAGTATTGAACGAGAGCTTGCTCACGGCCCCGTCCAGGAGAATTGACATGATCGTCCAGACCGCGCCCAGCGACACGCCTCGGCTCGCGATCATGATGTACGAGCATACAGCGCTTTGCCTGCAGCTCGCGCACGCGTTTGGAAACCAGCGTTTCGAGCCGCTCGCTCCGGCAGACCTGATGATCTACGTCATTTCCAATCACGACGCGGGGTGGTTCGATTTCGACCGGAACCCGGCGATTGATGAGAAAACCGGCCTTCCATACAATCTTGCAGAGACGGCCGCGGAATACATTACGACGACCAGTCGGCTGTCGCCTGATTTCAACCAACGCCATCATCCGTATTGCGGTTTGATATCAAGCATGCACAGCTGGGGGCTGTACAACGGCCGCTACGGCCTTTCCAAACTGGTATTGCTCGATAAGATCGCCGCAACAGACCGCCCTGTGGTCGATAGGATGCTCAATGGGGAGATCGAGCGGCAAAAACGGCTGAGGGGCGAGCTTGCGAGGAATCCGCAGACGTCCGGCTGGCTGGACGAGCGCAAGATATTCCAGAACTACAAGCAGCTGCAGTTTATCGATACGCTGGCGCTTTATTTCAACCGCATTCACGCCAGCGAGCGCGGCGAGCAGGATTTCGAAAGCGTGCCTGTAAGCGCGCATGAGGATGTAACCGTGACGATACGACCCGACGGAGCGAACCGGTATTCGCTTTCGCCGTTCCCCTTTGCCGCCTCCGGCGCC